>Ga0272441_10000363_pt1 | contig 104376 bp, 68 predicted proteins | sample SSMProp6N_FD_193582 | JGI IMG/M metagenome (GOLD analysis project Ga0272441, IMG submission 193582) | Marine sediment archaeal communities from Little Sippewissett salt marsh, Falmouth, MA, United States - SSM-Prop-6N | ecosystem: Environmental > Aquatic > Marine > Wetlands > Sediment ...
GCCAAGACGCCATGTACCGCGCGCGAGCCATGATTCTGGCGTTGGTGGCCGGGCTGATCGTAGGCTGCGGCCGTGAACCCGAGGGCCGGGAGGCCCGGATTGCCGTTTCCACGTCGTACCTTGCCGCGGCCGTACGGGACGTGCTGGACGCCGACGTGCCGGTCGTGGGCCTCTCGGGGCCGGGCACGTGTCCGGGGCACTTCGACATCACGCCGTCGCACCTGGCTCGCATCCGTCGGTGCCGGGTGCTGCTGCGGTTCGATTTTCAGAGGCACGTCGATGCCAAGTTACAGGCTGCCGTGGACGAGGGCCTGCGGATCGTGGACGTGCCCGAGCCGGGCAATCTGTGCGAGCCGTCCACGTACCGGGCGGTTTGCCAAGCAACGGCGGCGGCGCTTGCCAGGGCCGGGTTGTTGGAGGAGGCCGCCGCCGGCGAGCGGCTGGCGGAAATCGACGCTCGCCTGGCGGGTTTGGCCCAAGATGCCCGCCGCCGTGCGCGCGAGGCCGGGCTGGAAGGTTGGCCGGTGGTGGCGGCCCATCACCAGGCGTCGTTCTGCCGGTGGCTTGGGCTTGACGTGGTGGCCGAATTCACGGGCTCGGACAATCCGGCTGCGCTGAACGCCGTGGTGGCCGACGGCCGGGAAGGACGTGTCGGGCTGGTCGTCGGCAATGCGCCGCAGGGGCGCGTTGTTCCCGACCGCCTGGCGGAGATTCTCGGCACGCCGGTGGTGCTGTTCGAGAACTTCCCGCCCGCCGGCGCCGGCCGGGAGGCGTTCGACGGGCTCGTCCGAGGCAACGTCGAGCGTCTGTGTGCGGCGGGGGCGGAGGCTCGCCGGGCGGCAGAGCGGCTTCCGGCGAAGGAGACGCCGTGAGCGAGGCCGTCATCGACCTGCGAAACGTACGCGTGGTGGCCGGGCGCCGGACCATCCTGGCGGTGGACGCGCTCTCGGTCGCGCCCGGCGAGTTCGTCGCGGTCATCGGGCCGAACGGGGCGGGCAAGAGCACGCTCCTGAAGACGGTCCTCGGCCTCCAGCGGGCGGCGGGTACGGTCCGTGTGCTCGGTCAGGCGGTGGGCGACGTTGGGCCGGGCGCCGTGGCGAGGCTGCGCCGGCGTATCGGGTACGTGCCCCAGGTTCTGGCCGGCCGGAGCGAGTTGCCCCTGACGCTGCGCGAGGTGGTGGCCATCGGGCGGACCGGGACGGCGGGCCTCGGCCGGCGCCTCCGGGCGGACGACTGGCGCCGGGTGGACGACTGGCTGGCCCGCCTGGGCCTCGCGGCGCTGGCCACGCAGGCGTACGGCGACCTCTCGGGCGGCGAGCAGCGCAAGGGCCTCATCGCCAAGGCCATGGTCCAGGACCCCGAGATCCTGCTGCTGGACGAGCCGACCGCCAACCTCGATTTGGCGTGGCGCGAGCGCATCGTCGAGACCCTCGACACGCTCTTCGCCGACGTCCACGCCACGGTCGTGCTCGTGTGCCACGACCTGGAGGTTATCCCGTCGTGCGGCGAGCGGCTCGTGGTGTTGGAGGCCGGTCGGGTAACGGCCGAGGGCTCGCCGGCAAAGGTCCTCGTGCCGGAACGGGTAGCCGGGCTCTACGGGGCAAACCTGGAAGTGCTGCACCGGGGCGGCCGGTACACCGTGGTGCCCCGGCAGGGGGGAGCGGCATGAGCGTGGACCTCGGGTTCTGGGCGCCCGTGCTCGTGGCCGGGGCGCTGGCGGGCGCGTCGACGGGGCTGCTGGGCGTCACGATCATCGGCATGCGGATTCCGTTTCTGGGGGTCTGCGTGGCGCACGCGGCTTTGGCGGGGGCGGTGTTCGGGTCGCTGGCCGGGCTGACGGGTCAATGGCTGCTCGTGCCGGCGCTGGCGGCGGCGCTCGCGACGGCCCTGGCACTGGGCCTCTCGAATCCGCAGACCCTGCGGGCCGACGTCAACGTGGTCATGGGCCTGCTCTTTTCGCTGACGATGGGCCTGGCGTTTCTGGGCATCGGCCTGTTTGACCGGTTCGGCCGGAGCGCCAACGAGGCGCTGGGCCTTTTGTGGGGCAGCCTCACGTTTTGCGGGTGGCGCGACGTGGCCGTCATGGCCCCGCTGACGGCCGTTGAGGTGGCGTTTGTGCTCGTGTTCTACAAGGAGATGCGGGCGATCCTGTTCTCGCGCGAGCATGCGGCCGCTGCGGGCGTGCGGGTAACGCTCGTCTGGTCGGCCTTTCTTGTACTGGCAAGCGCCGTGTTGACGGTGAACTTCAAGATCGTGGGCGGGCTCATGATTTACAGCCTGCTGGCGAATCCGGCGGCCGCGGCGTTTCAGCTCGTTCGGGGATACGGCCGGGCACTGGCCCTGGCGGTGGCCATCGGAACCGTCAGCGGCGTGGGCGGGTTCCTGATTGCCTTGGCGGCGCGGTTACCGACAGGGGCGACCATCGTCATCCTCTCGTCGGCGCTGGTGGCGGTGGCGGCGGTCGTGGCCCGGGTCCGGGGCCGGGTGAGGCGGCATACGGCCTGGCCGGGACCCTCTGCCGACCGGTGACGCACTGGCGGACAAGTTTACCCGCCGGAGGCGGGCCGCCAGTGGCACGCGGCGCGGCAGGCTCATGCACGGCTGCGGGTTTTGAGCAAACAGAAGCCCCCGGCCGCCGCTGCCGGGGGCTTCGTTAGCGGTGCGTATGGTGTGCGAACAGGCCTCAGCGACGACGCCGGCGCCTGAGGAGCAGGCTGCCCACGCCGAGGCCGATCAGCGACAGCGTGGCCGGCTCCGGGCACCACGTGCCGATGTCAATCCAGTCGATCGGCGTCATGTACTCGCTGTCGAACAGTTCTGCCCACAGGGGGTCGGGAACAGTAATAATCTCATACCACGGTTGGATGGGCAGGATGGTCGTCCAGGTCATGTCGTACATATTCACATCCCAGTTGACGCCTGGAAGCGACTGGGTCACACCGTTGTCGTCGTCCTCCACAAGGAGGATTCTCGGGTCGTCCGGTGGCAGCGGGGTGCCAATGGGATAGACGTTTTCCCACCAGATGTACTTGCTTTTTTGATGCCAACTCCAGTTGGGTACCCAGAGGCGTTCCGGGCTTTCCCATATGGGCGGTCCCCAGTTGTAGGGATCCGATATGGGGACCCACTCAAACGCCACCCCCGTGTTGACGTACTGGTACCAGTAGTCCAGCGGGTTCAACCCGGGGGCGGGGTGATCCGGCGGGTTCCATACCCACGCCGAAGCCGAGGCGGTCATCCCCGCCAGCACGGCTACAATGATAAGGCTTCTGAGAAGCGTTCGCATAACTCATCCTCCTCCGAACCGAAGGCTACAGAAACCGACGCCTGGGACCGGCCGCCTGTGGCCGAGCGGCGGTTCGGAACCGGCCGCAACCGACCGACCCAAGACTGGCGGGCAGTTCTCCCGCGGAACAGCCCGAAACGTCCTTCCGTAACCCGGTCCAAAAGAGTAGCCGAGGACCGGGCCCGACGGCCCACGTAGTCCCCGGCGTCGGTGATCGCCTGACGACTCGATATGTGCCGCTCCGGGCAACGGCCCCCTTGCCGCATACCCAGAGCCTTCTCTTTGCCTTCTTTCACTTAGTCTACCACCGGAACGGCGGTTTGTCAAATCATAGGCAAGGTGGTATTGCGAGTAACATAGGAAAGGGCAAGAAAATACGTTCTGCGACATGCGGGGGCCGGCTATTTCGACCGGTTTGGCGGCGTGGCGTGCCCGGGCGTGCCGCTCCTGTCACGCGGCGGATACGTGGGTTCAGGCGTCCCGTCCGGCACTGGGCGGAGGGCCGGTTGGTTTGCGCAGGCGACGGCGGCAGAACGCCCCAGGAGGATGAGACGCCGCCGCCGTTTAAGCCTATCGTCCGCGGCACGCGGGAACCGTCAACGCCGACCCGCCGCGCCCGCACAGCCGACCCGTTTGTGGGTGCGCAGCGGGCGTGGGGGGCATCGGATGTGCGGCCGGTTGAAAAGGCTTGACGGTTGGGGTCGGGTGGCCTAGAATGTTCGTTCCTTTGGTTCGTTCTTGCCTCGTTGGGTTGGGTCAATCGCCCCAGGGTCAGGAGAGCAGTCGCATGTTGAAAGAGATTCGGATTCACGGCCGAGGCGGGCAGGGCAGCGTCACGGCCGCCGAGGTCCTCGCCAAGGCCGCCTTCAAGGACGGCACCATCAGCCAGGCGTTTCCGGCGTTCGGGTCAGAGCGGATGGGCGCCCCCGTGCAGGCGTTCGTTCGTCTCTCGGACAAGGCGATCCGGACCCGGGCCGTTATCGAGGAGCCCGATTACCTGATCGTGCAGGACCCGACGCTGTTTGGTCTGGTCGACGTTTTCAGTGGCCTCAAAGACGGTGGCACGGCCATGGTGAACACCGAGAAGCCCGAGCAGATTGCGGCGCCCGACGGGGCGGTTCTGAAGGCCGTCCACGGCACCAAGATTGCGATGGAAGTCATCGGCCGGCCGATTGCCAACATGGTCATGGTCGGGGCATTCGCGGGGATGACGGGCCTTGTGAGCCTGGAGTCGATCCAGGAGGCCGTCAAGGAACGTTTCGGGGGCAAGGTGGGCGACCTGAACGCGGCCGCCGTTGAGAAGGCTTACAAGGCGGCTGCAGAAGAACAGTAGATGTTTATCTTCGCCGGCCCGCTTGCGGGCCGCGCGCCGTTGTGGCATGACAGGCGGCGCGGTGAACCGATCGCGCCTGCAAAGCACAAGGAATGACGATGAGCAAGAAACTCCTGAGCACCGAGAAACTGTCGATCGGGTGCGTGGCGCCGCCCGGCGAGAGCCTGCAGAACAAGACGGGCGCCTGGCGGTCGATGCGACCCGTCTTCAAGCAGGAAGCCTGCATTGGCTGCCGCGCGTGTGAACTGGCGTGCCCGGAGGGGTGTGTCTTCGGCGACCCGAAGAAGAAACAGTTCGACTTCGACCCGGACTACTGCAAAGGGTGCGGCATCTGCGCCAACGAGTGCCCCGTCGACGACATCGACATGGTCATGGAGGAGAAGTAATGGCCGAGCAACAGATTCTTGAAGGCGCCATGGCCGTGGCCCACGCCGTGTCGCGCTGTCGGCCCGAGGTGGTGGCGGCCTATCCGATTACGCCCCAGACCCACATCTCGGAAGAGCTGTCGCAGATCGTGGCCGATGGCGACCTCGACGCCGAGTTCGTCAAGGTCGAGAGCGAGTTCGGCGCCGCCAGCGTCATCCTGGGCGCCAGCGCCGCGGGGGCCCGGGCGTACACCGCCACGTCCAGCCAGGGCCTGCTCCTGATGAGCGAGGTCCTGTGGAACATTGCCGGGATGCGGCTGCCCGTCGTCCTGGCGTGCGCGAACCGCAGCCTGTCGGCCCCGCTCAGCATCTGGTGCGACCACCAGGACGCCGAGGCCATCCGCGACTGCGGTATCATTCAGTTTTACGCCGAGGACAACCAGGAAGCCTGTGACCAGCACCTCATCGCGTACAAGGTGGCCGAGGACCGGCGCGTGCTGCTGCCCGCCATGGTCAACCTCGACGGGTTCCTGCTGACCCACGTGTTCGAGCCGACCATCATCCCCGACCAGGCCAAGGCCGACCAGTACCTGCCGCCGTACGAGGCGGCCATGAAACTCGACGTGAACGACCCGGCCACCTTCGGGGCGTTCACCGAGCCGGACAAGTGCATGGAAGGCCGGTGGATGGTGCACGACGCCTGCCGGCGCAGCCTGCCGGTCATCGAAGAGGCGTCGGCCGACTTCGAGAAGATCTTCGGCCGGCCGAGCGGCGGCCTCCTCGAAGAGTACCATACCGACGACGCCGACATCATTCTGGTGGCCAAGGGGTCGCTGTGCGGCACCATCAAAGACGTCGTCGACGTGATGCGCGGCGAGGGCACCAAGGTGGGCCTGATGCGTATCAAGACCTACCGCCCCTGGCCGAACGAGGCGGTCCTTCGGTGCCTGAAGAACGCCAAGCACGTGGCGGTGATCGAGCGGGGCGCCTCCTTCGGCGCCGGCGGCGTCATGACGCCCGAGATCAAGGAAACCCTCTTCGACGCCGGCCTCGCGATTCCCGTGAGCGGGTACTGCGTGCAACTCGGCGGACGCGAGGTGCCGCCCGACGGCATCCGCGAAATCGTCGACCGCGCCGCCAAGGGCGAGAAGCAGACCGCTTACGAATACTTCCGCCTCAAGACCGAAATCCTTCCGGACCTCGTGCCGGGGGCGTAGAACCTGTGAGCCGCGACCGCGGGTCGCGGGTACGTGCGAAGGTCGGCGCGAGCCTGATGCGCGGCGTCGCATACGAATGGAGGAACACTCGTGGCATCACCCGTACCGTTTGATTACAGCGACCGCGTTCTGAAGCCGGGGTACACGTCGTGTCTGGGCTGCGGCGAGGCGCTCGCCATGCGCATCGTTGCGCAGGCGGCCGGCAAGAACACCATCTTCACCGCCTGCACGGGGTGCAGTGAGATCTTTACCTCGCGGTACCCGACGAGTTCGTGGGCGGCCCCCTGGCTGCACAGCCTGTTCGAGAACTCGGCTGCCATTGCCTCGGGCGTGTACTACGCCCTGAAGCACAAGGGCAAACTCGACGGCGTCCAGGTTATCGCGACGGGCGGCGACGGCGGGACGGCCGACATCGGCCTCCAGTGCCTCTCGGGCGCGGCGGAGCGCGGCGACGACATGCTCTACTGCTGCTGGGACAACGAGGCCTACATGAACACGGGCATCCAGCGGTCGAGCCTGACGCCCTTCAACGCGGCCACGACGACCAGCCCGTCCGGCAAGGTGTCGTGGGGCAACGACCGGCCCAAGAAAGACCTGCCCGCCATCATGGCCGCCCATAACATCCCGTACGTTGGCGTGGGCTCCTGCGGGTACTACCGCGAACTGCCGCGCATGGTCAAGAAGGCCCTGTCGTACCATGGGCCGAAGTACCTCCAGGTCCACGCCGTTTGCCCGCTGGGCTGGCGGAGCGCCCCGGCCAAGTCGTGCGAACTCGCGAGGCTGGCGTTCGAGACCGGCTGCTATCCGCTCTACGAGATCATCGAGGGCGAGACCATTGCCCACAAGCCGCCCAAGGACGGGTGGAAACCCGTCGAGGAGTACCTGAAGCCCCAGGGCCGGTACCGGCACCTCTTCCGGGCCGCGGACGGCGAGATGCAGATTACCCGCATCCAGGCGCTGGCGGCCGGAAACCTCCGCAAGTTCTACGGCGACGACGCCGTGCCCGACTTCGCCAAGGAAGCCGAGCAAAAAGCCGCCGAGGCCGATACGGCCCAAACCACGGCGTAACCCTTGCATCGTGAGACGACCGATTCGCGCGCGGCGGCCTTCCCAGGCCGTCGCGCTCTCTTATGGTTGGTGTTGTGCGCCCGTGACCCAGGCCGTTGGCCCGGGCTATGCGGTGTAAGCCCTTCGGGCCTGACGTCATTTCGGCAACACATTCCTTGACAAGCGCCCGCGGACGGCGGTATTGAAAAGGTCCCGTCCTTACAAGGCATATCTCAGCCGGCGGGTTGCGGCCCTTTGGCGGAAGGGTTGGGCCACCGGCGTCCGGGCGAGCGCCCGGGCACACGCGTTCTGCGTGCCGGAGGATCGACTGTGAAGACCATCGCGTGGTTTCTGGTGTTGGGCGTCGGCTTCGGCCTGATGCTGCTGGCGTACGAGGCATTCATCCGGATTGCCGACCCGGGCCCCTGGACGACGGCCTTCCTGTATGTGAGCGACGACGAACCCGGCCCCGAGGCCGAAGGCCTGACGGTCGCGGCGGCACGGGTACGCCGGCTGCCGCTGCCGAAACGGTCGATGGTGGTGGCCGACGCCTTGCAGTCGGGCAACCCCCAGGCCGGCCGGTTCATTGATGAGGCACTGGGCGAAAAGGTGTTTCTCTTACCGGGGCTGCGCGACGTGTTCGGCCCCGACGTTCTGGCCGATGGCCGCTTGCCGGCGCCCGGGGCGGCCGAGGTCCTCGCCGGCGCCCAGGCCGCCCACCCGGACGAGGTACGCATCGGCGACCAGACGCTGCGGGTCGTTGGTGTCCTGGACCGGTCGGTCGTGGTGTTTGCGAGGTCGTACCTGCTGGGGTCCGACGCGGCCGGGGCCGACCTCTTTGATTTGCCGAACCCGGATGTGGAGCGGGCCTACGTCGTGCGGCTGCCGCGCGAGGCGTTGCGGCAGGAGGACGTCCGCCAGCGGCTTGAAGCGGCGTTTCCGGAGGATCGGTTCACTCCCCTGACGGGCGACCTGCGGGTGGGCGGGGGACCGCTCGCTTTATACTTGGGCGGCATGGCCATGATGTTTCTGGGCGGGGCGGCCTTGTTCGTCCGTCTGTTTCGCTGGATGGGCCGCACGGTCACGAACCGTGTGCTGGGGCCGCCGTTGGTGGCCCTCGACCGGTGGTGGGGCCTGCTGGCCGGCCTCAACGCCCTGGTGTTCGGGACGTACATCCTGGCCGCCGTGGCGGCGTACGTGGTGCCGGAGATGCAGTCGATACTCCTGGCAGGCGTTGTACAGGAGATCCAGAGCGGGTCCGGGCCGCTTGCCCTGGCGGGGAAGGGGTATGCCACCGGCAACGTGTTGTGGGCGGCGGGCGCGACCCTGGGTGTCAACTTCGTGGTCGGGTCGGTCGCGGTGATTACGGTGCCGTCGGTCGTTCTTCCCGGCGTAGGAGTCCTCGTGGCGTGGTTCCGTAGCGGCGTGCTCGGTCTGATGCTCGCGCCCACTTCCTGGCGGATGGCCGGTACGATGCTGCCCCATTCCTTCACGGTCCTGGTGGAGTTGGAGGCGTACATCGTCGCGGCTTTTTTCGTGGTGCTGATCCCGGTGTACCTGTTCCGCCGCAGCGAGGGGCCGAGCGTGCTCGGCCGGTGGAGCAAGGCCCTGCTGCTGAACCTCCAGGCCCAGATCCTGGTCTTCGTCATCCTGGCGATCGTGGCGGTGTACGAGGCGACGGAAGTGCTCTTGTTGGTGAAGTACGGCTAAGCGGACTACCGGTAGTCTTGCGCGGTGGGTCTCCGTACCCACCGCGCTTGCGACCGCCATGTCGCGGCGGGTACGGAGACCGCCGCGGGAACCGGTCCCGCACCGCGAGTACCTATGGGAAAGGGGCTGCCGCATGGTCATCGTTTCGCACCGCTGCAGGCTTCGGCGTCGGGCATGGGTTGTCGTGCCGGTGCTCGGGCTCATAGCGGCGGGGTGCTGTTGCCTTTTTCCGTTCCAGGGCGACCCGTTCTATGGTGAGTATACGCGCGAGAGGCCCGACCTCGCCGACGTGGCCGGCCTTTGGCAGGCCAACGGCGAGACGGTCGACTGGCTCCGCGACAACGGATACGTGCTCGACCGCCTGCCGCGCCTGGTCCTGTATGCCGACGGCACGTTCGAGATGACCGGCGTCCCCGACTGTTGGCGCGAGTGGGATTGGGAGGACGGCGACCGGCGCTTCGATGCGGCCACGGGTCGGTGGAACCTGGGGCATCAGCAGGAGTGGTGGGCCATCGACATGCATGTCGAGCGTCTCGCCGGCGAGGCGTCGAAGGCGTCGCATTACAACCACTTTCATTTGCGTCGCCAGCGCCCGCCGTATATGGTGCACATAACGGTGGGCGACCCCGACGAAGGGTGTCGGATCGAATTCGAACGCGTGCCCGAGATCACGCCGCACCGCGGCCCTGAGGAAGGCAAGGACGATGACCTACGTCATACTGCACGCCACGTGGATGCTGGTGGCCGTCGCCATCGGCACGGTGTCGGGGTACCTGGGCCTCGTGCGGGCCACGTCGGGCAAGGGCGGCAAGAGCCCACTACCCGGCCGATTCAATCTGCGGCTCCATAAGTGGACCGGGGCCGTCTACTACGTCATGCTGCTCGTGGGCATCGTGGGCGGGTTGCTGATGGTCCGGTTTCTTGTGGGCGAGTGGGGCGGGTTCTGGGAGTGGCATGGGCGGTTGGCGATTCTAATTGCCGTTCTGTATGCCGCCGCCGCTTGGCTGGGCGGGGGATTGTTAACCAACCCGGCCGGGGCGAAGCGCGGCCGGCCCATCGCCCACATGGTCCTGAACTTCACGGCCTGCACGCTCATCGCCGTCCAGATCGTTCTGGCGGTGTATATGGTATGGTTCGCCGAGTAGGCACCGTTCGCTGCCGGCCTTGGCCGGCGCGACCGTTCGCAAGCGTTACAAATGGAACTCATACGCGACCTCGATAACGTGCCGGATGCCCTCAAGGGCGGCGTCCTGACGGTCGGCGTGTTCGACGGCGTGCACCTGGGGCACCAGAAGGTGCTGGGCCGGGCGGTCGAGCGGGCACGCGACCTCGGGGCGGCCGCCGTGGCGTTCACGTTTCATCCGCACCCGTTGGCGGTGCTCCGGCCCGCAGAGGCGCCGCCGCTGATCCAGACGTTCGGCCAGACACTCGAGAGGTTGCGGGCCATCGGCATCGCCGCCACCGTCTGGCCGAGAGACCTGGCGGCCATCCTGGCCATGTCGCCCGAGGACTTCATCCGCCAGGTGGCGGGCCACGCCTTTGCCGTCCGCGCGATGGTCGAGGGCGCGGGGTTCCGCTTCGGCGCCGGCGGCGCGGGCGACGAGGCGCTCCTTGCGCACGTGGCCGCCGAGATCGGCTTCGACCTCGAACTCCTCCCGCACGTGCAGGTCGACGGCGAGCGGGTTTCCAGCACGCGCATTCGCGACCTCGTGACCGCGGGGCGCGTGGACCAGGCCGCCCGGTGCCTCGGCCGGCCGTACTCCTACACGGGCACGGTCGTCGAGGGCCACCATCGCGGCGGGCGGCTCGGATACCCCACGGTTAACGTGTCGGCTCCGCGATTTCTGAGGCCTGCCGAGGGCGTGTATGCGGGCCGGGCCGCGGTGCGCGGCCGGCGGTATCCCGCCGCCGTCAGCGTGGGCCGGGCCCCCACCTTCGGCGAGGGCGACCCGATCACGGTCGAGGCATACCTGCTGGACTTCGAGGGGGAACTTTACGGCGAACAGGTGACGTTGGAGTTCGTGGTGCGTCTGCGCCCGCAACAGACGTTCGCCGACGCCGAGGCCCTGAAGGCCGCGATGGCCGACGACTGCCGCCGCGTACGTGCGGCCTTATCGGAAGGCCCGTGATGACGGGTGCTGGCACGATGCGCCCGGCAGGATGGACGCGCAGGCGTGGCCACGGGCACGGCGCCTACGGTTGAGGGCCGCGCGGTTCGGCTTGCGATTCCCGCTGTTTCCACTCGATTCTGTTGACGGCGGTTCTGGCCTCGTTTCGCACTTGCTCGTCCGGGTCGCTTTTCGCCATGCGATGGAGTGCCGGAAGGGCCCGCCCATCGCCCAACGTCCCGAGCAGCGCGGCGCCGCTACGTCGGACGTCCTTGTCCGCATCAGCGAGCGTGGCAAGCAGCGCGTCCATGCTGTCAAGGAGCAGCGACACGTCCTTGGCGGCCAGGTTCTGGCCGCCGTCGGCGCGCAGTAGGCTTTTCAGGCGGTCGATGGCGAGCCGGCGCACTTTGGCGTCGGCGTGTTTGAGGGCCTTGACGAATTCGGGGAGGGTAACGCTGGAGGACAGCCCGTAAACGGCGCCTGTGGCGCGATACCAGGCTTGCGCATGCCTGTCGCGTTCCGGGGGGTCCTGGAGGCTTGCCAGGAATTCGAGAAGGGCCACAATGGCCCGCGGATCGCCCAACATACCGAGGGCCTCGATGGCGGCGCGTTCGTCGTAGCCGTGGCCGGGCCGCCGGACCAGTTCGATGAGAGGTTCGACCGCCTTCGGATCACCGAGATCGCCGAGCGCCCCTGCGGCCTCTGCGCGGACCAGGTCGTCTGTGTCTTTCAGCAGCGGGACAAGCAGCGGTACGCTTTCCTTCTCCTTGAAATGGGACAGCACTCGGGCGCCGTACCGGCGGACCGTGGCGTTCTCGTCTTTCACAACAACTTCAACGAGTTTGTGGGCCGGTACCTTTCGCAATGCGGTCAGCGTGGCAACGAGCGACTCCAGATACCCTGACGCTAGGAAGGTGTCCAACGGATAGTTGCCTGTGCCCGACAACCGTCCGACCAGTTTCACGCGGTTGGCGCTGAGCGCGTACTGACCTGCGACTTTGGCGTGATGCACTGTGTCGGGCTGATCCGCCTCGGGCGTGAGAGGGTGAGCCGGCTCCGTTTCCCAGGCTTTGCCGCTTACGTCCACTTCAAGGCTGGCCGGGGCAGCCTCGGCCACGGACCATCCCGAAGCCTTCAGGATAGCCGTTGTCACTCGTCGGACGTGTGGCTCGATCCGCTTATTGGTCCCCCGCAGAGTCTCTTTAACCGTTATTCGTACGGCGCGCACGTTGCGGAACGCCTGGACTTGGCTTGGCGGGAGTTTTAGCGGTTTGGCGTCGGCATGCGCCGCAGAACAGGCCAGTATGCCCGTGATGCCGAGGGCAAGAAGACGGAGCACAGGTCGAATTCGCACGACGGATAACATGCCCTTGTCCCCTCGCCAACCTACATCCGCTGTAGCGGCACAGCACAGCAACGCACTGGAACGTACTAGCGGACAAGCCGCCCACGGTACGCGGCTCGGCTGGTACCTCGCCATGGATTGCCGGGGCTCTCGCCCCGGCCTACGTGTCGCGTTACCCCCTTACACCGTCCACGGTTTGCGGTGCGGGAAGTCGAGCATCGCGTTGGCGTCGGCGCTGTCGCCGGTGAACCGCTCGGCCTTGGGATCCCACGAGAGTTTCTTGCCCTGGTGTTTCATGGCGATGTGGTGCAGCACGCAGACGCTGTTGGAACGGTGGCCTGCCTCCGCCGGTGCGACCGGGTCCTTACCGGTGCGGCAGCACTGGAGGAAGTTGAGCATGTGGTTTTTGCTCTCGTAGAGGCGGACGTCTTTGTCGGCGAGTGTCGTGCGGAGGATGTCTTCGGGGTCGGATTTCCATTTGCCGCGCGCCACCCACAGCCATCCGTCGTCGCCGATGAACTTCACGCCGGCGCTGCCGTTGTGCGAGATGAGTTTGACGCCGCTGGCGTACGTGGCCTCGGCCTTGTACCCGACGTGCACGTTAAACAACCCCCGTTTGGGGAAGTCGGCGGTGGCGGTCACGTCCACGGGGCCGCCGTCGAGGTCCACGCCGAGGGCCCACTGGGCGATGTCGTACATGTGGGCGCCCCAGCCGGTAATCATGCCGCGGGAATACGGATCGATCTGGAGCCACCCCGGCCGGCCGTAGCCGTCCTGCGGGTGCACGCGGTCCTGGGTGTACGGCGCCTCCGGGGTTGGGCCCAGCCACATATCGTAGTTCAGGTTTTTGGGCACCGGCATCGGTTTGGGGTCGCCCTTGCCGCCGTCGGTGGGGACGACCACTTCGATGGTCTTCAGTTTGCCCAGGTACCCGTTCCGCACGAGTTCGCAGGCTTTGCGGAAACGCATGTCCGACCGCTGCTGCGACCCGGTCTGGAAGACCACCTTGTTCGCGCGAACCGCCCGGACGAGTTTCTGGCCCTCGACCAGTGAGTACGTAAACGGTTTCTGGAGGTACATGTGCTTGCCGGCGTTGGCGGCGGCCACGGCGCACAGGGCGTGCTGGTGATCCGGAGTCGAGATGGTTACCGCATCGATGTCGTCTCGGGCCAGGAGTTTACGGAAGTCCTGGTACACGTCGACCTTGGCTTTGATGTCGCGTTCGCCGTAGCGTTTCTCGACGTCCTGCCTGGCATGGTTCGCACGGTTGATGTCCAGGTCGCACACCGCCACGACCCGGGCGTTGGCCGATTCGTCCAACCCCTGGTACAGGGCGTTCCGCATGTCGCCGTGTCCCATGCGGCCGGTGCCGATGGAGCCGACGCGAAGGGTGTTGCTCGGCGCGCCTGCACCGAACAGACGCGAGGGAACGACCATTGGCGCGACAGCGGCGCCGAAAGTGAGTTGAAGGGCGCGGCGGCGGGTCAGCAACATGGCATCCTTCCTTATGAGAGGCGGGAAACGGTTCTGCGTCGGGCGCGTGCCCCAGAGTGTGAAACCCGCGTGGGCATCCCAAGAGCCGCACCTTTCGCGCGGCAGGTCGGGAGACCCGCCGCGTGGTTCCTTGTTGATACGCGTGCGCCGCCCATGACGCCAGCAAAAACGCCCGTCGGGCCGTTACCATCCGGCCCGCTGCGCGGTTTCACCTTGTAAGGGCTTTAGCGCTGGACCCTGTGAAAGGACGGGAGCCATGCATAGTCGGTGGCAGACGTGGGTGTTCCTGGCCATGGCGCTCTCCACGCCGGTCGTCGCTTTGGCGAACGCGGCGCATGCGGGCGACATGCCGCCCGACGCGCGGCGCCCCAAAAAACTCGTGGCTACCGGGTGGGACCAGGCCAACACCGAACGGCTCCGCGCGAACCTCTCCGACATGCAGAAACGCCCCTTCGACGGTGTCTTCTTCCCGGTCGAGGGCCGCAAGCCCGACGGCAAGCCGTGCCGGTTGCGCCGGACGTTCAACGCCGAGCCCTGGCAGCGGGCGTGGTTCGACGGAGCCGTTGCGGATCTGAAGGCCTGCCGGTTCAACCGGTTCACGGACAACTTCGTCCAGGTGGGCGCCAACCCGGGCAACGTGGACTGGTTCGACGACGCGGGGTGGGGGGCCATTGTGGAGCATTGGCGCATCGCCGCCTCGGTTGCCAAGGCGGGCGGCGTGACGGGGCTGCTCTTTGACCCCGAGCCGTACAGCCCTCCCCACGCCCAGTTTCGCTACGCGGCCCAGCCCGACCAGGATCGGCACACGTTTCCCGAGTACGCCGCCAAGGCCCGAGAGCGCGGCCGGCAGGTCATGAAGGCCGTGGCCGGCGAGTTTTCCGACATCACGCTCTTCGCGTACTTCCTGAATAGCATTTGCCGACGAGCCACGGGGCACCGAGACCCGAACGGCATCCTGGCCACCCACGGGTACGGCCTGTTGCCGGCGTTCATCGACGGCTGGCTCGACGCCGCCCCACCCACCGTCACGTTCGTCGACGGGTGCGAGGGGGCGTATCGCTACAACAGCGAGCGCGAGTACCTCGAAGCCGCCCTTGCCATCAAGGGGGCGTGTCAGGAACTCGTCTCCCCCGAGAACCGGGCCAGGTACCGGGCCCAGGTGCAGGTTTCCTTTGGCGTGTACTTGGACGCGTACTGGAATCCGAAGGAGTCGGAGTGGGGCCGGTGGTACGTGGACGGTCTGGGCGGGCCGCGCGTCGAGCGGCTGCGGGCCAACGTCGATACGGCCCTCCGCGCCGCCGACACGTACGTGTGGATCTACGGCGAGAAGTTCAGGTGGTGGCCCACGCCCAACGGCCGCGTCCGCGACGAGAGTTGGCCCGAGGCGCTGCCGGGGTGCGAGGCGGCCTTGCGCTGGGCCCGCGACCCGCTCGACTTTGCTCGCCACCACATTGCCGAAAAGGCCAAGGCCGGCACGCTTCGAAACCTCCTGGCCGGCGGTGACTTCGCCGAGGGCACGAAGGGCAAGCGGCCCGACGGATGGGGCGCCTGGCAGGCCGAGGCGTCCAAGGGCGCCTTCACGTGGGACCCGGAAACCGGGGCGGCCGCCAAGGGCGCCGGCCGCGCCGTTGGCGTCGCGGACGGCTGTTTCATCCAGGGGGTGCCGGTCGAGCCGGGGCAGCGGTACGCCGTTCGGGCCGTCTGCCGACTCCAAGGCGAGGGCGATGCCAACCTCACCATCCGCTGGCAGACGAGCGAGCAGCGATGGACGTGCCAGGGCCGCGACCGCACGGTCCTCCCGTACGGGCCGCGCGAGGGGTGGACCGAGATGCTCGGGGCAGTCGAGGTGCCGGAAGGCGCCGGAAGGCTCGTCGTCCTGTTGGGCGTCAAAGGGCAGGAGGGCGAGGCCGACGTGGCCTGGTTCGACGACGCGGCCGTGTATCGGCTCGACGCGCCGTGATGACGAGGGCGGGCAGGCCGAGGGATTCCTTTCGTCCTGCCATAGCCGGTGTCTATAATCGCTGGCTGCAAGACCACCTCTGTGTTAGCAAAGGAGCAACCATGTCGCGGCTGAATCGGCGCACGTTCTTGCGGTACACGGGGGCCGGGGCGGTTGCCCTTGGGCTCGGGTCGCGGGCGCTGGGTGCGAAGGCCGAAAAGGGCCGGCCCAACGTCCTGTTCATCGCCATCGACGACTTGAACGATTGGGTCGGGTGTCTGGGCGGGCATCCGCAGGCGCGCAGCCCGAACATCGACCGGCTGGCGAAGCGCGGCGTGTTGTTTCGGAACGCGCAATGTGCGGCCCCGGCGTGTAACCCGTCGCGGGCCGCCCTGCTGACGGGGATCCGGCCGTCCACCAGCGGCGTGTACCACAACCCGCAACCGTGGCGGGGGGCCATGCCCGACGCCGTCACCCTGCCGCAGCACTTCATGGCCCACGGGTATCACGTGGCGGGGGGCGGCAAGATCTTCCACGGCGGGTATCCCGACCCGGCTTCGTGGCAGGAGTACTTCCCGGATCCGAAGCGTAACCGTCCGCCGGACCCGATGCCGCCCAACCGGCCGCTGAACGGTATTCCGAAGACCGCCCACTTCGACTGGGGGCCGGTCGACGTCACGGACGAGGAGATGAGCGACTGGATCGTGGCCGACTGGGCCCGCAAGAAACTCGGCCAGACGTACGAGCGGCCGTTCTTCCTGGCGGTCGGCATCTTCCGCCCGCACCTGCCGTGGTACGTGCCGCCGAAGTACTTCGACATGTTCCCCCCCGACAAAGTCATCCTGCCCAAGGCGAAGAAGGACGACCTCGACGACGTGCCGGACATGGGTCGTCGCATGGCCCGGCCCGAGGGCGATCACGCCAAGGTCATCGAAACGGACAACTGGCGCAAGGCCGTGTCGGGGTACTTGGCGTCCATCGCGTTCGCGGATGCCTGCGTTGGCCGCGTGCTCGATGCGCTGGATAACAGCCCTCACGCCGACAACACGATCATCGTCCTGTGGGGCGACCATGGGTGGCACCTGGGCGAGAAACTCCATTGGCGCAAGTTCGCCTTGTGGGAAGAGGCTGCTCACGCTCCTCTCATGATGGCCGGCCCAGGCATCACGAAGGGGGCGACGTGCACGCGGCCCGTCTCGTTCATGGATATCTATCCCACGCTCACCGACGTGTGCGGCCTGGGGCCCAACGACCGCCTTGAGGGGCAGAGCCTGCGGCCGCTCCTCGACAACCCGGAGGCGAAGTGGGAACCGTCTGCCCTCACCACCCACGGCCGCAACAATCACAGCCTCCGGTCCGAGCGGTGGCGGTATATCCGCTACAGCGACGGCTCCGAAGAGCTTTACGATCACCAGGCCGACGAGATGGAGTGGACGAATCTCGCGGGCGACCCGCAGTACGACGACGTCAAGAAACGCTTCGCCGCGCACCTGCCGACCGTCAACGTGCCCGATGCTCCCCGCGACAAGGGCAAACGGAAACCCGAGAAGAACAAGAAGTAGGCCGGGCCGTCAGCCCCGGCATTATATGGATCGCCGGGACTCAGTCCCGGCCTACGGACTGAGGCACATCGCATGACGCTCCGCCGACGAATCGGCCTTGCCATCGCGCTCGTCGCGGCGAGTGCACTGGCCGCCGCGGGTGCGGAGCCGACCGCCGCACCCTCCTGGCAGGACCGGCTCGAGGCCGACTGGCTCCATCCGAAGATGCTCGACCAGGTCCGCGGTGTGGGCGCGAGCGCGGGCCCGGGCGGGGTCACGACGCCGCAGGACGCCGCCGGCGCCGTCGACGGGCAGAAGACCGGCAAATGGGGGTTCCACACCGCTGCCGAGAAAGACCCCTGGTGGCAGGTGGACCTGGGCGATGTCCGGCCCATCGGCCGAGCCGTCCTTTACAACCGTTGCGAGCGGGGCATGGCGGAACGCATGAAGGACTTCGAGGTCCTTCTCTCGGCCGACGGTAAGGCGTGGCGCGAGGCGTATCGCCACGACGGGACGGTCTTCTACGGGGCAACGGGTGGCCCGCCGCTCAGCGTACCCCTCGAGGGCCAGACGGCCCGATTCCTCCGCATCCGCGTCAACGGCAAGACCTACTTCCACCTGGACGAGGTCGAGGTGTACGGCCCCCGTGACGGCACGACGAACCTCGCGCGCGGCCGGCCGTGTAATCAGTCCAGCACGAGCCAATGGTCTGTTCGGCACGAGGGGCAGGCGGTGGCCGGATACCCCGTGGCGCAAGTCATCGCCCGAGGCCGGCGACTCGCCAAGCACCTCCGCGGCCAAGGCGTCGATGTAGACGTTCACGAAACCGTGCTCGACCAGATAGCCGGACGGTTGAAAGGCCTTCCGGCGGATGCGCCGCCCGGCGAGCACAAGGCCCTGTATGTCGCCGCCCGCCGGGCCGTACGCCGGCTTGTGTTCGCAAACCCGCTGCTGGACTTCAACCGCATGCTCTTTGCCAAGCGGGCCGCGCCGCAGTTTCCGCACATGTCCGACCAGTATTACGGCTGGTGGTCGCGGGGCGGCGGAGGCCTCTGCGTTCTTGAAGGCTTCCAGGGCGGCGGCGAGCCGAAAGTGACGTGCCTCACGGCGGACATGCCGGACGGCGCCTTTCTCCGGCCGGCGCTCTCGTATGACGGCAAACGCATCCTCTTTGCCTACGCCCGGTACTACCCGCACGTGGCGGGCCTGAAGCACAAGACCGACAAAAAACAGGTGCCCGAGGATGCCTTCTATCACGTTTACGAGATGCACGTGGACGGCACCGGCCGACGGCAACTGACGCGCGGCAAGTACGACGACTTCGATGCCCGGTACCTGCCCGACGGGCGCATCGTGTTCCTCTCGACGCGTCGTGGCACGGCCATCCGGTGTGGCAAGGCGAGTGCCCGGGCCTCCCGCGACGCCACCCAGCCCGACAGTTACGTCCGCTGCGGCGGGGGCGACTTTCGGCCCGTCGCCATTTACACCCTGCACGTCATGGGTGCCGCCGGCAAGAATCTCGTTGCCATCTCGCCGTTCGAGAACTTCGAGTGGACGCCGTCGGTCGCTCCGGACGGACGCATCCTCTACGCCCGATGGGATTACGTTGACCGCCACAACGGGCCCTACATGAGCCTCTGGTCCACCAGCCCGGACGGCACGAATCCCGCCATCGTGTACGGCAACTTCACGCGTAAGCCCCAGTGCGTCTTCGACGCCCGGGCCATTCCCGGTTCGGGTCGCCTCGTGTTCACGGCCGCGGCCCACCATTCGAACCTGGGCGGGAGCCTCTGCCTCCTGGACCCCGACGTGGGAGTGGACGGCGAGGCGCCCCTGACGCGGCTCACGCCGGAGGTCTGCTTCCCCGAAACGGAGGGTTGGCCCGACACCTACTACGCCAACCCCTGGCCGCTTTCCGAGGACACCTTCCTCGTGGCCTGGAGCAACGCGCGGCTGCCGCCGCACACGTACGTCCACGACGTGCGGAACCCCATCAACGGCATGGGCCTGTACGTATACGATGCATTCGGGAATCTGGAACTGGTGTACCGCGACCCAGCCATCTCGAGCCAGTATCCGATTCCGATCCGGGCCCGGCCCCGGCCCGCGTCGATTGCTCCGCGCGTTGCCGCCGCCGAGGTGCAGGAGGGACGCTTCCTCCTCCAGAACGTGTACGACGGGCTTGGAGGCGTCGAGCCGGGAACTGTGACGCACGTCCGCGTCGTGGCGGTGCCGGCCAAGGTCCAGCCGCAGATGAACCACCCGGTGCTGGGCGTCACGCGCGAGGATCCCGGTAAGTGTATCCTCGGCACGGTCCCGGTCGAGGCGGACGGGTCCGCCTACTTCCGTGTGCCGGCGGGCGTCTCGGTTTTCTTTCAGGCCCTCGATGGCCAGGGGCGGGCCGTCCAGACGATGCGGACGATTACGTACGTCCAACCCGGGCAGACGCTGGGGTGCATCGGGTGCCACGAGCCGCGCGACACGGCCCCGGCGGTCACGCGGCCGCTGGCCCAGGCGCGGGCGGCCTCGAGGCTCAGGCCGGGCCCCGAGGGCTCGTGGCCGCTGCGGTTCGACCGGCTCGTCCAGCCGGTGCTCGACGCCCACTGCGTCCGCTGCCACAGTCCCGCCGGCAAGAAGGAGGCCCTGGCCAAACTGAACCTGACGCCGGCCAAGGCTTACCAGTCGCTCGTGTCGTACGGCGGCCCGAAGAGCCTCGCCAAACACGTCGAGGCCCGATGGCGAGGCGGCCGCTCTGTTCCCGGCGCCTGCGCGACTCGCGAAAGTCCCATCCTCCGGATGGTGACCGAGGGCAAGGGCCACCACGACGTGCGTCTGAGCGACTCGGACCGCCGGCGCTTCATGGCCTGGATGGACACGTACGCACAACTCCGGGGTTCGTTCAGCGAGGCGCAGGAACAGCGGCTGCTGGCACTTCGCAAACAGTGGGCCGACCTGCTCGAGACGCCGTGAGACGCCTCGCCGCCGCCGCGAGCGGGTTCTGGCGCCTTTCGGGCTGGACAAGCCGGCCCGGCACCATAAGATGGAGTGCCGTGAGACGCGGAGGCAGCGGTGCTCCGCGAGCCAGGCACCCCGACACACCAAACCGTGTAAGGAGGAGCCGTCATGGCACGCATGTCGCGTCGGACCTTTATGGGCACGTCGTCGCGACTAGCTACGGGGGCGGCCATCGGGGCGTTTGCCGTCAACGCCCTCGGCGCCAACGAGCGGATTAACGTTGGCCTGATCGGCTGCGGCGGGCGTGGCCGGTACAACGCCTACGGCATGGTGGAACTCGGGGCACGCGTCACGGCCCTGTGCGACGTGAATCCCGCCCGACGCGAACAGGCCGCTGCCTTCGTTGCCAAGGTCCAGGACGAAAAGCCCAAACTCGTGCCGGACATGCGGCGCTTGTTCGATGCCAAGGACGTCGACGCCGTCCTTGTGGCCACGCCCGACCACTGGCACGCGCCGGCCACGATCCAGGCCTGCCAGGCCGGCAAGGACGTCTACTGCGAGAAACCCGCCAGCCACAGCATCTGGGAAAGCCGTAAGATGCTCGAGGCCGCCCGTAAGTACAAGCGGGTTGTCCAAATCGGCACGCAGAACCGCAGCGGGCCGTACGTCCGCAAGGCCATCGAGTACATCAAGTCCGGCAAACTCGGCTCGATTCCTCTGGTCCGGGTTTTCAACATGAAGCCCGGCGGGCCGTTCCACATGGGCGACCCCGGCACGAAGCCCGAGGGGTTCGACTGGGACGGCTGGCTGGGGCGGGCGGCCATGCGCCCTTACCATCAGCACCTCGTTAATCACGGATGGCTCTACCTCTGGGATTTCTGCAACGGCGACATGGGCAACGACAGCATCCACCAGATCGACCTCGCCCTCATGCTCATGGGCGACCCCGGCATGCCGAAGAGCGTCCGTACCCTGGGTGGCCGGTACGCTTACCCGGACGACGATGCCGAGGTGCCCGACGTGCAGATGGCGTCCTACGATTTCGGCCGCTTCGTCATGACGTTTGAGCTGACCGGGTACCCGCGGTATATGGAGAAGACGACTGCCACCATTCGCCGCAACGACGAGTTTCCGTACTGGACGCAGAACGCGACGCGCATCGAACTGTACGGCTCGCAGATGATGATGATCGTCGGCCGGCATGGCGGGGGATGGGTCGTCATGCAGTCGGGCGGCCGAGTTGTCGAGAAGGTTTACGGCCGGCCGTGCGACGAGCCCCACTACAAGAACTTCCTCGACTGCATCAAGAGCCGCGAGCGGCCGGCCGCCGACATGGGACTTGCCAACGATACGTGCTGCACAATGCACATGGGCAACATCGCACACCGTGTCGGCAACGCGGCGCTGAACTACGATCCTAAGACGGGCACGTTCGATAACGACGCCGCCAACCGCCTCATCAAGGCGCCCTACCGCAAGGGATATGAGATTCCTGACGAGGTGTAGGCGGACAACGGGTGGACCGGCATCGCACGCCGTGGGGCTCATATCTTCCCACGCGGCGACCGGGGCGGAGCACCGCGCGAGGCAAAGATCGCGCTGGCCACGGGCCATCCCGCAAGACCGAAGCCTGCTAAGTCTACGGACATCGTACGGGCATAGGGTAGGGGAGGACGTGTCATGGTGTACGCCGAACGTTTGCCTGCAAGACAACACGGGTGGCTGGTCCTGGCGGCGATCGTTGCGGCGGCGTTTCCGGCGACCGTCCGGGCGGCCGCGATGCCGTCCGCCGAAGACGTGCTCAAGGCCCTTGGCGCACCGCGAGGCGTGTGTGCCGTTCTGGGCGATGCGGGGTGCCGGACGGCCATCGACCTGGCTCGGACGGAGGGCGTTACCGTGTACGTCCAGGTAGCCGGGGCGGATGAGGCGGATGCCGCCCGCCGGGCCGCACAGGAGGCGGGTTCACTCGGAACGCGCATTTTCGTCAGCGAGGGCGAGCTCGACCGCATCCACCTGGCGGACAACATGGCCGACGTCGTCGTGGCGGCGGGCCCCGACGTGGCGCCGCGCGACGAAGTGCTCCGCGTCGTACGCCCCGAGGGCACGGCGCTCCTCGGGTCCGAGCGCCTGACGAAGCCGTGCCCCGAGGGCGTCGACGCCTGGACCCACCATTACCACGGCCCGGACAACAACCCGCAGTCCCGCGACCAACTGGCCCGGGCGCCGTACCTGACGCAGTTTGTGGCGTCGCCTCACTATGCCCCGGCCCCGCAGGCGACGGTGACGTGTGCAGGCCGGCTGTTCATGGCGTTCGGCCACGTAGCCTGGCACCAGCGCGAAGAGCCGTGGATGAACACGCTGATCGCCGTCAACGGCTTCAACGGCACGATGTTATGGCGCCGCCCGCTGGAGCCCGGCATCATGGTGGACCGGTGCACCATGGTGGCCACGCCCGACGTCCTGTACCTGGGCACGCGCCGGTCGTGCAAAGTCCTCGATGCCGTGACGGGCGGCGTGCGCGATGAGATTACCTTGCCGTCCGACGTGGCCGACGGCCCGTTCTGGAAGTGGATGGCCCTGGCGGACGGGCGGCTGTTTGCCCTCCTGGGGCCGGACGAATCGGCGGACCCCAACGCCACGTGGCGCCGCGATGCCCACGGCTGGCCGTGGGGCGGCATCTCGAACGGCTACAACGCCCCCGAGTATCGCTGGGGCTTCGGCCGGACGCTCTTTGCCCTCGACCCGGCCACCAAGAAGGTTCTCTGGCGCCACCGCGAGGAGCAGCCCATCGACAGCCGCGCCATCTGCATGACGAACGGCCGCCTCTACCTCTGCCGGTTCGGCGAGTACCTGGCGTGCCTCGACGCGGCGACCGGCAAGGAGGTTTGGCGCCGCACCGTCCAGAAAGACCCGGACCTGTTCGAGAGAATCGGCCCGTACCGCTCCGGCCACGGGTATATCGGCGGATGGAAAAGCACCGTTTACCTGCGGTGCACGGACCAGGTTGTGTACTTCCTGGGGCCGCAGGTGCATCGCTTGACGGCCGTGTCGGCTAAGGACGGCCGTTTCCTGTGGCAGTACCCGGCCCGGGACCTCCACATCGTCATCCGGGACGACGGCCTCTACACGATCGGCCCACAGAAAAGTCAGGGCCTGACGCGCAAATTGGATCCCGTGACCGGCAAGGTTCTGGCCTCGTACCCGCTGACGCGGCGGGCGTGTACGCGGTCGGTCGGCACGCCGGACGGCATCCTCTTCCGGACACAGGGGGGAAGCCAGCGGTTGGACCTGCCCACCGGCCGGGTCCAGTACATCTCGACGATGCGGCCGCCGTGCCACGTGGGCGTGATCGTTGCCGACGGCCACATCTACTGGGGACCGTGGGTCTGCGACTGCAATCTCCAGATGTTCGGAATCATTGCGTGCGGCCCGGCGGGCGACTTCGCGTTCGACGAGCCCGCAGAGGCGGCCGACCGGCTCGAAACGACGCCCGGCGCCGGCAAGGTGCGCCACTTGGCCCAGTCGGCCGGCGATTGGCCCATCTACCGGCACGACCCCGCCCGAAGCGGTCGCACGTCCGTTGCGGTTCCCAAGGCGCCCAAGCAGGTGTGGGTGGCCACGCCGGATGCCCCGGGCGAGCCGACCGCCCCCGTGGCGGTGGGCGGCCTCGTGTTCGTGGCCGGGTCGGACGGCGCCGTCCGGGCCCTCGATGCCGCCACCGGCAAGCCACGCTGGGCGGCACACACGGGCGGGCCGATTCGGTATCCGCCCAGCATCGCCGAGGGCCGCGCGTTTGTCGGATCCGCCGACGGGTGGGCTTACACGTTCGAGGCGACGACGGGCCGGCGGCTATGGCGGTTCCGCGCGGCGCCTCAGGAACGCCGTATCCGGGTTTACGATCGCCTCATTTCAACGTGGCCGGTTTCGAGTGGCGTCCTTGTGGCCGGCGGTGTGGCCTACCTGGCCTGCGGCACCAACAACTACGACGGCACGCACGTCTATGCCCTGGATGCCGCCACGGGCAGGATTAGGTGGCAGGATAACACCTCCGGGCACCTCGACACGTTTTCAAAGCGTGGCATTGCCGCCCAGGGCGACCTCTTGCTGCACGAGGGCCGCCTGTACCTGGCGGGTGGCAATGCCGTGTCGCCCGGCGTGTATCGGATTCGGGACGGCCAGTGCCTCAGCCCACCGCCCAACGGATGGACCTCGCGCGCCCCGCGCGGCCGCGAACTGAACCTGAAAGGCGGGCAGGTGAAGGTCTCGGGCCAGCCGCTTTACGCCACCGCCGAGAACCAGGTCTTCGACCGGTCCGTGGCCTGGGTGGACCCCGTCATCCACGCCGCGAATGCCAGCCTCCGTTGCGAGAAGCGCGACGACGGTTGGGTCGTGGTGGCCGGCAACAAGGGAGGAGACGAGGTGATGTGGATGTGCCCTCTGCCGACGGCGCCCGTCCGATGGGGCGTGGCCGTTGACCGCGACGGTCGCGTCATCGTGGCCCTTCAGGACGGCCGGATCATCGCGTTCGGGGAGGGCTCCTGACGGTCCGGGCGGCCAAAACGGTTTGCAGTGGACCGGCGCCGGGCTTAGACTGAAAAGTGGGTAGGGGGGCTGCCGCGGGCGGCAGGGCATCCGCCGCGATAGGGCCTGCCATGGATGCCGTACGATTTCGGGAAATCACCGCCCGGTACGCCTCGTTGCGCGTGGCCGTGGTCGGCGACATTGCCCTCGACCGATACCTGGACATCGACCCGACGATCCAGGAAAACTCCGTCGAGACGGGATTGCCCGTCCACAGCGTGGTGCGGGTACGCCCGCTGCCCGGCGCCGGCGGCAACGTCCTGGCAAACGTGGCGGCCTTGGGGCCCAGGCATCTGGCGGCGGTGGGGTGCTGCGGCGACGACGGCGAAGGGATGGAACTACGCCGGGCCCTCGAGGCCCTGGGTGTGGACCTGACGCATTTCCTCGTCCGTCCGGATCGCACGACGTTCACGTACACGAAGCTGCTCGTGCGTTACGAGGGCGAGCCGCCCGAGGAACTGAACCGCCTGGACCTTCGTAGCCGCACGCCCATGTCACCTGCGCTGGAAGACCTGCTCCGAGCCGCCCTGGCCGACGTCGTGATTCATGCCGACGCAATCATCGCGATGGACCAGGTGCCCGAGCCGGCGCACGGCGTGCTCACGCCGCGCGTCAAGGAAACGCTGGCCGACCTGGCTGAGGCGCACCCCGACAAGATCGTTCTGGCCGATAGCCGCACCGCCGCCGGCGACTACACGGGCGTGGCGGTCAAGGTGAACCTGGCCGAACTGGCTGCCCACTGCAGCGCCGCGGATGAGGACCTCGACCCCGGGGCCCTGGCGGCCCGATGGTCGAGCGAGGTGGGCCGGCCCGTCTTCGTGACCCTGGGTGACGAAGGGCTCCTCGTGGCCGCCGGCGACAACGTGACCCGCGTGCGTGCCGTCCCCGCAGACCCGCCTCTCGACGAGGTGGGCGCGGGCGACGCGGTGCTGGCCAATCTGGCCATGGCGTTGGCGGCAGGCGCCTCGCCGGCCGAGGCCGCCGAACTCGGCAACCTCGCGGGAGGCGTGGTCGTCAGGAAGATCGGGCGAACCGGCATGGCTACCATCGAGGAACTCGACGCCGTCCGCCAGGCGGTCGAACGCGAGCAGGGCGGATGACACGGCGCCCCCTGCGCACAGGCTGGCACGCAGCCCGTGGCGCCCCGCCGGCAGCGCCTACTCGGGCCGGGCCTTGGTGTCGCGCGTGAAGAAGAGCCGGTCGAGTTTCGTCCCGTCCTCGCGCGTCGCGAGTTCCATGCGCAGCGTTCCCATCGGTAGCGATAGGACGGCGGGCTTGCGCGAAAGATGGTCGGTCATCGGTATCCACTGCCAGGTCTTGCGCGTGCCCGTGTGCCATTCCACCTGGCGCAGAAGCGCGCCGCTTTCGTCCCGAAGGTTCAGAAAGAACGAGTCATCGCTCGGCGACGGGGCTTGCACGCGTCCCCAGACGTACCAGTCGCCCGGGCGAGGGACCCGCACTCTCCAGATGAGTTGCCCCTTCCGGTGGCCCCGGGCGGCGGGTTCGCCGGGCGTCCAGGCGAATCGGCCGCCGGAAGCCTTCGGGTCGTCGGCCACCACGAACGATGGGACGGCGTAACCCGACTCAGCCTCCACGTACACGTCTTCGTCCGGGGAAAGCACCACGGGCGGGGCGTTTTGGACGGCGGCAACGTAGGACCGGATGGGCTCGACCTGCTCCAGGATTTGCCGGCCGACGTCCTCGTCGCCGATGGCAAGCACGGCCCGCGACGGCGCCGGTACGAGCGTGGGCGTTCCCGGAACCGGGTAGCCGGCTTCAACGCGCAGCGTCCCTCGGCCGCCGGCCACCTCGAAAAGGAGCCGATTGCCGAAGACGGCCGGTTTTACCTCGGCACAGGCGAACGCCTCGCGGAAGGTGGCGAGGTCGCCGTCCGTTTCCAGGGCACCGGCAACGCGCACCCAAAGGGCGGCCCCCGCGCGGGTCACGTCGTCTCCCAGGCCGCCCGCGTGGTGCGCGACCGTCAGCCGGACGGCGCCGTGGGCGTTGCCATCATAGACGAGGGCGATAGGCGCCTCGCCGCCGTCGGCCCGGCAAGCCCAGAGCACGCGCACGCCCACCGCCGCCGTGCCGTGGCGCAGGACGACGGGCGTGGTGCCCTCGACGGGCCACTCGGCCGGCTTCGAGCCCGACACGTCGATGCGGCGGTCGCCGACCCAGAAACCGTCAACCGCCTTCGGCATCACGAAGTGCGATTCCAGCGTCTCGGCGTCCCGGGTCTGTGGCTCGTTGCGATAGAGGACAAGGCCGAGGGCGTCGGTGCGGCGCTGGGCGGCGGTCCAGAACGGCCTCAGGTGGATCGTCTTGGCGTGCCCACCGCCCACGGGAATGCGCTTGCGGCCGTACGGGTCATGCCGGGCGTCCGGGATGAAATAGCACCGCGGGAAGCGGGCATCGCCGGGCAGGTCGACCGTGAGCGGCAGGTCCATCCGATGGTAGTTGGCGGCGGCCGAGCCGAGCGTCACGTCCTCCAGCACGTAATGCGTGCGGGCCTGGTGCGGGGCCTCGCGCCAGGACTGGCGGACGAGACGCGGCACGCGCTCGCGGCTCATCTCGTGCAGACGCAGCGGCGGATGCCATCCTGCCAGCGCCGGCCAGAGCAGGCCCAGGCTGTTCCGACGGCCTTCCGGCAGCCACCCTTCGACGTACAGGTGATTGTCCAGCACGCTGCCATTGCCGTGCAGGTAGTTGTAGTCCCGGCTGTGCGGGCCGGCCAGGCGGCCGGAGGGCGGGAAGAAGTGTGCGGCCACGTCGGTCCAGAAGAGTTCCAGCAGGGCCCGGGCCTGCTCGCGGGTCCGCTCGCGCTTGCCGAAACGCTCGATGAGGACGAGGCAGTCGAGGTCCACGCCGTAATAGCACGGGCTGGCGTACTCCGAGATGCCGTGTTCGTAGGTGTGCAGGAGAAAGGCGTCGAAGCGGCGGTATCCCTCGTCGGCCACGTCGGGCCGGCCGAGCGTCTCGCCCAGAAGGATGAGGTTCTCGGCGTTCATGAGTGCGATGTTCGTGTACGCCGGCCCCACGCCGTGTCTCATGCAGCCTTCGACGGCGTAGTCGAGAATCTCCGCCAACGTCTTGCGCGCAGCGTCGGGCATCGTGTCGCGGTGACGCATCCACAAGAGGGCGCCGCCCTGCATGCAGAACTCCACCGCGTTGCGGTCCATGACCTCGGTGTGGTGCCAGGACCACCGGAAGTTGCCGTAGCCGCGGCTCTCCGGATGGCGGTCCTGCATGCGGGCGGCTACCCGCAGGAGTGTTGCGAGGCGGTCGGGGTGCTGCCCGGCCTCGGCCAGGGCGAGCGCGTAGGTAAAGAGTTCGCGCGACGTAAGGTTCGGGGCCGGGCCCTGGACCTTCTTCCAGGTGCCTTCGCCGGCGTCGGCGGCCGCGGCGATAAGTGCCTCCGGCTCGGGCCCGGCGGGCTTTGCCTGGACGGGCAACGCGAGGGCCGTGGCCAGCGCTGCCGCGAAAACCACGGTCACGCTGCAGCGCCGTGGACCGTCGGCCGGCAAAGGACGGGTACGCATGGTGGGGCTCCTCCGGTTGGGGTCGGCGGCACGTCTGGAAACGGTTTGAACACGTTTTTCGGGCCGGCCCGGCCGTCAGGGAGCCGTTGCGATTCGCGTCTCGGCCGGCGCCAGGTCCGGGCACGCCGCAACGGGGCACGGCTCGACGCGCCAGATGTCGCGGGCGTACTCGGCAATCGTGCGGTCGGACGAGAACTTGCCGCACCGCGCCACGTTCAGCACGGCCTTGCGGGCCCATTCGTGAGGCTGGCGGTAGAGGGCGTCGACCTGGTTGTGCGTTTCGAGGTACGGCCTGAGGTCCGCGAGGTGCATGTAGCGGTCGCCCTGGTCGATGAGGGCTTCGCGGATCGGGTCGAACAGGCCGGGCTCTTCAAAGTGGAAGTGGTCGGAAAACAGGAGGTCGAGGGCTTGCCGGATTTCGTCGTCCTGCTCGTACACTTGCCGCGGGTCGTAGTGCGGAGCCAGGGCCTCGACCTCGTCGGCGGTCAGGCCGAAAATGAAGATGTTGTCGTCGCCGACCTCATCGCGCATCTCGGCGTTGGCGCCGTCCAGGGTGCCGACCGTCAGGGCCCCGTTGAGCATGAACTTCATGTTGCCGGTGCCGGAGGCCTCGGTGCCGGCGGTGGACAGTTGCTCCGACACGTCGGCGGCGGGAATGAGCCGCTCGGCCAGCGACACGCGGTAGTCCGGCACGAAGTAGACCTTGATGCGGCCGTCAACGGCGGGGTCGTGGTTGATGATCGCCCCAATGTTGCCGATGAGTTTGATGATGAGTTTGGCCAGCGCGTAGGCCGGGGCCGCCTTGCCGCCAAAGAGGTACGTGCGCGGCACGAGGTCCAGGCCGGGGTCCTGCCGCAGCCGGTTGTACCGGACCACGATGCCGAGCACGTTCAGCAACTGCCGCTTGTACTCGTGGATGCGTTTGACCTGGATATCGAAGATGGAGTCGGGGCTTGGGCGGTACCCGAACTTTTCGCGGAGGTAATCGGCCAGACCTTCCTTGGCCTGGTGTTTGACGGCGAGGAAGCGTTGGCGGAAGTCGGGGTCCTCGGCCAGCGGTTCGAGTTCCTCCAGGCCGTTCAGTGCCGTAATCCATCGGTCGCCGATGGCCTCGGTAATCAGGCCGGCCAGGGGCGGGTTGGCCTTCAGGAGCCACCGCCGCTGCGTCACGCCGTTGGTCTTGGCGCTGAACCGCTGAGGGTACATGTCGTAGAAGTCCGGCACGAGACGGTGTTTGACGAGGTCGGTGTGGATTTCGGAAACGCCGTTCGTGGCGTGCGAGCCAACGATTGCCAGGTTGGCCATGCGAATCTGCTTCTCGGGGCCTTCCTCGACGAGGCTCATCCGCCGGAGCCGGTCCGGGTCGTTCGGGTAATGGGCCTCGACGATGCGTAGGAACCGGCGATTGATCTCGTGGATGATCTGGAGGTGGCGGGGCAAAACGCGGCCGAGCATTGCGGCCGGCCACCGTTCCAGGGCCTCGCTCATCAGCGTGTGGTTCGTGTAGCCGAGCGTCCGGACGGTGATGTCCCAGGCCTCCTCCCAGATCAGGCCCTCCTCGTCGACGAGCAGGCGCATCAATTCCGGGACGGCCAGGGCAGGGTGGGTGTCGTTGAGTTGGATGGCCGCCCGGTTCGGCAGCTCGTGCCACGGCATGGCGTCCATCCGGAATCGCCTCAGAAGGTCGTGCAGCGAGCAGGCCACCAGGAAGTACTCCTGCCGCAGCCGAAGGTCGCGCCCTGCCGAGACCGTGTCGTCCGGGTAGAGGACCTTCGTGAGGCTCTCGGCGGCCACCTTGGCCTCGACCGAGGCGATGTAATCGCCCTGCTGGAAGTCCTGGAGGCCGAAGTCCACGCTGGACCGCGCCCCCCACAGGCGCAGCGTGTTGACGGTTTGGCCCCCGTAGCCGACGACGGGAATGTCGTACGGCATACCGAGGACGGTGGTGGTGTCGAACCAGTGGGCCACCCACTTGCCGTCTTCGCGGCCTTCCTCAACACGGCCGTCGAAGCGGACGGGAATCAGGTAGTCCGGGCGCGGAATCTCCCACGGGTTACCCCCGCGGAGCCAGTCGTCGGGCCTCTCCACCTGGTACCCGTTCTCGATGGCCTGGCGAAAGATGCCATAGTCGTACCGCAGGCCGTACCCCATGGCGGGAATCTGCATGGTGGCAAGCGATTCGAGGAAGCAGGCGGCCAGGCGGCCCAGGCCGCCGTTGCCGAGGCCCGCGTCCACCTCCTCGTCGCGCAGGTCGACCCAGTCCAGGCCCATCTCGCCCATGGCCCGGCGGACGGCGTCCTCCAGGCCGAGATTGATGACCGTGTTGCCGAGCGAGCGGCCCGTCAGGTACTCCATCGACAGGTAGTACACGCGTTTGACTTGGCGAATGTGGTGCGTCTGCTGGGTGCGAATCCAGCGATCCATCAGGCGGTCGCGCAGGGCCAACGCCAGTGCCAGGTACTGATCGTGGCGCGAGGCGCTGAAACGGTCGCGGCCGAGCGTGTGCTTGAGGTGGCTCACGAAGTCGGCCCGGATGCTTTCCGGATCCGTTCCAAAGGGGTTCGAAACGGCCACGGCGTCGCACGTGCCATCTGACATGACCCTTCCTCCGGTCAGAAGACGTAGGCAGCGCCAGCCATCCCGCCCCCGGGCGGGGCACGCGGCGTCGCCGACGGCTCAGCGTCTATTGTGGGCGATGGCCGCTGCCAGGCAAAGCGAAAACCGTCTATTTCAAACCGTGGGCAGGGGAATGGTTCACCCGCACTAGGGGATTCCCCCAGGCGTTAATTGGTGTTTTCTTGACGCCTGAAGGGGGTGCCCCCGGATTGCGAAATTGACGGCCGTCGCGTTTACTAAAGGCGCCGCATAAGGTGTACCTGGCGGCAGGCGGGCCGGTGCCGTGTTCGGCCTGCGACGCACATCACACGTTGGGTCAACAGGCACGAGTAGCACCAGAGGAGGACCCGCTATGACCGCGACGAAAACCATGGCCGACGTAACGGTCGAGACGGTGACGAAGGCGCTGGAGCACGTCGTCCTGTGGCCCGACCAGACGTTCGAGACCATTGAACAGGCCTGCCGGGAGGCCGCCGAGTACGAACTGGCCGCGGTTTGCCTGCCGCCTTACGCCGTGCCGTACGCCGCCCGGTTGCTCCGGGGAACCGGCGTGCCCGTCTGCGGAGCCGTGGGCATGCCGTTCGGCCACTCGGGCCTGCGGGCCAAGTGCGACGAGGCCAGGACCTCGATTGAAGCCGGCGCCGGCGAGGTGGACATGACGATCAACCTCGTGGCGATGAAGAGTAGCCGGTACGGCGACGTGGAGGCCGAGATCGCCGCCGTCCGCCAACTCGCCTCCGGCATCGTGCTCAAGGTGACGGTCGAGTGCTGCTACCTGACCGACACCGAAGAGGTCCGGGCCGCCCGGTTGGCCGTGGACGCCGGCGCCGACGTTGTGAAGACGCACACAGGGTTCGGCAAGGGCGACGTGCGGGTACACGACGTGCGGTTGCTGAAGCGCGCCGCGCCCGGCGCGAGGGTGGAGGCGGCCGGCGGTGTGACCCGCTTCAAGCAGGTCCACGCCCTGCTCGAGGCCGGCGCCTCGCGTGTGGCCGTGGACGCCCCCCTCGATATTCTCAGGGACTTCTACTCCTGGGAAGCCAGCTGACGCAAACGCGCCGGCCCGGGTTTTCCCCCTGTCCCCTCTGCACATTCCCCTGGCGCGGGCGGCGCCAACACCGGGCAGCCTTCGGCCCTGGACGCTTGACGGTCGGCCCGGGCGGCGGTAGGGTGACGCAGGGACACCGCGTCGGCCGTGCGGGAGGGGACAGACATGTGCCGGCATGTCGGCATCGCGTTGATGGCCGCGGTTTGCCTGGCGAGCGCAACGCACGCCGCGGCCCCCGCCCCGGCCGCCCGGCCTCAGGCCGAACTCGACGTGGTGGTCGAGACGTCACTCCCCGCAACGCCCGAACGCCGCAAGGCCTACCTGGAAACGATGCTGGCGTACGCCCGGTCGTGTCTGGCGGGGTTGGTGCCGGCGACGCCGCACGATGCGAGCCAGACGCCCCCGCCCGGGTCGACCCGGTACCGGCTGTTCATCGACCACGACGGCCGGGTGGACGTGGACGCCATGTCGTCGCCGGCCGAGATGGTCGGCGGTGCGGCCGAGGGCGCCCGCCAGTTCATCAACCGCCAGCACGGCGTGTTCCACATACGCCTCGGCCGCTGGGACGGCGCCGCCTACCCGACCGTCGACCGGTGGAGCAGCCGGTTCCGGACGCAGCATTACCTGCCGATGCCGGCCGATGCGTCCCTGGAAGAGCGGGCCCAGTATCATCGGGCGGCGCTGAATCTGGCAACGCCGGAATCCGTCAAAGGGGCCATTCTGCGCCGCCTCCTGCCTATTGACCTGGCCCGGACGTCCGGCGACCCCGGTTTGGCCCAGCAGGTTACCCTGGCCGTGAAGAACCGGAGCCTCTGGCCGCTCAAGCACCTCGACGTGACCGTCGTCTGGTGTGTGTCGGCGAAGGATCGGCGCTATCGGTACCTGGCCGAGGCGTCGTTCGACGGCCGCCTGGCGCCGGGTAACCAGACGGAGCTCCGGACCGTGGGCCGGCGCGGCCCCTCCATCTTCGGCTGGGAATACACGTTGCCCGTGCAGATAGACGCGCGGCCGGTGTTCATCCCGGAGGCTGTTGAGCCGAAGTGACGCGGCGGTTGGCCGGCCGGACCCGTGCAAGGGGCGATGGCAACGCCCGTCAGCCCGCAGACGGCTCCGTGAAGTAACGCATCGACGTCTTCTTGAACTCGCGGCCGGAGAAGAGGACGTCGCAGGCGGCCGCGCCGATGGTCCGGGCCATGTCCGCCACCCGCTCGCGCACCGCGTACTCCGAATCGCCGTGCACCATGGCATACAGGGTGTACGGGAAGTCGGGCAGCGGGGGGCGGCGGTAGCAGTGCGTGACGGCCGCGTTGCCCGCCAGCGCGTGCCCGGCCTCGTCCACGCGGGCATCAGGGACGTGGAAGACTGCCATGCCCCCGGCTCGGACGCCCGCCTCCCGGTGCCGAATGACGGCCCCGAACCGCCGGATAACGCCGTCGGTTAGCCACGCGCGAACCTGGTTGATGACGTCCGGCACGGGCCACCCGGCCGCCTCGGCCACGGCCGCGAACGGCTCCACCTCGACCGGCAGACCGTCCTGAATCGCACGGACCAGTGCCTTCTGGGAATCGGTTAACCTGATCGGAGACGGGGCATCGGGCGGTGCGTGCGGGGGGGCCGGCGTTGTCGGCGCGGCGTTGCCCGTCAGGTCGAACGTGGCCCGAATCTTGTACCGCTCGAGCGCCGGCAGGCTGTGCATCGCCTCGAGGCCGGTTTCGGTGCGGAGGTGGGCGAGCGTCTCGGCAAGGGCCTCCGCCGATGGGGCGGTCAACGTGAACCACAGGTTGTACGGGCCGCCGCGCTCGTAGTTGTGCGTCACGCCCGGCAGGCGGGTGATGCGCCCCGCCACGCGCTCGAGGCGCTCGGCCGGTACGCGGGCCGCTACCAGTGTCGAGGCGTACCCGAGCCGCTTGGAGTCGAAGACCGGACCGATGCGACGGATAAGCCCTTCGCCGGCCATCCGGCCGACGCGGGCAAGCACGTCGGCGGGCGCAAGGCCCAGCCGCTCGGCCAAGGCGTCGAATGGCCGCCGAGCCACCGGCAGGTCGGCCTGCATCTCGGTCAGGATTCGTTTGTCGAGGTCGTCCATATGAAGGTTCCGGGCGGCAAGCCGGAATTCCGGGGGCCACTGGCTGCGCGCTAGCCAGTGTGCCCCGGCGCGGCTATCGGCGCCGGCGAACGAGCCGCCGGTGCACGCCACGCACCGTCACGCCTCCGCCTCCAGAATCGCCGCCACGAGGCCGGGGATCGTGTGCTCGCGGGCCTCGACGGTCGGTTCCAGGCCGGCGTCGCGCAGGGTGCCGGACGTCGTTGGCCCGATGCTCGCGATGCGGGCGCCGGAGCCGCGCACGGCGTCCACGCCCACCGCGTCCACGACGTTGCGGACCGTCGAGGAACTCGTGAACGTGACCCAGTCGACGCGGCCGGCCCGCAGGTCGTCCTCGGCCGAGCGGGCGCCCTGGGTGTCCGGCACGGTCCGGTACGCGGTGACCTCGGTCACGCGGGCGCCTCGGGCCGCGAGGGCATCGGCGAGTTGCCGGGGGGCGATGTCGGCCCGCGGGAGAAGGACTGCCACCCCGTCGAGGTCGGCGGCGGCGCCGAGTGCCTCGGCCACGGCGGCGCCGGTGTACGTCTTGGGCTGAAGGTCCGGCCGGATGCCGCTACCCGCCAACCGCTCGGTCGTGGCCGGGCCGATGCTCGCAATCTTCACCCCGGCGAGCGACCGGACATCGGCCGCGGCCCGCGCCATCGCCCCGAAAAAGGCATCCACGCCGTTGACGCTCGTGAAGACGATCCAGTCGAACGCGTGAGGCGATTGGGCGGCCTCAGCCAGCGGGGCGGGGTCGGCGGGCGGCTCGATCCGGATGGCGGGGGCCTCCACGGCCTCGGCGCCGAGCGAGTCGAGCTGCTCCAGAAGCGCGGACGCCTGGGTCCGGGCCCGCGTCACGAGGATGCGCCGGCCGAAAAGCGGCCGACGGTCGAACCACGCGAGCCGGTCTCTTAGGCCCACCACGCCGCCGACGACGATTACCGCCGGCGGTTCCAGGTTGGCCTCGGCCGCTTGGTCGGGTAACGTGGCGAGCGTGCCGGCGACCGTTTTCTGGCGGGGTGTCGTGCCCCAGTGGATGGCGGCTGCCGGCGTCTGCGGATCCTTGCCGGCGTCGGTGAGTTGGCGGCAGATGCGCGGCAGGTTCGCCACGCCCATGAAGAAGACGAGCGTGCCCGGCCAGCGGGCCAGGGCATCGTAGTCGAGCGGGTCCTCGGTCTTGTCGGCGGCGGCGTGACCGGTAATCAGGCCGAGCGCACTGGCGTGATCGCGGTGGGTGGCGGGGATGCCGGCGTAGGCGAGGGCGGCTACACCCGCCGTTACCCCGGGCACGACCTCGATGGCGATGCCAGCGTCCGCGAGGGCCAGGGCTTCCTCGCCGCCGCGACCGAAGACGAACGGGTCCCCGCCCTTGAGGCGGACGACGGTGCGGCCGGCCCGGGCGTGCTCGATGAGGAGGGCGTTGATCGCCTCCTGGGGAAGCGTGTGGCGGTCGGCCCGTTTCCCGACGTAGATGCATTCGGCCCCGGGCGGCGCGTAGTTCAGGAGCCGCGGCGAGAGCAGCGCATCGTAGACGACCACGTCGGCCCGGGCGAGAGCGTCGCGCCCGCGCAGCGTCAGCAGGCCCGGGTCGCCGGGGCCGGCGCCGACCAGGTAGACGATGCCGTGACTCATGTGCGGCTCCTCGTCAGGTTCCGCGATAGTCCTTGCCGGCGAGGCTGGCCTGGCACGACCGCCGCCAGGCTTCCAGCGTTTGCGTCATCTGTGCGACGACGTCCGGCTGTTGGGCCGCCAGGTTGTTGGCCTCGGCCGGGTCGGCGACCAGGTCATAGAGCATCCAGGCCTTGCCCTTGTTGGTGGTGATGAGTTTCCAGCGGTTATCGACCAAGGCGATCTGGTTCTTGGACTCGAAGGCGATGGGCCGCGGCCTCTCGGTCATCGCCCCGTCAATCAGGGGCATGAGGTCGACGCCGTCGATGGGTTCCGGCTGCCCCTTCATGTGGAAGCCGAGGGCCGCGAGCACGGTCGGGAAGTAGTCGCACGTCGAGCATGGCACGTTGGTGGTGCGCGGCTTTGTGACGCGGGCGGGCCATTCCAGGAGAGCCGGCACGCGGACACCGCCCTCGAAGAGGGCGCGTTTGCGTCCGCGCAGGCCACCCGTTGAGCCGGGCCCCTTCGCGTGTTCCGGGCCGTTGTCGGCGCAGAACCAGAGCATCGTGTTTTCGGCCACGCCGAGTCGCCGGAGTTCGGCCCGGAGGCGGCCCATCTGCTCGTCCATGGCAGTGAGGCACCCGTAGTAGTGGCGTTCTTTCTCGCCGACGCCGGCGTACATGCTCAGATACTTCTCGCCCGCCACGACCGGCTCGTGCGGCGTGTGGAACCAGATGACCGCCAGAAACGGCGTGCCCTGGGCCGCGGCGTTGCGGATGAACGGGATGGCGCGGTCCATGATGACGCGCGAATCGTCGCCGGCAAGGTTCTCGGTAACCTTCTGGCCGGGGCCCGTCCAGTAATGCGTGCCATACGGTTTGTCGGTGCCGGGTTGGTGCATCGGGTCCCAGGTGGGGACCTTGGCCTCGGTCGAGAAGCAGACGCCGAAGCCGTTATCCCACGGGGGCGAATAGTGTTTCACACCGCCCGGCCCGCCCCGGTTCGAGTCCTTCTCGGTTTTCGTGAGCGTACCCAGATGCCACTTGCCGAAGTGCCCCGTTGCGTAGCCCTGTGGTCGGAGCGCCTCGGCCAGCGTTACCTCCTGCGGCCGCATGTGCCCGACGTTTGCAAAGAGGACACCGTATCGGTACGGGTGGCGGCCGGTCATGGCGCTGCCGCGGGTGGGCGAGCAGACGGGGGCGCCGGAGTAGAACCGATTGAACCGCAAGCCCGACCGGGCCATGGTGTCCAGCGTCGGCGTCTTCAGGGTCGGATGGCCGTTGTAACCGGTATCGCCCCAGCCCTGGTCGTCGGTCATGGCCAGAATGACGTTCGGGCGGTCTGGGCCGCCGGCCGTCGCCCGCGGCTTCCGTCCGGCAGCCGCGGCGCAGGCGGGTGTCCAGGCGAGGGCAGTCGTCAGGCCGACGACCCGCTTCAGGAAGGTGCGGCGATTGGTGCAGTGGAACATTAGTTCTCCTCGTCTCGGCGGACCAGCGGCACGAACCGGCACGGGCAGAAGTCCTCGCTGCGGGTCCGGCCGCCATGTTTCTCGACACGCGTCAGCGTTTGTGAGTACACGCCGCCCACAGGCATGACCAGGATGCCTGCCTCGGCCAACTCGTCGATCCAGGGTTGCGGCACCTGGTCGGCCGCCGCGGCGCACAGGACCCGGTCGAACGGGGCCGCCTCGGGCCAGCCCACCCGGCCATCGCCCACCCGGTACTGTACGTTGGCGACTCCGAGGGTGTCCAGAACGGTCCGCGCCCGCTCCTGGAGCGGGGCGTGCACCTCCACCGTGTAGACCTCGTCGGCCAGATGGGCGAGTATCGCCGTCTGGTACCCGGAGCCCGTGCCGATTTCCAGGATGCGTTCCGTCCCCGCGAGGGCCAAGGCCTGCGTCATCAGGGCCACGATGTACGGTTGACTGATGGTCTGGCCATGGCCAATGGCCAGCGGGTGATCGCCGTACGCGTTGCCCCGGAGGTCGGGCGGTACGAAACGGGCCCGGTCGAGGGTACGAAACGTCGCCAGGACCCGCGGGTCGCGGATACCCCGCGGCGCCAGTTGCGTTCGGACCATACGGTCGAGTTGCTCGTTTCGCTGGTCCATGGGTCTTCATGATACCGAAAGGCGCTGCTGATTCCAGTTGCATCACGCCCACTGGTTGGATGCTTGCGTCGGCTTGGGCTTATGGTATCCTTCTCGCATGCCTCTTTCTCCCGGTCAGATTGGCGCACTGCTCATCACTCTTGGATCGGCCATTGCCGCTTCGCCGGTGGCGCTTGATGATACAACTGCCGAGGCGGGGGAGACGGTCGGTCCCACGGACTTCGCGATGCCGGAATCCTGGACCGAGGAATACGCTTTTGTCGGGCGGGTGACGCGGGTACAGCAGGTTCTCGAGTACGCGGGTGAGGTTGTCGTTGTGGATCCCATTGATGGCCGGTGGGTAGTGGAGGTGCACGCTGTCCTGAGATTGTGGGGAGGCCCGCCGACCCGACCGAGCGACCCTGACACCGTGGCCTATCTCGTTCACAGTCCGACGTTGTTCTTCGGCCCGTACGCGCCTGCGGAGGGTCACGAGTACGTTTTCACCGGCCGTTGGGAACTGGACGAGCAGAATCGGCCTGTGGCGCACACTGTGGAAGTGAACCAAGGCGTTGTGGGCTTCGGCGGTATGCTGGTCTGGAATTGCTTCGCGCCCGTGGCGCTTGCCGGTGCAGTGGTGTTCATGGCATGGCGAGTGTGGCGGCTCTGGCGAAAGCAGTCAACCCGGTGCCAGGGAACATGACCGGAACGTACATTGTTGAGCACCACCTGGGCTCGCAGGTGTTGGCTGCTGCAACTGCATACTTGGTGCATCCCGCGTGAAGCCGGCTCGGTGTTACGCGTCGATGTTCTGCACGAGTTCCCAGTCCGGCTCGACCGGCCGGCGGGCCTCGATTGTCATGGCGCCGTTCGCGCCGCGGCGAAGGACGTTGTACCTCTGCCAGTGGGGGTCGCGCCGCGGCAGCGGGGTGATGGACTGCGGCGAGTCGAAGAACAGGTGCGGTCCGCGGCTCTCGGGCCGTGCCCCGCACGCCGTCAGGATCATCTCCGCCACCTGGGCGATGCTGCGGGCTTCGGCCAGGACGGTTTCGTCGGCACCGGTGGGGTCCCAGGGTCTGGCCCGCAGGTCGGCCAGTTGCACGAGGGCGTCGGCTACGCCCTGCGTGGTCCGCTTGATGCTGGCCTGCATGGTCATCAGGTGTTGGATGCGCCGGCGGACCTCGCAGACGTCGATGGCCTTACCCGCGTTTGCGTCGGCCGACGCCACGGGCGACTCCACGGGTTCGCCGGGCGCCGACGCGCGTGCCAGGGCGGCAGCCTGGTCGCCGGCGATCTTGCCCATGACCTGGCTGTCCATCAGCGCATTGCCGCCGGGTCGGTTGGCCCCATGCTGGCCGCCTGCCACCTCGCCGCAGGCAAACAGACCGGGCACGGTCGTGGCGGCACGGGTGTTAATCTTGACGCCGCCCTGAAAGTGCTGGCAGGCGGGGGCGAGTTCGATGCGGTCGCCGGCCACCAGGTCGATGCCTCGCTCCGCCAGCCACGCGACGCTCGGCTGGTTGATGGCCTGGAGCCGTGCGAGCGGCGAATCGGCCAGCGGTGACGCCGCCAGTGGCAGGGCCGCAATCTTCGGGTACGTCGCCCACAGGGCCGAGTCGATGGCGGCAAGGTCCAGGCCCGTCGGGTTCCGGGCGAAGTCCATCCACACGGTGTGGCCCTTTTGCATCTCGGAGAAGACCGCGATGTCCACGACGTGGCTGGGCTCCTCGTACGAGACGGGCCAGGAGGCGCCCTTGCGAAAGAGGACGCTGTAGATGTCCTCGGGCGGGGTGCCGGGGGGAAAGTAGTCGGCCAGGAATTCGCGGTCCTGCTCCGTGACGAGTCGCGGCCAGGCCCGCATCAGGCTGCCGGAGCAGGCCAGTTTCGTCTTGACGCTCGAGAGGCCGATCTGGATGAACTCCAGATTCACGAGATCCGCCCCCGCCCGGTACGCCAAGGCGTGGCCGTCGCCGGTCATGCCCTCGGGGAAGACCGTGACCTCGTACGCCTGCCCCGCGCCGCCGGTGGCCAGGATGACGGCCGCCGCCCGGATGAGGCGTCCGTCGGCCAGACGGACGCCGGCCACGCGGCCGGAGGCGTCGAGGGCCAGGTCGGTGGCCATGACGTTCTCCAGAAGGGGCACCGCTTGTCGGCGGACCTCCGCACGCAACGCCTCGTGGATGTGGTTGGCCGTGTAGGGGCCGGTGTAGCAGGCCCGGGCGTACTTCGAGCCGTCGGTCACGAATTGGTCGGCCCGGCCGCTCGCGTCCTTGGCAAAGGGCACGCCCAGGGCATCCAGGTACTCGTAGGCGTCGGCGGCGCCGCGGGCCAGGATGGCGGCCAGGTCGGCGTCCGACACCCGGCCGCCGATCCGATACACGTCCTCGGCGTGGTACCGCCAGGCGTCCGGGCCGCCCGGTTCGGTGTGGTCGAGGGTGGCGTGGAACGCCATGCGGTCGGAGCAGGATAGGGCGGTCACGCCGGCTTTGCCCAGTTCGCCCTTCGTGAGGATGAGGACGGTGGCGCCGGCCTCCTGGGCGGCCAAGGCGGCCCGTAGAGCGGCGCCCCCGCTGCCGAGGATGACGACGTCTGCACCGGCGTGTTCGGCCATGAACAACGACTCCTTTCGTATGGGGTGGCCGGCGCGCATGCCCCGGCCACCCCCCGACCCCGAGCAGGGGCCACTATAGTCGGGTGGGGCGGACGGGTCAACCCGGCCGGCATACGGGTTTGGGTCGATTGACGGCCGTTGGGCCGTCCGATATACTGATGCACGGCATCGGCAGAACGAACCGACCGGCGGCGGGCGCCAAACCGGCCCCGCCGCGTTCCCGCATCACTCCTGGCAAGTATACGAAACCATGGCACTTGAGGCGGTTGCAGAACTCTTCGGCAAAGTGGCCCAGGCGCTGTTCGGGTCGCGCAACGAGCGGCTGGTCCGGGGCTACCTGGAGCGCGTGGAGGCCATCAACGCGCTGGAGCCCGAGATGCACGCCCTCACGGACGAGGCCCTGCGCGCGAAGACCGACACCTTCCGCCGGCGCGTGGCGGAGGGCGAAACGCTGGACGACCTCCTGCCGGAAGCGTTCGCGGTGGCCCGCGAGGCGGCTGCACGGACCGTTTGGCTTGGCCCCGAACAATGGAGCCAGATTCTGGCGGAGGCCCGTTGGGTCCAGGCCGCAGGATTCGTGGGCAAGGCCGGCGCCCTCGGCCGCCCGGGTGTCCGCCCGGACGAGGCGGTCGAGGCCGAGGACGTCCGGCGGATTGCCGCACTCCTGAAGGACGCGAACCGGCCAGACCCGTTCGGCACAGGGCACGACTGCCTGGCCCGGATTCTGGCCGAGGTGCTGTCTGCCCGCTTCTACACGGACTGGCTGCCGTGTCGGCCGGAGGTGCTGGCGGCCTGCGACAGCGAGGCCGAGTTCGTCCTCCGTACCGCCGGGGCGCAGAAGCGTCTGATCGACCCGCGCCGCGAGCGGGTGCCCGAACCCATCCTGGAGCGGCTGCTGGTTGCCAAGAACCCGGCCGACTGGGTCGGCTATGCCGAGGCGCCGGCCGATTATCACGCACCTACCCAGGAACTCGTCCGCCAGGCGATGCGCGGCCAGGCGAGGCTCCTGGACCCCGAGACCGGCGAGCCGATCGACCGGCATGGCCTGTACAGCATGCGGCCGTACGACGTCCAGTTGGTGGCGGCGATGGTGTTGCACGAGGGCAAGATCGCCGAACTCGCCACCGGCGAGGGCAAGACCCTCGTGGCCACAGTGGCCGTTTACCTGAACGCCCTCTCGGGCCGGCCCGTGCACGTGGTCAGCGTCAACGATTTTCTGGTCCGCCGCGACTGCGAGTGGATGCGGCCGGTGTTCCGGCGACTGGGTCTGACGGTCGGCGCCATCCAGTCCGACATGGACCCGTACGACCGGCAGATCCGGTACGCGTGCGATATTACGTATGGCACGAACAACGAGTTCGGCTTCGACTACCTGCGCGATAACATGAAGACGAGCGTGCACGAGCAGGTGCAGGGACCGCTCGCCTACGCCATCGTGGACGAGTGCGACTCGGTGCTCATCGACGAGGCCCGGACCCCGCTCATCATCTCGGGCCCCGCCTTCGAATCCACCGACAAGTATGCCAAGGCAGACGCCGTGGCGAAGCAACTGCGGCCGGGGCGGGACTTCGAAATTAAGGAGAAGGAGCACCAGTGCCCCCTTGCCGAGGCCGGCGTCAGCCGGGCCGAGGAACTCGTCGGCGTCGGTTCCTTCTACGTGGCCGGCAACATGGACTGGCCCCACCTCATCGATCAGGCTCTGCGGGCCCACTACCTGTACAAACGCGACAAGGATTACGTGGTGCGCGGGAGCGACGTGATCATCGTGGACGAGTTCACCGGCCGCCTCATGCCGGGGCGGCAATGGTCCGACGGCCTGCACCAGGCGGTTGAGGCCAAGGAAGGCATCACGATCAAGGAGGAAACGCAGACCCTCGCCACGATCACGCTCCAGAACTACTTCCGCATGTACGATAAACTCGCCGGCATGACCGGCACCGCCATGACCGAGGCAGCGGAGTTCGACAAAATCTACACACTCGAGGTCGTGGCCGTGCCCACGAACCGGCCGCTCTCACGTGTGGAGCACGCCGACGTCATCTTCCGCACGACGAAGGAAAAGTACCAGGCCATCGTTGACGAGATCAAGGCGTACTACGAGGCCGGCCGGCCCGTCCTCGTCGGTACGACCACGGTTGAAAGCAGCGAGCACCTGAGCAACCTGCTGGAGCGGACGTACGGCATTCCGCACGAGGTCCTGAACGCCAAGTTCCACGAGAAGGAATCGCAGATAGTGGCCAAGGCCGGCCGCCGCCACGTCGGCCCCGACGGCAAGGAAAAGGGCAACGTGACCGTGGCCACCGAAATGGCCGGCCGCGGTACCGATATCAAACTCGGCGACGGCGTCGTCAACCCCACCTGCTTCGGCCCGTGGGATATCGAGAAGCAGCAGATTCCGTCCGACTTCGGGTACAAATGCTGCGTCGGGTGCCCGGAATACGACCCGAAGACGAACTGCGCCCATTGCTTCAAGCCGAAGGTTGACCCGGCGTTTCCGACGCGCGGGCGGACCGAGTGTATCGCGAATCCGCCGTGCGGCCTGCACGTGATTGGCACGGACCGTCATGAGGCCCGCCGCGTGGATAACCAGTTGCGAGGCCGCACGGGCCGCCAGGGCGACCCAGGCTCAAGCCGCTTCTACCTGTCGTTCCAGGACGACCTGCTGCGCATCTTCGCCACCGACTGGGTGTCGGGGGCCCTTGAGAAGTTCGGCATGGAAGAGGGCATGGCGCTGGAGCACAAGTGGCTGACGCGGGGCATCCAGAACGCCCAGAAGAAGGTCGAGCAACGCAACTTCGACATCCGCAAACACCTCCTGGAATACGACGAGGTGATGGACCAGCAGCGGACCATCTTCTACGGTCGGCGGCAGCAGATCCTCGAATCCGACGACCTGCGCGACTTCGTATGGGACGTGCTCGTCGAAAGCGTCGAGGCCACCTGCGACTCGTATTTGTCGGCCGACTACAGCCTGGAGACCGCGGCCGAATGGGCCCGCCGCACCCTCGGCGCCCAGGTGGACGCCTCCGGGCTCCAGGGCCGCCCGGCGGACGAGTTGCCGCACTTCCTGAAGGACCAGGCCCGGCAGGCGGCCCGGGAGAGCATTGCCCAGACCCTCGGCGAGTTTGTGCCCGACGAGGCCGACTTCGCGGACGAGGCCGATGACGAGCCGCCCGAACCCGATCTGGCGGGCCTGGTGGCCTGGGCCAACTCGTTCCTGGGAATCGAGGTTGCCGAAAAGGACCTGCGGGGGATGGCGTCCGACGACATTGCCGACCGGCTCGGCCAGGCCGCCGACGACCACATCGACGCCATCGATACCTCGCCCGTGGCAGCCGTTTTGGAGGAATCGTATCGGTTGGGGGCGTTGGCCGACTGGGCCAACACGAAGTTTGACATGGGCCTGGCGGCCTCGGACTTCGAGGGCCTTGACCGCGACGGGGCCGAGCAGCGGTTGCTCGGGCGGCTTGAAACGCTTTACAAGGACAAGGAACGGTCGTACCCGGTGGAGTTCGCCATCGAGGAGTACCTCTCGCCGCAGGTGGGCCGCGGCAGCCAGGACTTCGAGGGTCTGGCGGCGTGGGCCACGCGGCTGTACCTGACGGAGGTGTCGGCCGACGACCTCCGCAACCGCGATCCGCTCGTGGTCCGCGACCGGTTGCTTGCGATTGCGCGGGAGTTCGAGGCGTCGGACCGCCTCCACCAAACGGTGGCAAGCGCCGTGGCCGAGCACCTGCCGGCGGGGGACCTCACGGAGGAGCACGTCTGGCAGCCGCTGGCCCGTTGGGCGGGCGACGTCATGGCCATCGAGGTGACGCCGCGGCAGCTTTGCCAGGCCGCCGCGCCGGCGGCGGCGCCCTCCGCGGACGACGGCGCCGGCGACACGCCGCCGAAAGACCCGCGCGAGACGGCAACGGCGTTCCTTCTTGGCAAGGCACGCTCCGAACGCCGCAGCCGCATGACCGAACTCGAACGATACATCCTTCTCCAGGTGCACGACACGTCCTGGAAAGACCATCTCCTGGTCATGGACCACCTGAAGTCGAGCGTGGGCCTGCGGGGTTACGCACAGAAGAACCCGCTCATCGAGTACAAGAAAGAGGGTCTGGAGAGTTTCGAGCGGATGCTCGACTCGACCCGCGAGAAGTTCACGGACCTCTTCTTCAAGGCCCGGTGGGTGCGGCAGGATGCGCTGGCACGCATCTGGGCCGGCCAGGAAAGTCGCCACGCCGTCGCCGAAAGCGCCTACGAGGCCCAACGCCAGGCCGCCCTCGATATGACGCAGCGGTCCCAGATGGCCGCCGAGGGACACGAGGCCGTCAAGACCATCGTCCGCGACCAGCCCAAGGTCGGCCGAAACGACCCGTGCCCGTGCGGCAGCGGGAAGAAGTACAAAAAGTGCTGCGGCCGGCGGGGGTGATCCGAAACCGGAAATCGGAAGTCGGACGGCGGAAATGGGTGTTTCGCGTTCGCCGCCGGGCCCGCCCGGCGCGTATCAAGGAGCCGCCATGTCAACCTGTTCGCGTCGGACGTTCGTCAAGGTCGCAGGGGCGTCGCTCGCCGGCGCCGCGCTGGCGCCGGGCCGGGCGCACGCTGCGGGGCAGGGCGGCGGGGCCGATCCGTTCCGCCTGCACTACCTCCTGGCCTCCAGCCTGTACGGCAACGTGCACCTCCGCGAGATCGTACCGGAGGTTACCAAGGCCGGGTGCGAGGCCCTCGACGTGTGGTGCCCGAAGTGGGTGCCCCACCGGACGCAGGTCGACGAGATGGGGCACGAGGCGTTTGCGGCCCTTCTGAAGCAGCACAAGACCCGCTTGGGCACCATCAGCCCGTACAGCAAGGGGCCTTTCGGTGTGGCGGATGAGTTGCGCGTGGTCGCGAAACTGGGCGGTACGCTTGCCATCACCGGTTCCGCAAAGGCCGCCGACGACCTCAAGGCGGCCATGAAGGACTTTATCGAACGCCTGAAGCCCCAGGTGGCCGTGGCCGAGGAGGTGGGCGTTGACATCGGCATCGAGAACCACGGTAACGCCCTCTTGTGGAAGCCGGACTCGTTCCGGTACTTCTGCGAGTTCGCCACGTCGCCGCGCCTTAAGATCTCGTACGCGCCGTTCCACCTGCCGCAGGACGCCGAGGTGCAGGCGGGCCTCTTGCGCGAGATCGGCCCGAAACTTGCCCACATCTACCTGTGGCAGAAGCCCGCCAACCGCAAGCAAACGGGGGCGGCCCTGCCGGCCATGCCGGGCCCCGGCGGCATGGACTTTACGCCCATCGTCGGCGCCCTGAAGGCCATCCGCTTCGCGGGATGGAGCGAAATCTTCACCCACGCCCACACGCACAACGGGGCGGCCTGCGCCACCACCGCCGGCGTTACGCAGGAAGTTCTGAAGAGCCGCGCCTACCTCGAGGCGTGCCTCGCCAAGGCGTGAGCGCCGACGTCAGACCCGCCGCAGTGCCCGGATCGGGTCCAGCCGCGCCGCCCGGCGGGCCGGGTAGACCCCGGCCACGATGCTTACGACCACCGAGAACGCGACCGTGGCCGCGAGCAGCCAGAGCGGGAACGAGAAGACGTCGAAGGTCCGCGTCACGCCGTAGCTCCGCGCGTAGAGGTTGACGGCGGTCCCGAGGCCCCAGGCGACTAGCCATCCCAGGAGCAGGCCGCCGAAACCGCCCAGCAGCCCCACGAGGCCCGCCTCCGCCAGGAACAGCGCCACCAGGTCGCCGGCCGAGGCGCCCACCGCCTTGTAGATGCCAATCTCCTGGTACCGCTCGAGCACCGACATCAGGAGCGTGTTGGCGACGCCCAGCGCCGCCACCACCAGGGCCACCGTCCCCACAGCGGCCAGCAGGGCATCCATGACCACGAAGAAAGTTCGCATCTTGTCGAGCCGTTCGAGCAACGTCCGCGTCTCGAACCCCATGGCCCGAATCCGCTCTTCGAGCGGCAGCAGGTCGGCGAAGTGCTCGACGCGCACGATCGCCTTCTCGTACCCGGCCCCGGTGGCGCTTTTGCCGGCCCGCAGACGCGCCATCGCCGGCGACGCCCGGATGCCGGGAATCTCTTTCATCAGCCCAACGGGCACCAGGACGCCCCGGTGCCCCACCCCCGGGACCATCCGCGGCATGCCGTACACGCCGATGACCGTGATGGCGAAATCCTTCCGCTCGTAGGCGAAGGTCTCGGTGTCGGTCGGCGCGAGGCCGTCGGCCTTCAGCGTCAGGACCGTCCCAACGGCCTGCTGCGGCGACTCGAACCCGAGGTCGCGCAGCAGCGCGGCGCTCAGCAGCGCCTCCGGTTTCTCGCCCGAGTCGAAGAAGTGGCCTGCCAGCAGCAGCTGGTCGGCCTCGCCGAGCATCGGCACCTGGGTGGCCATGCCCACGGCCGTGGCGCTCGCGGACTTCTCGCCGTTGAAGAGTTTCACCCCGGCCGCCCGGATGTGCGGGTACGCCGCCTCGACGCCCGGCAGGGCAGCCAGCTCGTCGATGGCGGCGTCGTCCAGCGTGCGCGTCTTGCCGTTGTTGCCCTCGCCGGGCGAGACCTCGATGTTGTTGAGCAGGCCGAGCATCTCGAACGGCGCTTCGGCCATCTGCTGCATGCCGAGCGCGAACGCCACCATCGACACCAGGGCCCCGCTGCCAATCGTGACACCGAGCGCGGTCAGGCCCACGCGCAGCGGCGTCCGACGCAGGCCGCCCAGGGCCAGGATGACCAGCCGCCACAGTCTCATGGCGTCGTGTCCTCCCCGCCGACGAGTCGCCCGTCGCGCAGGTGGACGATGCGGTCCGCCACGCGCTCCGCCATCTCCCGGTCGTGCGTCACGAGGACCACCGTCGTGCCGAGGTCGCAGTGGATGCCGTGCAGCAGCATGACCACCTCCTCGGCGGTTGCGCGGTCGAGGTTGCCGGTGGGCTCGTCGGCGAGCAGGAGGGGCGGCTGGTGGACGATGGCCCGGGCGATGGCCACACGCTGCTGCTCGCCGCCGCTCAGTTGGCTCGGCCGGTGTGTCCGCCGGTGCTCCACGCCCACCCGGCGAAGGGCCTCGGCGGCCCGGCGACGACCCGCCGGCCCGTACGTGCCCTGGAACAGCAACGCGACGGCCAGGTTCTCCTCGGCCGTCAGGCTCGGCACGAGGTAGTACGACTGGAACACGAACCCGACCCCCGTCCGCCGGTACAGCGTCCGTTCGCGCGGCGAGAGGGAGGCCAGGTCGCGCCCCGCGACGACCACGTCGCCGGAGGTGGGCGTGTCGAGGCCGCCCAGCAAGTGCAGCAGCGTCGACTTGCCCGACCCGCTGACGCCGAGCACCGCGAGGAACTCGCCCCGCGTGACGGCCAAATCGAGGCCGTCGAGCGCCCGCACAACGCTGGGCCCGACGCGGAACTCACGCACGAGGCCGCGCGTCTCCAGGAACACCTCGCCATTGCCGCCACCGTCCATCGCAACCCTCGCCCGGCCGGCACGTGCCCGGCGGGTGTACCCCGCCGGGGCACCCGGCCCGTCAACGCAGGATAGCACGTTCGCCGCCGAGGTTTCCAGCGGCAAGGTCTTCCGCGCCGGCATGCGGCCGTGGCCTTGTATGGCACGGCGACGGGCGTTCCGTGCGTACAAGAAAGCGTGGCGGCAGCTGACCGGGGGCCCGGCGTAAGGGCGAATTCCTTGTGTTGGGGCAAGGCTTTGAGCGTACAATAAGCGTCGGGCCTACAACGCGACGGAAGGAATCCCCTTATGCCGAATCGATTCAGAGTATCTGTTGTCGCGCTGCTCATGGCGGTTGTGCTGCCGGCCTGCGCGGTCTGCGCCGCCGAGCCGAAGCAGGGATCGGCCCTTGCGAAGATGGCCAAGGAAGTGGCCAAGGAGGTCGAGGCCCTGCGCGGGTGGACGTTCAAGAAACCCGTCGCGAACCGGTTCACGACGCCCGCCGAGGTCCGCCAGTACCTCGAGAGGGAAGTGGCCGAGCAGATGCCGCCCGACAGGATTCACCGCGTCGCAACGTTCCTGCGAATGGTCGGCCTCGTCCCGAATGACTGCGACCTCACGCGCACGTTTCTGGACCTGCTCGAGGAACAAGTGGGCGGGTATTACGACAGCGAGACCAAGGCGCTGCGCCTCGTGGACCGCGGTCAGCCGATGCCGCCCCTCGTCCAACGCGTCATGCTGGCCCACGAACTTACCCACGCCCTCGACGACCAGTACGTGGACCTCGACGCCTTCCTGAAGGGCCTGACCGGCAAGACCGAGGACATGGACCTCGTGGCGATGAGCGTGGTCGAAGGCTCGGCCACGGCCCTGATGACTCGGTACATGGCACGGGCCACGCTCTCCGGCCGATTCGATGTGGGCGACGTCCAGGCCTACGCGAACCGCGAGGTAGCCCGGAGCCGGAAGATGCTCGAATCGCCGCGTTACTTCACGGCCATGCTCGGCGCGTACGTGTGCGGCATGCAGTTCCTGTGCCACGGCGACCCGATGGCCATGATCGGCGGTAAGGGCGAGACCGTTGGCAAGCACATGCTGGCGGCCACCAAGGAACCGCCCCGGTCCATGGAACAAATCCTCCACCCCGAGAAGTACTGGGACGACGCCATGCGCGACGACCCGGTTGTCCTCGACGACGAGGCCGTCACGCGCATCCTCGAAGGCGACGGCCGGTGGGTCGTGCATACCGATACGCTGGGCGAATTGCTGACGGCCATCCTGACCACGCCGCCCGGCGTCCGGCCGAGCCTCGTTAGCATGGGCGTGGCGTCCATGTGGACGAATGACGGCGCTGCCGGGTGGGGCGGCGACCGCTTCTACCTGGTGGCCTCGGGCTCGGACTCGGCCGCGGCCGCCCGCGACCCGAAGCAGCCGCGAGGCCTGTGGCTCACGGTGTGGGATACGCCGCGCGACCGCGACGAGTTTCGCCGCACGTACGAGCGCCGGCCGCCGCAGACGCCCCGTGCCGTCGTCCCGTTTGGCAACCTGGGCGCAGCAGTCCTGTTCGGGTTCGGCCAGGACGAGGCCGAAGCCATGGTCGACCGCCTGCGCAAGGTGGCCCTGCCGATGACCCGGGCCGGCAAACCCTGGTCGCCCTGGGCGCTGTAAGGCGTCGGGGTGGCATTCGGTGGACGCGGCGGGGCGCCGTACCCACCGCGCGGATCCCAGGGCCCGACACCGCGCGTTTTCATGGCGGGCGACCCTGCCACCCCGCAGACGGCGCCTGTCCCTTTTTGATTGAAGGCTTCTCCGCCGGCCGCTACCATACGCCCGCTCAGGGCCGATTCGAAGGAACCCGTATCGTGGAACCTATTCGCGTCGACATTGCGTACCAGGAGTGCATCAACGCCAAGTGCCGGGCCCGGTTCGACGTTGGCGAGCCGCTCTTCGAGTGCCCGACGTGCGGCGACCTGCTCGACGTCCGGTACGACTGGGACCGGGCCGTTTTGCCGAAGCGGCTTGAGGATTTCGAGGCCAAGTGGTCGGTGCCCGGCGACCCACTGGCGTTCTCGGGCGTGTGGCAGTACCAGGAGTTCCTGCCGTTCGCCCCCCCGCAGTACGTGGTGACTGTGGGCGAAGGCAAAACCGTTTTCCAGCAGGCCGACCGGGTGGCCCCGTTCGCTCGCATGAACGCGGGGCGGCTCTTTCTCCAGTACGAGGGCATGAACCCCTCGGGCAGTTTCAAAGACAATGGGATGACGGCCGCCTATACACACGCCCGCCTCGTGGGCGCCAGCCGGGCCGTCTGCGCCTCGACAGGCAACACAAGCGCTTCGGTCGCCATGTACGCTGCCGTCGACGGCCGGTTGCCCGCCATCGTCCTGGTGGGCAGCGGGAAGATTGCCTACGGCAAATTGGCCCAGGCCCTGGACTACGGCGTCACGGTTATCCAGGTGGAGGGCGACTTCGACACCTGTATGCGCCGTGTCAAGCAGGTGGCCCGCGAACTAGGCATCTACCTGATGAACAGCCTCAACCCCTTCCGCCTGGAAGGGCAGAAGACCATCATGTACCGCGTCATCGAGGGGCTGCTTTGGCAGGTGCCCGATTGGGTGGTCGTGCCCGGCGGGAACCTGGGCAACTCGTCCGCCTTCGGAAAGGCGTTCCGGGAACTCTACGACGTGGGCCTGATTTCGCGCATCCCGCGCCTGGCCGTTATCGTGGCCGAGGGCGCCGACACGCTCTACCGCATCGTTAACCAGGAGCAGTTGCGGTGGAACGACGGCCGCGTGGACGATGCCCGCATCCAAGCCTTCTACGAGCAGATGGACGCCGAGAACCGACGGGCCAAGACCGTGGCCTCGGCCATCGAAATCAACCGGCCCGTCAACCTCAAGAAATGCCTCCGGGCCCTGGAGTGGACCGACGGGATCGTCGAGAAGGTGTCGGACCAGGAAATCCTGAATGCCAAGGCCCAGATCGGTACCGGTGGGTTCGGCTGCGAACCCGCCTCCGCCGCCACGGTGGCCGGCGTCCGCACGTTGCGCGAGGCCGGCGTCATCAACGCCGACGACCGCGTGGCGTGCGTTCTCACGGGCCATCCCCTGAAGGATCCGAACATTACCGTGGCCTATCACACGATGGAAGCCGACGCCATCGACGCCACGTACGGTGCGTACGGGTTCCACGCGGCGGCTTACGCCAACCGGCCCATTCCCGTGGCGGACGACCTGGACAAGATCGTCGCCGCACTCCAGGCGTGACGGGCTTCAGGAGGTTCGCATGATCCAGGTGACGGTATCCGGCGCTGCCGGGCGGATGGGGCGCACGCTGGTTCGCCTGATTGCCGAGGCGGACGACCTGCGTCTGGTGGGGGCCCTCGAGGCGCCCGGGTCCGACGCCGTCGGCACGGATGCCGGCACGCTGGCCGGCGTCGGGCCGCTCGGCCTGGCCGTGACCGATAGGCCCCCGGACGGTGCCGATGCGCTCGTGGACTTCTCGTTGCCGGACGGGTCGGTGGTGCGCGTCGAGCAGTGCGCGGCCGGGGGCGTGCCCTGCGTTGTCGGGACGACCGGTTTCTCGGACGAGCAGCGTGGTCGCCTGAAAGCCGCCGCCGAGAAGACCGCCGTCGTCTGGGCGCCCAACATGAGCGTGGGCGTGAACGTGCTGTTTCACGTGTCGGCGGAACTGGCCCGGACCCTCGGGCCGGATTACGACATCGAAATCGTCGAGGCCCACCACCGGTTCAAGAAAGACGCTCCGTCGGGCACCGCCCTGAAGATTGCCGACGAGATTGCCCAGGCCACCGGCCGAAGCCTGGAGGCGGCTGCCGTCCACGGGCGGGGCCCGGGCCAGGCGCCGCGCCAGGTCGGCGAAATCGGCCTGCACGCCGTCCGCGGCGGCGACATCGTGGGCGAGCACATCATCTACTACACCGCCGTCGGCGAGCGCCTGGAACTGAAGCACGTGGCCCACAGCCGCGACACCTTCGCCCACGGGGCCCTGCGGGCCATCCGCTGGGTGGCCGACCGCGGCCCCGGCCTTTACTCGATGGCCGACGTCCTGGGCCTCTGAGGTTTGCCCGAAGGGGTTGGATAGCCCGACCTCAGCCACCGCGCAGGGGTGCGGCGGTGGTTTGTCCGGGGGCGAGGGGGGGGATGCCAACGTGACCGCGCTTATCCGCCCAGGAGCAGCGCCCGCGCCACGTACTGCGCGATGAAGAGGGCGGCAAACAGGCCCACGAGCCAGTGGATGTCGCGCCATCGGCGGCCGGCCAGTTTCAGCAGCACGTAACTGATGAACCCCCACGCAATGCCGTCCGTAATCGACATGCTGAACTGCATGACCACGATCGTCAGGAACGCCGGAATCGCCTCGCTCGTGTTGTCCCACCGGATCTTCTGAACGCTGCCCATCATCATAACACCCACAACGACCAGCACGGGGGCAATGATCGGGTACAGCGTAACCTGCACCGGCGTGCCCGCCACGACCTGCCGAAGCGCCTCGCCCGTCTCGGCGTGCACCACGTGGGCGCCCATGCCCACGGCCTCGACCAGCGGCGCGAAGAAGAGGGCCAGCAGCAGGAGCACGCCCGTCACGATGGCGGCGAGGCCCGTCCGGGCGCCTTCGCGCACCCCGGCGGCGCTCTCGATGTACGTCGTGACGGTGCTCGTGCCGATGAGGGCCCCGGTCACCGTGCCGGCGGCGTCGGCAAACAGCGCCTGGCGGGCGCGCGGCAACCGGCCCGACTCATCCAGAAAACCGGCACGTTCCGACACCCCGATCAGCGTGCCCACCGTGTCGAACAGGTCCAGGAAGAAGAAGATGAACACCACGAGCAGAACGTTTGCCATCGGATGCGACGTGAACAGCGCCCCCGGCTCCTCGAAGACCGCCAGGAACGTCTGCGTTGGCCAGGCGGGCGGCGCAACGATGCGGCCGGCAACGGTCTTGGCCTCCCGGGGTTCCGCCAGAATCACGCGGGCCTCGGCCGGCGCGACTGGCGCGATGGCCGACCGGTCGCCCGCCACCACGCCGGCCCGGACCAGGTAATCGTGCTCCGTCACGAGTTCCAGGCCGTCGGACGCGTGGTAGGGCACGTGGCCCACGGCCAGGGCAAGGATGGCCGTCGCCAGGATTCCCAGCAGGATGGCCGCACGCACCCGAAGCACAAGCAGAATGGCCGTGACGGCAATGCCCGCCAGGACCACGAGGGCCACGGGGTTGGTCAGGTCGCCCAGTCGGACGAGCACGGCGGGGCTGTTCTGCACGAGGCCGCCGTATTGCAGGCCGACGAACGCGATGAGCAGGCCAATGCCGACGGCGATAGCGTACTTGAGCCCATCGGGCACCGCTCGCATGACGGCTTCGCGCAAGCCGAGAAAACTCAGGACCAGGAACGCCCCGCCGGCGATGAGGTTTGCCATCAGGGCTTCCGGCCACGTGAACCCCATGCCCATGGGCGCAGCCGCGCACACCATGAACGCAAAGAAGAAGTTGTGGCCCATGGCCGGCGCCAGGGCAAAGGGGTAATTGGCCAGCAGGCCCATGAGAAAACATGCCAGGGCGGAGGCCACGCACGTGGCAAAGAAGACGTCGCCGGGCGGCATGCCTGCCGCCGCAAGGACGGCCGGTTGGACGAACAGGATGTAGGAGAGGGTCAGGAAGGTAACCAGGCCGCCGCGGATTTCGCCCCAGACGGTGGCCCCGCGCTCTGCAAGTCCGAACATGCCGCATCATCCCTCGACTGCCTGCCGCGCCGGTGGCCCGGGTCGTGGCTCGGTTGGCGCCGGACGGGTCAGCTGTCGTCCACGATGATGGCCTCGACGGGGCACGCCGCCGCCGCTTCTCGAACGATGTCCAGGTGCGCAGCGGGCACCTCGTCCACGATGACAACCGAGATGTCGTCGCGGAGCTGAAACACCTCGGGGCACATATCACTGCAGATGCCACAACCCGTGCACACGTCGTGGTCAACGCGTACCTTCATGGATCACCTCCTTGCAGGTTGCAGGCTGAATGCGCCCGAACGTAGCGGCGGGGGACGGCAAGGACAAGCAAAAAAGGAAGGGGACGGCCGTAGCCGTCCCCGTAAACGTCGTAGCATGCATGTGTGAGGCGTTGCAAAAGGCTGCGCGCAACCGAACCGGTCGGCCCGCACAACCCGCACGAACACCCAATCTCTGCGAGCCATCGCATCCGACCCGCATTACCTGCCGGAAGGGCTGAGTCGTGGTACAACGGGCAACGTGCGCCGGCCACTTACTTCTTGGGCGTCAACTTCGAGATGGCCGAGGCCAGTTCGTTCAGGTTCTTCTTTTCCGTGGTGTAGACGACGGATTTGCCCTGACGCGTGCCCGTCACCAACCGGCCCATGCGCAGGAGGCCCAAGTGGTGGCTGATCGTAGGCTGTTTCAGGCCCAGTGCATTGCAGAGAGCCGTAACGTTCTTGGGGCCGGCGGCAAGCATCTTCAGGATGCCGAGCCGGGTCGGGTCCGACAACAGGGAAAAACCACGAGCCCACTCTGACAGTTCAGCCTTTGCCGTTGCAGTAATCTTCTTTGCCTTTGCCATGAATCTCGTCCTTTCGCTTAGCCCCCCGACTATGAAGATTCTACGTCTCAACCAACATCAGTACAAGAGAAAAAACAATTCAATGGCAGAACATACGCGTCTACGGGTGGGGTTGCCAGAAACGAGCACGCCACGAGTTAACTGCGCCATCGCCATCGCACAATACGGTATTCTGCCGGTACCTACAGTAAAAGCGTGGCACCGGCCATCCGTGCAAGGGAACCGCCCGCCACCGCGCGGCGATCCAGGTTCAATCACAGCAAGCATGGTGGGCGATACTGGACTTGAACCAGTGACCTCCTGCGTGTCGAGCAGGCGCTCTAGCCATCTGAGCTAATCGCCCACACCACGTTCGCGTAACGATACGCGTTGCCGCACGTTTGTCAAGTTCAATCCGACCCGGGCGCCGCGCCGCGGCTGCCGCGCGGCCGGCCCTGGGTGGCCACGAGCCGCATCTGCCGGATGGCTGCCAGTACGTTCGGCCCCACCACGCCGGCCCGAAAGTCGGTGGCCGCGTCGTCCGGCACCAGACCGAGCACGGGGCACCCGGTGGCCCGCTGGATCTCGTCCGGGTTCGTCAGTTCCGCCACGTCTTCGGTGTCGCGGTTGTAGCGGTTGACGATGATGCCCTCAATGGCAAGGCGCCGAGCCCGCAGCACCTCTACCGTCATGGCCGTGTGGTTGATCGTTCCGAGGCCCGGCCGGGCCACAACGAGGACCGGCAGGTTGAAGCGGCGGGCAAGGTCCGCCAGGCTCTGGCGCGCCGTCACGGGGCAGAGGGCCCCGCCGATGCCTTCCACGAGCATGAACGCGTGGGCGCGGCGAAGCCGCTCCCAGGCCGTCCACACGGCGCCCAGGTCGAGGTTGCGGCCGGCCCGGGCGGCGGCGACGGTCGGAGCGAGGGGGTCGGCCAGCCGGATGGGCGAGAGGGCCTCGAGCGGTTCCGGGGCGTCGGCGGCCTTGGCCAGGAATTCGGCATCCTCCGAGACGAGCCCCTCGCGGCGCCGGCCGCACCCGGTGGCCACCGGCTTCATCACGCCCACGTCGACGCCGGCCGACCGGAGCACCTGGGCGATGCCGGCCGTCACGACTGTCTTGCCAACGCCGGTGTCCGTGCCCGTGATGAAGAACCCGTCGGTCATGCGTCGGTGGCCTCGGCGATGCCTTCATGGACGGCCTGGACGAGGCGGTCGAGGTTCTCGTCGCGCGTGCAGTAGGGCGGCATGAGGACGATGACGTCGCCGAGTGGCCGGACCCAAGCGCCGCGGCGGATCGCGGCCTCGCAGGCCCGGAGGCCGCGCCGCTCGCCCGGCGCAAAGAGTTCGGTGGTGCGGCGGTCGGCCACCAATTCGATGCCCACCATGAGGCCGCGCTGCCGAACCTGCCCCACGTGTGCCATGTGGGCCAGCGGCGCCAGGCGCTCGGCCAGGTGGTCGGCCATCTCGCGGATTCGGGCCAGCACGTTGTCCTGCTCGAACAGGTCCAGGCTTGCCACCCCCGCTGCGCACCCCAGCGCGTTGCCCGTGTACGTGTGTCCGTGAAAGAACGTTCGGTACTCGGTGTACGTGCCCAGAAAAGCCTCGTAAACGGCCTCGGTGGCCAGGGTGGCGGCCAGGGGCAGATAGCCCCCGCTGACGCCCTTGGCCAGACACATCAGGTCCGGCTGCACGGCTTCGTGCTCGCAGGCGAAGAGGCGGCCGGTGCGGCCGAAACCCGTTGCCACCTCGTCCAGGATGAGCAGGACCTCGTGTCGGCGGCAGGCGTCGGCCACCCGGCGCAGGTAACCGGGCGGATGCGTGATCATGCCGGCCGCCCCCTGCACCAGGGGTTCCAGGATAACGGCAGCCACCTCGTGGCCGTGGGCGTCCAGAAGCGCCTCCATCGCCGCCGCACACGCCAGGCCGCACGTCGCGGGTTTCTCGAGCAGCGGGCAGCGGTAGCAGTGAGGAACCGGGGCGGACAGCGTCTCGACGAGCAGCGGCTGGTACATGGTGTGGAACAGGTCCATGCCCCCCACGCTGACCGAGCCGAGCGTGTCGCCGTGGTACGCCTCGCCCAGATGGATGAACGTGCGTTTGTCGTACCGCGGCGGCCGGTGCTGTTGCCAGTACTGGTAGGCCATCTTCAGGGCAATCTCGACCGCCGTGGACCCGGAGTCGGAGTAGAAGACCCGCGTCAGGGCGTCCGGGGCGGCCTGGACGAGACGTTCGGCCAACTCGATGGAGGGCGGCGAGGCCAAACCGAGCAGCGTGGAATGGGCAATCCGCCCCAGTTGGGCGCGGACGGCCTCGTCAATCTCCGGCCGCCGGTGCCCATGCAGGTTGCACCACAGACTCGATACCCCGTCAATGTAGCGGTTGCCGTCCGTGTCGATGAGGAACTCGCCCTCGCCCTCGGCAATGACGATGGGGTCTCCGTGCACCCAGTCGGACATCTGCGTAAACGGGTGCCACAGGTGGGCTTTGTCGGCCTGGCGGAGGTGCGACGTCCGGTCGTCCGGGGCAGGTGGCATGGGACCCTCACGAGGCCGGCGGCAGATCAAAGGTCACGGCCGTGCCGCGGTCGGCCCCGAGGCGGACGGCGGCACTCTGGTGATTGACGGCCAGTTCAATGAGCCCTGCGCTGCCGACGTACGCCAGCAGTACGCCCGCCGGCACGTCGCAATAGGCTTGGCACAGGCCGTGGATCATGGCTCCCGAGATGCGGACCTCGACCTGCAACGGGGCGTACGCCTCCAGCATGTCGCCGGCCACGTTCGTGACGAGGTTCCCAAACGGGTCCACGTACAACACCTGGGCGTGGATGGTGTTGCCGTCGCGCGTGGGGGTTGGCAAATCGAATCGCTCGAAGGTCTCGACGTCGGGCCCCAGGGTATCGATGCCGACGCCGTCGGCCAAGGCGGCGGCCACCGGTGCGAAGATGTCGCGACCGTGAAACGTGCTCGAAACGTCCGACCGGAAGTGCGTGGCGTTCTCGACGGAGACGACGCGGGCTGGGGCCACGTTCGGGCCGAACAACCGGCGCCGCTGGGCGACCAGCGTCAGGATGGCGTTGTCGGGCGCCACGTACAGGTGGCCGCCCGCCTCCGCCGCCAGCACCCGCCGCCCGCTGCCGACGCCCGGGTCCACGACCGTCAGGTGGACGGTGCCTTCGGGGAAGGCGGGGGCGGCCGAGGCCAACATGAAGGCGGCCGTGTGAATGTCGTGCCGCGGCACGCCGTGCGACATGTCCACGAGCACGGCTTCCGGCGTGCGCGCCAGGATGACCCCCTTCATCTGGGCGGGGTACGTGCTCTCAGCGCCAAAGTCGGTCAGCAGGGTGATGATTCGGGCCACAGGGCACCTCCTCCTAAAGGCCGATTATGAGGCCGGGGCAACGGCAGGTCAAGAGAGCGCCACCGGCCACCCGTTGACCGGCGCCACTCGCACCGGTAGCATGTCGATCGCGCCGCAGTCAAAGGAGGGTCATGGTGCCCCGAATCGCGATGGTCCTGGTTCTGGTGGTGGGGCTGATGGCCGGAGGATGTTCCTGGCGGGATGCCATGCTGCGGCCGCAGGTGGAATCGCCGCCGATTGCGCCCGTGCCCGACGAGCGTCCGCTGACTGCGCCCGCCCATGAGGCGACCGCCGGGCCCGAGGTCGGCCCATCCGTTGCACCGCCCCCACCCGCACCCCCGGCGCCGGCCCCACGCCTCATGCCGCGCGACGTGGTGGTGGGGCACAGCGTTGACGGCGTTCCCCTGGTGCTGCACGTTTTCGGAGAGGGCACCGGAGGCACGCTCATTATCGGCGGCATCCACGGCAACGAGCCCACCAGTGCGGAACTCGCCGAGTACCTCATCATGGACCTTATGACGCAGGCCGACCCCTGGTCCGGCCCGCCCTTGGCCATCCTGCCGCGGGCCAACCCGGACGGCCTGGCCCGGGGCACCCGCACCAACGCCAGGGGCGTGGACGTGAACCGGAACTTCGCCGCCGCCAACTGGCGCTTTCGGAAAACCGGTGGGGCCCAGTGGGGCGGCAACCACCCCGAGAGCGAGCCCGAGACGCGCGCCATCCTCGGCGCCATGTACCTGACCGTGCCCGCCCGTATCGTGTCGATCCACTCGATTGGCGGCGGCCGGCAGTGCAACAACTTCGATGGCCCCGCCCAAGTCCTGGCCCAGGCGATGTGCGCCGCCAACGGGTACCCCGTGGTAGCAACCCTTGGGGTCTGCCACGGCAGCCTCGGTAACTGGGCAGGCGTGGACCGCAGCGTCCCGATCATTACCCTGGAATTGCCACGCGACCAGCCCGGCCCGGACGCCTGGCAGCAGAATCGCGAGGCCCTGTTCGTGGCGATTCGGGCGGAGGTACCCGCCGTGGCCAGTGCCTGGCACACCGGCGAGGAGACGGACGCCCCGGCAGAGGGCCCCGCCTCGCCGTTGGGGTTGCGCGACGCAACAGGCGGCCAGCGCTAAGGGCGCAGCCAATGGGCCACACGAAAGCCAGGGGCCGCACGGTCATCGCTCCCCGAGGGGTCATTCGCTGACGACGGCGATCTCGGCCCAGTACCCGGCTTCCCAATGCCAGGCGTCGGCCTCGTTCACCAGTTCGACGGGGACGGTCTTGCCGGCCATCGGCGTCAGGTTCACCTCGACCGTCCGCCATCCGTTCGTGCAGGTGGCCTTGCTGATTTTCTGTCGCAGGAGTTCCTTGCCGGCAGCGCGGACGGCCAGGGTCCAGTCGCCGCGCGGGTCGTTGGCCACCACGAGCCGCAACGTGGTCGTCTTGCCCGCAGGAATGGCAATCGTGCGGGCGAGTGTGCAGCCGGTCTTTTCGCTCAGGGGATGCGTGACGAGGACGTTCGTCTTGCCGCCCCACTCGGGCCGGAGGCCGGGCTCCATCTCGGCGCCGCAATCGTTGACCTTCCATCCGGGCGCGAACTTGGCGACGGCCTTGGAGATGTCTTTCTTCTGGGAACGGCCCATCCGCTTCTTGGGCGGAGGCGGGGGCTTGATGTGCGACTTCTCGGCCTCCGTGAACGTCGCATTCGCGACCGGGCCGGGCTTGGTGCACGCCATGACGGCGCTTGGCGTCGGCGTCTCGACGGGAATGACGAACACGTCTTTGCCGCCGGAGGTCTCCACCTTGCCGCCCATCTTCGCAAGGGCCTGCCGAACGAGTTTCTTCGAGACGTCCACGAGTTTCGGGAAGGTGTAGGGCGTGTGGCTGAACGTGCCCTTCGGGTCGAGGGCCGAGACGTACTTCTCGGGCAGGTTTTCGAACCCCATGGCCGTGAAGAGAATGCCGCCGGCGTTCGAGGGGTTGCAGTCGCTGTCCTGGCCGCAACGCGTCGAGATGACGATCGTCTGGTCGGGGTCGCCCTTGCCGTAGAAGAGGCCCATGAGGATGTAGGCCCCGTTGAGTTTGGCGTCGATGCTGAAGGCGCCCTGGCCGCCGGGTTTCGAGCACAGGCCGTGGGTGTACTTCGGGTCTTTGTGATATTTCTCTTCGATCCACTGCCAGGTCTTCTGCCAGTCGTCGGGGTTCTTCTCCTGCCAGGCGAGCATGTCGCGGACCATCTCGGCGTACTGGCATTCGGGCGGGATGCAGGCGAGGCCGGCCTTCGCGATGGCGACCACGTCGCTCGTGAAGAAGGCCTCGGCGTACATGCCGCCGACGAACTGGCCGGCGTAGAGGCCGTCGCCGTAGTTCATGAGCCGCCCGAACGTCTCGCCGAGCCGGATGACGAGGTTCGGCATGCCGGGGGCGATGAGGCCGGCGTAGTCGGCCTCGATCTGGTAATCGATGTCGTCGGCGTGCTTGTTGAACTGCGGATGGCCCGAGTCGGGCGGCGCGATGCCGCGGCGCAGGTTGTCGCGCCCCGCGCGGTTCGCGTGCCACAGCGGGTACCCGGAGTTGGCGAAGTCGATGCCCGCCTGCCGAATCGAGCAGTCCAGACCGTGGGTGTCCAGTGTCTGGAGGAACGTCATCTCCACGTAAATGTCGTCCTGGTGGAACTGGTTGATGAGGCCGGGCTTCCACGGGGGCATCTTGTCTTCGGGAATAATCTCGCCCTTGAACTTGAACTCCGTCGGGGCGCCCCAGCCGACGCCGGCCATCTGGCCAATCCACCCCGCCTTCATCTTGCTGACGTACGTGTCCACGGGCAGACGGCGCACCTCGGCATGGGCCGGCGGTGCGGCGCCTGGCGCGAGCAGACCGACGCCGATGGCAAGGAGGGGCAACACCGTGATCGTGCGCATGGGAATCCCCTTTCATAGCGGCCCGTAGCGGCTGCGTTCGTGTGCTTAATCGTTTGGGTGGGCGGAAGGTCCCGGGGCCGATGTCGGCGCCTCGCCGCCCTGTGCCCCTTGGCGGCGGGCACGCTGCCACAGCGGTCTTACCATGCCGTGGACGTACGCCATTGCCAGACCGCCGGCCACGATGCCGGTCACCAGGATCTGCACCAGGTTGTTGAAGTCCAAGTGGGGTATCCAGCGGTACATCTGGCCGATCCAGCTGCTCGTGACGACCCACATGCTGACCAGGGCGATGCCCCGCCACCGCACGCCCGCCGGTCGGCCACGCCACAGCAGCACGTACACCACCGCGCACGGCGCCAGGACGGCTGCCAGGTCCAGCGCGCTGGCCAGGGCCATCCGCAGGTAAGCCTGCGCAAAGACCTCGGACAACGTGATGCCGATGCCCCAGCCCAAGCGGTCGGCAATCCAGCCGGTGACCGTGCGCGGCCAGAGGGAGAACAGGATCAGGATGCCCACGGCCGCCAGGTCGCCTTTGATGGCCGGGACGCCAAGCCGTTTCGGGAACCCCTTCATCCACCAGGCCGCCAGGGCGGCGCACGCCGCGCACATCGCAACAAACACGCCTCCCTGAAAAACGGCAATCCCGAGGGTTCCCGGCGAACGAAGCACGTGGCGCGGGCCCCATAGCAGGTTACCCACGATGTTGCTGCTGTAAAGCGTCAGCACGAGGGCCAATGCCAGGACGGGCGCCAAGACGGCCCACTCCGCCCGCCGACGGGCAACCGCCGTGTGGTACAGCGTCAGGCCCAGAAGGGCCGCCACCCCCGCCACCGAGATAGCCGGTCCGACCGTCCGCAGCGCCACGTACAGCGGGGGATAGTTCAGCCGCACACTCGCCGAACTCAGCGGAACCACCATGAACATGACGCCCAGCGGAAAGAGCAAAATACCCGTCAGATGGTGCCGGAACAGGGTCATCGCAACTCCGCTCAGAGCCGTCCCGCCCGCGCGGGGGCAGCGAGGTTGGACGCTGCCGGCCGCGGTGCCAACAGCAGGCCGCCCGTCCAGTTGCCCTGCGGCAGGTCGATGTGGTCGCCGGCCTTGAGGCGACGCCGGTACACCTGCATCCGCGTCCGACCCGTGTCGGTGTAGGCGAAGGTCAGGCCATCGACCGCCGCCCATCCCTCCAGGTCGATACCTTGCTTCGAGGCCGCGGTCGCCAAGTGGACGGTAACGTTGCACGTGGCCCGGACCGTAATGGCCGGGGCCTCGCCGCCGGACGTCTGCGTGTAGCGCCAACCGCGTAGGCGCTCCGGCACGTCGGCCCACGTGTACGCGCGGTTGCCGAATGCGCGGGCCCCGCTTGCCAGCGTGGCCATCGTAAAGCCGTGACCGCGAACGGTCAACCCGTCGAGGACGGCTTCGGTCGGCTTGGGCAGTACGTTACCGAGTGGCGCCCGGAGGACGTAGAGAAACCCGTCCTCCGCGCCGATGACAAGGCGCCGGCCGTCGCCGCCAAGGTCCACGGTCGTGGGACTCGTCGTGTGGCCGGCGAGGCGGTGGTCGGACACGGGGCCGACGTCGCGGAACGCCCACGGCGGCCCGCCTGCCGACACGTTCCGCAGGACGTTCGCGTTGCGGGTATTCACGATGAGGTCGGGGCGGCCGTCGGCATCGACGTCTGCGACGCAGAGTTTCCGCCGGCCGCTCTTGCCGGCGGACCGCTCGTTCAGCCGGAGCGGTTTCCCGTTGGCGTCGCGGAAGACCCGCTCGCCCGGCAGCAGGCCGAGCCGCCCCCCGCGCCGCTCGCGCCGAAACAGTGCCAGGTACCCCTCGTGGTCGAGCATCACGAGGTCGTTAAGTCCGTCGCGGTTCCAGTCGACCACGACCGGTGTGGTCCGCCACTGGGTGGCCAGGGCGTTGCCCTCGGGGTTCCACCAGTTCCAGGCGGGCTTGGGCGGTTGGCCGGGCCACTCGACGGTGATGGGCTGGGCGGCGGCCAGGTTCGGTTCGGTCCGGGTGCCCACGTTGCGGTACCAGACGACCTTGCCCCAGATGGAGTTGACGACGAGGTCCGGCAGGCCGTCGTGGTCCCAGTCGGCCACGTTGAGCGTCGTGTACCCCCACTTGGCCTCGCAGGGGCCCTGGATGGAGCCGTTCGGCCCGGCCAGGATGCGCAGCGTCCGGCCGCCGGCTTTCAGGCGGACCGGGGCCGCCCACGTCGGCGTGGGCCGGCCGGCGGCGGAGCCGAGGTTCTCGATGAACCCGACGTACCCGGCCGTGTTGCCGGCCACGATGTCGTCGTCGCCGTCGCCGTCCCAGTCGACGCCCACGGGCGTCACGAGCGCCCCGAACTTGACGGCGTCGGCCTCCTGGCGGAAGAAACGCGGCTTGGCGAACACCGGTACGCCGTCCGTCACGCGGCCGGTGTGTTCCAGGAGGGCCACGCGCCCGTCTTCCTGGCCCACGACGAGATCCACGTCGCCATCGCGATCCCAATCGACGGCCACGGGCACGATCATGCAAAGGTCCATGACGAGCGGCGCGTTGCCCAGCATGAGCGGCCGGCCGGCGTCGTACCGCGGCTCGGTGCGCGTGCCGGTGTTCTCGAAGTACGTGAAGCCGTCGACGAACTCGCCGCACAGGAGGTCGAGGTCGCCGTCGCCGTCGAAGTCTGCCAGGTTCGGGCTCGGCATGCCGTACACGTCCACCGGTTTGCCGCCCGCCGATACCTTAACGGGCTCCGCGTAATCGGGCTTGGCGGTGCTGCCCGCGTTCCGCAGCAGGTACACGTACCCGTGCAGGGGCCCGCGGGTCCACTCGCCGACCGCGTTAAAGGCGTTGTCCCAGCCGTAGTCGGCCCAGTCGCCGACACCGACAACGAGGTCCAGTGCCCCGTCGCCGTCGACGTCCACGGCCTTCCACTGATTGGCCCGGACCTTGCCGGTATGGACGTTGACCTTTGGGTACACCTTGCGGCGTGTGGCGAGGTCGCCCTTGAGGAAGCCGGTGAGTTCCTCGCCGGGCACGAGGACGCGCACCCCGCCGCCAACGTACGAGGGCGACGCGTTCCGCAGGCCGTTGCCGATGCGCACGGCGGCCCGGAAGACGGGTATTTTCCCGTTCCCGCCGGGGTTCTCGAAGAGGTACGTGCCGTTGTACGGCACGTCGGAGCACGAGACGACGAGGTCCATGTCGCCGTCGCCGTCGTAGTCCATCGGCAGCGGCCACGCCCACAGGCCCACGCCAAGGTCCACGACGAGGCCGGGATGGTTGTACGGCAGGCGGTCGAGGGCGGCAGCGGTTGCCGGTATCGAACCGGCCAGGGCGATGACCAGCGCCGCCCCCAGGGCGGCGGGCGTGGTGCGCATGCGCGATTCCTCCCGTCATACCTTCCGGACGCCGGGTCAGGCGGTTGTGCCGCGCTCCGTCAGCCGGCGGACGAGTTTCCAGACCTCGTACGCCGCGAACGGAATGACGCACAGGCCCAGGGCGACGCCCCACTGGCCGGCCGTCAGGCCCACCGTGTGGCAGATGCCCTGCAGGGCGGGCAGGAGGACGGCCACGAGCAGGACGGCCGCCGACAGCAGGCACGCCCCCACGAGGTACAGGTTCGTCCGGGGGTCAATTTGCCAGGCGTTGCGCCGGGCGCTGCGGAAACTGAACGCCCGGAGCAGTTCGTCGAAGGCGAGCGTGACGAACGCCATCGTCCGGGCCACGTCGAGCCCGCCCATTTGCCGGCCGATCCAGAATGAGAGAACCACCGCCAGGCCGATGAAGACGGCGTTGAAGGCGATGACGGCCATGAGGCCCGACGTCAGAATGCCTTCCTTGGAACGTCGCGGCGACCGTTTCATAATGTCCGGCTCCGGATGGTCCACGCCCAGCGCCAGGGCCGGCAGCCCGTCCGTAATCAGGTTGATGAGCAGAATCTGGACCGGCACGAGCGGCGTGCCGAGGCCGATGAGCACGGGCACCATGACGGCCAGAATCTCGCCCAGGTTGCACGCCAGCAGGTACGCGACGAACTTGCGGATGTTGTCGAAGATGATGCGGCCCTGGGCAATGGCCTCCACGATGGTGGCGAAGTTGTCGTCCGTCAGAACAACGTCGGCGGCCCCCTTGGCGACGTCGGTGCCCGTAATGCCCATGGCCACCCCGATGTCGGCCTGCTGGAGGGCGGGGGCGTCGTTGACGCCGTCGCCGGTCATGGCTACCACCTCGCCATCGGCCTGAAGGGCCCGGACGATCTTGAGTTTCTGCTCGGGCCAGACCCGCGCGAAGACGCGGATGTGGCGGATGCGGTCGGCCAAGTCGGCGTCGTCAATCGCCTCGAGCTGCTGGCTCGTCAGGCACTCGTCGCCGGGTTCGATCATCGCGAGGTCGCGGGCAATCGCCCGGGCCGTGTGGATGTTGTCGCCCGTGACCATGATCGTGTGGATGCCGGCGCCGCGGGCCTGCTCCAGGGCGGGGCGGGCGGCCTCGCGGGGGGCGTCGCGCATACCCACGAGGCCCACCAGGACCAGATCCGACTCGTCGGCCACGCTCACCTCGGCCTGGTCGCCGAGATCCTTCCAGGCGAAGGCCAGGACCCTGAGGGCCCGGTCGGCCATGGCGCCCATCTCGGCCTCGGCCCGGGCCACGGCATCGCCGATGGGGGCGGCCTCGCCGGCGCGGGCGTGGTGCGTGCATAGGGGCAGCAGCACGTCCGGGGCACCCTTGACGAGCAGGCGGCGCCGGCCGTCGAGTTCGTGGACGGTGCTCATCCGCTTGCGGTCGGAGTCGAACGGCACCTCGCCAAGCCGCGGATGCGCGGTGCGGAGGGCGTCGACGTCGTCGCCTTCGCTGGCCGTGAACTCCACGAGGGCAAGTTCTGTGGGGTCGCCAAAACGGCGCCGCTCGCCGTCGACGGTCTGGATGCGGGCGTCGTTACAGAGGGCGGCGATCTGGGCGAGGCGCCGGCGGTTGACGTTTGCGCCGGCGTCGGCCCCCTCGTCGGCGAGCCAGGCGGCCTCGACCTGCATCCGGTTTTCGGTGAGCGTGCCGGTCTTGTCGGTGCAGATGTAGGTGGCGCAGCCGAGCGATTCAACGGCGGGCAGTTTGCGCACAATGGCCCGGTGCTTGCTCATCCGGTGGACACCCAGGGCCAAGACCACGGTTACGATGGCGGGGAGGCCCTCCGGAATGGCGGCCACCGCGAGGCTGACGGCCACCATGAACGCCTCGAGTAGGGGTTCGCCGCGCACGGCCGCCAGGACGAAGATGACGGCGCAGATGCCGAGCGTCAGGCCGCCCAGCAGTTTGCCGAACCCCGCCAGGCGGCGCTGGAGCGGTGTCTCGGTGGTGCCCTTCTGCTCCAGGAGTTGGGCGATGCGGCCGATTTCACGCTCGGTGCCGGTGGCCACGCACAGCCCCGCGCCCCGGCCGTACGTGACCGTGGTGCCGGCGTAGACCATCGAGAGGCGGTCGGCAAGGGCGGCGTCGGCGGCGACGGGGGCGGTGGACTTCGTGACGGGTTCGCTCTCGCCCGTGAGACTGGCCTCGTCGAGGCGAAGGCTGTGGGCCTCCGTCAGCCGCAGGTCGGCCGGCACGAAGTCGCCGTCGCGGAGGACCACAACGTCGCCGGGCACGATGGCCTCGCTGCTGACGCGGGCGGGTGCGCCGCCGCGCAGCACCTCGCACTCGGGCACGCTCATACGTTTCAGGGCCTCGAGGGCCTGGCTGGCCCGCTTTTCCTGCGACGCGCCGAGCACGGCGTTCAGGAGCAGGATGGCGGCAATGGCGATGGCGTCGGTTACCTCGCCCAGCGCGAACGAGATGATGGCGGCCGCCACGAGGATCAGGATCAGGAAATCCTTGAACTGCGACAGGAACATGCCGGCGAGGCTTCGCTTCTTCTCCTCGGGCAGAACGTTGCGGCCGTGGCGCTCGAGGCGGGCCGCGACCTCGTCGGCCGAGAGGCCGCGCGCGATATCGGTCGCGAGCGAAGCGGCAACCGACGCCACGTCGCGGGCGTGCCAGTCGGCATGTGGGGCGGTGTTCGGCAAGCCGGTGTCTCCAACGGTGGACCGGCCACGTTGTACGGGGCAGGGGGGCGTTTTGCAACAAGAACCGGCCGCGGAGCCGTCCCCCCAGGTTGGCCTTCTGGGCGAAACGAAGAAGCTCGCCGTGCGCTTTTTAACGCAGAGGCCGCCGAGAACGCTGAGGGCAATGAGAATAGGCGGAAACGGCAAAGCCGTGAGAACGCCGCCGCCCGAACGGCTCAAACGGTTGTCCGTCCGGACCAGCGGCCCGGGTCTCCGGGGACGGCGCGGCCACCGTGCCTGGCCGCCGCGTTCGCGGGGCATGCGGACGGCTCTCTGGGATCGACGCCTTGATACATATGGCCCAGCATTGATGGGCCGTAAAAAGACGATCAAAACTGACCATTTCAGATCATTTTACGACAGAAAACGGAAAAAGTCGTCAAAAGGCGCGCGTTTTGCCTTACCCAGTTTAACATTCCTGGCGCGAATCGTTGATTAAAGGCCGTACACGAGGTTTTGGGGGGCCAAAAGTGCCCAAAACCACGCGCACCGCCAAACACGTTTTCTCAGAATGTATAAACGGCGGGCCGCACAGCGGTCCGCGGGCACAACGCGGAGCAGGGTTGGGTGAGGCCAGCAGGGACGGCGAAGCGCAAGGCAACGCGGACGGCCGGCGAAGCGTCCGACCCCGTGGCGATGCGTGTCGCGCTAGGCCTCGGGTTCCTCGGGCGGGTCAGCGTCGACGGGTTCGAAGGTGACGCCGGCCGCGGACGGGAAGGGCGGGCCAGGCCGCTGAACCGCCCTGAAGTTTTGCGGAGAGATTGGCTTCGCGGGGCAAAAGGGGTTAGGGCCATTTGTCTTGACCGTGGCCCTCTTCGGGCGTAACGTATCGGCATCCTGTGTTTATTATGTTCTTGGCCGTTTCAATTGAAGCGGATAAGCAAGACTGGGCAAAAGGTTGGGCAGCGAAAATGGCCGGTATACAAATTAAGAATTGCCGGATAAGTAACTACCGGACTATCCGCAACGCAACGCTTGATTTCTCTGAAGGCGCGGTGGGTGTGATAGGCCCAAATGGCTCAGGCAAGACGAACCTCGCCCGTGCTTTGGAGTTCTTCTGCGAAGTGATCAGTAAGCGGCTTGCAAACACGGTTCGTGGCGGCAAAGCGCAAGTGCCGCTAAAAGCGCTCACATGGACTCCCCTTGATGGGATTCGCCCGGAGGCCGTGTTGGCTGACCCCGCGGCAGACCAGCACTGCGAGATTTCGGGGAAGCTCCGTGTGGGCGAACACTTGATTCCAAGAGGAAGAGGCGGCACCGTCAATAACCTAAGCGATAATGTGGCCGCCCATGAGCTTCTGATCGAATTGACTGTAACGGCCAAAGGTCTTGAAACAGGAGGGGTTGGGTTGGTGCCACAATTCGCGATTAACATAGACGGACAGAACCTGAAACGCGAGGACCTGGATGTTCTCTCGGGCGTTTGGCAACAGTTCAAGGTTGCGAGGCTGCAGGCCCTTCGGCCAGCGTCAGAATTCCTGCAAGCCATGGGCATGGTAAGGGGGGACAATATCGCGGGGCGTAACGCATGCGAGGAGACGAACAGAAGAGTCTTGGGCTTGAGCCCTAACTTTGCGAGGGTGGACTTTCTGAATACGGGGCCTACGGCCGTGGAGGGAAACATCCCCGACCTGAACATGGACAACATGGGTTCTGGCAACTTGCGCGCACTTCAATTGCTCTTTGCTGGTGTCGACCCGAATGTGGATCAGGCCATACTGGTTCACATTGAGGAGCCAGAATCCCATTTCCATCCGGGCCTCCAGCGGATGGCGACACGCAGAGTTTTGGAATTGATGCGCGAGAAGGGCAGGGTTGTCTGCTTTGAAACGCATTCGCCTCACGTACTGCGAGAGTTATACTCGAACAAGGTTCCCGTGTATCGCGTCCAGGTGGTGGATCGTGATGCCAATACTCGAATTCGGCAGAGTGAAGTGAGCGCACTTCCACACGGAGAAGATTCGGCCGAGTTCTTGAAGTGCATGGGCGTGGACGCAGGATTTGCCTTGTTGGGCGGAGTATTGATAATCACGGACGGGCCTACTGATGTTCCAGCATACCGGCGGTTTTTCTCGCTCTTCGACGACCTGAGCGACCTCCTGATTTGCTTCGTACCCATTGGCTGCTTGGAAGCTGCGGATTTTAAGCTCGGTGATATTGCGCAACTAGCGGAGCATGTGGTGGTTCTTGCCGACGGGCATTTCCAGCTGAACAAGGGAGAAGAATTGCGCGGAAAGTGTGAAGAAACGGGCGTCACGTACGTTCAGTTAGGCCATTGGGGAGTAGAGAACTTCTTCTCGCTTGACGCTCTCAAGAAGGCATCTGGAGAAATCCCGGGACTCAAGGTCGAGGATAGAACAGACTTGGAACCAATGAAGAAGTTGAGCGAGACTCCAGGCGTGAAGGGCTTCTCCAAACACCACATGGCTAGGATCGCAAAGCATGTAACCCGTCACGACTTGGAGGGGCAACAGGACTTCATGGCCGTTGTCGAGTGCCTGTTGAGAATTGGCCAGACGAAGGAAAGTGCGTGAACATCCCTCACGCGGGGACCTAGGCCGCGCTCGGCACACACCGCAAGCTGCACCCACGGCCCCCACCGCCTTGCCACCGTGCGCCTACCCCTTCGCCTCGTCCTGGCCCTCAGCGTCGACGGGTTCGAAGGTGACGGCGGCCGCGGGTTCGGGCGGCGCCTGGTCCTTGGCGGGGGCCGGCTCGGGCGGCGATGCGGGGGCGGGTTCGGGCGGCGGGGCGGCGGCCGGGCCGGGGGCGTGGCGGTACTCTTCGGGCATGGGTTCCGGGATGGTCTTCAGGAGGCGGTCGACGATGTTCTCGGCGGTAATGCCCTCGGCGTCGGCGTTGAAGTTGCTGAACAGCCGGTGCCGCAGCACGGGCCGGGCCACGGAGCGAACGTCGTCGCAGGTGACGTTGAGGCGGCCGTTGAACAGGGCATGGCTCTTGGCGCCGAGGATGAGGTACTGGGCGGCGCGGGGGCCGGCGCCCCAGGTAAGCCACTCGTTGATGAACTGGGGCGCCTCGGGCCGGTTCGGCCGCGACGCCCGGACGAGGTTCACGGCGTAGTCCACCACGTGGCTCGACACGGGTACGCGACGCACGATCTTCTGGATGCCCAGAATGTCTTTGCCGCGCAAGACGTACCGGAGGTCGATGTCGTGATCGGTGGTGGTTGAGCGGACGATGTTGCGTTCCTGGTCCTTGGTGGGGTAATCAACGTTGACCATGAACATGAATCGGTCGAGTTGGGCCTCGGGCAGCGGGTAGGTGCCTTCCTGCTCGATGGGGTTCTGTGTGGCGAGGACGAAGAAGGGCAGGTCGAGGCTGTACGTGTCGCCGCCGGCCGTTACGTGGTACTCCTGCATGGCCTGGAGGAGGGCGGCCTGGGTTTTGGGCGGAGTGCGGTTGATTTCGTCGGCCAGAATGATGTTGGCGAAAATGGGCCCGCGGATGAAGCGGAACTGCCGTTTGCCCGTCGAGCGGTCCTCCTCGATGACGTCCGTGCCGGTGATGTCCGACGGCATGAGGTCGGGCGTGAACTGGATGCGGCGGAACTCGAGTTTCAGGACCTTGGCCACGGTCGAGATGAGCAGCGTCTTGGCGAGCCCCGGCACGCCCACCATGAGCACGTGGCCGCGCGAGAACATCGCCAGCAACAGTTCCTCGATGACCTGGTCCTGGCCGATGATGACCTTGTGAATCTCCTGCAAGAGGAGGTTCCGGGCCTGGCCGAGTTGTTCGATGACCTTGAGTTCTTCGGGGGAATGGGTTCGTTGCGACAAAGGGACCTCCGTGGCGTTGTCGGTTGAGCAAGGCGTGCGGCGACCTTCCCAGGCCGCCGCAGTATCCTTAGAGCTGTACGCCATGGCGGCCGGGGAGGGCCGCCACGCGGGAGTCAGGACCGCCGGTTCCCCGGGCGGCGGGAACGATGCCCCGCCGCGCCGCATCCGCGTTTTAGTGTGTCATGGCGTAGACGAGCATATTGATGCCCAAGCGGAGGGCATCGTCGCTTTCGTATCCGCGGGCGTACGGGTTGGGCGCCCCGGACCAGCCGTTGACGAGCCCGAAGGGGCTGTAGATAACCCGCAACTGGCTTTCCAGGGTAATGCCTTCGAGGCTCGGCTGCTTCAGGCTCGGGTGTTCGTGGATGACGAGCGGCGTGTACGCGACGTCGTGAATCGGGAACACGCTGCCGTACACGGGGTGGTCGAGGGCGATCTTCTGGAGTTTCTGCTGGGGCAGGACGCGCCGGATCTCGCGGCGGAAGGCCTTGTCGAAGCCCTTTCGTCCGCAACAGGCGTTGGCCATAAGTACGCCGCCGGCTGCCAGGTACCGCCGCAGGTTCGCCACTTCCTCGTCGGTCAAAACAAACTCGGTGTGGCCGGTCATGTAAAGAATCGGGTGAGCGAAGGCGTCCACACTTCGCAGGTCGACGTTTTCCTTCTTGAACTGGACCTCGACGGTGGTGTTCTCGGAAACGTGTTTCAGCAGGGCCGCCAGGCTCGATGGCTGGGTGTCCCAGTCGCCGTCGTGGACGACCTGGGCAATGACGAGTTGGTCGCGTGTGGGCTGGCCCTTCTGGTGATAGACGCGCTCGGTGGAAAGGAAGCGGCCGAGCTCGTAGGTGGCGAGACAGTAGGTAATGATGTTGGCGCCGAGTTTGCGGGCGTCGGCGGGCATGACCCGTTTGCCGCGGGTGTGCGTGTGGCCGTCCCATCCGCACGAGCAGTCGTAGCCGCCCGTGTAAATGACGGCGGCCCGGCACCCGACGTGGACGGCCTCCAGGGGCGGCGTCTCGCGGAAGGTGCCCTTGCCTTCCACCTGGTACTGGACGTCGCTGATGGGGTAGAAGGAGGAGTAAAGGGGGTCGTCCGGGGCGATGGGGCCGAGGGGCCGGTTCGGGAACATCCGCTTGACCATCTTGCGGAAGGCCTTGTCGAATTCATCGAGGCCGCAACAGGCGTCGCCCAGGATCGTCCCACCGTCCATGCAGAACTGCCGCAACTTCGGGATGGCGGCGTCCGGGATGCTATAGGCGTCGTGCCCGGTGAAGTACATGATGGGCAGTTCCGTCGGGTTGAACGAGAACTGCCGGAGGTCGGTGTCGACCGGGCGATAGTGGATGTGCAACTGCTGGTTGGTCCACGTCAGGAGGTTCTTGATATCGTTCGGGTCGGTCATCCAGTCGCGGTAGGCAAAGCGCTGGCCGTCCTGGACCATCCACTTGACGTCGCCGAGGATGCTCTTGCCGACGAGGGCCGGCGGGCTGGGCTGGCGTTTCTTCTCGCTGCGCCGAAGCGGCGTGGCCGGCAAGGGCAGCGGCGGGAGCGATTCGCCCGCCGTCCGCCGCTGCGGTTTCGCCTGCGGCGGGGGGCCGCAGGTGCGCGGCTCGGCAAAGGCCTCCGCAATCATCATCTCCAGGCCCGCACCGCCTCCGGCAAGCGTTGCTGCAGAGCGAAGGATGTTGCGTGTCAGGAAGTCACGGCGTTTCATCGGCAGGCCTCCTTCCGACAACGAGGGTTAGTACGCGTCCGCACCCAACAGTCTACCCATGACCGAAGCGCAGGGGGCATCCTTAGGCGCCCACCGCCTACCTCGGTCATCGGCGATACAACGACCCTCCATACAGATTATACTATCAAGGGAGGGGTTTTGTCGCCTGAAAATGGCGCGTTGCGCAACAAGACAGCGCGTCAGCGTTTTGCGCCGAATGGGGTTGTCGGGCCACACGAGGGGGGGGCGAGTGGGGTGGGAGGCCCCAAGGCCGGCCGGAACTCCAAAAAAACGGAGCCGGGTCGGCCCCGCGCCGTCCCGGCTCCCTGCCCGACTGCCAACGTCCTGCGATTCGAACCTCCTATTACGTGTGAGGCTGTAGCCGCCGCGGCTACAGGCCCAAATCTTCCATAAGCCGTTTGACGGTGCCTTCGATGCGTTCGGGTGTCTCGAACTCGCCTCGGGCGATCAGATCGCGGACCTGCTGGACCTTGTCGAAGCGGATTTCCGGCATCCGGCTGACCTTTTCAAGGAGCCGAAGGGTCTCGGCCATGTCCGGGGGTTCGGTGAACGGTGGGGGCTCGGTGCGGCCGAAGGCCGGATCGGCCTGGACGTCGTGCTTGATAAGTTCGCGTTCGTTGTGAGGCATTTCGTGCTCCTGGTGCCACCTGTGGCGACTCGGTCCGTGGAGGTTGTGGGTCCGCCTTCCGACGCGCCTGTCGCACCCCCTTGGTTGGTGCTGACTTCGGCGATTCATCTGACCTCTGCGTCACTCATGGTATCGGCGTGTAGAGGGCCGGTCTTGAGAAACGTCGTCGGGCAGGGCTTCGTGCGTAAACCGTTCGTTAACAGTGGTTTGCGCGACTTTTGGCCGGGGCCGCCGGAAGTTCGCGAGAGAAATTCCTGCGGCGAAATGGCCGGGAAGTGTTAGCCCCTTTTTCCAAAACGCCCAACTTAACATTTGGACCTTTTTGCGGGCACCGTCGGCCAGGCGGGCCGGGCTGGCGGAACCCCTCACGAGGGGCCGTGCCCCGCCGCCAAGGCGCACCAGGACGCCATGGCCGGGCCACCCTTGGAGGGCGTGACCCGGTGTTGGACGCATTGGGGTTGCAGGAATTCATTTGGTTGCTACAATAGGGCGTTTTCAGCGGTCGTGGTGGTGCTGCGTTTGGGCGGCACGGGCGGCCGTGACTCGTATGGAGGAACGCGACCGTGGCACTGGTGCGAAGCGATATCGAAACGGCCTGTCTGGCCGGGCGGGCGGACGAAGCCGCTGAACTGCTCGAACGGACGCCGGTCGACCAGTCCGAGACGGCTACCTACCGTTACCATCTGGGCATGGTCCGCGAGACCCAGGGCCGGTACGAGGAGGCCCTCGATGCTTACGAGCGGGCGCTGCAACTCCAGCCGTCGCACCGGGGCACCCTGTTCCGCATGGCGTTCCTGTACGACCTGCGGGGCCAGGAAGACTTGGCCATCGACTATTACAAGCAGTGCATCCAGCAGCCGCCCGTGCACGAGGGGGCGCTGATCAACCTGGGCGTGCTCTACGAAGACGCGAGCCGGTACGACGAGGCCGTGGAGTGTTTCGACCGGATCCTGGCCGTTAATCCGAACCACCCGCGGGCCCGGCTGTTCCTGCGCGACGCGCAGGCCTCCATGAACATGTACTACGACGAGGAACGCGAACGCCGCCGCGACAAGCGGAACCAGGTGCTCGAAATCCCCGTGACCGATTTCGAACTCAGCGTCCGAAGCCGGAACTGCCTCAAAAAAATGAACATCCGCACGCTCGGCGAACTCATCAAGCACAGCGAGCAGGAACTGCTCTCGTACAAGAACTTCGGCGAGACCAGTCTTCAGGAAATCAAGGACATGCTCGCCTCGAAGGGCCTGTACCTGGGCATGGCCGTCGACGAGAAGGAGCAGAGGCAGGTGACGCCGGCGCCGGCCTCAGCGCTCCAACGCCTGGCGGCTCCTACGACGGCCGATTCGGTGGCCATGGGCGACTTGGAACTCAGCGCCCGTAGCCGCAAGGCGCTCGACCGTCTCGGCATCGAAACGATCGGCGAACTCGCCCAATTGACCGAGGAAAAACTGCTCGCCTGCAAGAACTTCGGCGAAACCTCGCTCAACGAGGTCAAGCAGGTCCTGAGGCGGTACGGCCTGGCGCTGAGCGGCTGACGACGCTTCGGCCGTTCCCTATGCAACGTTCAAGGTCCAAGACAGCCCCGACGCCTACGTGGTAGGCCATGACCGGCGGACCGTGAACGTGGATCCGTGGGCGGTGAACCTTGAACGTTGACCTTTGAGCGCGTCGCTGTTGGTCCATGCCTGTTGCGGCGAGTGCGCGGCGGCCATCCTTGAGCCGCTTCGGCGCTACGGGTCCTTCGCGCTGTATTTCACGAATGTCAACATTCAGCCGCTGCTGGAGTTCCGCCGCAGGGCCAAGTCCGTCCAGGTCCTGGCCGATGCCGAACGCCTCGACCTGCTGATGGATCTGCGGTATGACCCGAAGCGGTTCCTGGCGGCCGTGCCGTGGGACCGCCCCGAACGCTGCGAGGCGTGTTACCGAGTCCGCCTGGCCGAGACGGCCCGCGTGGCGGCGGAGCGAGGCTGCGAGGCCATCACCACCACGCTGCTCGTCTCGGTGCACCAGGACCACGAGGCGGTCCGGCGAATCGGCGAGGAGATGGCGGCCGCCCGCGGCCTGGCGTTCCATTACGAGGACTGGCGGCCGCTGGCCCCGCGCGGTGCCGCCGAGGCCCGACGCCGCAACCTCTACCGCCAACAGTACTGTGGCTGCCTGTTCAGCGAGCAGGAACGGTTCGGGTCGACGCGCACGCACGTGTATCGCGGCGAGGGCGGCGGCGACATCCTTTATCCGGAAAGGGCGCCATGATTCTTCATCTCCGACGCGTAGCCTCGGCCCCCGGCCGGCTCGTTGCCGTCGCCTTCCTGATGACAGGCGTCGCGGTTCTGGCGTTCAGCGGATGTGCGTGCGAGCGGCCGCGACCCGCCGGGGCGCCGCCCAAGATGCCCGACGTCCGCGTGAGGATCGGTAAGGACGCGGACACCGTCAGCGTGGCCGTCAGCGGGCCGTGGCGGCTCATTGGGGCCGACGGCGACCTCGCCGCCGGGAAAACCCTCGACCAGACGACCGTCCGGGTCGCCGGCGGGAACCTGGTCTTCGGCGCGGCCGTTACGACGGACGGCCCGGCCGAACTTTGCGCCGCCGCCACGGCGCCGGTGGCCGTCCAGGTGCCCGGCCGCCCGCGCCGCCGGTACCGCGGAGCCGTCCGCCTGGAACCCGTCGGCGGCGGCAAGGTGCGGGTCGTCAACGTCCTGCCCATGGATGCGTACCTGGCGGGCGTGGTGGCGAAGGAACTCTATACCTCCTGGCACCCGGAGGCCTATAAGGCCCAGGCCGTGGCGGCACGCACCTACGCCCTCCGGGCCCACAACAGCCGTACCCGGTACCCCTTCGACGTCTACGATACCCCGATGAGCCAGGTGTACGGCGGCCTGGACGCCGAGACCGACAAGGCCTGGCAGGCGGTCCGGGCCACGTCGGGCGTGGTGGCTACCTACGAGCAGGGCGGACGCCGCGTCCTGTTGCCGTGCTATTACCACTCGACGTGCGGCGGCGACACGGTGCCCTCGGGCACGGTGTTCGGCGGCAATACGCCGCCCCCGCTCCGTGGCGGCACAACGTGCACCTATTGCCGCGACGCCTCCCGCTATCGCTGGAAGAAGGACGTGGTCCTGACGAAGGCTGAGATTCGGGCCGGCCTCTCGCGGAGCGGCTACCCGGCGCTCGAGAATCTGGGGCCACTCGTCCGCATCGAGGTGGCCGAACGGACCGGCCCGGGCGGCCGGGCGCAGCGTATTCGCGTGGTCGATGCCGCCGGCCGGGCCGTCCTGGTCCGGGCCTGCGACTGGCGCATCTGGGTTGGCGCCAGCAAGGTGCCCAGCACGTGGTTCTGGGTGCAGGACCGCGGTGACACCATTGCCCTGACAGACGGCCGGGGCTTCGGGCACGGTGTGGGGCTGTGTCAGTTCGGCGCTCAGTTCCTGGCGACCCACGGCCAGACGGGCGAGCAGATCCTGCGGTACTACTATCCCGGCGTCGAACTCGTCCGGGCGTATTGAGGCTACCTCGGGCAACGGGCATGGCGAGCACATCGTTCCATTGGGAGACCCTCGCCGGCAACGCCGAGGCCGGCCCGCGCGCCGGGCGGCTCACGACGCCTCACGGCGCCATCGAGACACCGGCCTTCATCCCGGTTGGCACGCGGGCCACCGTCAAGGGCGTCCTGCCCGGGGCGCTTCGGGCCCTCGGCGCCCAGATCGTGCTCGCCAACACGTATCACCTGATGCTCAGGCCGGGCACGGACGTCGTCCGCGACCTCGGCGGCCTGCACGGCGTCATGGCCTGGGACGGGCCCATCCTGACCGACAGCGGCGGGTACCAGGTTTTCAGCCTGACCGACCGCCGGACGGTAACCGATGCCGGCCTGACGTTCCGGAGCCACATCGACGGCGACGAGGTGTCGCTGACGCCCGAGTCGGCGGTGGCGGCCCAGAACGCCCTCGGGGCCGACATCATCATGGCCCTGGACATCTGCCCGCCGTACCCGTGCCCGCGCGAGGAGGTTCAGGAGGCCGTCCGCCTGACCGTGGCGTGGGCCGAGCGATGCCGGGCCGCCCACACCCGGCCGGACCAGGCCCTGTGGGGCATCGTCCAGGGCGGCGTGCAGGAAGACCTGCGCCGGTCGTGCGCCGCGGCCCTGGTGGCCATGGACTTTCCCGGTTACGCCATCGGCGGCGTCAGCGTGGGCGAAGGCCACGAGCACCTCTGCCGCGTCGTGGAGTGGACGGCCCCGCGGCTGCCGGCGTCCAAGCCGCGGTACCTGATGGGCGTTGGGGAACCGAGGGACGTCGTGGCGGCGGTGGCCCGGGGCGTGGACCTCTTCGACTGCGTGCTGCCCACCCGCAACGGGCGGAACGCTTCGGCGTACACGGCCGATGGGCTGATTCGGCTCCGGAACAAGCGGTTCAAGACGGACCGTGGGCCGATTGAGGCGGAATGTGAGTGCCCGGCCTGCCGGGGCTTCAGCCGCGGGGCCATCCGGCATTTTTTCCAGACGGGCGAAATGCTGGGCCCGATTCTCGTCAGTATGCACAACTTGCGGTTCTTTGCGCGGCTGTTTGGCCGGTTGCGGGAGGCGATTCACGAGGGGCGGTTCCGCGCCCTGGCCCAGCCCTTACTTGACAGATACTACCAAACCGACTAAAAGTATGGCTCTTTGCCCGTCTGTGGGCGAACCTGACGCGGTGGGGCTCCGCACCGGCCGCCAAAAAACCGCGCATCAACGCGACGACGCTGAGCGGGGGCGGAGACCCGTCATGCAACGAGTCTGCCAGAAAGGGCGTGTGCCGTGAAAACTTATGCGATCGTGGCCGCTGAACCCGAACCGGTGCCAGGCGACGACGAGCAAAAGCCGGGCAGCCCGTACACCATGTTCATCCTGCTCGGCGGCATGTTCCTGGTTTTCTACCTTCTCTTGATCCGGCCGCAGCAGAAAAAGCAAAAACAGGCCGAGCGGCGCAAACAGGAAATGCTCGATAACCTCGCGCGAAACGACCAGGTCATGACCATCGGGGGCATCATAGGCTTCGTCGTCAGCGTGGGCGACGATGACATCACCCTGCGCATTGACGACAAGACCGACGCGCGGATGCGCGTGACCCGCGACGCCATCAGCAAGGTCGTCCGGGATGATGATGAAGCCGCCGAGGCGCAAGAGCCGAAGTAACGTTACGACTGGCGCGTCCGTGGCGGGGTCGGCATCCTACGGAAGAATCGAGGCTGCAATGAGTCGATGGGTTTACTGGGTTAGTCTGATTGCGATTGCCGTGGTCGTCGGGTTCCCGTTGTACGGGGTCGTCTCGGACCCGCAGGCGGACCTGCGCGACCTGTTCCGCCTGGGCATTGACCTCCAGGGCGGAACGAGCCTGATCTATGAACTCCGCGCGCCCGAGGGTGGCGAGGCGCCCACGGCCAAAGAGGCCTTGCGCGTTATCATGGGCCGCATCGATCCCCAGGGCACCCGCGGGTACACGGTCCGGGCCATCGGCCAGCAGCGGTTGGAGATCGTGCTGCCTGGTCGGCAGACGCGTGTCCGGATTGACGCGGAACAGGCCACGCCGGAGGCGCTGACCGCCGCCATCGACGCCGCCCGCCAGCAGAGCGCGGCGTTGGAGGTCGATGCCCTCGAGGCCCATCGCGACGCCCTCCAGGTCGGGACGATGCTCGTCGTCCACCTGAAACCCGCCCTCTACCTCGACGACGTGCAGAGCCGCGTCAGCGAAAAGGTGCGCGCCCTGTCGCCTGACCAGCGCGTACCGTACGCCCTCGTCGGCCGCACGCGGGAAGGCCAGCGGTGGAAGCAGGTAACGGTTTTTGTGGCGGCCGCCCCGGATAACGAGGCCGTCCTGAACGACTGGCGGAACTTGCTGACCGATGCCCTGGCCACACAACGCGACGTGACACGCGTCAAGCGGTTGGTGGGGCAGGCGGGGTTCCTGGAGTTCCGCATCATGGTGAATCGCGAGGAGGACCGCGATAAGGCCAACTTCGAACGCATTACCCGCCGCAAACAGGCCGGCCAGTCACCGGGCGACCCGCGCTTCCGCTGGTACCCCATGAAGAAGGGATGGGAGTGGTACAAGGAAGGCCTGCTCGACGCCTGGAATTACGTGTACGTCGTCGATGAGGAGGCCCAGACCGTTGAGGCACTGGTCGACGTGTCCGACGGTCAGGACGTGACCGGCCAGGACCTGAGTGCCGCCAGGCCGTCCACGCAGAACGGCGAGCCGATCGTCGTCTTCGGCCTCAAGCCCGATGCCGGGGCACGCATGGCCCGGCTGACGCGGCCGGAGATGCGCGGCCGGCACATGGGTATCCTGCTGGACGGCGTGGTTCAGTCGGCCCCGAGCCTGCGGGCCACCCTCTCGACGGGCGGCATCGTCGAGGGATACGGCACCCTGCGCGAACGCGACGAGGTGGTCACGGTGCTGAACTCCGGGCACCTGGCGGCCAGCCTCGGGGATCCCGTGACCGAGCGGACCGTTGGGCCGGAACTCGGCGCCGACAACATCCAGCGGGGCTTTCAGGCCAGCCTCATCGGCTTCGGGTTGGTGGTGGCGTTCATTCTCATCTACTACCGGTTCGCGGGCCTGGTGGCCGACTTCGCGCTGTTTCTGAACCTCGTGCTCATCGTGTGCATCATGTCGTCGGTCCGGCAGGCGTGGACGTTGCCGGGCATCGCCGGCCTGATTCTGTCGCTCTCGATGGCCATTGACGCCAACGTGCTGATCTTCGAGCGGTTGCGCGAGGAACGGGGCCACGAGGGCAGCCTGGGGTTCGCCATCAAGAAGGCCTACCGGAGTGCGTTCCGGACGATTTTGGACGCCAACATCACCACGCTGATTCCCGCGTTCATCCTGCTGTTGCCGGGCCTCTCGACCGAGGAGGTCAAGGGGTTCGCCGTCGTCATGATCATCGGCATCATGGTCAGCATGTTCACGGCGGTGGTCGTGACGCGTATGATCTTTGAGATGGGCCTGAAGACCGGGATCCTGCGCGACATCAAGATGTTCCGCCTGTTCAGCAGCCCCAAGATTAACTGGATGCGGTTTGTAAGGCCGGCGGTCGTTGTGTCGGGGACGGCCGCCGCCATCGGCGTCGTCCTCTTCTTCGCCCGCAGCGACGATAAGTACGACATCGAGTTCACCGGCGGTACCCAGGTCGAATTGGCCGTCAAGGTGCCCGAGGGCCAGGACACCGTGCCCATCGAGACGGTCCGCGACCGGGTGACGAAGAGCCTCGGCCCGGCCGCCACCGTCCAGGAACTGGTTTACGCCTACCAGCCCGTGGGCGAGAAGGTGGACCGTTTCCTCATCAGCGTGCCCGCCACCGGCGACGCCGCCACCGGCGAGGCCGCCGTCAAGGATACGCTCTCTGCGGTGTTTGAAGACATGCGGCCAGAACTGGGCACCAGCCAGGCCACGGTCGAGGTGTCCGAGATTACCGAGGAGATTATTCGCCGCCGGATGCGGGACGAAGGCGCCTTGCCGGCCGACGGCGCCGAGGGGCCCGCCGGGGCCGCCGGGTCCGCCGGCGAACCTGCCGCAGACGCCGCCGCTCCGGCTGCGGCGCCCGCCGCGGAGGCGGCTCCGCCCGAGAAGCCGGCCGCGGAGGCGGTTCCCGCCGCTCGGCACATCCCGAGTGAGTACCGCAAGTTCCTGGGCATGGCGCGCATTCTGGTCGACGTCGCGCCGCCGCTGCCCGAGGGCGAGGTCCGCCGCCGCGTCGACGTGTTCCTGCGCGACCGCTATCCGGACCTCGTGGGCACGTTGTACGAGGTGCAGGGGCGAACGTCGTCGGAACGCACCGGTGAGTTCAAGACGTTCGAGATCTGGGTCCAGCAGGAGTACGGCGGCCGGCGCGGGGCGCAGACGAACCCCGAGTTCTGGTCCGAAGTGGTCAGCCGGGCGCTGGGTACGGAACAGAAGTTTGCCTCGACGACGTCGTTCGAGGCCACGATGGCCGCCGAGGCCTGGGACAAGGCCGTCATGGCCGTTTTGCTGTCGCTCGCGCTCATGATTGTGTACATCTGGATCCGGTTCGCCAACTTCTCATCGGGCGTGGCCGCCGTGGTGGCTCTCGTGCACGACGTTATCATTACCCTGGGGGCGATTACCGTGGCGTCGTATCTGGCCCGGACGTTCCTGGGCGACGTCTTGCTGCTGGTCGATTTCAAGATCAACCTGCCTGTGGTCGGTGCGTTCCTGACGCTTGTGGGCTACTCCATCAACGACACGATTGTCGTCTTCGACCGGATCCGCGAAAACCGGGGCCGGCACGGCGACATGTCGGTCACGGTGGTGAACGACAGCCTTAACCAGGTCCTGTCGCGAACGGTCCTTACGAGCACCACGACGTTGCTGGCGGTTATGGCCCTGTACTTCTTTGCCGGGCGGGCCTCCACGGTGCACGGGCTGGCGTTCGTCATGCTGTTCGGCACGATCGTGGGCACGTACTCCTCGATTGCCATTGCGAGCCCCGTCCTGGTCCTGCGCGAGTACCTGTACCGCGTGTACGTGTGGGCGTACCCGATTGTGGGCGCCGGCGTGGTCGTGTACTATGCGTTTGTCTGGGAAGGCGCCGGCGCGTTCTTTGGCTCGGGGGCCGGGTGGGGCTGGGTCGTGCTGCACGTGGCCTGGGTGGCCGTGACGTGGTGGGCCGTCCGCAAGGACGCCTACGGCGAACCCTGGCCGGTGGCCGAGAGCCAGCCCCTCGTGACCAAGGCCCTGGCCGGCATCAGTCTGCTGGCCCCGGTGGTGGTGGTGGTCCTGGGCCTGATGACGGCCGTCTCGCGCAGCGAGGGCGTATCGGCCTGGGCCGGCCCTGTGGCCGTCATGGCGATGGTTACCATCCCGGTAACGTGGGCCCTGTGCCGGATGGCGTGGGGAAAACTCGCGCAGAAAAGTTAATCGCCCGCGTGGCCCACGCCCGATATCATAAGACGGGAGAGGGCTCGACACACGGTCCGTTCATCAGCCGCGAGGCACGCGCATGCGCCCTGTGACCAAGATCGTTCTGGTTCTGGTTCTCATTGGCCTCATCGCGGGCGCCCTCTTCATTGCCAGCCGCGACTGGAGCGACCTGGGTACCTACGAGTCGCCCGGCCCGGCGGCTGCCACACGCACCTCCGACGGCGACCCGACGTACGACGACCCGGTGGCGATTTACCAGCGGTGGCGCGACCGCCTCGAGCGTCAGCACGAGGCCGACCGGGCCGATACCTCCACCGGCCGGACGCCCGCGCCCGCCCCGCCTAGCGACCCGCCCGCGCCCGCCGGCGGCCGCGACGTGTCCGTACCCGCGCCCACGAACCCGGCCGAGGACGCCTTCACGATTGACCTGGATTCCTCGTCGCGCGATGAAGGTACGATCGTGGCAGGCGGCCAGCCGGGCGAAGTGGCCGGCGCCGACCCGCCCGGGCCCATCCTCAGGCCCGAGGGCCTCGACGGCGACGTCGTGACCGTGCCCCTGCGCCCGCGAACCACCGACCCGAAGAACACCTACGTTATCCAGTCCGGCGATACGCTCTATGACATCGCCCTTGAGAAGTACGGCGACGCGGCGTTCGTCCAGGCCATCGAAAAAGCCAACCCGGGGCTCAACGCCAGCCGCCTGCGCGTGGGCGCCAGCATCGTCCTGCCCGACAAGCAGGACCGGACGCCCGCCGAGCCCAAACCGAAGCGGCAGAAGGTGTACGTCGTCCGCAAGGGCGACACCCTCATCGGCATCGCACGCCGGATGTACAACGATGCGGCGGTGTACCCGAAGATTTACGAAGCGAACAAAGACGTTCTCTCGTCGCTGAACGCCCGCCTGTACATTGGGATGCGCCTGCGGCTGCCGGAGCCGGAGTAGCCACCCGCCGGGCGCCACGGGCGGCTTGGCTGCCCGTGCGTTTCGAACCGCTCCTGCGTTCGCCCCTTGTTTCTCCCGAGGTTCCCAAGTACGCTCCGAGCGGGAGCCATCGTAGCCATGCCTGAGCCACCTGACGACGCCATCCGCCGGATTCGCGTCGGTACGTCCGGCTGGTCCTATGACGACTGGCGCGGCCGGTTCTACCCCGAGGCGATGGGCGCGTCGTTCGATGCGCTGGCGTACCTGGCCCGGTACGTCGGCGCGGTGGAAGTGAACGCGTCGTTTTACCGGCCGCCGTCGCCGCGCGCCGCCGCCTCCTGGCTCCGGCGGACGCCGGAGGCGTTCGCGTTCGCTTTCAAACTGCATCAGCGGTTTACCCACGATCGCGACACCCCCTGGACGGCGGACGAGGTGGCCACCTTTCGGCGCGGCATCGAGCCCGTCGAGGACGCCGGGCGGCTCGGGGCCGTGCTGGCCCAGTTCCCGTGGTCGTTCCGATGCGATGCGGACGCCCTGCGTCACCTGGAGGCCATCCACCGCGACTTCGGCGACCTGCCGCTCGTGGTCGAGGTGCGGCACGTGAGTTGGACCGATCCGGCAGCGGCGGCGTTTTTGCGGTCGCGCGGCATGGGGTGGGCCAACATCGACCAGCCCGCCAGCCGTAGCGGCGTGCCGCCCACGAGTCTCGTGACCTCGCCTGTCGGCTACGTCCGCCTGCACGGCCGGAACCGCGAGGCCTGGTTCGCCAAAGACGCCGGCCGCGACGCCAAATACGATTACCTGTACCGGGAGGACGAACTCGGGGAGTGGATCGACCGCATCCGCGACATCGCCCGCCAGAGCGACCGGACGTACGTGTTTACGAACAACCATTACCGGGGCCAGGCCCCCGCCAACGCCCTGCAGATTCTCTCGGGCCTCACGGGGGGGCCCGTGCCCGTCCCGAGGCCGCTCGCGCGGGCGTACCCGATCCTCGAGTCGATTGCCGACGAGGGGCTGCCGCCCGGCGAGCAGGGCGAACTGTTCTGACGCCGGCTGCCGGGTAGATGAGAGGCCCGGATGGCTATGGGCGGCCGCTGGCCCGGCTCTTCTCCTGCAGGATTCGGAGCACGGTGGGATCGACCTGGAACATGCCCTCCAGGGTGATTCGGCCGAGATTGCGGATCGAGGCCTCGGCATCGTGGCCGACCACGCCGTCCTCGGGGCCCACGCCGTACCCCTCCAGGGCCATCAAGCCGGACCGCAGGGCCGTGTCCACGGCCGTGACCGTCTTCATGGCGCAGCCCGGCTTGGCCCCGTCGCAGATCAGGCCGCCCAGGTCGCCGATGACGTTGGCGACGGCCAAGGCGATCTTGTTCAGGTCGATGCCGAGCTGCTGGTACACGATGGCCACCGCGGACGCCACCCCGGCCGCCATGGCACAGCCGCAGATCACCGACAGCTCGCCCACGAAGCACTTGACGTAGGCGTTGACCATGTGGGCCACGGCGATGCTCTGGAGGATCCGCCCGTCGTCGACCCGGGTCTCGCGGCCGACGCAGTAGGGGGTGAGGATGGCGACGATGCCTTGGTTGCCCGACCCGCCGGACGTCATCACCGCCTGGGGGATGCCGGCCATCCGCGCGTCGACGGCCGAGGCCACCTGGAGCTTCGTGCGGAAGAACAGGTCGTCGGCCAGGAACCCGGCGCGGTTCATTCGCTGAAGCTGGCAGGCGGTGCGGCCGACCTCGAATCCGCGTTCGGCCATGGCGAGGTTCATCTCCACGCCCTGTTGCAGATAGGCCCGGTCGTCGTCATCGAGCGTTTCGGCCGCCGCCAGCAGCGACCGCAGGTTCGTCTGCCGCAACGCCTCGCGATAGGCAAGCGACGGCGCCTCGTCGGCGCCGCCGTCGGCCGACCCGCCGCCCGTGACCGGGAGGGGCCGGCCATCCTTCTCGATGCGCTCGACGTGCGTGTGGCTGCCGGCCAGGACGCAACAGGCCGTGTGCTCGTCACCGGCGAGTTCCGCCTCGACGCGGAAGGTCGTCAGGTCCTCGAGGCACTCCGATCGGCAGGCCCCGGCGTCGAGCAGGGCGTTGGCCCGGCGCAGCACGTCCGGCGTGACGGCGTCGAGCAGCATCAGCTCGTCCTCGGGGCGGGCGAGCACCGCCCCCATGGCGGCGGCGACCAGGTTGCCCTTGGCGCCGTCGCTTTGGGGGACCGTCACGGCCGCCCCGTTCTTGTAGGTGCCGGGGTCGGCCCGCAGCACGAGTCGCCGCACCGGTTCGCCGAGGTGCGATGCCGCCACGGCGGCCGCGTAGGCGCAGGAGGTAGGCTCGGTGCACCCCAAGGCCGGATACACGTCGTTGGCCAGGATGTCTTTGAGGAGGTTCATCGATCGAAGCCCAACCCCCAACGGCCGGTCTGTGCCGCCCACCCATCACGCGAAATGAACGGAGACCCACCATCGCGCTGGGCCCGCCGACGATGCTACCAACGTCCGGGAGCGGCACAAGCCTTTTTCCGGTTACCCCGGGGACGTGTCTGCCCGCGGCCGCGGTGTCAGACGAGGCTGGCGTCGGGTCGCGGGGCCCGCGACGCGTCGAACCGCCGAAGGTCCGTCACCATCAGCGAGACCGCCCCGAAGTGGTCCTCCACGGTGCCGGTCACGAGGTACGGCCCGCGCGTGGTGAGGCGGTCACCCAGCCGCTGGTAGGCGTCGGGCAGCAGCACCGCCTCGACCACGCCGTTGGCGTCCTCCAGGCTGATGAACTTCATAAGCGCGCCCGTCTTGGTGCGTGCCCGCCGTTCGGCAAACAGGAGGCCGACGACGGTGACCGTTTCGCCGGCGTGTGCCGGCACGTCGGCGATGCGCACGGCATTGCCGTCGGGACGGTCCCGCCGCTGCTGCGGCGGGCTCGAATCCGAAATCGCCAGCGGGTGCCCGGTGGGCGTCATACCGCCCAGGAAGGCGGCTTCCAGTTCTATTTTCTTCGCGGTCGTGTAGTCCGGCAGGTCGGGGCAGGGCGGTGGGTTGGTCGGCCGGGTCCGCGCGAGCAGCGGTTCGTCCGAACGCCGGCCGCACGCCAGGCCATGCACGCGCCAAAGGGCCTGCGGACGGTTCGCCGCCAGAGTGTCCATCGCTCCCGCGAGGGCCAGGTTCTCGGCCTCCTCGTTCGACAAGCGGACGCGTACGAGAAGGTCCGCTACCGAGCGGTACGGCCCGTCGGCCTGGCGGCCGGCGACGATGGCCCGCCTGGCCCGCTCCGACAGGCCCCGCACGTCCGCGAGGCCCAGGCGGACGGCGACGCGCCGGGCAAGCCCGGCGGCTAGATGGGTCGTCGGCTCGACGTCGGAAGCATTGACGTCCGGCCCCAGGATCGGGCACCCCCGCCGGCGGGCGTCCTCCAGGTACGTCCGCCGCTCGTAGTACCCCGCCTGGTTGGCCAGCACCGCGGCGGCGAACTCGGCCGGCCAGTGGGCACGCAGGTACACCGCCCGGTACGCGATCTCGCCGTACGTGCACGCGTGGGCCTTGCAATAGGCGTAGGCGGCGAACTGGGTCACGCGCTGCCACAGCGTTTCGGCGTCGGTGCGGCGGGCGCCGCGAACGAGGCACCCGCGCACAAACCGCGTGCGCCAGCGCCGGAGGGTCTCGTCGTCGGCCCCCTTCGCGAGGTCCTTGCGCAGGCGGTCGCCCTCGGCCAGCGTGAACCCGGCTGCCGCGTGGGCCACCCGGATCACGTCCTCCTGGTACAGCATGACGCCGTAGGTGTTGCCGAGGACGTGGCGCAGCGCGGGGTGAAGGTACTCGGCGGGCTCCAGGCCGCGCCGGCGACGGATGAACCGCTCCTTCATGCCGCTCGAGGCCGGCCCCGGCCGGATGAGCGACAGGCCCAGGATCACGTCCATCCGGCCGCCGGCCCGCATCTGCTTCAAGAGGTTCCGCATGCCGGGCGACTCGATCTGAAAGCACCCGAACGTGTCGCCGGCGGCGAGCAGGGCCCCGGTGGCCGGGTCGCCGTCGGCGATGGCGCGGGCATCGAGGCGGACGCCGTGATTCCGCTCGACGGCGGCGACGGCCGTCTCGATGATCGAGAGCGACCGCTGCGCCAAGAGGTCCATCTTCACGAGCCCCAGGGCCTCGACGGCGTCGGCTTCCGGCTGGGTAATGACGACGCCCTTCGCGGCTGCCTGAAGAGGCAGGTAATCGGTGAGCGGCCGGTCGCCGATGACCAGGCCACCCACGTGCACGCTCAGGTGCCGGGGCAGCGAGTCGATGGCGGCCGCAATCTCCAGGACCCGGGCCACGTCGTCGCGCCGCACCGGGAAGTCCCGGAGTTCCGGGAACGACGCGACGGCCTCGCGGATGCCCCCGGCCGAGTAGTACGGCAGCCGGCGCGACAGGCGGTTCACCTCCTCCGGCGGCAGGCCGTGCGCTTTGGCCACCTCGCGGAACGCGCTCTTGGCCTGGAACGTCTGGTGCGTCGAAATCATTGCCACCCGGCCGGGGCCGTACGTCTCGTACACGTGGTCGATGACGTCGTCGCGTCGGCGCCAGCAGATGTCGAGGTCGATGTCGGGCACGTCGAGCCGCTCCAGGTTCAGAAACCGCTCGAACAGAAGGCCGTACGCGAGCGGATCCACGCCCGAGATGCCCAGGCAGTACGCGGCGAGGCTGCCGGCGGCCGACCCGCGGGCCACGCACGGGATGCCCTGCCCGCGGGTCCACGCCACGATGCCCGCCATGATGAGGAAATAGTCCGTAAAGCCGAGTTGGTCGATGACGGCCAGTTCGTGGTCGAGGCGTCGGACGGCCTCCGGCCGCAGCGGCCGGTACTGGCGTTTGAGGCCCGCCAGCGCCCGCTTCGCAAGGTGCGAGTACGTCGTCTCGCCCGCCGGTACGGCGGCCTTCGGAAACGCCGGCCGGCCGAGCGGCAGGTCGAGCCGGCAGTCCGCCGCAATGCGGACCGTGTTCACGACGGCGTCCGGGTACCGGCGGAAGCGGGCGGCCATATCGCCGGGGCCCTTGAGGCAGGCGCCCGGGTGGGCGAGTTCCCGCTGCGGCGCCTGGGCCACGGTTGTCCGCAGGGCGATGGCGCGGAGCGTGCGATGGGCGGCAAAACGGTCCGGCGTGTGGAACGCCACCGCTCCGCCTGCGACCAGAGGAATGCCTCGCCGCCCCGCCGCCCGCGCGAGGCCGTCGTTGTATAGCCGCCGCGACCGGTCGCCGAATGCCTCCACGAGGGCAAAGAGACGGTCCTCCGGCACACGGCCCGCGAGGTCCACGAGCAGACGCGGGGACGACGTCAGGACGTAAACGTCCTCGTGGTCGCGGACCACCGTCTCGGCCAGGCGAAACGCGGGGGCCAGGTGCCGAGCGGTCGCCAGGCGGCACAGCGTGCGGTACCCGGCCAGGTTGCGGGCGAGGAGGACGGCCCGCGTCGGCCGCTCTGTCGGGTGGCCCGGCGAGGCGTGCGTGGCTACGGGCTGCCGGCCATTCGCGTCGCTTATGGCCGGGCGTTGTGCCGCAATGTCGTCGTCGAGTTCCAGGCCCAGGATCGGCCTCAGGCCGGCCTCCCGGGCGGCCTGGTAGAACGCGACCGACCCGTACAGGCCGTTACGGTCGGTCAGGGCGAGGTCGTGGTACCCGAGGGCCACGGCCGCGCGCACGAGGTCGCCGATGCGGCTTGCCCCGAAGAGGTGCGAGTGCGCGCTGCGGACGTGCAGATGGACGAAGCCGGTGGAGCCGGCGCGCGAGTGTGTCATGCGTCATGTCCCGTCCCCGTGCCGGCCCATTTTCGATTGACGATTTTCGATTGGGAAGCGGGGCGGGCACGTCCGTCGTCCTTAATCGAAAATTGTCAATCCGAAATCGACAATGTCCTTACCTGGACAGGCAGGCGGTGCGCAGGCGGAAGCCGCGTGCGTCGCGTTCGTGCGTGGCCAGGAGGTCGATCGCCCGCCCCGTCACGAGGGCGCTGAAGCCGAACCGGTCCCTCACGCGGTCGACGCTGCGGTAATAGGCCGTCCGGCGGTCGTGGTCGGGTTCGCCGAAGAGGCCCATCTGCCGGCCGCCCGGCGCCAGGTGCGACAGCCGCGCCCCCACCAACCGGATACCCACCCGCCGGGTATGGGCCCGGTCGAAGAGGGCCCGGGCCACCGGCCAGAAGGCGTCGTCGTGGTCCGAGAAGGTGGCGAGGCTCCGGCTCCGGCCAACGGTCTTGAAGTCGGCGTACCGGACCCTGACGGTGACGGTGCGGGCGAGCAGGCCCTGCCCCCTGAGTTGCCGGCAAGCCCGTTCCAGCAGGTACGAGAGCATGGCCTTGACGTGGCCGACGTCGATGAGGTTCGTTTCGAAGGTGGTCTCGCGGCTGATGGACTTGGGCGCCTCGGCGCCGGCGGTGACGGGCGTGGGGTCGATGCCGCGGGCCCGCTCTGCGAGCGTCCGTCCGGCCGGGCCGAAGTGCTCGGCGAGCATCCGCGGCGGCAGGCGTGCCAGGTCGCCGATGCGCCGGAGGTTGTACCGCTCCAATCGCTCGGCGGTGCGCGGCCCGATGCCCAGCAGGGCTTTCAGGGGTAGGGGCGCGAGGAACCGGGCCTCGTGGCCCGGTTTGATCCACGCCACGCCGCCCGGCTTGGCGCGCGAGCAGGCGATCTTGGCCACCAGGCGGTTTGCCCCGGCGCCCACCGTGACCGCCAAGTCCAACTCGCGCCGGATGGTCCGCTTGAGATGGTCGGCGGTCAGGAGCGGCCAAGCGTCGCCGGCGGTGGCGCCGACGATACCCTGTGTCCGAAACAGCCGCCGACAACCGCCGACGTCGAGGTACGCCTCGTCCATGGAGGCGGGCTGGACGAGGGGCGTGTACCGGCGGCAGATAGCCATCATGGCCCGCGAGAACCGGGCGTAGGCGTGGAAGTTACCCCGCAGGCACACGGCCTCCGGGCACAGCCGATGGGCCTCGCGGATGGGCATGGCCGTCCGCACCCCCCGTGCCCGTGCCTCGTAACTCGCCGAGGCCACGACGCTGCGGTCCGTGACGTTGCCGCCGACGATGACGGGCCGGCCGCGGAGGGCCGGGCGCAGAATCTGCTCGACCTGCGGAAAGAAGGCGTCGATGTCGACGAGCAGGATGACGGGCGATTCGTCGGGCACGGGCATGGAAACGACCGTCCTTTGTCATCGGCCCGTGGCCGTCGGGGCCAGGGCTCCCGGCAATTTGGTCTTTTCCAGCATACCCAAACAGTGCACTAACATCCAGGGAGAAATCGGCGTTTTCGGTTAGGGAACGCGCTATTTTTGGAATTCTGCCGCTTCCCCCAACGGGTGGCGTTCGGCTTGATTCATGGCCCCAGATGGGCTATACTGAAGGTGACGGCATTCGATGGTCCGCGTGGGGGCGACTGGCTTCGACGGGGCCTGACACGGATGCGAGGTTGCGCGAAGAGGTCGTCGGCTTCCTCTTAAAACCGCCGGCAAACCACAAATGCCAACACTGGCATGCGTATGGCTGCCTAAAAACGGGTAGCCCGTCCGCTCCGGACTCGCCCGCGGGTTCGGAACCGGGCGTCACTCACGCGGGCTAGCCGACCAGTCGGCCGGGAGCGACGTCGGCGAACCCCTAGTCCCGGCTGGGCCGAGGTGGATCCTGTCGGTCGGAGCCGCTTTGGCTGAGATCTAAACGACCGACTACTCGCGTAGACGCCTTGTGCCCGGGGCACCCGGACGTGGGTTCGATTCCCACCGCCTCCACCATTTCTCTGCGCTCGAACCCGTCTCTGCTTTTTCGGCGCGCACATGGCCGCACCCAGACCGCGGCGTTTTCGGCCAGTGTTCAAGCGGTTCTTCCGCGGTGCCGGTGCCGGCATGGGGACTCGACCTCCGGACCCGTCGGCCCGTGCGTAGCCGTTTCGTCTCTTTCTGGCCCCGGAATCTCTGAAACGTCCGGACCTCGGCGGGTAAGTCCGGACGTCAGGAAGTGCCGCGCTCGCAGGGACTTACAGAATCCGGACATCCGGACGCGCGACGGGTTCGGGTGTAACGATTGGAGAGCCAGCAGCGTCTTCGAACGTGCGGGCACAAGGGCCGTGTGGGCCTCGGAGCGGCTACTCTTGCCAATGCTTGGGATCAGACAGCGTCTGGGCGCATGTGACCCGTCCGTTTGTTCGCTCCAAGATGCCGGGTCGCAGTTCCTGCACCATCCACGCGTCTGCATGCTCCGGCGAGATCGGCTGGGGCGCGGCATAGCCTTCGACGCCGGCCGGAGAGAAGCCATGCTTCCCGTAATAGCCCGGATCGCCCAGCACAAACACCAGGTCGACGCCCATCTGCCGTAACCGTTTGAATCCTTCCGCGATCAGCATGCCGCCGATCCCACGATTCTGGAAATCCGGGTGAACGGCCAGCGGGGCCAGAATCGAAGCGGATACGGCTTCCTGGCACTGTTCGAGGCTCACGCCGGTGAACAGCACGTGCCCAACGATCACGTCGTTGTCCGCCGCCACCACGGACAGCAGCGGATGGGCCGTCGGGTCGCGGAGCAGATCATCGATGAGGGTGGCGATCTCATCGCCCTGTCTGCCGCCGAAGGCTGACCGGGCCACATCCAAGATTGCCTGGGTTTCGCAGTCCATTGCCTGACGGCAGTGTGTCGGCATGGTATCTGGCCTCTGGTCTCTGTTCGGTTCGCTGGCCGTCTGCCCGGCACGACCATTATTCCACAAGGTGAGCAGAAGAGAAGGCGGGAATCTTGCCCGGACGCTCGCGGCCCGGCTTCGAGGAAGATCATGCGGGCGAAGAAGCCGTTGGTCAGCATCCGCTCGCTGAACCGACCTGAGCGCACACGCATGGCCCCTGGCGGCGCGTTCTCACACTCTCGGCCCGCGAGGGCGGCCCGCTATTCCTCGCCGGTCAGTTTCTGCAGAGCCTTGAGGAGTTTCTTGCGGATGTGCCGATCACTGATGAGCGGAAGCGCCGCTTTGAAGTCCGACTCGGCCTTGGCCCGCTCGCCGACGGCCGCATACGCGCTGCCGCGGGCGAAATAGCCTTCCCCGGCTGCCCAGAACGGCCACGTCGTCACGTCTTCGTTGCCGAAGCGGTCGATGACTTCCTGTATCTTGCGCTGGGCGAGCAGGTTGAGCATCTCAGCGGTCTTGCGCTCGGCTTCGACGGGGATGCGGGCGGCCAACTCGTCGGCTCGGGCATAATCTCTCAACGACCGGGCGGCGGCGGCCGCTTGTTTCAAGGCGTGTGATTGCTGGAGACCGGTCAGTTTGCCTTGCGACCCGTCGGCCAGGGCCAGAAGCGACGCCAGGGCCTCGGCCTTCGGCAGGTTCGACGCCGCCCGGATGGCCGTCAGGTAATTCGTCACCGTCGGGTCGGCCTCGAACGTGTGTGACCGTCCGGCATACAGGTGCGCGAAACGCAGGGGATGATGAAAACCGCTCGTTCCCGTCGGCGACAAGGCTGAGTGTTCGACCCCGTTTTCCCGCTTGCGCTGACGGCAGACGTTGACGTGCCACGGCAGGCTTTGCGTCGGTTTGCGGCCGACGACCAGGTGCAGCGGGTCGTTCTCGTCGTCGGTTACGGGAATGCGAATTTCGACCGTCCAGTGGTCGTCGGCGACCTGCGCGGCGACGTCGGCCTGGGAATCCCACGTGACAGCCGAATCCTTGCTCATGCCGCGGTCGAGATCGACCACGGCCCCGCCCGGGTTGACCGCGATCTGATAGTAGGAATGCATGTTCGTATCCAGGAGAATCTCGACTACGTCGCCGTACCAGATTGCCATATCGTCGTGCTTGCGCGAGGTGACGTTCGGCTTCTCGCCGGGCACTTCGTCGCAGCGGACGGCGACGTACAGGCTGTCTCTGTACCACCCGGTCAGTACCGTGGCCCCCAGGGCGGCCGGCCGCCCGGTTTGCAGCTCGCGCAGAGGCCCGACGGACCCGGGGTTGATCGTCTTCCAGAACGGCTCGTCCAGGCGGCCGTCGATGACGATGTCTTTCGCGTCGCCCACCAGGCGCAACTTCGGCACGACGCCGCGTTTCTGCCCCAACTGTTCTGACTTCGTCCGCAGACCGTTGAGGAATTCGTCGAGCAGCGCCAGACGCCGGGCTTCGATGCTCGACGGGTCCAGTGTTGCTTTCGCCTCGTCGAACAGGGCCAACGCCGCGTCGGCCTTCGCCTTGTCGGTCTCCATGGCCTGCCAATGGAGTTCGCAGTAGTCGAAGAACGCCTTCATGGCGTCGCCGGCCGGGCCGTAGAGCAGACGGCAGTACTCGTCGAGCAAGGCCTCGACGTCTTGCTCCTTGCCGCCCCAATACATCCGCGCCGTGAAGTAGACCTGGAACGCATCGAAGGCGGCAGCGCCGTCGAACTCCCGGTGCGGGCTTACCCAGACTTCTTCACCGCGCGAGGTGCCCTTGGTTTCGTTGATGCTTTGACCGATGGTCCGCGCCATAAAGCAAGGCAGATACCAGCCGCGGTTTGTCAGCGGGTAGTTCTCATAGATTTGGATCGGGCGGTCGGTCTTCGGCAGCCAGCTCCGGCGAAACGCCCGAATCGCGGGCTGTTGCGCCGCACCCGACTTCGGCCGACGGCCGCCCACGATGACCACCTGCACGTTCGGCTCGAGTTTGTCGATGTTCGTCGGCGGCAGACTGTAGGTCCCGTACGCGCAGCAGTAAACGAGCTTGTACGGATGCGTCTTGGCCACCTCTTTCGCCACGCGGTTGACGAAGCCCCACACGTGGTTCGACAGCGAGCCCCGCGGGCCGCGCTCGGGATCGTCCTTTCCTTCGCACAAAGGGCATTGGCAGATCGCGATGTAGGCGTCGCGCGGCATGACGGACACGCCCTCGAAGTCGTAAACATCGAACTGGGCGCGGACGCAACGCACCGTCTCGTGGAACAGATCCTCGTTGGAGTAGCAGAAATGGCATTTGCTCTCTTCAGGGTCGAATCGCCGCTTACCTCCGTACGTGGCGAACCAGTCGGGATGGGCATCAAAGATTGCCTGCCGCGCCAATCGTGACATGCCGTGGGCCGTTCGCATGCCGTACGGATAGCGCACGCCCAACCGCCTGGCCCATTGCGTCCATTCGCGCGGGCCGTGGAAACTGAACTGCCGGATCTCGAAGTCCGGCCGCACGGTTTCATCGATCGTCGGCAGGGCGATCGAATCCCTTCGCGGCACGATCTCGCCCAGGTCGCCCGGCAGCAGCCAGCGGACCCCGAGTCGCCGCAGGAACGCACTGACGGCGTTGAAGGAGCCGCGCTCGTCGTAGGCCCACACCTCGAAGGAATCGCGCTTGCCGGGGCGAGGCGCCGCATCGGGCAGGCCGACCGCAGCCGGCACCTTGTGCCGATCCTTCCACATGGTAGCGTTGGGCGCGCCCCAAAAACCACCTGCCGCGGCTTCCCATGCCTTCTGCAACTCGCCGCTGACGATACCCGCATTGTTGCGGGCCCACGGCTTGCGCGGGACGAACTCCGTATCGTCGCCGAGCAAGACCAGCCAATCGTCGCCCGAGACGAGGCGATAGGCGCCGTACCGGAGTCCTTCGGCGGTGATGCCCAATTCGTCCGTGTACGGACTGCGGCCGACGAACAGTCGGACCGCCTTGCCGCTCGGTTCGGTGACGGTCGGCAGCCGCGCACCGCTGATCTTCTGGATGTACTCCTGCAGGTCGGCCGCCGCCAGACGCACGCTCCGCGCGGGCCGCTCGGCAATGATGATCTCGGCCCGCGGTTGACCGTCCTCGACGATCCACGGCGCGGCTTGTACGGAGCCGATGCACGCCGCCACACAACAGCCGGCGACGGCACGGAACAAGTAGGTTGGGGTCATGATAACGGTCGATCCTCGTGATTCATTGTTTGCCTTTTCGGTAAACGGCAAATGCCGGCGCCGGGTATCAGGACGGCCATCCCCAGGTGCGTGCTCATCTTGCCGCTCCGATGTTCCCTTGGGCAATGGTTGAGCCGGAAAGCGTCCGGCCTCTCAGTTTGCGATGGGAGGCGGAGGCATCTGTCCGGAGTACCCCTCGATGACGTGGGTGGTGTAGACGGCATTCTGCCCGTCGACGAGGTGAATCCGCTTGGTGATCTTGCCCTGGCGGACCGCTGTCTCGAGGGCGAGAGTCAGCGTCGCGACACCGCTGTCGCGTTTCACATCGACGAAGCGCCACTTCGCATACGACGGTTCGCCGTGACCGGTATGCTTCTCGCCTCCGACGGCCTCGGCGTTCGCGCCGAAGGGCATGCAAAAGAAATCGCCCCGTAGCGGCACCAGCACGGGATCGGGCAGGTCCTTAAGGCCCTCGTTTTGCCACGGGCTGATGTAGTACGGTTGGACGGGGTCGGCCGTGTTCGTGCAGAACCGCACCGGCGCCATGTGCGCCCCGTTCTTCGTGACGAACAGGTCGACCGTATCGGTCGTGATCCGCCAGCCGGCCTGCGAGTGGTCGACGCTTCTGATGCTGGAGCAGCCGGCCGTCACCACCAGAAGGCCGGCGAGCATGCTGTTTCTCATGGCTGTGCTCCTTGTTCGCCGGGCTGAACCGGCGAGGTGCACTGAACGCAAGACCCATCAATTGAACGATCGGCAGCCCACAACGGTCCCGAGCCATACGTAGGCGCCCGTAAGCCGGAATTCCCCAGACAGACTCTAGCCCACGACCGTCGTGAGCCAATTCCTGGAGATCGGCACCATTCAGAAGGGCCTTTGCCTTAGCCCCCGGATTGTCCACCGTCCGCTACTGGCCTGGACGTCGATGCTCCATCTGTTGCCTGAAGTACGCCTCGCTGATCGCGGACGCCGAATCCCTGGTGCCTTTCTTGAGCCTGGCCAGCAGGTCGAGCGCGGCGTTGCCGTACAGCGAGTCGGGGTGGCGGTCGGCGAAGTCCTGTAGGCCCTTGACGATGGGCGGGGTCACTTCGTGGTCGGCGGCAAGGATGAGTTGGTGGTATGTCTGACCTGCCTCGATCACCTCTCGCCACGCCTTGGTGCCTCTTTGGGTCTGCCAGCGTTTGTACTTCTCATCGAAGTCCGGCAGGCCGCGCAGGTTCTGGCCCTCAACACGCAACCGAACGAGCAGCGCGAAGTAGTCGCCGGCCTGCTCGAGCCTTTCAAGGCGCTCGATCTCCATGGGGGCGCGTTTCTCGACCAGCGTCATGAGGCCCCGGGCGGTCTCGAGATCCTTCTCATCGACTTTGTCGGTCTCGTCGAAGACGCGTTTCAGGACGACGGCCGCGGGGCCGTATTGCCGCTTGCCCAGGCTGTTGTAGGCGAACTTCAGCGGGGCTTTCAGATGGCCCGGAACGATGCCGGTGCCCTCGATGAGGATCCGGGGATTGTTGCTGTGGCGTTGCTTCCATTTCCTGTACTCGCGGGCAACGGCGTCGCCGTACCGGCCCCACCAACTGTAGCCCTCGGCTCGTTCGCCCCCGATTTTCGTGATGCTGAACTTCTTGACACCGTCACGGTCGGAGAAGATCGGTCGATTCGTCGGGATGTCGTAGAAGCGCGCCCACCCGGGCGCCTTTACCCCGATCGCGCGCAGCGTGCCGCGGTCGGTGACCTCCGCGGATTCGTACCACCGGACTCCCCCCAGGATGGCATCGACCACAGGCTGCGACGGATCGTCGATGCTCATCAGCAGGCGCAGGATCCCGGCGCTTTCCCCGCCGCTGAGCGATACCAGTTCGTACGACCGTCCCCCCCGCGGTTCGAGCGTTCGCCTGTCGTGTTGAGCACACCAGACGGTCCGCTTCCCGTTCACGATGATCTGGCACTGCAGGATGCACTGCACCCCGCGATCGAAACTCTCTTGGGCCGCCGTGCGCGCCGACGCAGCCAGGAAGGTGTAGCCGCTCGACGTGGCAACCTCGCGCAGCAACGTCATGAGGCGGACCATGGCATCGTCGTTGAAGGTGATGTGCCGGTGGTAGTACTGGCTGGGCGGGTGAAACTGCGGCCAGCCACCCGTCGGGTACTGGGCATCGAGGATGTGGGCGAGGCCCTCCTGGGACGCTTCCAGGCAGCGCCGGCTTCCCGTGGCGCGATAGGCGCGAGCCAGGAAACGCAGTTCGCCGGTCGTCGCCCCGTTGTCAAACGTGCCCTGCAACTTGCTCCGACTGCCGGTGAAGGGCACCGTTGTGTCGGTGTTCTTCGGCCAACTGCCGCGGGACGTCTGCCACGACAGGACGTTGGCGGTTATCCGGCGCCCTTCCTCGCCCTGGAACCAGGCGTCCGGCCTGGACAGGTAGTCACGCGGTCCTGCCGCTGCGCAGGGGCGGACGCCGGCAGCACATATCAGAACCGCCAGCGTCACGAGCGCGGTGAGCAGGTCACGCATGTTTCGCCCTGCCTGTCGACCGCGCGTCTCCTTACGCCGGACGGGCCGCGGCGACGGGAAGAAGCGTGCCGCCGCTGACACCGGGCATCGCCGCCTCCTGCAAAGGCCTACCTGATCTGGCGCATGCTGGTTTGTGACGTTCAATCCGGATTTCCCAGATGGACTCTGGCTTACAACCGTCGTGGGCTTCTCCAAATGATTCTATCATGCGTTCAGACTCTGGCAAGGCCGTTTCCGGGTCTCGCCAGGCTCCCTCGGCCAACGCCGCCATCCCCTTCAACCGATCCCGTTCCTTCCGGCTCATACGCAACTCGTCCATGCCCGGTCCGCCCCCCAAAACCACCCGCGAAAGCGGACAAGTCCACTTTGCACGGACCGGATATTATCACGTTGCTTCGATAGCTCGTGACAGCCGATTGACCCAGATGCACGGGGTTGCTAGACTCGGTCGACAACCTGGAACCGACAGCGGCCGACACGCCTCGCCGCCGTCTTCAACAGGGGGTACACCATGCGAATGGCCCGGCGCGTCGCGACCACGCTCATCCTGCTTGCGGTGTGTGTCCCAAGCCCCGCAGACGAGGCCGAGGACGCCTTCAAGTCGCTCTACGGCACCGATTACGAGAAGGTGCGCGGGTCGCGCGACAAGGCGGACGACGTCGCCTTGGCGGCCAAGCTGCTCGAGACCGCCGCGGCCGAGGGCATCCAGCCGCCCCTGGCCACGGTGCTGTGCGAGAAGGCCCTCGAGCTCGGCTCGGCCCACCCGGACGGCTACGACACGGCCATCGACGCCGCCGACCGGCTCGCGGAGGTCGCGCCGGCGAAACGGGCCACGGCCTATGCGGCGCTGGTGGACGTGCGAGAGAAGCAACACCGGGCGGCGAAGGGCATCGACAAGGTCTCGGCGGCCGAAACGCTCATCGAGACGTTCCTGATGGCGGCCGACGCCCAGGTCGAGGCCGGGGCCTCGGCCGAGGCGATGGGCCTGGCCCGGCGGGCGCTGCGGCTGGCGGCCTCGATCCAGTCGGACCGCAAGGCCGAGATCCAGACCCGCATGGACCGCGCGTCGTCGCGGCTGCGCGTTGAACGCGAACTCGAAACGCTCGCGGCCCGCGTCGAGGCCAACCCGACGGACGCCGCCACCCGCAACAAGGCCGTGCGGCTGTGCCTCGCCGAACTGGACGACCCCGCCCGGGCGCTCGCGCTGCTCGACGACTCCTGCGACGACGACCTGAAGAAGTACCTGCCAGCCGTGGCCAAGGGCGTTGACAAGGCCCCCGAACTGGCGTGCATGGAGTTGGGCGAGTGGTACCGCAAGCTGGCGGACGAGGTGAGCCCGGCCGGCCAAGCCGCCATGCTCCGCCGGTCCCGCGGCTACTACCAGCGGTTCCTCGACCTGCACGAGGCCGACGACCTCGCGCGGAACCAGGCCACGCTCGCCCTGGCGAAGGTGGACGAGGCCCTCGCCAAGGCCGACCCCGCCACCGAGGCCCGCGTCGTCGGCCCGGGGCGGTGGGTCGACCTGCTGCCGCTCGTCAGCATCAAGGAAGACGTCAACCGCGAAGACAACCGCTGCCGATGGCGCGATGACGGGCTGTACATCGACGGGGAGAGTTTCGTCAAGGTCGCCCTGCCTTGCATGCCGCAGGGCGATTACCAGGTGCAGGTCACGTTTATGCGCCCGAAGGGCTCTGACATTTCGTCCCTCAGCGTCTACATGCCCGTCGGGCCCAAGCCCGGCTCCGTCAATTGGACGAACCAGGAGCACGCCTTCATGGGGCCCATCAAGCCCGCCCCGGAGAAGGGCCTTCCCGGCATCGTCGCGAACAAGCAGGAACACGCGGTGGAGGTGACCGTGCGTCGTCACAAGAACCTGGCCGACATCACCGTCCTCTTCGACGGCAAGCCCCACCTGCACTGGCAGGGCCCCGTGACGGGCGTCTCGCCCTACTGGACGCTGCACGAGCCCAAGCGGGTCGGCTTCGGCGAGGCCTATGGCGCGACCCTCTTGAAGCGTTACCGGCTGCGGATGCTGTCGGGCAGGGCCCAGTTGCTGAGGCCGTTGCGCAAGGTGGCCGGCAAGCGTCCGGCGTCGCCCGCGGCGAAGGCCGTCGAGACCGGCCCCGCGGCGGGGCTCCCGAACGCCGGTTTCGAGGAGTTGGTCAAGGGCAACGTGCTCGCGGTCGAGACCCGGGACTTCCGGCGTGACGTGTCGGTCTCGCCGCGAAACCAGGGCTACCATTACAACCGCAACGCGGGAACCTACATGCGGGTCGGCGATGCCTTGAGCCGGGACATGGTTGAACTGCTACGCGAATAGGCACGGAGACCAGGACGTGAAACGGCGTGCGTTTCTCAAGACGGCCGGCGGAGTGGCGCTGGCGAGCGCGTCAGGCGATTTCGTCGGTGCGTCGGAGCCTGCGCCGCTCGACGTGGGATCGCTTTTCGAGGCCAACAGCCCCGAGGTGCTCGCACTGGCAGAGCGCGTGATGGAGAAATGCGTTCTTGAGAAAGTCATGCCGCCGACGCCGCCGTTGAAAAACACCTGGATCGTTCCCGGCGGACCGTACTACAAGGGCCAGTGGATTTGGGACACGATGTTCGTGGTCGATCTGTTGAGCATGCTGCCCGGCAAGAAGAAGGTCATCCGCGACATTTTCCAGAACTATTGGGATTTTCAGGACCGCTGGAACAAGAACGCGCCCGAGTATGCCCGGGACATGGTCACGGTGGCCATTAAGACGGAGCCGCAAGAGGTCCGGCAGTTCTCGCAGATTCCGATCCTCGCATGGGGCGTCGAACGGGTCTACCGACGCAACGGCGACGAGGCACTTCTCGGACAATGCCTCGGTCGGCTCGAACGGTTCCACGACTGGTATTGGCGCGAACGGGATGTGGCAAACATCGGACTGGTCGTGGTCGGCTCCTACAGTGGAAACGTTCAACATGCGCGATGGGAGACGTTTGACCATGAATGCAACATGGACGATCTGAAGTTGACGGCCCATCCCTCGCGCAAGGGTCCGAGTGAAGGCGCCTGGTATGGCGACCTGTGCGTGACGGGCAACACGTCGTATCTGATCGTGGGCGAGAGGAGTCTTGCTCGGCTGGCGATGATCGTTGGCGACAAGGCGATGGCCGCGCGGCGAGAGGTGCGGATCGATAAGGCCGTCCGGGCGATGCGTGCCCACATGTGGGACGAAGAGGCCGGAACCTTCTTGACGGTCAAACGCGATACGATGGAGAAGGTGCCCGTGGCGACTATCGGAAGTTGGATTCCGCTGGCGGCGGGCGTTCCCACCGAAGCGATGGCCAGGCGCATGGCCGAGGTGCTGGCCTCGCCCGCCTGGATGACGCCGCTGCCGGTGCCCACGGTCGATCGGACCGACAGGCGATGGAAGTCCGGCGCGTTTTGGCGCGGCGACGTCTGGCCGCCGACGAACTACCAGATCGCCTCCGGTTTGGCCGCCTATGGGCACACGGACCTCGCTGCGACTATCGCCGACAAGACGGTGGGCAACGCGATCGCGAACGGCATCAGCGAACGCTACGATTCGGTTTCCGGAAGGGCGCTTGGCGTCCGCGATTACTGCATGAGCAGTACGCTCGTGGCCATGATGCTCGACGGGCTCAGCCGAACGTACGAACTGAAAGTCCGCAACGGAAAACGCGGTTCGTGAACGCGAAGGCGGGCTTCGGCAATCGTGCTGGCGCTGGTAGCCCCAGTTTGCGGCCGTTACAACGCCCGCCCCTTATGAGTAATGGAAGGAGATGTGCACGAGGATTGAGCCATGTATTTGATGACCCGCACCGCTACTCGGTCGGTCGCTTACCTGCTGGTGATCATGTGGTGTCTTGCGCTCGAATGCGCTGCTGCACCCGAGTTTGTTGCCTGGCAGGATCCTGCGAAGCGAGTAGCCCGACAGACAATCCCGCTGGCGGGAACCTGGCAATTCGCGCTGGATCCGGAAAACGTTGGCGTGGACCGGCAATGGTTTGCCAGAAGACTCGACGACACGGTCCAACTGCCCGGTACGACCGACGAGAACCACAAGGGTATCAAGAAGGACGAGCAGTGCATCGATCGGCTCTCGCGGGTGTGGTATTGGAAGGGGCCCGCCTGGTATCAGCGTCGCGTGACGATTCCCAATGCCTGGAAGGGCAAGCGGGTCACGCTGCTTCTGGAGCGATCCAAGCATACCCGGGTGTGGGTGGACGAGACCTTCTGCGGCTGGGAAGACACGCTCAGCGCCCCCCAGGTTTTCGATGTGACCGGCGCGATGGCACCGGGCAAGCACACGATTACCGTCCTGGTCGATAACGCCAGGCTGCCGCCGGTCGGCCCGTCACACGCGGTCGATGAACGGACGCAGACCAACTGGAACGGCATCATCGGCCGCATGGAACTCCGCGCCACCGACCTGGTTTGGATCGATGACGTGCAAGTTTATCCGGATGCCGGCAAAAGGGAGGCGCGCGTTCGCGTAGTCGTCGGCAACATCACGGGCAAGGCGGCCTCGGGCCAACTCTCGGTCGGGTGCGCACGTTACACTGTCGCGGCGCCAGCCACTTTCAACACGCACTCGCTGGAGGTTAAGGCCCCGGAGCAGGAGAACGTCGTCGAGTTCACCTATCGGCCGGGCGACGATGTGCCGCTCTGGAATGAGTTCCAGCCGGCCATGCTTTGCCTGACGCTCGATCTTGAGACAACGGCAGGCGGCCGGCCGTATCACGACCAACAGTCCGTTCGCTTTGGGATGCGTGATTTCACCACGGACCGAAACCGCCTGACGATCAACGGTCGCACCCTATTCTTGCGCGGCAAACTCGATTGCTGTTTCTTCCCCCTGACCGGCTATCCACCGATGGACAAGGCCGGTTGGCTGCGCGTTTTGTCCATCGCCAAGTCGTACGGCATCAACCACTACCGCTTCCACTCATGGTGTCCGCCGGAAGCGGCCTTTGAGGCGGCGGACGAGGTGGGGGTATACTTCCAGGCGGAGTTGCCGAACAAGCGGAGCGGTTTCAACGCGCCTAAAAGCGAGGAGGCCGCATATCACAACATCGATCGGCTCGACCTGAAAAGCACCGGGACCAAGGTCGCGCTGTACGATTACGGTAAGCGTGAGGGCGAGCTGATCTTCAAGGCCTACGGCAATCATCCATCGTTCGTCATGTTCGCCCTCGGCAATGAGCTTGGCCGCAACCAGGGTATGTTCGATTTAGTTGCCCACTTCAGGCAAATCGACCCGCGCCGTCTCTACGCCCAGGGTTCCAACAACGTTCACTGGAATCCCAGCTTAGCCGAAGGCGACGACTTCTGGGTCACCTGCAAGACAGGCAAGACGCTGCCGGTGCGCGGGGCGTTTTTCCAGGGCGACTATCCCAACCCGCACATCGAGCACCGGTCGCCCTCGACGATGGTCGATTTCAGCGAGTCGATTGCCGGTGTTCCGGTGCCGGTGGTCAGTCACGAGAACGGTTCGTTCCAGGTCTCTCCCGACTTCCGCGAGATTCCGAAGTACACGGGTGTGACGCGGGCGCGAAACCTGGAGATCTTCCGCGAGCGACTCCGCAAGGCAGGCATGCTCGACCAGGCTCACGATTTTGTGCGTGCTTCGGGCGCGTTGTCGGTGATCTGTCACCGCGAAGATATCGAGGCGTCGCTGCGAACGCCCGGCTTTGGCGGGTTCCAGTTACTCGATTTGCAGGATTTCCCGGGCCAAGGCACGGCACTGGTCGGCATGCTCAACGTGTTCATGGAATCGAAGGGGCTTATTACGCCCGAGGCGTGGCGACAGTTCTGCTGCGAGACGGTTCCGCTGCTGCGCATGAAAAAGTATACCTGGACAACCGGCGAGACGTTTATCGGTCGAGTGCAGGTTGCCCACTATGGCCCGGCCGAGTTGCCCGACGCCCGCGTGACGTGGACGGTCGCCGGCAGCGACGGCAAGAAGGTCGCCGTTGGTGCGTTCGATCCGGTGACGATTGAGCAGGGCAAGGTGTTCGAGATCGATATGTTCGCGCTGCCGCTGGGCGAGATTGCTGCGCCGCAAAAACTGGCGATCACGGTGGCCGTGGAGGGGGCCACGTATCGCAACGACTACGCGATCTGGGTCTTTCCGCCAAAAGTTGACACGCGCGTGCCGTCGGGCGTGATGGTTACGGACAGTTTCACGGCCGCCGCGACGCAAGAGCATCTCGGCGCAGGCGGCAAGGTCCTGTTGCTTCCGAAGTTGGATCAACTGCCTCATAGCATCAAGGGCTCGTTCCAGACCGACTTCTGGTGTTTCCCCATGTTCCGCCGCGCTGCCGAGAGCCGCAAGATTGAGGTGGCGCCCGGTACGCTGGGCTTTCTCTGCGATCCCAAGACGCCTGCCTTGGCCGAGTTCCCCACAGAGTTCCACAGCAACTGGCAGTGGTGGCACCTGGTGAAAAACTCCCGGCCGATCATCCTGGACGACACGCCGGCCGGGTATCGTCCCATCGTTCAGGCGATCGACAATTTCGAACGAAACCACAAGCTCGGCCTGATCTTCGAAACCAGGGTCGGCCGAGGCGGGCTTCTGGTTTGCGCTATCGATTTGCTTGCCCAGCAGGACAAACCGGAAGCTCGCCAACTGCTCCACAGCCTGTTGCGGTATCTTGACTCGGCGGCCTTTGCTCCCAAGGCGGAGTTGGATGCCGACCTTTGGAAGAAACTACTTCCGGGTGGAGAGTAGCCCCCAGGAAACGAAGACTGCTCCTGTGTCCTCTCGTTACAGACGGCGGTGGCCGACCAGGCCCTGGACATTCAGGTCCTGAACGAGGCGGCCCGCCCAAACGGGTAGACCCCGGCGGAGTGAGCTGGCGACAGCCGGGCCTCCTGTTCCACGTTCGGTTGTTCCTGGGGCGCCCCTCGGCGTGCCTTTCCCGGAGACGGTTTCTCCGCGGCAGGAACGTTTGCTCCACCATTCTTGTGCGCTCGAAACCGTCTCTCGTATCTCATCTCGCGCCGGGCCGCGCGCGGACCGCGCGTTTTTCGGCTTGTGTTGAAACGGTTTTCGTGCATGCCAGCTGGCCCCGACGTGGGGAGCACCCCAAAGCCGCGCAAGACACCCGAGAGGCGTGTTGATGCATTCGTCCTCTCCTCTGCGACGGGGCACGCGCCGCGTCACGTCCCGTCGCGAACGACCAGG
>Ga0272441_10000364_pt1 | contig 104332 bp, 74 predicted proteins | sample SSMProp6N_FD_193582 | JGI IMG/M metagenome (GOLD analysis project Ga0272441, IMG submission 193582) | Marine sediment archaeal communities from Little Sippewissett salt marsh, Falmouth, MA, United States - SSM-Prop-6N | ecosystem: Environmental > Aquatic > Marine > Wetlands > Sediment ...
AATCGTTATCAAGTTCGGCATCCGCGGGGTCTGAGGGGTCGAGGAAGTTCTGAACCTCCCACCCATCGGGGAGTCCGTCACCGTCGGTGTCCCAGTTGTTGGGGTCCGATCCTGCTATGAACTCGTCCAGGTTGGTGAGATTGTCACCGTCGGGATCATAGTCCGCGTCATTTCCCTGGAGTGGGTTCAGAGCGGCAACAAGCCCTATCACTCCAGAAAATGCCATGATAAAAACTATCGCTATAGCGAAGGTTCTTCTTACATCGCCCGTTTTCATGCTTACCACCTTCTTGCTGGCCTATCTAACCATTGGGGGAGATTATTAAGCTTTCGCTTGCATGTGTATGCGGTCCAACTCACGGACTGGTCCAATACGATCGCCCTAATGGCAGAGCAATGGAACACCCTATCTATGGGATATTTAATAAGGCTTTCGGGAATGCCGGCACCTGGCCCTATGGTCCCTGCCTCTCCTCGCTGTTCTGGATATCCCGGTAAAGGGAATCGAGTTTGATCTTCTCGTCATCTGTTATCAGCTGGCATCCAAGATTGTAGAATGCTTTCCTGATGTTTTTCAGTAGTTCTGCTCTTCGGTATCTGAGGTCTACCCATGCCTTTTTAAGGGACCAGTATTCCAGAGAGGAGGTTCCCTGAATGTTCTCACCGAATTCCGCGTTCCTTGCAAGGCGTGATAACTTCTTGATCGATATCAGGGCTACCGGCCTTCCACCGAGGAAAATGGGAAAACCATGTCCCTTGGCGATCGTTCCCCTGATATCAGTGGACACAACCCTGGCCATTCTGTCCCTTGGCGATATCACGGTGAACCTGCTGAATTCCATCCCATCAGATTCCCTCGTCAGCATTTTGATATCCATTCCCTTCACGCAGTAGATGACCTGGAAACCTGATTCGATCGTGATATAACGTTCAAGTGCGGTTCCCACAAGGTCATTGAGCAGGACCCTCACCTTCGACCTGTCATCGAATTCGGGTGAATAGTTTAGCAGGTCCTCCATGGAGAACACAGAGAGCCTCATTGCATTACGGACCAACCAGTTGCGTTGGCTGACCCCTCTCGGGACCTTTGATGTTGTTCTATGCTCCGTGGAAGAATATCTCTCCTCCGGAAAAGGGGCGCAAACACCGCCCCATCCGTCCTCAAGGAGCATTCCTGCCCTTACGAGCTCCTCAACCTCCTTTCTGTGGTCGTTCGCTCTGAGGAAAGGGTCTATCTCTTCGGGAGAGAGCGTCCGGACCTTCCTCAACAGCTCTCTTTCACCGGCAGGTATTGAACGGGATCGACCTTTGGAGGGGGGCGGATATCTGAGGAATTCCTGCTCCAGGGACCAGACGGGATAGGGTTGGTCCATTACACCTCTTTTAAGCGAGAACCTCTTTGTCAGGTCCTTCATATCCGAGAGTCGCTCTCCGGAGGACGATAGCAGGTCATTCCATCCGTTATCCCCGTCAAGGTCGCATATTCCCTCGACCATTCGGAGTACCTTATTCCATTCCACTTCCTGTTTTTCCCTGATAGATTTCGGTTCCGCAGTGGCCAGTCTTTGATATCTCACGGAACCGAGCCTGCTTAGCATCTCCCACCTGTCAATTACAGAACCCAGCTTGGTGACCACTTCGAGAGGATGGGACCACTGATGTCCCTCCACCAGACCCTGCGATCTGAACATTGCGAGAAGGACCGATCCCCGCGTTACACCTCTGAGGACCGGAGGACCTTTGATAAGCACAGATCCCTTCGGAGTCTCCTCCGGTCTGTAACCATCTTCAATGAAAATTTCCACGGACCCGGAGACAGCCTCGCCCGCCGGGATCCCCATAATCTTTTCGATAACGAAGGTCTCGTAACCCTGTCTGGATACAACCCCAAGTCCATGAAGGATCGTCCTGGTCACATCGGAAATAAGTCCGAATTCCTCCGCTTCGATGTCCGTGACCCTGACAAGATCGGGTGTCTCTATCAGACCTGCAACACCTTCGATCCTTCCATTTCTGACAACTATCAGCTGGCCGGTGGATCCTCCCCTAACTTTTTCGGGATCGATCCAGAAGGGCCTGAGTCCGGCCATTATGATGGCAGGGTCCGAGGATGACAGGACCTTCATCCCGATGGATCCATCTCCTTTTTCACTCTCTATCCTGCCTGGATCGAAGGAAGGATGCCACACCCAGATCCGGTTCGGACCCATCTCTGCTTCGGTGGACCCGCCCATTGGACCTCCGGGTCCGATCCCCATGTGTACCTCTTCCCTTGAGACCCCCTCGATAACGGATGGATGTATGAATCCACTCGGCCATCCGAAAAGGGACGCAAGCTCGCTCAGCTCGAACGGACCGAAGTATCTCAGGAATCTCGAAAGTGCTTTGACCCCGGCAGCCTCAATGTCCGCTCCCTCCTCCTCAAAGGGCAGAAGGGTATGTTCACGATCCTTCGTGGCGGAGATATCCTTCAGAGCACCGGGCCATTTGACCATCCTGTTCGACCCTTCCCATTCGGAGACAAGCTCCGATGTGGCCCATCCGGCAGATACGGCGATCTCTGCAAGATGGGGTCGGTCAACGATCCTTTCACCGGGCAGCATTTCCTCCGGCTCCGGGATGTCGCCTTCCATCGGTCTTGCCAACGCCCTGAATACCTTTGCCCATCTCGGATCCGTGATGTGGATGTTATCCATCACCCTGACTGGCTTCAATCTGGAGGATTTCAGGGCCGACCTCAGATCGTCATACCCGATCCCACGGGAACGGACCAGAACGTCCATCGGATGAAGGAAGAACGGAATGTGCTTTAAGACACCGCCAAGTTCCGATCCGGTAAAGGTACTCAATATCCTGTAGTTCCGTAAAAGATCGATATCCGACGTGAACATTGGAAGCCGGTTGATCTCGATATCTTCAGGAACGGTCCAGTCATCATTCAATCCCCCGATCTCAAGGACCGATGTGAGTGTGTCGAGAGAATTTTCCTGGCTCGTTGTTATGTTGGGTAATCCCCCCTCCCTTTCCGACATCGCCTTTTCTGTTTCCCGGGTCTGGTCGAGCCTTGCGGATTCGATGTTTTCCTTTACCCTGCTTCCGATAACGCCCCTCCAGCTTCTGATGATATTTTCGCCGATAACGCTGGCCTCCCTTTCCGGTGGCCTGATATCGAGATCTATCCTTCCTCTGTCCATTTTCATTATCAGTGTCCTGCAGGTGTCCATATCCGCCCTTTCCATATACACCTCGTTCATGGCCTCCCTCGCAAGGGAGATCAACCCTCGAAGAGGCCCATCCGTGGATCTCCACCCCCCTTCACTATACCAGGAATCCATGACCATTCCAAGGAGGTTCTCGATACGGTTCCTTCTGTAGATCGACCCGGTATCCTTTCCCCGGAACCTTGAAAGCACCAGAAGGGATTTGTTCAGGCAGTGCGAGAACCTCGATCGGAACATGCTGGAGGTCAGTACCAGACCCTCGGAAAGATCCATGAAATCGGATCCGCCGAAGGCTTTCTTGACCTCACCTGCTGATAGCTCCTTCGGGGATGAGATGGCGAACCCGTCATCCGTGGCAACGTAATCCACCTTCGCCCCAAGCTCTCTTCTGATACCGTAAGAGATCACTCTCCCGAGCGGTTCGGTTACCTTTCGACCGTACGGGATGTGAAAGATGTAGATCCTGCGACTCCTTCCAGATCTCAGGGTTTCCACCGGCCATCTATCGCTCGAGGGGACGAGGTCTTTTTTCGCCAGATCTTCGTACAGTTCCCTGCAGAGCTTCTTTCCCCTGGGGTCGATATGTATTTCGATTCCCCTTCTCCCTCTGGCCCTTGTTCTGCACCCACCGGCGAACAGTTTCAGGATCTCTCCGGTGATGGTCGAAGGTCTCGGGTTGACCTCACCCGACCAGGAGGGTATGCTCGGTTGTGCGTCAGGCTCCTCATGAGCGATCACCCTTGTACCAGAGAATCCGGTTATCCGATAGGGTTTTGATCCCAGGAGTATCACATCTCTCTCGTAAAGTGACTCACCGAAATCACGGGAAAGGTCCCCGATCACCTTCTTGGTCCTTTCATCGTAAACCTTGTATGAGGTTTCCTTGGGGATGGTCCCACAGTTGAGGTAGAAGGCCTGGCGCGTATTCCGCCTAGGGATGTATATTTTTCTAGAATTATCATACCACAATCTCGGAGGGGGCTGATTGGGGCCGGGAAGTCTCTCCGAGAGGAGTGACAGGATATCCCTAATTTTCTCCCTGGCAATTTTCCTGAAGGGGTATGCCCTCCTTGACATGGTCAGCAGATCCCCTTCCGCAATTCCTCCATCCTCCAGGGATAGGCCTATTGCGAACTGTGCAAGAACATCGGTCGGATCCTTCGGCACTTTCAATTTTTCCAGCTTTCCTCCGGCGGCTGTCCTTGCCACCGCCAGTGATTCGAGTAGGTCGACACCATCCAGAGGATAGATTATCCCGTGCGACGTCCTTCCGAGCCCATGACCTGATCTGCCAAGTCTCTGGAGAAGCCTTGATGGGTCTTTGGGGGATGCGATCTGGCAGACCGTATCCACCGAACCAATGTCTATTCCGAGTTCGAGGGAGGTCGAGGAGATTATGGCTTTCAGGTCTCCTGACCTCAAACCTTCCTCGGCGGTTCTTCTGACCTCTGCCCCGAGTGAACCGTGATGCGGCATGACAGCCTTGTGTCCTCTCTGAACGAGGGAATAGGCCATTTCCTCTGCCCGTCTCCTCGTGTTGTGAAAGACCACGAGGGGACCCCTACCTTCGTCCATCATGGATCCAAGTTCGTCCATCACACGGTCGTTGAAATCCTCCTCCCTCCTCAGTCCATTGATCAGTGTATGGAATTCTATGATCATCTCCTTTTTTGCATTCTCCTTGATGATGCTCACGGGTCTGGGACTTCCGGAATCATCCTGGCCTCCAAGGTATCTGGCTGCAAGGGTCTCCGGTCTGATGGTAGCGGACAACCCGATGCGCAGAGGCTCTTCTCCCCCCTTGGATCTGACCAGCGAGGATAGGTGCTCCAGCGTCAGCGACAGAAGGGCCCCTCTCTTACCGGGGACCATCTCGTGGACCTCGTCCACGATTATGAACCTGATATCGGTGAGGATATCCCTGGCTTTGGAGGAGAGCATCAGAAGCAGGTTCTCGGGGGTTGTGACAAGCAGGTCCGGCGGGTCGATCAGCATCCTCCTTCGTTCGGATTGGGGGACATCTCCGGTCCTTATCCCGATATGGAGTCTCGCATCCTTTGGGACCTCGTCCTTCCTTCTTCTTCCCCGCCCCCATTTCCTTTCCTTCTTGCCCCTGATCCTTCCAAGACCGTCCGAAAGGTTTTCAAGTGTCTTCACGAGGTCTGCACCCAGGGCTTTCATCGGTGAGATGTATAAGATCGAGGTCTTCTCACGGTTAAGCTCGCCCTTCAGTATCGGGTCCACAGCGGGGAGAACAGCCGCGAGTGTCTTTCCGCTTCCGGTCGGTGACACAATAAGGACGCTCTTACCACTGGCGATATCCTTCCATGACCTGATCTGGATATCGGTGGGTTCACCTATGGTATTCCTGAACCACTGGACCATTACGGGGTCCATGTTCCCGAATCCACTGTTGTCTGGCAATTTCTCTTCCATGGTAAATATAGTGATACACCACCTGAAAGTACGAACAACCCTGGCAGAAGGGTCAGATCGGATTTAACGGTTTGGGTTTGAGAGAAAACGTTATTGAATGAAGATAACACTTCGGTTTCACGCCAGGGGTGTATGGACTGAAGCTTAAAGAGGCCAGGAAGCAACCCTCCAGATGGGGAATGGGGACCGTTGTTCTTGCTGTGGGTATCGTTGTAGTGTCATTGTTGTTGCTTTCGAATTCGCTAGCCCTTATCCTGTCCCAGCCCGTGGTTTTCGAGGGGGGGCGGAGAGATTACTTTTCCATGGTTGGAGGAAGATTGGAGCTCCCGTATATTCCATCCGGCCCTGAGGGTATGGAAATGATCGCCCCGGGCGAGGTTGGGGCCTTTGAACCGTTCGATATTGTCTTCCGATCAGAGTCCCACAAAATGCCATACATTCCATACGATGCCCGCTTCTCCAATTCGTCATGGGATATCCTGATCCCTCTGTACGGAAGACATCCGTTGACAGGGGGAGGATACGAACTGTATACCACCGTGCCTCCCCTGAGGATCCCGGGCACCTGGAATGTGGAGCTGGTCCCTGCCATGAACCGTACATTTTCCCCGATCCATTCCGGAGAATGGTTCCTTGAAGTGAGGGATACGGAGCAGGAATATCCGGTACCCATTCTGGGAGCTGGTCTTACCCCCGCTTCACCCGGAAGGCTCTCATTCGATATCACGGGGGTCGAGGGTCCGATGGACGGGGAGTTCGTCGTGAAGAACGACCAGGACGAGGTGCGGGGAATAGATCACGATGAGCAGTACGGATGGTCGATCGAACTGGAAGGTTTTCTCGAGGGCGGGATCGAACTACTGCACATTTGCAGGTCCACGGAAGTAACAGGCTTCGATGGTCACGACTATCTCATCGATGTCCCCCTGGATGAGGGTTTGGTCCCCCGGGATCTGAGCATGGTGATGTCACCGATCTTCCAGGGGGAGGATGAGCTCTTCGATCAGAGGGGGCCTTCCGGTGAAACCGCTATAAACAACGGAGAGCTAACATTGTACCATGGTGTCTGGTATCAAATATACTTTAACCTCTCCGACCAGAATCGGGGTCAGGAGGCCCTCGAGGTCCTCGATCCCGACACCAGACCGGCAGTCCCGAGGCTCCATATAGAATTCGGTGGAAATAGATATCCCCTGCATGCTCTATCCCGGGAGAACCATACAACCATCATCAGGATCACCACGGAGGGGATCGAAGATGATGACCGGAGGATCGAGCTCAAGGTCTCGAATCCGCTCAGGGACATGACCCTGATATCGAGCACGGTCAAATTCAAGGAGGACCACGCCGTTAAGCTCCGGTTCGACCCGGACCCCTTCGATCCTTCCTATAGGGATGTCGACAGGGTAGAACTCATCATCACCGCAGAATGGGAGTATTTCAACAGGAAGGATTTCAACGGGGAACCGAATGTATCGTTCAACGGGACTCCGATAGAACCCGTGGATGAGACCGATGGGTTCTTCAGGAGCGAGATCACCTATGTTATTCCCGCATCCGATCTATTCTCGGGCGGGAACCTTGAAGTGGATGCTGAAAATTCGCTCAGGTTCGCGTCCTGGATATCCTTCCTCTTCCCATTTCCCCCATTTATATTCACGATACCTGTCCCCCTTGAGGGAATGCTGTCTGTTGTCTGGTTCTTCCTTATGACATCTGCAATAATCATATCCGTGCTCCTTCTGTTCGCAAGATCTTTCGGATATACCGGCCGGAAAGCCAATAAAGAGAAAGGACAGGGTGTCCTCGACAGATTGAGTTTTTCTCTCGGGCCCAATTCCGATGTCTCCATTATGGCCCGGACCTTTCTCGGGGCCATATTCTTCTTCTTTGCGATCTACCTGATGTTCGATATCTTCGAGCAGCCCACTCCCGGTCTCTCGATCCTTTCGGAGGAGACCCCCATCTGGATAAGGATGATGCTCCTTGCGGAGGCCTCCGTTTTCGAGGAGATATCCGGCAGGGTCGTTCTCATCGGATTGCCTCTTGCGTTCATCAAGCTCCTATCGGGGAAACATCGGGGAGCGTGGAGGTACATCCTTGGTGGAAGCGGTGAGATCGGAAGGGCCGAACTCCTTCTCATCCTGTTTTCGGGGTCCATGTTCGGACTGGCTCATCTGGGATGGGGCCCCTGGAAGGTCGTTCCAACACTGGTCCACGGACTCATGTTCGGATATCTTTTCGTGAAGGTCGGCCTCCACGCATCGATCTGCGTGCATTTCCTGTTCGATTATTCAGGGTTCCTGTCCGAATTGACCGGTGTGGACCCTCTTGCCTGGACGCTGGTGGTCCTGTCCGCATTCCTGCTTGGAGGCCTGTACATGGGCGAATTCGTCAATGTTACCTTTTCAGCCGTTTCAAAAAAGTTCTTTTTCATGAAACCACGAGGTTGGTGTCTCCTTGCGGCCCACTCCGTCATATCCGTCCTTCTCGGAATACTGCTCCTGAGCTCCGGCGGATCCATTACATTTTCGGTGCTTTTCCTCATGGTCCCGTTGATCGACATTGCAGGGTATAAGTTATGGAAAAGGGTCCCCGCACCACTGGGAAGAGCAGTGATATTGATATTTTCCTATCTCTCCTTTGCGGCTTCACCCTTCGGACTTGCCTGGGTGTTCGACCCCGGAAAGGGGCCATCATCCTGAATGGGATGCCACCCGTCCTTCGCGATGTTTTCTTGCAAGCTCCACGTATATATCCGAATTCTCCACGGCAGATTCCTCGAATGAAGGATCGGTCCTTTTGACCTTGCCGGGAATCCCGACCACCATTGAATGGGGTGGTATCTCTGTTCCAGGGGTAACGACAGCCCCGGCACCGATTATGGAGCCCCTCCCGATCTTCGAGCCGTTGAGTAAGACCGATCTGATCCCGATTATACACCGGTCCCCGATCTCGCATCCATGGACAACTGCACCATGTCCTATGGTGACCTCGTTACCTATAACCGCAGGGAAACCCTCGTCCGTATGAATTATCACACCATCTTGCACATTGGTCCGGTTACCTATGTGTATCGGCTCCTCATCGCCCCTGACAACGGCAAAGGGCCAGATGGAGCAATCCCTCTTCATCTCCACCATTCCCATGATAACAGCGGTTGGATGGATGTAGCAATCCTCACCTATTTTCTGTCCTTGAACTGGTTCGGTCATGCGATCACCTTTGAATGCTTTGAAGCGGGATATTAAGCTTATCCCCGGGAATTCCCAGAAGGATGATTAATATAAAAACCATTATATATCACTCGCCTGGTAAAGTAATATAAGCAATATAACACCATTCAAAATGTATTTAAAAGGAGAACAAATCTGTCGAGGGGATGTATATTGACAGGTCCTGAAAGAAAGGAAACCCCGCCGGCGAGAAAGGGGGACTCACCGGTGAAAGATATTCCACCGTCGCAGGGTGGGATACCACCACCTCCCCTTCCGCCGGGTGTTACCGGGCAGGCCCGATCCTCCGGATCGATCATAAAGGATAATCCCTCCAGAAACGGTGATACACATCACGGATCTGCCCCGGGACCGACTGTTCTACCTCTGCCCCCCTCCGCTTCCGGACCGGAAGAGGGCAAGGCTTCGGATCCGTCACGGGAAGAAGAACAGGGAGAGGACGTCGAAGGGGAGAAGGGCCCCGGCGACAAAGGCGAGGAAAGCGGTCCCGCGGATGCAAAGGGTTTTGATATCAAGAAGATCACGGACTCCTTCAGGGACCTCTTCAAGAAGAAGGCGCGGGAAGTCCATGTCCTGAAGGTTCCAAAGAAAAAGGAAGAGGTGATAAACCCTCTTGTCCAGGGTATGGACTTCATGGAAGAACTCGACCTTGGCTCCGAGCATGTTAAGGTTCAGATATTCCTTGACGCGGAAACCAGTGAATACATATACCATCCAATTGAACCGGAGCTCGCACCCAAGCAGAAAGAGGTCTTCGATTTCATCATCGAGACCTTCAACAAATCCCTGAAATATGACAGGAAAGCCTTCGAGGAGCTCGAGGAGAAGGAGAGATTCCTTGACATGGAGGTCAGAACTCTGCTCCGGGATTATGCAAAGGTTATCGGACCGGTGAACGAGGAGTTCCTAAACCCGATCCTCTACTACATCAGACGCGAATATATCGGTTACGGGAAGATCGAATCGATAATGATGGATGTAGGGGTGGAGGACGTATCGTGCGACGGAACCGCCATACCGATATTCGTCTATCACAGGGATTTCGGGTCCATCAGGACCACGATACAATTCGAGACCGATGAGGAACTGGAAGGTTTCGTTGTATCTCTTGCCCAGCGGGCCGGAAAGAGCATTTCCGTTGCAAATCCGATCCTGGATGCAACGCTCCCTGAAGGGCACAGGTTGAATGCCACTTTCGGCAGGGAGGTGACGACCAGGGGGTCCAGTTTTACAATAAGGAAATTCAAGGAGGACCCTTTGACGATCACCGACCTCGTCAGGTTCGGAACACTTTCCCCCGAGATGGCGGGACACTTCTGGATGTCTGTCCAGTTCGGTGATTCCATCATCTTCGCAGGAGGCACTGCATCCGGAAAGACCGCCACCATGAACGCGATTTCCATATTCATCCCAACCTCGGCTAAGATAATTTCCATCGAGGACACAAGGGAGGTCAATCTTCCGCACGAGAACTGGATAGCCGGTCTTACGAGGGGTTCCGCCGAGGGCGGCAGGGAGACGGACATCGACATGTATCAGCTCCTGAGGGCCGCTCTCAGGCAAAGGCCCGAATACGTTCTCGTGGGAGAGGTCAGGGGCAAGGAGACCATGACCATGTTCCAAGCAATGGCAACGGGTCACATCACATATTCCACAATGCATGCGGATTCTGTAAAATCCATCGTCTACAGACTGGAGAATCCGCCGATCTCCATCCCCAGGGTCCTGATACAGGCATTGAACCTTGTTGCCATCCACAATCAGCTGAGGGTAAAGGGAATGAGGGTCAGGAGAATAACCGAGCTTGTCGAGATCGTCGGTATCGAACCGACCAGTCTCGAGATCATCACCAACAGGGTTTACAAATGGGAACCTGCAGGGGATAATTTCGTCTTCGGAGGCCATTCCAACCTTTACGAGAAGATCATGGACATGGAGGATATGACCCGCGATGAGGTTGTAACCGAGCTCAACAGAAGGGCGGAGATCATCAGCTGGATGGTCAAGAACAATGTGAGAAAGTTCCTTGATGTGAGCACAATTGTCGCCGAGTATTACGAGGATTCCGACAAGGTGATGCGGATACTCAGGGAAAACCCCACAATAGATATTTCCAGAGGTTTCAATATCTTCAACGAGCTTCACAAGGAAAAGCTTCCCCCCTCCACCTTGAGATCACTTCCGCCCCACACTGAGAAGGGAGGCAACCTCAGGGGTATCGCAAATGGTACTCCTGTGACGCAAAAACAGGAAGGGGGTGCATAGATTGGCCCTATCAGGCTATTACAGGTTCTGGATGTCTGTCCCGATCGCCTCAAAGATGGGCAGAAAGATGGCAGAGGGGAATCCAGATATTGAATCCATCCTCGAGAGGTCCAACAAGAAGGTTCGGGGTGAGACCTTCTACGCCGGGGTCTTCGGGACCTCGCTGATATCATTTGTGTCAGGCCTGGTCTTGATAACCTTCCTGAACCTGACCATTATCGATACCATCGGGGCCAAACTCCCCCTCAAGCTCTTACTGTGGGTGCTGGTCCCCGCACTGTCTTTGATCTTCAGCTACATGATAGCCTCATGGCTCCCGAGCAGCAAGATCGGCGAGAGGAAGAAGAACATTGACAGGAACCTCTCATACGCCACGAACTACATGGCTGCCATGGCCTCCGCCGATGTGACCCCTTCCGCGATATTCAGGGGCCTCGCAATGCAGGACATCTACGGAGAGATAAAGATAGAATCCGAGAAGATAGCAAGGGATATTGATTTCTTCGGAAAGGATCTGCTCAAGGTTCTCCAGAAGGCAATTGCACGGTCCCCTTCCGAAAAGTTCCAGGACTTTCTTCAGGGAATAATAACCACTGCAAGCTCGGGGGGGTCCCTCAAGCAGTATTTCATGGCAAAATCCGAGCAATTCTTGAAGGAGAACCGGCTCCAGCAGGAGAAGGACCTTCAGACACTGGGTGTAATGGCTGAAAGTTTCGTCACGGTTGTGGTTGCCGCACCGCTTTTCCTCATCATCATGATGTCCACAATGGCAATGATGGGGCAGTCTGGTGGAGACACGCTCCTGATGGGTACGATCTTTGCCTTGATACCAACCGCTCAGTTTGTCTTTGGTTTCCTGATTTATGATACGGGAGGTCGGGATTGATGCCGCCGGTCAGATCGCGTCCCAAGGGACGGAAGCAGATCGTGTCCAGGGAGGAAAAGGGGTATTCCGAGATCAAGAGGGGGGGTGACCCGGAGAAGCGGAAGAAGATCATTATCTATGTGGTGGCTTTTTCCATCGGCTTCCTTTTCCTTATACTCTCCGTGATGAACATGCCCTTCGGTCCATTCAGCCAGGTCAAGGATGAGTACAGGGATTCATATCCAAGCAACGAGGATGATCAGAGGCTCTACATGAAGGAAGGTCCGATGCCGGTAAACCTGACCTTGAATGTTACCGGAATGTGGATAAAGGACGAGATATCCATCGGCTGGCACAGCGAGCTTCTCATAGGCATCATTTTCTTCATCGGCCCCACCTCCTATTACGAGGTGAGGAAGAGAAAGCGCATTGATAAGATAGAGGAAAGGCTCTCGGATTTCCTCAGGGATATCTCGGAGTCCATGAGGGCGGGCCAGACCCTCCACGAGGCAATAAAGACCTCCGCCGGAGGCGAATACGGGGCATTGACACCGGAGATCAAGAAAATGGCCATGCAGGTTTCCTGGGGTGTTTCCGCGTCAAAAGCTCTTGACATGTTCGGAGAAAGGGTGAGCACTCCTCTCGTGAAGAGGGCAGTGACCCTCATCAACGAGGCCTCCAGTGCGGGCGGCAACGTCTCCAACGTGATCGATGCGGCTGCAAAGGACACGAGAGAGCTTCAGATAATGAAGAAGACCAGAAAGACCGAGATGTCCATGTATACATACGTCATAGGGATCGCTTTCCTGGTATTCCTTGTGGTCATCGGGATCATGTTCGCAACATTCATGCCCAGGATGGAGGATTTATCCGCGAGCTATCAGACAGGCGGATCCTCCGGAGCCAGTGCTCCCGGGGGCTTCGACCCGACCAGTGTTGATTTCCTCCTGATGAAATATCTCTTCTTCGCCGCGGCAGCGATACAGGCAATAGGCGATGGTTTGGTGGGCGGTCTGATGTCATCTGGGAGGTTGTCGAATGGTCTCTGGATGTCGACGATATTCGCCCTTGTGACCCTCCTGGCTTTCGACCTGATGCTCCTTTGATACCCGGACGGGTTGACAAACTTTAATAAGAACTCAGGGCCTTTCCGGTACACTTCCCCGGGTGGTTTGAAATGAAGGTTCTGGTTAAATCCGATAGGGTTCCGATCGCATTGATGGTCATTGGAGCGGCTTTTGTCGTGGTCTCGGCCCTGAGCTCCACGGAAAGATATTACAAATTGCTCTTTCCAATGGGATTCGCCATTCTTCTGGGCGGGTTCATGCTATGGGCGATCCCGGCGTTCCTGAAAATCCAGAAGAAGAGGTCGAGGAAGACGATCAGATCGTCCGGGCCCCCTTCCGATGAGGGCCAGCCAAGAAGGTATGCCCGGCCCAGGAGGTGAACCCGATGGCCGAGGAGGACCCTTTAGACAGCAATCTGCTCAAAGCCTATCGCAATGCCCTGAGAAAAGCCTGGCAGGACGGAAGGATATCCATCGACGAGAGGGCGATCCTGGAACAGTTCACCGGGGATCTTCCGATACCCGAGGAGACCCTGTCGCTTCTGGAAGCAAGGGAATTCTTCAGATACCGGTGGAGCGAGTACGAGACCTCATCACTGAAGCACCAGCTCAAAATACTTGAAAAGGCCATGAAGGTGGACCCGGAAAACGATTTTGTTTGGATGAAAAAGGGTTCCATCCAGTTCAAATCAGGAGATCTGCCAGGGGCCCATCTATCCCTCGATCATGCACTGGAACTGGACCCTCTATCCGAGGATGCCTGGTTCTGGAAAGGCTGTGTGTTCGTGAAGGAGGAGGAGTTCGAACCTGCGATCGATTGTTTCGAGAAAGCTGTCGAACAGGAGCCGGACCACGTTCTCTCCTGGATCATGATGACCAGGGTCGAGAGGAAGCTCGGTCATCATGACAAGGCAAAGCTATGCTCAAAGAGGGCAATAGAATGCTCCCCTGAGATACCGGCGGGGTATGTTGAACTTTCACGGACCCTGGTTGGATCCGGTGAGATGGAGGATGCACTTGAAGCTCTTGAGAAAGCACTGGACCTTGACCCGGAGAGCCAGATGGCAAATGACCTCTACAGATCGATAGTTCAAGTGGAAGAGGAAGAGGAAGAGCCCGGGGAAGAAGAGGTTGAGCCTGAAGAGGAGGAGGAAGAGGAAGAGGAAGAGCCCGGTGAAGAAGAGGTTGAGCCTGAAGAGGAAGAGGAAGAGGAAGAGCCCGGTGAAGAAGAGGTTGAGCCTGAAGAGGAAGAGGAAGAGGAAGAGGAAGAGCCCGGGGAAGAAGAGGTTGAGCCTGAAGAGGAAGAGGAAGAGGAAGAAAAGGAGGAGATGATAGAGGTCCATGAGGTGGACCTCAGGGTCCAGGTTAAACCGGTTGCGAAAAAGGTAATCAAGGAGCCCGCAAGAGATATGGGGTCCTATCTGGATGAGGATATGTTCCTTGATGAAGAGGAGCCGGTGGAGGGGGAATTGGAGGAAGAGGAGATGGTGGAGGACGAGTCCGAAGAGGAGCCGGTGGAAGAGGAAATGGAAGAAGAGGAGATGGTGGAGGATGAGGGCGAAGAGGAGCGTGAACCGGAGGAAACTGAACACGAGCCACCATCATCCAAGCCGGAGAAGCAGTCCCTGCTGGACGAGGATATGTTCAGTGATGAGGATGAAGGACTGCATGAACGGAAGGTGTCGGTTGAGTCCAGGAGAACGATCAGGAAGCCGAGGGAAAGACCGGAGGTCCAGCTTCCGGGAGATGCGTTTTCTCGGGAACAGGAACCCATGGGTCCGACGGATGAAGAGGAGGAGGAGGAGGAAGAGGAAGGATCCATCGGTGAGACCGAACCGGATACAGAAGGACCCGATGAGCCTGAAGCCGAGGAAGAGGAGGCTGAGATCATTTACAAGGTGATAAAATGCCCTCACTGCAAGGGCCCCGTCCCGATCACCACAATGGAAAGGCCGATCGTCATAATCTGCCCGACATGCGGTGCCAAGGGCAGGTTGGTGAGGTGAGGTTATGGGTATCCTTGACGAGATAGAAAGGATCGACGATGAGGAAATACTCCGTTCCTCTCTCAAAAAGATCGAGAAACTGGAAGAAGAGAACCAGAAGCTCCTGAAAGAGATACTCAGGATACTCAAGGCAAGGGAAGGAAGGAGGAAAAAGAAGGAGGGGAATTGAATGCTGTATTGCACTAAATGCGGATCGGACCTCAAGGGTTCAAAGGTTAGATGCCCGGTATGCGGATACGAGATCCTGAAGATGAAATCCGACATATCCAGGCCCAGGGAGGTAAGGAAGGCAGAGAGCGAACCCAAGCCCTGGGCTCCACCCATACCCGACCAGAGGGTCGGAGGCAAAAGGGAGACGGAGAGAGAGCGAGAGGAAACCGTGGAGGCCGTGGAGTTCGAGTCCAGGAAACCGGCGAAGGCCGTGCCTCGGGAAGAGGAGGAAGAGGAGGATCCAAGATACGTGGACGGCTGCTCCATCTGCGGAGGTACACCTGTACACAGATGCTTCTTCACCCTGGCCCCTCTCTGCAACAGGCATACCGTTTACATGCAGATTTACGTTAGAAACATGGCCTTCGGCGAGAAGGTACCCGCTTCTCCCGATATTGCCTCGCAGAAGGAAGGAAGGAATCCGACAAAGGATGAAGCGGAGGATGCCGGAATGTTCTTTGCGATCAAACCATATCACGAATGGAAGCGTGTCAGGGGTTGAGCGAGCGATAATGGGATTGGAACCTTTATCTATATGGGTCGATGATTCCACCACGAGAGTTGGGTGCGATGCCCGAATACTATCTTGACATCGAAACAACGGGGTTGGATCCGAAAAAGGACCAGATCATAACCATTCAGTACCAGAGGCTCGGGATGTTCAGCGGACGCGAGGAGGGGCCCCTCAACATCCTGAAAAGCTGGGAATCCTCCGAGGAAGATATCCTCGAGAGATTCCTACCCATGTTCATGGGAGGGGGTCCGTTCTCGTTCGTTGCCATCGGTCTGAATATACCGTTCACCTATTCTTTCCTGGTGGAGAGGGCGAGGATACACGGGCTCGATGCCCCGGACCCGTTGTACATCTTCGGCTCCAAGCCCTATCTCGATCTGAAGCCGGTGCTTGTGATGATGAACAAGGGCAGCTTCAAGGGAGCGAGTTTGGACAGGTTCGGGGAGCTCTCCTTTACAGGGGAAATGATCCCGAAGATGTACTACGAGAAGGATTATGAAAAGATCGACAGATGCATCGAGGAAGAAGCAAGGGAGTTCCAGAAACTCTATCGCCATCTGAAGGAGAGGGCCCCGTCGCTTGTTAGAGCGAAGGGTATGGTGCAGACGCAGATTGTATAGTGTTCGGATCCGGACCTGCCCTTTATAATTAAATCAGTACTTCACTAATTTCCTCCCGGATATGATTGATTTTCTTATACAAGCACAATGATCACCTCATGTTATCCTTTCGAACGATGTACAGGTATTGTTCGCATAAATTTTGAGGCAGTTGTCTTCGACCTAAACGAGCGTCCTCCGGCCAGTGTGACCATGCACGAATTCACACACTATAGGCCATAAATCGGTGCTTGCCGATCTGAAACATGGACTCCATGAACACGCGAACCCGTGCACACATTGGCCACATGAGGCTAAGGACCTCAGCGCGTACCCAGATAAGCTTGCATGTGAAAGTCCTGCTCTGGTAAGGCCAGAAAACCAGATAGCATACACCCAACGTTGGGGGTGTAGACACCGTAAGAAAATGCCACACTTATGCCGATTGAAAATGTCATAGGGGTATTTGAAGGCATTCAGTTAGAACCTCCCGGAGGTGGGAATGAAACCCCAGCCTTCCGTCTCATCCTCGATCGATAGCTCTCTCCCTTGATATCCACCGTGATGCTCTGGTGAAGTACCCGATCCATTTACCCAGAACAACTACATAAGTAGAATTCAAAATGAAATGCGGATAATAAGTAACTCTTTTATCTCAACCTTCCTGTTCGATTTCATAATGCACCAAAATCCTTTTCAATCGGTTGGACTCCTATAAAATCATGGATGTGGGACTAAGACTTTCATCGTTTCTCATCCTGATGATTGTCATACAAGTTATATTTCCTTCGTATCCCGAATATGGGACAGCGATGAAAGTGAACTCTTCACAAGCACCTGGAATGGTGGATGGGGAGATGGGATACTCCCTTACAGGGGTGGTCGATGTCTACGAAGTCATGGATCGGATTATACTTGGAAAGGAGATCGACCCTCCTGGACACCAGCTCGGTAGTTATGTTTATGTGGGAGATGTCAACGGTGACGGATACAATGACCTCGCCGTCGACTCCATCATGGATTACAGTATATACGGACTGCAAGAGGACGGAAGGGTTTATATCTACCTCGGAAGAGAGGAAGGACTTCCGGATATGATCGATCTGGAAACGAGAGAGCCGGATCATATAATTGTCGGCACTGCAAGATACACCGGTAATCCGATATTTCCAGAAACGACTGGATGGGCATGCCTGACAAACCAAATGGATACGGGCGATTTCAATAATGATGGCTACAGGGACATGGTCATAGCAACCCCGGGATTCAGTTTCACCCGGAACAGCATGATCATATGGGGGCAGGAAGGAGGATGGCCTCATAAGATCATCGTGAACGTATCGATGAATGCTGAATATCCTGGTTACAACTATACGATCCTGAATCTAGATCAGGGCCAGCACTTCATTCCTATCTATATTTTTTCCGGAGGCACATTACCCACTGGAGGCTACGGACACAACAGGGATTTCACCCGAGATTTCATGATAGTTGCAGATATCGATAAGGATGGCTTCGACGAGATAATATCTGGAGGTGTACTGGGGGGAGCTGCATCTCCCAAGGTCTGGACCGCAACCATCAGATGGGGGGATACAGGAAATGAGACGGTCTTTTTCGAGGAGGAGGAGCTTTCCTTCATGGGAAGGGCAATGGACACCGGTGATATCGATGGGGATGGGAACCTGGACCTTGTTGTTGGAGCCCCGCGTATGAGCAAGGATTGGGGAAGGATGAACTATTACGGGGCATCCTACGTTCTTTTCAATATCTCGAGATACAAAGATGTTGACTACTATTATGGGGAGTACATGCTTCCCATAAACTCCACCCGTGACTGTTTGATATGGGGGTCTGGTGTCTATGACAACTTCGGCGGGACCATAAGGGTCCACGATGTCACAGGGGACGGCCTCGATGACATACTTGTCGGAGCACCATACGCTGACGGACCCGCGGACCTCACCACTAATGTAGGTCAGGTCTATGTTTTCTTCGGAAGACCCCAAAGCGGCTTTCCCAACGTGACGGATGCCGATAACTTCGCAGATTCGATCATTCTCGGCAACCAGGGATATATACCGGGACCCCCCGAGATCAAGGCTGACTCCCTTGGAACGAACTTCGACATAGGGGATATCAATGGTGACGGGAACCTCGAGTTTATAGTCTCTCTTCCCAATAAAGATCTTGAGAGAGGATCGGACGGACGATACAGGGAGCTGGCCGGAGCACTAATGGTCTACGATGTCCGCAACGTGATCCCTAAGGGAGGTGGAATAGTAAGGATAAGCGATAAGAACAGCATCTTCACTGTAGAGGGACATGACATGGAAGACCACCTCGGATACCAGCTGATGGTCGAGGATGCGAACAACGACGGTATAGATGACATCATCTTCAGTGCACCTTTCGCAGACGGTCAAGATAACGTTCGCCCCCGGTCAGGAGAGGTCTATCTGATAGAGGGTAAGGGCCTCCAGCTCCTTGACCTATCGTTGAAAGGCCCCGCCGTGAGGAAGAAAGAGATTTTCCTTGGTGGGGGGGAGGTTAACTTCATCCTTCCCTACAGGAACACTTATGGCTATAATAGGGTCGCCGGGGGAAAGATAATCATCGATCCGAATGGTCTTGATCTTGAGCTCACCTTCGACCGGAACGGTTCCATTCCAAACGCCGAGTTCGAAAAAGCGCTTTCCGGATCTGATATAGATATCTCCTGGACAGGCAACGGTGAGAACGGTAAGGTGAACGTCTCATTCTCCTTCGGATGGGACCTGCCATCGGGAAAGGTGGTTGATATCGTCTTCCAGCTCACAACCGATGATGGTGGATGGATCTTTAGAGCTTACCCTGGAGCGGCCATTTTCCGCAGGGACCTTGTACTCACTGGAGAAGTAGAACGATATATATCGGGTGAGAAGGTCAATGATCCAGGCAGATGGTTTACACCCGGAGAAAAGATCGGACTCGCGGGATTGGAGGTAGTCTACCGGGTCGATACTGAAAGGTCCGTCAATGAAGGGCCTTTCATCATTGTTCTTGAAAACGAGGATGAATACGGGCTCGATTCAATTGAACTGGGTTCATCGGGCTTTCTGGAGGATACCATTCCCGATATATCCTTCATGGATTATTACTTCAATCTGCAGGCGAACAATGACGAAAAGCCAGTCTGGGAACATGGACCTCCTTCAACAGGAAGTAGGGTGCTGGAAAGGGTGATGATCGATAGGTATGAACCACTGAAACCGAAGGGTCTCAGGATCACATCCAATTCAGGTCTGGAGAGTCTTTCGTCAAATGGTGAATTCACCGCAAACTGGGAGAACAACGTGGGGAAAGCAGGAGATCGGAACGAATCGGGACTGAGGTATTTCAGATACAGCACGGGAGAAGATTGGGAAATTGCTAGGGAATCCGGAGGACTTCATGCAACATTCTACACCGACCCATATTTCCTGGAGGTCGGGCTTGAGAGATACGACCGGAAGATCGATTTCCTCGGGTGGGGTTCATGGGGTCCGGACCCGAGTTTTATCCCTCCAAGCGATTTCTCGGCCAGATGGAATGGATGGCTCTTGTTTGATACGGATCACCCCCAAAGATTCCTCTTCAAGGGCCAGGGAGAGGTTAAGCTGATCATTGATGGAGAGCTCATACTGGATTGGAAACCGATCCTGAACGAACTTAAAACCAATACTTTTAACCTTCCTGAGAACGAACCTGTAGAGATAGAGGTCTATTATCGCAGCTTCCAGATAGGCACAGGCATCTCTCTTTCATATTTGGATGACCAGGGTGGGTTCACGGTCATGTCTCCGGAAATGTTGTTTCATCCCACGAACAAGACCGACTTTCTAGTCCAGGATGAAAAAGAGTTCCAATTACTTGTCCAGTCCATTGATTGGACAGGTAGGACATCCACGGTCAGTTCTATATCAGGTTTCATCGATGACAGACCACCCGTGGTGGATACATCGGATGTCATGAATTGGTATTCCATGAATGATGTCCAGATCTCTCTCCTCCTTGATGATGGTGATCCTCACTCCAATTCCGGTGTGGATGCGGGAACCTTCATGTATCGATTGGACCGGATCGGTCAGGGGTGGAGTGATTGGACGACAGAAGAGGTCAAATTTATAGCGATCTCGGAAGGTCCCATCGAATTAGAAGCCCTCGTTGACCTTCAACTATCATCCGATTGGGAGGGACACATACAGTTCAGGTTGGATGATCAAATAGGAAATTCCGCTTTAACGGAACCCCACTTTATCGGAGTCGACATGAAACCACCCCGATTCGAGGTTGCGGGCCCTCAATCCGGTATTGAATTGAAACCTCAGGAAGCGAACATTAGCGTTCTGATAATTGATCAGGGTGGCTCGGGAGTTGACCAGAATACCATCTCCATCCGATCACGGGCAAATGATGAGGAATGGTCTGACTGGTCAGGTGTGGAATTCCGTTTGAATGAGGGCAAGTTCCTTGTCTGGAAGTTTCTGGATGAACTGAAGGGATTGGTGAATGTTCAGTTCAGGGCTTCGGACATCGTTGGAAACACAGGCATGTCTCCCGTCCTCACCTACAATATAGAGGGGCCACCCGAGAACCTGCCTCCAGTCCCGTATATAAACCAGCCAATCAACGGATCACAAATCCTCTTCAACACGCCTATAATCCTCGATGCCCTCGGGACCAGGGATGATGGACTTGGGAAGTACGATGAGGTGAGGCTAATATGGTTCTCAAGCATAGACGGATATTTAGGGCAGGGCAACCTGGTCGAGGTCAGACTTTCAAAGGGAGAGCATGTCATAACTCTCTTTGCCGACGATGGAGATCCTGGACATAATATCAGCACTTCCGTGACCATCTTTGTGAACACATATACGGCCACCGATGATGATGACACGGATGAAGAGCCAGTGGATAATGAGCAGAAAGGCCTTCTCTGGATCGAGATGATCGCTGTGATATTATCCACCATGGTCCTAGCAGGGGTTGCAATAGCTGTGATCGTTTATCGACGAAGAACATAAATTGAACCGGTCTTTCTTGGAATAAAAGAAGGATCAAAACCACATCAATCGCCGTTTTGAACCCATGAGGATGATGGGGAACATTACACTTATCTCGGTGAATGGCATCTGCAGCTTCCTCGTCCGCGGGTTTAGCTTCTCCATCACTGTGAGGGTAGGTACAAGAAGCAGATTGAAGAGACCCAGGTTGATGCTCCATTGAACGGAAAATGTTCCATAAGAATGAAATAGAAAAAAGGAGCCAGATATGGTATTGATTCTGTCAGAACGCCTTTAAAAGAAATCCTAACTCTTCAATTCGTAGGATAAAAGGCGATACCTCCTGAAATTGCATGGAGGAAAAGAAAATGAAAAGAAACGATATGTTAGCATTCTGCGGCTTTCTGACGGTGGCACTCCTGATATCGATCATGCCCCTTATCATCGAGGGCTCGAATGCGGATGAAGGAACGAGGGCATCGACCCTTTACGTCGGCAAGGACCAGACATACAAGACCATCAAAGCAGCCGTTGACGCTGCGAGCGATGGGGACACAATCAGGATATATGCGGGAACATACCATGAGACACTAACCATATCGAAATCCCTGACGTTCCAGGGAAACGGTTCCGCAAGCACGACAATAGAACAGAAGACCAGCGAGGTTATCTGGTGGCTCAAGAAAAGCGGTATCACCATCAGGGATATCGGCTTCGAGGCTAGCAGGGACCTGCAGTCCTGGGCGATCAGGACCGATCCTTTCAACATCTCCGGCGGTACTTACATAACGATACAGCGCTGCAGTTTCAAGGATGCACATCACGGGGTCGGTTTCTACAGGGCAAACGATAACGAGGTCCTTGACTGCGTCCTTTACAACACCCAGATCCATTTCAGTGAATCCCATCGGAATAATATCAAGAACAACACCGTTTTTGGCGGGATCATCGGTCTGGAGTCCAGCGATGACAATCTGGTAGAAGACTGCACCGTTGCCGGGTACGAGATCGACAGAAAGGCAAATATCCAGGTGGTCGGCGACGGGAATATAGTGAAGGGATGCAGGGTCAACGACACGGAAAAGACGGGTATCCAGGTGAACGGCGATGATAATTCCTTGATCGGGAACACCCTCACAAACAATACCTGGGGTGGCATACATCTCTTCGACTGCATCGGGAACCGGATATTCAACAACACCATAGAGGGTAATGCATACTATGGCATACAGGCCGTGGGGACCACAAAAAACAATATCATCAGATACAACGAGTTCATCGACAACGATGAATACGCCATCTATTTCGGGTCCACAGTATACACCATCCAGTACAACGAGATAGCCTTCAACAATTTCATCAACAACGGAGGAGTTGACAGCCAGGCCCTTGATAATTACGGAATGAACGATTGGAACGCAAGCGGCGGTGGCAATTACTGGTCCGACCATACGAACAACGATGCGAACAACGACCACTTTGCCGACCAGATCTACATTATTGATGGGGCCGGAGTGATTTTTGACCCCAAACCCTTCGCCGGAAGACTTACCTTCCCGAATCCACCGGAGATAACTACCAGCGATGTCACCACCGCCTACACGAACCAGAAATATTCCGTTACCTACAAAGTGTTCGACTGGGACACCCCTGCCAGCGCTCTGAAATGGACACTCGGAACGAACGCGACCTGGCTTACGTTCTCCGATTCATGGGTCCTCACGGGGGTCCCCAATGTATCGACATCGTCCTACTGGGTGAACCTGAGCGTCACCGACGGGGACAACATGGACTTCACCAACTTCACCCTCAACGTCAGAAACATGGGGATAAAGACCGCGAATGTGCCGGTCTGCTTCGAGGACCAGCTCTACCGCGTCGATTACGAGACCGATGATACGGATGAACTTCACTGGGAATTGGCGATGGGGCCAGGCTTCCTTGAAATGGAACGGTCATCCGGGATCCTCACAGGTACACCAACCAACGACGATGTAGGTTATCACAGCGTGAATATCTTCTTGTATAGCAAAACGTCCCTATACAGCACGGAGTTCATCCTTGAGGTCAAGAACACCAATGATGCTCCGGTGATAACCACCGAGGATGTGTTGTCCGTGAACGAGGGAGAACTCTACCTCGTTGACTACGAAGCGGAAGATATCGATCCAACAATGGACATCCTCGAATGGAGCATGGGGACGGACAGCGGTTTCCTTTCCATCGATCCCCTCACGGGAGTGCTGGGCGGGACTCCGGGAGAATCCGATGCGGGCTTTTACGAGGTCAACGTTACGGTAGCGGACGGCAACGGTGGGTTCGATGCACACGTTTTCAACCTCGAGGTGGTAAGGATGAACAATGCTCCTTCGGTCCTTCAGAAAACCTGGATGGTCAGTATGTTCGAGGATGAAAAGGACCTCTCGCTGAATGCCTTTGATATGTTCTCGGATATCGACGGGGACGAACTGGAATATTCCATCAGCGACCATGATCACATTGCTTGGAGCATATCGGACCAGGGAGCAATTACCTTCGAACCGTCCCCGGATTGGACCGGCACTGCCCTCTTCACCATCTCCGCGAGTGACGGAGAGCTCTCAGCCGCGGCGGCGATCTCCGTCGATGTGAAAAATATCAACGATGCTCCGAGGGACCCCGTGATAGAAACCGGTTCGGAAGGGTTCAAAGAGAACGGGCTCCAGAGGGTTTCGGCATCCGCCCTGGATATCGATACCGATGACGAACTGACCTATGAATGGAGAGTGGAGGGGATCGGTGTCGTTGGGACCGGTGAGGTCGTTGACCTCGACCTGCCGGCCGGCAGCTACACCCTGGTCCTGAGGGTAACCGATTCATCCGGAGAGTATTCCGAGACATCCATACAGATCATTGTGCTTCCGGTCGATGATGTCGTACCCCATGCCACCCCATCTTCCCCGGGAGCTGCACCTTATCTTATAGGCGTATCACTCTTCCTTATTGCGACAGGCATTGCTATCTCGCTCTTCATCCTGAGGAGGAAGAATCAGAGGGTGGAAGATGAGAAACGGGGAAAGGATGCATGGAGCAAGGTAATCCTTTTCAAAGAAAGTCCTACCCCCATAACAGGCAAGGTCCCGGGTCCGGCCACACCATCGATGTATCGCCTTGCTCCGGATCCGGGCTTTGCCACAACACATGAACGGGTGAATGGGGGGAAGCTTTCAGACCCTCATGAAAAGGAAATTGGGCAGAGCGGTCTCGATGAGGAGATATATCAATTGTCAGACCTCCTTGATGAGGTGATGAGTCCGGAGAGGGAGATCCCATCAAATGAAGCACTTTTGGAGCAGCTTGAGACAGCCCATTCGGAAGGATGGATACCGGATGGCGACTACAGGGAGATCAAACGGAGACTGAACAATACAGATAAATACGTAGAGCCGGAATGAAATGGAATGAAAAGAAAGGAGGTGACTGTGGTGGATGATGCGCTAGCCCATCCGACGAGAAAGGTCCTGTATCGTTTCATCATCGAGAATCCCGGCACCTCCTTTCAATTTATCCTCAGCGTTCTGAAGATCCCCGAGGGTACCCTGAGATATCATCTTGATCAGCTCCAGAGGTCAAGGAGGATCGTCAGTGAGAAGAAGGGGGGCAAAATCGCCTATTATTCAAGCTTCCACAGGGACCATCCCGAATGCCATTCGGACCTCGGCCTCAGTGACAACCAGAAACTGCTCCTCGCCCTTGTACGGGACTTTCCCGGGGTCACCCGGAAGGATCTGCTGACAAGGTCCAGGCTCAGCCGGAGAGAATTGAACTACTCCCTGAGGAGGCTTGGAGACCTGAAATTGATATGGAAGGTCGATACCGGGAACGGGCAGGGTTTCGAAGTGATCTCAAAGGACCGGTTCAAGGAAGAGATGTTCCGGATACTGGTCGATCGCTTCCTCAAGGGCGATCTCAACCTTGAAAGGTTCAGGTTTTTGAAGGATAGACTAAAAAATTTATGATATTGCTCATTTGATCGCTCGGCTGTTGATTCATATATGATATCGACAGAAAATAACTATATTATGGCACAGGTGGAGGAACCGACAGTACGGTGGATCAGGCACAAACCAATAGGAAGGTTAGTTCTTCTCTGCCCCTCCCTTTTCCGTCCCTCATAATCGTCAAGACCAAGTTCGGGAACAATGGTGATATCTGAAGGGGTTATCGCTACGACATAAGGTTCTTTCCTTTCACGTAAGGCCTTTAGAAAATCTCCATTAACACCATATCCGGAATCCGTGGTTATGGCCTGATGCGGGGTTATTTCCCTGACATCATCGAGTAAATCCAAAGCGATCTCAGGTTTGGTTTTGAACTAGATATTGTCAGGTATGCCCGCCTCTCTACATCTTTTTGTATCCTCGCACCACTCCTTGGATAAATAACCTCTGAGACCTGTTGGCCAATAGATCGCATCGGCATTCCCTGGTCTTTCCCGGGATAGCACACGAACATCCAATGAGAATCTGACAATTACCCGTTTTCCCGAGTGTACCCGAGTATTGACGTTTCACTCCTGGAGACTTCTTTCCTTTTTTTTCCTGTCCGGTATCATCAACGATAAGAACAGTTGAATCGTTGGCCAGACTGTTTGACATAATATGTGCATTTTGTTTCATTACACTGACCGGGTCCCATGGGGAATCGGTGATGAACTGTTGTATGGTGTTCTGATCAAGGTTCAGCTTGAACGCAATTCTTGCCATGTTCTTCCGATTACCTGGAAGGGTTATCCCGGTTAAGTAATTCCTTGCTGAAGAACATGTATTGTTGCTTCGGGAACATCCTTCCCAATGTCATTTAATTGCCTGGAATTGTTGGTGCCAGACCTCGCTAAATCAGTTGATAGCTGAATTGATTGGCGATTTAGCTTGTGTTTACAAATTCGATGTAAGTTTGCTTTGTTGAATTTATAAAGATGGCGGGCACGTCCGGATTTAAATTACAATTGAGCCCAATCACATCACTGATAGGGTATGGGCTCAACTAGCGCTGAAACAGTCGTCAATAGAATTATAGGGCGTTTCAGCTCAGTTCGAATCCAGACCCGCCCTTAATCATAAAATGAATATTGGCGGGCACGTCCGGATTTAAATTACAATTGAGCCCAATCACATCACTGATAGGGTATGGGCTCAACTAGCGCTGAAACAGTCGTCAATAGAATTATAGGGCGTTTCAGCTCAGTTCGAATCCAGACCCGCCCTTAATCATAAAATGAATATTGGCGGGCACGTCCGGATTCGAACCGGAGACATACAGCTTAGGAGGCTGTCGCCTTGACCAAGCTAGACTACATGCCCGGGCATTGGGTGAAGTGGGTTGAAACCTTCCTACAATAAAAACCTGACGGATTTTTGGATACGCCACATGATGGGGGTTCTACCATCCGAGACGCTGGAGCTTCCTGTCATCCTTTGTGGATCTCTTGTATTCCTTGTAATGCTCCTTGCAGAGGTGTGCGTTGCCCCTGCCATCCGGTATTTCAAGACCGGCGTTTTTTATCTTCTTGGCACTCAGGGATCTTACAGCCTCCTCGCTGCATCCCTTGACATCGCATTCCTTCTTATCTGATCCTTCCTTCCTCTGGGCCATTTTCATCCCCTAGTAATATTCATTGATCCCGAGGTTCTCCGGAGCAGGGATGGGCAGGTCCTGCGGGAAGTGTTTCAGTATCACAATATCACCAACCGCCTGCACCCATCGGTAAGGGATCAGAATGCTCGCCCCGCCCTCAACGAGCCTTTCATTGGTCTCCTGGATGAGAATGTTCTCGATCTCGGCGGATTCCGAGTCGATCTCCAGACCTGATATATCTCCTATCTTGACACCCCAGGGTGTGAACACCTCAAGTGTCTCCAGTATTGTGGCCTCTTCGAGCATTAAAGAACCTCCCAATGTCAGTCCAAGAACTGCTGATGGTATTTTTAAATTTTCTCCGGGGTATCGTTATTAATCATCGGTGTTGACCTTCTCGAAGATCTCCAGGTGTTCGGAATCCCCGATATCCATCAGCTTCTTGAGAAGGATTATGATATTCTGCTCATCCCTGCTGATCCTACCGTCCTTCATGGATTCACGGATAACAGAACCGTAGATCTCCCGGTAATTCTCCCGTCTCCTCTCGGAAGTGAGCATTCCCTCGCCCTCGAGGAGTTTCATCTCCATCTTGATCTTGGTCGCGAGTTCTTCATCGAGGCCAAGAACCCTTTCGAGCTCGTCCAGGATGTCCTGCTCATCATCCGTGATGGTCCCGTCCCTGAGAGCAACCTCCAGGATCCTCCTGAACGTATCGCTCTTGTTGACATCCTTCTTGCCGGATTTTTCGGAGCCGATGATCTCCTCCTGAAGGTCCAGGTGATCCTGCTCGGATATCCCCATGGAGGCCCTTAGCTCCTTGAGCATTGCCGCCTCGTCCTTGGTCAGGATGGAATCTTCCCAGGCGACCTTCAGCGCTTTTTTGTAGATATCCCTCATATCGGAGGGAGTCTGCGACATCTTCCTCCGGATACCCCTTGGAGCGCTCTCCTGGAGGGCCGTCTTGTGGGGATTGTATACGTTACCGCCCTCGAGTGCCATGAGAAGTTGGACAGGGCTCTTGTTGACCTGGAACGTGAAGCATAGCTCGGAGAACGTGGTCTCGTTATCCTTCCCGGAATCATCCCTGATGAATACCCTCTTCTTCGAAAGGTTCTCCCATATCCTCCTCGACAGAGCCTTGCCCTCAAAGGTCAGAAAGTAAACCTTCTTCCTCTGCTTGCCCCCTTTTACATGGGAAACCCTGCTCTCAATTATCTCATCCGAGATCAATTTCTTGACAGCGCGGGGGACGTGCTTCCTCTCTATACCCACTCCCTTTGCGATCCCGGCCTGAGTGCTGCCTTCAGGGGCCTCGAAGTCCTCCTCATTGGGTATGAAATCCATGAGGTGCAGGATGACCCTCTCGTCGACCGTGAGGGATATTTTCTTCCTCATTGCGGACGATTGAACGATATATCTGCTATTATAAAATTACCTAAAAAATAACAAGGTTCGATGGCAAGCACCGAACCTTGATCCGAAAGACCACACCCCCGCTTACGTTTGGAATCCGAAACCGTTCCTCATGGGCCCGAACCGTTGGAGGGGAATGATGAAAAATGATCAAAGGAAAGAATTTTGCCTCGACCGACCGCATCCCGGTTCAGGCTTTTCTTCCTTCCGCCTCGATCTGAAGGGCCTTTCTTCTTCCATCGGCCCTGAGTATCATCGCATGGCGCTCCTTTTCTGCAGCGACCTTGTCCTCGATGGCCGCCTTCACGGGACCCACGGGATCGATGTCCTTGATCTCGGTCCTCACCACCTCGACCCCCATGGGGGCCCCCTCGGCGATCATGAGGGCCTTGAACTCCCTGTTGATGGATTCCTGTTCACGTATCAGGTCCTCGAGATCGTGCTTCAGCGCCATCTTTCTCAGTGTGGCGTGGGCTATCTGCGATAGGGTTGACCTGTATTTTTCTACCTTGAGAAGGCATCTGTCCGGTTCGGTGAGCCTGTACTGAACGAGGGCCTCGAGGACGGTGGGGGAAAGGTCCCTGGACATCACTTCCTGCCTTCCCAGGTCCAGCGTCTGTATCCGTGTGTCGGCCCTGAATACCCTGGAGATGAAGGGTGAGACAAGGTGGACACCCGGGCCCAGGTTCCTTCTGAACCTGCCCAGACGCATGTAGACTCCGATCTCGTATTCCTGGATTATTATCAGCGAGCTGAACAGCGCCCAGAGGATAAGTGCAGAGGCAAGTATGATGATGGTGGCTATCAAACCTATCTCCAGAAGCTCCATCGCTGATCCTCCGAAATTTATCTCACATGGATAAAAACCCGGGTATTAATCCTTTGGTACGTTCCATAATGAACATAAAGCATCTGGAACCCCAAAAATAATTTCAGTACAAGAGAAATACTTAAAAGGGAGCCCCTGTATTGCCCATCGCCCCATAGGGGGGTCAGGGAGTGCATCTCCCAACAGTCTGAGCCATAATTGCGAACGTGGGATGTCCAATGTCGGAATACCTTGAGGAACTTGAAGATAAGAGAAATAAGCTGAATATGGAAGCAGAGGCCCATAGGAAGAAGCGCGACAGGTTGAACCAGGAGACCAAGAGGTGGGCGGAGCAGAGGGACCAGCTTAACGCCCAGGTCAAGAAATTGCTCCAGGAAGCAAACAGGTTCAAGGAAAAGCGCGACGAGCTCAATTCCAAGGTCAGGAGCGAGAAATCCCGGAGGGACGAGCTTACCAGGGACTATACCACGTTGAAATCCGAGCTGGATAAGGTCAAGAAAAGCCGGATGAGCTCATCCGATGAGATATCCGTTGGAAAATTGAAAAAGGAGCTCCACGGCCTGGAGTTCAAGCAGCAGACCTCCGTACTGGAAGCGGACAAGGAGCGAACGCTCATCGAGAGGATATCCCATATCAAGAGACAGATAAAGAAAAAGGAAAAGGAGATGGAGGGAAGCGAGGAGGTCCGTGAACTCATCCAGAAGGTCAGGGAAGCCAAGAAGAAGATGGATGAATCACATCAGCAGGTTAACGTCTTTGCGGATCTGGCTCAGAAAGAGCACGATCAGATGATCGAGAGGTTCACACAGTCCGACAGGATCCGAAAGGAGGCTGACGGGTCGCAGGAGAAGTTCGTCGAATCCAAGATAAAGGCGGATGACGAGCACAGGAAACATATCGAGTTGATCCATCTCGTACATGATCTCGATAAGATAGTCTTCGGTCTGAAACAGAGAAAGAGGACCACCGAGAGAAGACCGGGAAAATCCCAGCAGACAGCACCGACCGCGGCAACAACGGGAAAGGCCGAGGCTGAGAAGATCTACGAGAAGTTCAAGAAGGGCGAGAAGATATCAACCGAGGACCTCATGCTTCTGCAGAAGTTCGGGTTCCTCTGATACGGACTGTCTGAAGCCGACCAGTATCTCGGACACAACAGTCCAAACTTTGAGTTCATCCCCGTGCAGGGAAACGGTCCTTTCTGACAGTTCCTCAACCGGTGACCTGAAATCACCGTTGGAGAAACCGCCGACCAGACATATGACCCTGCCGTATCCCTTGCATTTAAGCTCGGAAAAGAGCTCCATGGTATCCTTTCTATTACCTTCCGGATGGAAAAGCACTGTCAGGCACTTGGCCGGAGTGAGTTCTTCCTCGATCCGGGAGAGCGCATCCTTCAGGCTGCAGCCTTCAAAGAGTCTTATCAGAGGTTCCCTCCCGGCGGGAACTGCCCCGCTCCTGAAGAGCTCCTCGAAGAGCCCGGAATACCTGTTGAAGCTCTTTGGAAGCCGCGTACCTGGATCCACAGTGATCAGCTCATCGTTTCGGGTATGGACGTACAATCTCAATCCGCCATCCTGGTTGACGATCGAATCAAGGCCCAACATCAGAAATTGATGAACGATATCCGGTCTACCCCTTCTCATTTTTTCCGCGGGGTCCTTGAATATGGAGTGATGGAGCGATGAATCGAGCAGAACCTGACCCGGTCTCTTTTTCCGTTTTCTGGCGTTCTGGACCACTGCCGGGTGGGAAAGGTACTCCCCTGGTACAAGTTCAAGCTCCGAATCCACCAGTATCATCACCAGTTCGACCCGTGACGGTCCCTCGCTCATTGGATCCGTCACCTCCTCACGACTGCTTTCCTGCCTTCCCTCAGAAGGTCCAGGACCTCCATGAGGTCCAGGGCCACGAAGGTTGCCAGGGGTGCCCATTCATCGGCCCTTTCCTGGCTTGTTAGAAGAATTGTCTTCACACCCGCCGCGTTCCCTGCCTGAACGTCGTAGATGTAATCCCCGATAAATGCCATCTCATGGGGTTCTATCCCGTAGTGATTGAGCACTATATTCAGCGCTTCCGGGGAAGGTTTGGGAGTGGCCTCCTCCCTGGAAAGGATCATATCCACATCCAGGCCCAGGCTTTTGAGGGTCAGGGAAGCGGACTCCTGGGAATTCCTGGTTATCACCACCACCTTGATATCCCTCCGCCTGCATTCATCGATCAGCTCTCTTGCCCCCTGGGTGATCTCCGCTTCCATTGCGGCCCCTTTCTCCCTTTCCTCAAGCAGTCTCATGAGTCTCTGCCCCTCTTTTTTGGGGAGGCTCGAGATGTATTGCAGGGTGTCTCCATGAGGAATGCCAAGTTCCCTTCTGATGGTATCGAAGTCGAGCTTCATCCTGACAAGGGTTCCGTCCAGATCAAAGCCCATGACCTTCACGCTTTTCATGTTATCATCGCTCGCAGGGAATTCCGGGAATACCCCCTATGGATTCGTTAACCTCTATTTCATACCATCGTATTTTTCAGCAAGATCAACCCGTGGTAAATTCCAAGGGAGTATTCACAGTGCCGGAAGACGCGATCTCCCGAGAAAGGTCACCCTCCGTAAATCCTGAAGGTTCCGGAATAATTACTCTTCATTCAAGCAGGGCCATGTCCAGCACCTTCATCTGAACCGTCTCGGTCCCGCCCCATCGATGTATGTCGGGCTGGCCTGCAATGGTCACATTGATCCCTGGAGACAGTTTTGCCTCAAGCTCTCCCATATTGAACCAGATGCAGTCCACAGAGATCTCTCCGTCCACGACGTTGAATTTCAAATGCTTTCCGTCCCCCACGGTCCTGATACCGTAACCGATAGAAACATCTCTGAGGGATATAACTGGTTGTGGATTGGACATTCCGAAGGGACCCATTCCCTCGATGGACTCTATCCCCGGTATATCTAGCTCCTCCGGTGATAGGTCGAGGTCCACATCAAGGACGGGAGTGTAGACCCTGCCAGGATACATCTCTTCCACAAGTTGATTGAATCTCTTTCTGAACTCTCCGATCCTTTCGGTCTCCAGGGTGAGACCGGCAGCCCTCTCATGGCCCCCGTATTCGATCAGGATCTCTCCCAGGGATGACAGGGCCTTTTCCATGTTGAATCCACTGGGCGATCTGGCTGAACCCCTGGCGGTCTTCCCCTTTATGGAGATCACGATCACAGGCCTTCCCACCATCTCGAGGACCCTGGCCGCCGAGACGCCTATGACCCCCGGATTCCATCCCTCCCTTGCAACTATTACGGAAGGGTCGTCATCCATATCGAGATTTTTGATTTCCTCGAATATCTCCTCCACCAGCTTCTTTCCGATGGACTGTCTCTTGTAGTTCAGGGTGCTCAGCTCCCTCGAGAAGAGCTCTGCATCTATTCGATCGTCTGTCAGTATCAGGTCGAGGGCCATGTCCGGATGTCCAAGCCTTCCCGCCGCATTGAGCCGGGGGCCAAGCTTGAAGGAGACATCACCGGCCTTGATCCCTCTCCGGGGTTCGAGACCCGATTCCTTCATCAGCATTTGAAGACCCAGGCGTCGGGTCCCGGAGAGCTTCTCGACCCCGAAATGGACAAGTATCCTGTTCTCGTCCAGAAGAGGCACAAGGTCCGAGATCGTTCCCATAGCCACGAGATCGAGGAGTTCCCTGACATCGACCCCCGTAACCCCGCTGACCTGGAGGGCCGTTGCCAGTTTGAAGGCGACCCCGACACCGGCAAGCTCCTTGAATGGATACGGGTCGCCCTCCACCTTCGGGTCCACCACGGCCACTCCCACCGGAATTACACCCCCTGGCTCGTGGTGGTCCGTCACTATGACATCAAATCCCATCTCCCTCGCATGGTCCATTTCCGAAACCGCCCTGATGCCGCAATCAACGGTGATCATCAGGGATGAGCCCTTTTTCTTCATTATCTCGAAAGCTCCGGGTGATATGCCATAGCCCTCTTCGAACCTTGAAGGGAGAAAGACATCAAGACGGTCGTCGAGTACTTCCTTCAGCGATTCGAAGAGAAGTGCCGATGCGGTAATCCCGTCAACATCGTAATCGCCGTGGATCATCACCCTTTCCCCGTTCTCCACAGCCTCGCCGATCCTGTCCACGGCCCTTTTCATGCCCCCGAGTTGGAAAGGATCGTGTAGCTTCCTCAGATGTGGGTGGAGGATCCCGTATCCGGTCTCGGCATCTTCTATCCCCCTGGAGACCATCAATCTTGCCAGGAGGGGGTGGATATCGAGCTTTTCCGAGAGATGCATGGCGAACTCCAGGTCCACCTTCCTGTAATTCCAATCCTGGGCCTTCAAGGTGTCCATGAGATGCCTCTTCAGCCAGATGCCATCTCACCTGTTTAAATGGTCTCGAGGGGGATGGGTGAAAGAAACGGCCGCAATCTCAGTCATCGTTATCTTTGATCTTGAAGAGGAACTTGAGGTAGACCGGGCCCTGTATGTCGATCTTCTTATTATGGCTGAGAATGTAGTGGAGGGCCTTTGAGGAGAGTTTCAGGTTGATACCCTCAAGGTCCCTGATCTTGTCGAACAATTTTCCAGTATGTCCCCTTTCCAGTGCCTTTTCGACCTTCCATCCAACGAACCGGGAGAAAGCCTTGACATAGGTCTTGTTCGTCTTCGTGGCCCCGTCCTCCTCCATCCTGGATGCCATATCCGGGGTGGCACCAATGATATTCCCGTCCTTGATCCAGATCTCGTTGAAAGCGGCTGGACCGGCCAACCCCATCCCGGGTCTTGCTTCCTTCAGGATCACCTCTGCAGGGGTCCCCCTGATATCGAGTTCCCGAGCTCTCTCGTCCGATACCAGGAAGGTGCCGTAATCGGACTGCACGAGCTGCCCTTTCCATGCAACCTTCCTCGCTATCTTTTCATTTCCGTTCTGGCTGTCCCTGTAACATTTCTGGACCGCCGAGGCTATCTCCTTTCCGAAATCTGTCTGGGGCCTCCTGATGAATTTAAGAGAGGAGGAGATCTCCTCGTCAGAGAGGTTCCATGCCGCGAAGAACTGCGGGAAGAAAAGCTCTCTGATATCTGGATATCCGTGTTTGTACATCAGCAGTCTCTCGACACCGATATCCGCGATGAAAACAGGCACCTTGATACCCCTTTCCTCGAGAATCACTCTCGAGACCATGCCGCAGGTACCGAGTTCAAGGTCTCCTCCGAAGATCTCGAGTTCTGTCCCCTTCTGGAAATATGGGAATGGATAGGATTTCTCCACCATCCTGGTCCCCTCGATCTCCAGCAGGTCCAGGACCTTCCCCAGGATCTTCTTCCCCTTCTCTATATCCATCTCATCGTCCAGGACGGCCATGGAAAGGAGGTTGTAGGTCCTTATATGGCGGGAATCCAGGGAGGGCTCCCTTCTGAAGGAGGTGGCAACCGTGAACAATCTTATGGGGAACGCCTCACTGTCGTATGTGGCTTCCAGGGTGGATATCCAGGAAGTTGGCATGAACGATCTGAGGGTCAGGTCCTCGGTATGGGGAATTCCGCGTTTCAATTGCGGGATGGAATTCATTATGTTGATCGATTTCTCGATGCTCAGGTCCATTTCCTCAGATATCTCCCTGAGAAGATTCTCGCCGCTTGTATCCTCATCGATGGTATCGAGGATGTTCCAGAGCTCCGCCTGGTCGAGTTCCGGGAATCTCTCGGCAAGTCTCAGCTCGACCTCCTTGCTCGGAGGAACGGGTTCCAGTCTGGTCCAGGAAAGGTGGTATATGGAATCCATGAAAGCGGGGTAAAGGTTGCCCGTCAGCTGTCTGATGTCCCTGATGGGAAGGAAATAGGATGTCTGTATCTCATCGAAGCCCAGAGAAAGCATCAAGGTGCGCAGATCGTTCACCGTCTCATAGATGGGGTGGGGGTGCCCCTTACCCGAAAAATACCCGATCATGTCCTCGGTCTTCTGCTCCTCTCTGGGGTTCTTCCCGTTCCCCCCGTTCTCCTTTTCCTTATTCATCCTCGCCATCTCCGATGTTCCTTGACCTCGTTCGAATGGAAACGGCAAGCTCTCCGGCGGTCCTGTCCATCAGGGATCGGACCACGTCCTGTTTCTTCTTCAACTGTATCATTCCAGAAGGATATGATAGACCCTCGGTGAGACGCGCCATCTCTTTCATACGCTGAAACAATATCAGGGCTTCGTCGATCTGGCCTGACAGGAGCTTGTTGAGTACAACCCTTCTGAGCTCTCCCACCGTATCGCAGGCACCCATGATGTAAGCCCTTTCACTGACCTCTATCTCCGCGGGAAGGGGAAGCTCCTTCCCCTCGAGGGTCTTCCTGAGGAGGATCTCCTCGACGAGCTCGACAAATGCATCCTCGACGAAGGGAAATCTCGGGAGATCGCTCCGTGAGGTCAGGTCCCTGAGTTTCCCCGCATTTTCCATGACCTCGCCCTCATCGGGCATACCCCCTTCGGTAAGGTCCGTTATGCATATCCTGCAGCTCCTGATAAGCATTCTTGCGAGATTGTAGGCTTGATCCCTCACATTTTCCTCTTCATCCAGTGCCTGAGATATTCTGTTCCTTACTTCCTCGACGGAGGCCATGGTTTACCAAATGAATGGTCCTATATAATCTTGAGGTCGTTAATCCACTCCCGGTAGAGATGTGGATGACGACTATCCTGCTCTCATCATATCCACCGGCTTGATCGAGAGTACCCTCCTCGTGGCAAGATAGGTCGAGATCAATGTCAAACCCATGGTCAGAGCGAGGACCATGCCAACCAGTTGAAAGGGGATCGATGGCTGGACAAAGAAGATACCTCTGCTGCCCTTCTCGATCAGATAGGCCGCCAGGTTTACTATCAAGGGTGTTCCGAGAAAGAGCGCGGTGATGAAGGAGATGAGCCCGATCATACCGCCTTCCGTGAGGAACACCTTCATCACATCCCGTGACGAGTAACCAACGGACCTAAGGACCCCGATCTCCCTCTTTCTCTCCTGGACCGCTATTGCCATGGTGTTGTACATGATGAAGAATGCGACAAGAAGAATGAACAGGGATGTGATCATTAGGAAATTTACGAGAGCGGACTTTGCATCATCCGAGAGGTCCTGGTCCAGATCGAACTCCTCGAACATGGTCACCGAACCGGGTATCCTGCCCTCAAGAAGACCCTTTTTACTATCTCCGCCTTCTATCTCGTTGATAAGGCCGAATACCAGAGAAGAGGTCAGCAGGATGAAAGCTATTGTCAATGTAAGGGTGGCAACTGTCGTTACCGATCTCAACATGTTGTGTTTCAGGTGAGAGAGCGCATAGGTTGCGGGGTTGAAGGATAGGTTCCTGTCGTTCATTTCTTGCCTTTCCTCCCTTTCTTTTCCGTCTCCTGTTCCCCGGAGAGGCTTACCATATCCGAGGTCGAGTGGGATTTCCCCCTCACGAGATGACCGTCCCTGATCTTGATCATTGTCTTGGCACGACCGGCAACGATCCGATCGTGGGTGGCAAGGAGCATGGTCTTACCCTCCTCGTTCAGCTCCTTGAAGAGCATCACTATCTCCCTGGCCGTTTCAGAATCGATGTTTCCGGTGGGTTCGTCCGCCAATATGATCATGGGATCGTTGACAAGCGCCCTTGCAATGGCAACCCTTTGCCTTTCCCCCCCGGAAAGCATTCCCGGAAGATGATCGAACCTCTCCGCAAGCCCGACCCTCTCGAGCAGATCCCTGGCCCTTCTTACCGGCACATCACTCTCGAACATGACAGGGACAAGGACGTTCTCGATTGCTGTGAGCGATGGTATGAGATTGAAGAATTGGAAGATGAAGCCGACATTATGCTTTCGAAAGCGCGCCCTCTGCTCTTCATTGAGCCTGTTCAGGGATACATCCCCGACCCTGACCTCCCCGCTGTCCGGATTGTCGAGGCCCCCTATGATGTTCAGAAGCGAGGTCTTTCCGGAACCGGAAGGGCCCATGATCGCGACCATCTCACCCTGGTCCACCTCGAGCGAGAATTGGTCCAGAGCCGTAACCGTGGAATTTCCGACCCTGTATCTCTTCACAAGGTTGGAAGCTTCGATGAATGGTCTATCCTGCATTTCTGAGCACCTCCAGGGGAGAAGAGCGGCTGATCATGGAAATCGGGGGAACGAGCCCGATGACACCCGATACAAGGCCAAGCAGAAGCGTGTACAATATGGTGAGAGGGTGAAGCGTCAGTGGGATATCTATTCCATCTCCCTGGATGGCTAGATTGGCCCCGTTCAGTAAAGGGACCGAGACGGCCCCGATCACCAGACCCGCCAGGACCCCTCCGATGACAATTATTCCCATGGACCCAGAGATAAGAAGGGAGACCTGAAAAGAGCTTATACCCAGGGCCCGGAGGCTTGCCAGCTCGAACCTTCTCTCGACGACCGTGATGATCGAGGTATTTGCCACAACGAGGACCATCAAAACCCAGCAAAGCAGGGTGATCAGGTATACCCAATCGTCCATGACCTCCTTGACCTGGAAAAGCTCCTGCCTTTCTTCCGTCGGGACCCCTGTATCATCCTCACTGAAATATTCCTCAAGACCGGTTTCCATGGAGGAGAAGACAACGAAGAGCAGTGAGAGGGCGGCTATTCCGGCCATCGACATCAGTGTTCTCGATCTGTTCCTCCACGTGTCCCGGAGGATGTAGCCCGTGGGAGTTAGCCTTCCGGGAACCGGATTGACCGGACCTTTGATCCCCCTTTTCGGGGCCAATCCACCTCCCTTCAACTTCATGGGATACACCGTCTTTTCTTTGACCTCACTTCCATCCATCAGGATGTCTGGATTAAACCCTTTCGGTCGGATCCATGGACTTTGGGATTGATTGGTTTAATTATCAGATACGGGTTCCATGTACATGAACGCAGGGGGTGAAACACCGGAACGAAGCTCCGGTGGTGTTGCCACGATGACCCTGCTGGCACTTTCGTGCATGCTGTTGTTCGGCACCAGTTTCTGGGGGCTTGTTGTGGTCCTTCGGGATGTGCCACCTGTTACACTGGGTCTTCTTAGAGCCCTGCTCGTCGCTGTTTTCATGACAGGTGTTCTTTTTGCGGGCTCACGTTTCCTGGGTCATTCATGGATGACACGGAGAAGCAACCTGATCAAAGCGGGAATACGTGGAAAGAGAGGCCTTCTCATGGCAGTTTCCATAGCCCTTTTCAGCACCGCTCTTCCAAATCTTTTCCAGAACGTGGGAATGACCCTGATGGACCCTTCATCGACCTCCTCCCTCACCGCGCTGATACAGGGGATCTCACCCGTGTTCACCATAATCCTTGCTTTCGTCTTCCTCAGGGAGAGGATGGGGCCTTACAAGATCGTAGGGTTGCTGATAGCGATCCCTGCGACGATCGTTCTGACCACATACGGAGCCGACGGTTTCAGGTTCGACGGAACTCACACTATCGGGGCTCTATTCAACCTGCTCACCGCCGTCAGCTATTCGATATCGGGGCTTCTGATCAAGACCGCCCTGAACAGAGGTGCAAGGCCGATCAACCTGGTTACCGTGAATGCCATGTACGGACTCCTGTTACTTCTTCCTCCGGCTGTCATCTCATGGGCTGTCGGATGGGAGGATCCGACATCGCTCTTCTCTTCCGATATCGGTACCTGGCTTGCCCTTTTCTACGTCTCCGTCGGGCTTTACGGGATCACAGCCGTTATCTGGTACAGGGTGATAAGGATGGGAGAGCTCTCAAGAGTGACCTTTTTCGTGTTCCTCCTCCCCGTTTTCTCCTACATTGTCGGTTACGTTCTTCTCGATGAGAGGCTCGGGACCGTTCAGTTGATGGCAGGCGCCGTTCTTCTGGCAGGTGTTGGCATATCTCAGATCAGACGGAAAGAAGTTATTAAAACCAGTTAGAGGATATATTCGCAAGGGGTATGAGATCCATGATGCAGGTCAAACCTTTTTTGATCACCATGATATTGGTCATTTCGTCAATTTTGATATTCACCCAGGGATCGGCGGAGCAGCCGGTGGGCCCCGATCCCGGGTTCGACAGTTCGGCAGGCGTTGATGTTCCGACATGGAGGGTCGGAGACTACTGGAACTACACTACCAGCTTCTCGGTGACATATATCGGTTTTCAGATCCCTTTCACCGGCTGGATGAACATGAGCATCCACACCGTGTCTTTGGACCCGACCCACCTGAACTCTCCCGTATACATCACCAATGTCAGGGGTAACATCACCGGAAAGCTCAAGATCGCACCCATCATCGACGAGGTGGTTTATCTCAACCTCACAGGATACATCTGGAACCGGATGCAGGACCTGTCCATGTACCGGATGGTGATAAACGCATCCGTTTCGGGAACGATGTCATCGATAAACGGAAATTATCCCTTCGGTTACGAGTACTCTCCTGCACTGGAAGAATACGATTTCCCTCTGGTCCCCGGTGAGACATGGGATACGAACGTGACCGCAAGGGCACCTTTTGGAGGTTCGGGAGACCTGATCTATGTTGACCAAACAAGCAGATGCGGCCCCCTCGAAACCAAGGTCGTTCCAGCCGGTTCCTTCAAAAGCTATCCCGTGATCCAGGATGGCACCCCCGCACTATGGTTCAATGAAACCGTCGGAAACACGGTGGAGCGATCCTATTCGATGGATGTCAGCGGGTTCACCGCCACTGCCCCCTTTGTTCTTAGCGAATTTCACCGGGCCCGGGAAGAGACGAGGATAGAGATAAATGTGGAGTCGGAGCAGCCTGTATGGAGAGGCTCCACCTTCTCGATCTCCGGAGAATTGTCCGCTGGAAACACCATTATCACCCTCCTCTTCCCCGGAGACAATGTAGCCGCAACCATACCGCTCACCGGTCCCACAACCACCTTTTCCAGGACCCTGACAGCGCCGGATTTCCCGGATGACACTCCTACGAACTATGACTACGGGTCATTCGGGATCCTTGCGGTTGTGGGACTCCTCGAGGAATATGACGTTTGCACTATCACAACAAAAGGCGTCGATATCATGATAAACAACTCCATGATGAGGGTCACCCACACGGGTGAAGGGACCACCGATGACGCCTTCACCATGAATGCTACCATATACAATCCATCCAACCACGGAGCGGAGAATTTCTCCGTATTCCTGCTGATCGAAGGTATGGAGAATACAACCACCGTATACTACCACGGTCTGTCCCTGGAAGCGAATGAATATCTGTTCTGGGAATATGAGATAAAAAAGGATGTTCCCGGGGAATATTCTGTCAACATCATCGTGGATATTATGGACCAGGTGGATGAATACAACGAGACAAATAACGATGCAAATACCACATTCAAGGTCCTGGCAAGGCCCCCTATTCACTGGCAGTTTTCACCTCCCCAGGGGGACTACGATGTCAAGGAAGGGGAGATGTTCAATATCTCGGTGAAGGCGACCAGGAAAGGTGAGGCCGTTCCAACCGGGAACTGGACCATTGACGGTGAGGAGGTGGACCGGGACAATGACCTGAACCTGACATTCTCCTACACCGGTGAACTGTCAAGCAGGGAAGAACCCTACAGGATCGTCTACGATCTCGATCCCGCATACGTATACGATGACGAGATCGGTTCCCTGTTCTGGAATGTAACCGTGGAGGAAGTGAACAGGCTTCCGATCTTCGGATCATATTCGCCCGAAGCGGAGAACATAACCATCAACGAGGGGGAAAGCGTGAACTTCACCGTGGATGTGTCCGACCCGGATGGGGACCATGTTGTCATTGAGTGGTACATCGATGGGGTCCTTCAGGAGTATGTAGGGGGTTATTTCAACCTCACAACGGAATTCACAGGTGATAACTCCTCGCTTGGATCACCGTTCGAGGTCACGGTCACCGCCGGAGACGGTTGGGGTTCCCTGTACCAGGTGAACATGACATGGATAGTTGAGGTCCTTGATGTTGACAGGCTGCCGGATATATCCGTCTCACCCCCTACGGGATCACTCGAGGTGGAATGGAACGGAAGCGTGGAGATGATGGTCTCGATCAAGGACCCCGATGGTGACCCTTACACCATATCATGGTCGCTTAACAGGACCCTGGTGGGTATCGATGTGGAATTCTCATTCATACCAGCTGAGATGGGGCTCCAGGGAGGGGAGCTAAGAAACCTGACCCTTCTCGTGGAGGGTCCCGGTACGAACTCATCATTCTACTGGGAGATCGCCGTCCTTCCCCAGGTTGACCCCCCTGGTGATGATGAAGAACCGGTTCCACCCGCCGGGGTAACGATAGTGACACCGGTTCAGGGACATGAATATACGGAAGGGGATACCATCGTCCTCAAAGCAGTATATACCGATGCAAGGCCTATGAATTTCACCTGGACCCTCAACGGGACAGAATACTATGGAGGCGAGGTTGAGGTAAGGTCCCTGTCCGTCGGGAGTTACACACTTTTCCTGAACGTGTCGACAGAAGGTCCCCCTCCGGGCTGGGTGGAGCTTCAAATTGGTTTCAATGTCAAGGAGACTGAGGAGCAGCCGGAGGAACCCCAAGGCGAAACAGAGGATGAATTTCCCTGGTGGTTGATAGCTGTCCTCGCAGTTGCATTCCTGATGGGATTGGTCATTGTCCTACTTTTCTTGAGGAGGCCCCGGAAGGAAGGGACATGGGAGGAGTGAACCCTATTCCTCATATATCCGCGGGTCCAATTCCCGGACTCCATGGAAGTACCTGGAGCCCAGGTAAAGTGCAAGAACCGTCGCTGCACCCAGCACCATGAGGATGACAACGATCATGAGTATTATGGTCAAGGCCGTGAACCCACCCTCCCCCTTCTTCGTCAGGACAAGCCGGTCTATTGTGAGGGTCTTCCCTGCTTCCACGTCCAGTTCAACGGTGGTCCTGTGGTAGCCGTCCGCCTCTACCACGAGGGTCCTTCTTCCGCTTTCTGCTTTGATCGTAAAGAAGCCATCCTCCCTGGACCGGGTCTCGTTTCCCCCCTGGATGCTGATCCTTGCGAAGGGGATGGACTCGAGACCCCTGTTCCAGATGAATCCCTGGATGCTCCCCCGGTTATCCGTGCGAAAATACCACTCAAGAAGCGGTAATCTGTTTCCAGCCAGGTCCCAACCAATCAACACGATGTGGTATTCCTCTCCCCATGACAGGTTGCCGTCGGGTTGGAATATGAGCCTTTCTCCTTGCCAGTCCAGTTTACCGGATAAGTTGTTGACCTGGAACTGAATGGTCCGTTTCTCCATCCTCTCGGAGAAGGTTACCGATATGACGGAATCCACCGGAACACGCGAACCAACAGGTGTGTATGTCAAGGCCTCGGGTCTCGTCTGATCCATGGTGAATCTGGTTGAAACCTCACGTGAATTGCCGGCCCTGTCCCATAGACGGACGTGGAAAGTGTAGGTCCCCTCCTTCAGATTGACCATTGTGAAGGACAGGTCTTCCCCCACATCCTCCCAGTTATTACCGTCCAGGCTGATCTCGTAGAAGCCTATCCCGGACGTCTCATCGCTACCGTTCCATCTGACCGACACCGATCTGTCGCTGATGTAGGAGTCGTCGGAGGGTGTTTCAATGACCAGGTTGGGACGTGTTGCATCGACTGTCACCACCGCCATTTCGACCCTGATATTCCCGGCGATGTCCACGGCCATGACCTGAATGCGGTATATTCCGTCATTGAGCTGCCAAAGGTCCTTGTCGGTCCGCATTCCGAGGAATGTCCAGTTCATCTCATCCATCCTGAAGTAGTAACCTTTCAGACCAGTTCCGTTATCTCCTCCTGTCCAGGTCACCTTGATATTTGCTTCTTCGGTGAGGGCACCGTCGTCGGGTGTTAAGATCAACAGCTCCGGAAGATAGGAATCTATCGTTATGATGGATGAGGTTTCCATCCTGTTGCCCGCCATGTCCTCGATCGCCACTTCTATAAGATGGACCCCATCTGTTCGGAATTCTATGGTGTGGAAACTGTAGCTGCCCACATCCAGCCATTCCCCGCCGTCCCATCTGATGAGGTTCTTATCTATCGGACCTATGCTGTCTGTACCAACCCAGCTGGCCGTTATGAAACGGGAAGTATGGGTGGTGTCGTTCAGTGGTGAGATCAGCCTGAGCTCGGGTGCCGTCACATCCACAGTGAAATGGATCTCGGTCCTGTTCATCCTGGAGGCCTTATCCACAGCAGTTATCCTGGCCCTATGTGCCCCCTCCTCTAGCCCCCGATAGATGTAACTGTTGGAAAGACCGATATCTGTCCAGTTCCCATCATCCAGGGAGATCTCGACCCGGTCAAGACCGCTCTCGTTGTCCCAGACCTCCCAGTTGATCTGGACATCTGGTGAACCGATGTACGATCCATTGAGTGGAGAGATAATCCTGAGATGGGGATCCTTTGCATCCAGGTTGCCCATGACGGTATCTGATGGGTCGCTCTCGATAAGTTGATTGACCGCCGTGACATAATACGTGTGGTTCTCTCCATATGTCGCGTTGGTATCCATAAACAATGTGGAGGAATTTTCAGTATGACCGATCGTAGAGTAATATCCCGTTTCATTCCTCCGGAAGACATTGTATCCAACGATGTAGGTGTAATTCTTTTGGTCGGGCTCCTTCCAGGTCAGCTTGAGCACATTGCTTCCCGGTGTTATCCGCAGATCGGAAGGGGGTTCGACCACCGGGCAGGTGGTCATGGGGGACCTGTCGTCAGGCATCGCTGCCCCCGATGCACCGATGACATAGGGGATGTCAACGATCCCATCTTCGTTGTCATCGGGCGTTCTCCAATCTCTCCAGTAATTTCCAACCCCGGCGGGCGAGTGATATTTGTTCCTCCCCATCATATCCATTGCCTGGTACGTGAAAGGTTTGTGCGAATCCCCCGTGCCGTTGCAGTAGAAGAAGTAGTTGTCCCAGATCTCATTATCATCCGAATAATAGAGTTTGAGTCCATTTGACCCGGGATGGGCCATTCGGTTGAAGAAGGTGTTGCCATGGATGCGGTTACCATCCGATTTGGAAAGTTCGAGCCCCCCGCTCTGGGACTGCCACATGGGGGTGTTTTGGATAAGGTTTTCCATGATCAGGTTCAAAGATCCGTCCGCCAGGTATATGCCCTCTTCCTCGCACCCCTCCAGGATGTTATCCCTTATTGTGCAGTTGTACCCCTGGACAATTTCGATCCCCCTCGTGCAATTACTTATTGAATGTCCCTGGACGGTCAGATTATATGGAAATAGGATCTGGATGGCACTACTTGTAAGTGAGATAACCCTGCCCGGGATTGTGTAATTACTGATCCCGATCGCTATGATCTGGCCAACGGATGTTGGCATCTGGTCGATATCACTTCGGGTTCTGGCCACAATGATGGGTTTCCCGTTAACGGTATTTGACCTGTCAAGGCTCATGAGATCGATCCACTGACGGCCTGATATGCCTCTGGAGATAACAACTCCAGAGCGGATGAAAACATTGTTCTTTGCAGTGATAGGTGATTGGTATAGTTCCATACCGTACCTCGAATCGATCATCGTGTTCATTTCGAGATCCACAGACAGGGTGTCGTAAAGGCGGAGGGATGTCCAGCCTCCGATGAATGTGTTCCCGGAGATCTCCATCTGGGCACTGTTCTGCACATAGGCAGTGAAGGTCCCATCGTTGGAATTGTTCACAACGTTCCCGGTGATCCTGCTGAAGGTGCTCCTCGATACCAGGATGCCGCTTCCCATTTTGAAATTCAATTCGTTCTTGTTGATCTCCAGATCCGACTCCAGATCGCAGGTGATCGCCACGACAACGGTGGAATTCAGGGTGTTGTTCATCAGTCTATTGTTGTTCCCCTGCTTGACCGATATACCCATGGATCCTCCATGTATCGTGTTGTTGAAAACCATGGAATTACTGCAATCATCCATCTTGATACCTATCTGGTACGTGGATATGTTGCTTGAAAGGATGGCTGCATGGTCAGTTTTTAAAAGCATTATCCCGGTTTGTGTCACATTTCGTACGGTGACATTGTTGATTACCAGATATAGGGTTGTATTCCCGATGTATATCCCGTATTCCGAGGAGGGTGCATCGATGGTCAGGTCCTTGATGGTTATCGGATCGGCCTGGGATCCGATTCCAGGCCACTCTTGCACGGTGGCGTTTTCCAGTAATGACGCATCGGAATCGATCCGTATGGGGGGATGCGAGATCCATGGCATTCCGTAATCCCCCTCTACATCCGAAGCATCGGAGAAGAGAGGGGGCGAAAGGAAGAGCAGAAAGGCGAATGCAAGAACGAGGCTTTTTTGAGGTTTCATTTCATTTCCTCGGTGTATATTCGGTCTGCTGGACTGCAGGTTCCCGATGATGATATTCGAACTTCTTCACTTTAAGGCTTTGGGCCACCCGTGAACGGGATCATTCCATCCTTTTTCGCCTGAGGTAGAAGATGAACCCGATGATGCCCCCTGCCAACAACAGGATGATAAGAAAGATCGTGATGGTTGTTGCATTCAGGAGATCCTTCTCGTTGCTCACGCTGATATCGTCATCGTCAACGTCATCATCCGTCTGCGAACCACCGTTGTCTTTTATGGTGAAGGATATCCTCTTCTCCCCCCTCTGATATCCCTCTTTTTCGGCGACAACGTTGATCCAGCCCTGTGAATCCCTCTGCACCTCCGATGCTTTGAATGTTATCACGAAGGTGCCGATCCCGGTTTTCTCGGAGGAGATGATGCCCCCGGACCTCGTCACCGTTATGCCCCCCACATCGAGGTCCGAACCCCCTGCGGTCACCTTTACCGTCAGGTCCTTTGCATCGTTCTCCGTGATGGTTGTGAAAGCCGGTGTAATGGTAATGGCTATCTTCTTCGAGGGGTCCACCGGGAAGACTATCTCCATGTCGAATTCATGATAGGCCGTATGGTAGCCGTTCATCCGGGCCGTTATGTTTATCACCTCGATATCCTCGTCTTCCAGATCGGGTGCGATGTAGGTGAATTCGTAACCGCCGAGGCCCAGGTCCGAGACATCGCTGACCTCTCCCATATCGGCGGAGGCCGTCACCGTCACACCGTCAACGGACATTCCATCCTCCGTATCGTATATGTTGACGGTGAACGATTGCTCCTCCCCCATCTCGATCAGGGTGATGACGGGGCTGACCGAAAGGTCCATTCTATCCTTTGGCCCCTCGACCTCGGTTTCCTCCGTCAACGATCCGTAGACATTGCAGACAGCCGTGACCTTGATAATGTCCCCATCTTCGGCAAAGACATCGAAATAGAGCGTGAACGTTCTGAGTTCGGGCTGGGATGTGTAGGTCTCCCGGATGATGGATATATTGTTCCTGAAGACCTCCACGCTCTCCACGTAATGCGTCTCCGATAGAGGTGTGGTATGGGTGATGGTCACTGTCAGGTTCCGGTTCTCATGATCGTAGGAAAGCTCCATTGATTCGGGAGCATGGGCCGAGACCAGGAACGGCACCATGGACGATACGGGGATCGTGATAAGCAATCCAACGATCATGTAAAATGCAGACATTCGAAGTTTTGCTTCTGCCATGTGTACACCGTATCCAATATGGTAATGTCAACCGTTAATATTTTTCTCCCTTCCAGGGTGGCAGGGACCAATATTTATCTACTCCGGTTCGTTAAGGGTAACGGTGAGCAGGTGACAGTCAAGGTAGCTATCAATGGATACGGAACAATAGGAAAGAGGGTTGCAGATGCGGTCTCACTCCAGGACGATATGGAGATCGTCGGGGTGACGAAGACCAGACCAACCTTCGAGGCCAGGCTTGCCGTGAGCAAGGGTTTCGACCTTTATGTTGCGATCCCTGAGAACATACCGAGTTTTGAGGAGGCAGGGATAACCGTGAAGGGAACCCTTGAAGATCTCCTCGGGATCTGCGATGTGGTGGTTGACTGCACACCTGGCAAGGAAGGTGTCAACAACCTGGAGAGATACAGGAAGTTCGGTGTGAAGGCCATATTTCAGGGAGGGGAGAAGCACGAGAACATAGGAATGTCCTTCAATTCACTCTCCAATTACCACGAGAACCTCGGCATCGATTATACCAGGGTTGTGAGCTGCAACACCACTGGCCTCGCAAGGACGATCTATCCACTGGTTAAGGAGTTCGGGGTGAAGAAGGTATACGCCACCATGGTCAGAAGAGGGCCCGACCCCAACAATTCGAAGAAGGGACCGGTGAACGCCATAGTACCTGTTCTCAAGGTACCATCCCATCACGGACCAGATCTCAAAACTGTCATCCATGATCTCGACATCGATACCATGGCCGTTGCGGTACCGACAACGCTGATGCATCTCCACTGCAATGTCGTTGAGCTTGGAAGGGAAGCGACCTCCGAAGAGGTTATAAAGGTCTGGGAGAAAACCCCCAGGGTCACATTCGTCGACGGCGGGGAAGGGATCGTCTCAACGGCCCAGATAATGGAGATGGCGAAAGATCTGAAGAGGGACAGATCCGATCTGAACGAGATCACCGTATGGAAGGATGGGGTACACGTTGTTGGAAATACTCTATACTATTATCAGGCGATCCATCAGGAGTCCGACGTGGTCCCCGAGAATGTTGACTGCATCAGGGCCATGTTCAGACTGACAGAGGATAATCTGGGGTCCATCGAGAAGACCAACAGGGCGCTCGGGATCAACTGAAATTACCGATGATCTTCAGATAACCCAAATTGTCGGGAAGAAATATTGACTTCGCTATGATTATATAGTCTCCTATCGATGAACATTCGCGATGGTAATCCCGCTCTTTATAAAAGGAGCTGTAAAAATATGATATCGATCGATCCCGACAGTAGGTTCAAAATCCGGATGAGCTCACCACTGACAGGCGGAGGTGGGGCGCCTGTGAGGAGACCCGCTCCCCAGGAATCCCAGAGACCTGTCACCGTGAAGAGGCCGAGCGGTACTAGACCGACAAAGGCAAGGTCCGGTGGTAAAAGACTTGATGAACTCCTCGGCGGGGGTCTGCCCTTCAGGAGCTGCTCACTGGTACATGGACCCGCCTTTATAGGAAAGGATGTTCTCCTGACACAGTTCATCTCCGAGGGCATCAGGTCCGGTGTACCCGCTCTCATTATCCTGACCCAGTCCACAACCTCCAAGTTCAGGAACAGGCTCGTGGAGATGGATCACAAACTGGAGGAGAGGGAGAGGACCGGCCTTCTAGCCTATATCGACTGCCATGCCAAGACGGTCGGTCTCAAGGGAAAGAACCCGTTCGCCATCTATCTCAACGGGGTGGGTGATCTCCAGGCACTTTCCAAATCCATCGACAGGTTCCAGACCTCCTTCAAACAGAATTACTTCTATCACCGGGTCATATTCGATTCCCTGTCTTCCGTTCTCAGAACCCACGGTCTCAACAGGACGCTCGATTTCCTGAACCACCTCACGGCGAAGACCAAATCATTCAACGGGATCGCCCTTTTCGATCTTGCCGGCGGCATACACCAACCCGAAGAGATCAACGCCTTGGAACATACTATGGACGGATCCATTATCATGAAGGAGAACAAGGGACAGCATTTCATGATGGTGAAGGGTCTTTCGGATGTAAAGGGGAGGGATTGGGTCAGGTACAGCTTCAATGACCAGGGTATGGATATCACAGGCAGTTTTTCCTACAATTACATCAAATAGGGAAGTTCCGGAGGGTTGTCGTATGGCAGGACCCGGATGCCTGGTATGAACGGGAGCTTTACTCCTCGAGAAGCGAATCGTAATCGAAATCAGAGACCCCGCCTTTCCTGTTCTTGACGTATACCAGCAGTGTGATGATGATCAGTAAAGATGTAACGGATATGGCGAGGATGTAGAACCAACCCCGTTCCTCCCTGTCATCCTCCGACCTCTCCAGTGTGAAATGGACCTCCGGAATGTCCGCATTGTTGTCGCCATCCCCCGTCCTTGATAGATGCAGTGTGAGCTCAGCTCCCTCTGACCATGGTGGGTCGCCAATTATCAGCCTGTACGTCCCCGAACCCTGCGGAGTCTCGGGCAGAATGTAGGATGTCCTTGACCCGGACCCATCGGTGAAAACAGCCCATATGGTCTGACCGGGTTCTCCACTCGCCTCCACAATGATCTCGTAACCTTCCCCGGAGACGGTGAGGTTGTCCACGTGTATCATTGTTTCATCCCTGTCTTCGACAATTACGATCATCAGCCTGTGGACCTCGGACCGGGCTCCATGAGGGTCCTCTACCCCGATCATGACCGTGATGTTCTGTGAAGCTGTATCGACTGGAACCGTCAATGTGACGGTCAGACCCTCGATAAGGGCAAGGGGATAATCCGTGATGACCTTGAGGGTGGAAAGATGATCGTCCACATCCTCGACGAAATAGGGGAAGTTGGAGAGGTCGATCGTTTTACCCACTCCGGGAGGAAGATCGTAAGTCCACTCTTGTGGGGCGATGAAGACGGGAGGGTCGTTGACCGGGGTCACTTCAAAATGGACCATCGCCCGGTCGATCCCCCCGCGCCCGTCCTCGACCCGGACCCAAAAACTTCCGTTCCCGTGACCGTCCATTCTCGGGACCAGGTGAATGGTGTGATTGCCAAGGACCATGGCGGTTTCCACGAGGTCAGTGGTGTTCTCGATGTACCAGTACAGGGGGTCGCCGTCCGGATCCGGAGGGCCCAGGGCGGAGAGCGGGATGAATACATCGTGGTCCTCGATCAGGGTTATCCAGGAGATATCCTCGATGATCGGAGCATCGTTGACCTCCCTCACCATCACCGGGAGGTCGTATGTATCGAATTCAATGGTATCGCTCAGGTTCAGATGGATGACGGTTGATCCCCACCAGTTTGGCGCACTGGAGATGATTACATCTTCATCATCGATCGAGATGGTGATGTTGAGGTCATCCGCCGTTATGTTCCATACGGTTTCCGGTCCGTCACGGTCATCGACCCATCGTGATAGTTCAAAGACGATCTGTTCGTCCTCATCGAAGGAGATCTCCCCGGGGGCCCTGATCGTGGGGGGGTCGTTGATGGGAAAGACCTCAACTGTGAGATTGAGAAGGGTCGATGCACCCAGGGGGTCGATGACCCTCATCAGGATGTAGGTATTACCGTACCAGTCCTCCTCCTCGGCATATACCACCATGAACTCGGAAACGGAAAGATTCCATGAAAGGTTCAGTCCCGGTGCCTCTATCAGCTCAATCCGGAGTGTCCCGAGATCGTTGTCCACATCCTCGAAATAGGCTGAGAGCTGAACAAAAGGAGAGCCCCCCTCCCCGAATCTTATGGGCAATGACGGCAAGATCGCCTTCGGGGCGTCATTGACATCCTCAATGGTCACCTGGATGATGGTCCAGTTTGTCTCACCATACCAGTCCTCGACCTCGATCCTCAGCTGTTCAATGCCGTTAACGTCGGGGAGTGATGTCATTACAAGGTTACCGCCTTCTATCATCGCATGAAGTCTGTGTGTTGTTTCGTTGGTGTAATCGGACCCGTTCCATATACTGTAGGTCAGAATGTCCCAGGGGTCCGGGTCGAAGAAGGTCCTGTTGAGTGAGTAGGTGTATGTCCCGAAATCCTCCTGCAAACCGATGGTCCTGTTCGCTCTTCTGTATCCCGGTTCGGAATTCCCCTTCCATACCTCGAGTGAGAGCTTCTCGACCCCCGTTTCATTGATAAGACCCGTCTCGTCACCGGGTCCCAGGTCGTGAAGCCAGTTCCAGCCGAGGAGTTCGAGGTCGATCCCCCGGTCGATCGTGAGCCTTCCCGTCAGGTTCCTGATAAAAGCCGCCTGCTCCGGCTGTCCGCCAAATGATGCATTCGATGTCCAGGCGACCTCAGAGAGCCCGAAGGGTCTCCTCGAGATGTGATTGAAGACGCTCGAGTAGTAATCGTCGGGTAGTTCATCCACACGGTCTATCCCCATCAGAGAATAGGGATAACTTGTGAGCACCAACATGTCCAACCTGTCGGGGTCGAAGAGTTCAATGAAACCCATGTCGGACTCCCTGCCCTCGGATACGATCTCCCTCGAGAATGTGCAGAAAACAATGGTGTCGGGGGAGATTTCTTTCACCGCATCGTATGCCTCGTGGTAGAGGCTGATGTATTCCATGAACGAGTTCGGGGCCCCATCTTCGCTCCCGTATCTTTCGAGCCACCTGTTCACCTCGTTACCAAGGGAGAGGTAAAGCGGCCTGCTGGCGTTGACGACATCCTTTGCCGCCTGGATGTAAAGGGACCTCCAGGCAGGGGAGCCTAGTGAGGAGGAGGCAAGCGAAGGATGCTGTACAAGCGTCAAATTCTGACCGTAGAAGTTCATATGGACGAGGGGGAACATTCCGTTGCCCCTTATGAGATCCTCGACGAATATGTTGCCCCAGGGGCCCTCGAGGTCATTCGACAGGTTGTAGAAGGGGGATGGCCTCCCCCAGACGGGAACGAAATCAGTATACTCCGATGCATTTTCATAGGAGTCTGCGATATCACCATCCCTTTCGGGGAGGGGCAGGATGCCTTTGTAATACCCCCAGGGGGGAAGCGAAGGGGAATCGATTGGATCAACAACACTGGTGGTGGTTACCTCGATGTCCTCGATGGAGGCGGCCGAAGGGGACAGGGTGGTAAGCAGGAATGAAATGATCATCAGGCAGAGCAGCGATCTGGCAGATCCCATCATGGACTTCCTAACCTGATGTAGATATTTATCCGTTGCCCCCTCCTGTATCCGAACCCGTCCGAAATCGAGATATCGGAGGTCCCAATTCCGTATCCATGGCTCTCGGTGTTATTGTCGATTTCGACGGAACGGTGACCGACGTGGATTCTTCCTACAAGATACTTGAGCGGTTCGCCGACGGGGATTGGCTCTCTGTTGAGAAGAGGGCCTACGCCCATGAGATAACCATTCTCGATGCCCTGAAGATGCAGGCAGGGATGGTCAGGGTCTCGCCTGAAGAGGCAGAAAGATATCTGCTCCGGGAGGTGAAGCTCAGGGAAGGTTTCAGGGAGTTTGCCGATTGGTGCAGGATGGAGGTAATTCCGCTGGAGATCTGCTCCGACGGGTTTGATTTCACGATCGAGATGCTCCTTCGACACTGGGGACTCGATTGGATCCCCTTCACTTCAAACAGGACGGTCCCCTCGGAGAATGGGACCACCATAGAGTTCCCGTACCACAAGGAGGACTGCCCCATCAACGCCAACTGCAAATGCTCTCATCTCGAGAGGATCAGGGAGAGCACGGGAACCGTCATATTCATCGGAGACGGGACCACGGACGAGTGCGTCTCCAGAAAAGCTGATATTCTCTTTGCAAGGGACAGGCTTCTCGAGATCTGCAGGAGAGAGGGAAGGGAGTGCGTCCCCTGGGAGGACTGGATCAGTGTACTCAGTATGGTTAAGGATATTTACAAGCAGGGCAGGAACACCGGGTTATGAGGTTGATATCATTCAGAAATAAGAAATAATAAGCCCCGCTTTCAGGGGTGATAAATAGCCCCGTGGTGTAACGGTAACACGTTGGACTTTGGATCCGAAGACGGGGGTTCGATTCCTCCCGGGGCTGCCTTCTCAGAACTGATCATCCTCTTTCAGGGAAAGGGATCGAGGTCCTTATATCGAACTCGAGGTCCTTCCCACCGAGCGGAAGCATGACAGGCCTCTTTTCCAGAGCCGAGATATGAGCTCCCTGCATCACCTCGACGGTCAATTTCCCGCTCTCCGCAGTGACCGCGATATCCTTGTGGTGGAGGAGAACGTCGACAACATTCGCAAGCACCTTGTCGTGGTTCGACATGGATCCCTGGTATCCTCCCTTGTATGTGTTCGGCGGGGCCCCCGGGGGGATCTCGGGCTTCTCCACGTTTTGAACGTTCCATTCGGAAAGCTCGTTCAGGTATTTCCCCCCGATCTTCACAGACCCTCTGGTCCCGAGGACCGTTATCGATCCTTCTAGGTTCTTCTCGAAGGTTGCGGTTGTATAGTTCATAACCGCGAGGGATCCGTCCTCGAACTCGATCCTGAGCGACCCGAGGTCCTCGGTCTCGATGTAGGTATGCTCGATGTTCTTCATCGACGCCTCCACCCTGACCGGTCTCTTCGAGAGCCATAGTATCAGGTCGACGAAGTGCGAGCTCTGTGTGAAAAGGGCCCCCCCGTCAAGGGAGAGGGTCCCTCTCCATTCCTCATCATCGTAGTAGGCCCTTCTCCTGTTCCAGAACACATCGGATGTGATCAGGAAGACATCACCCAGACCGCCTCTGTCCATGGTCTCTTTCAGAATTGCCACCGGAGGATTGTAGCGGTTCTGCTTCACGAGGAAGTATCTCATACCGGTCTCCCTCTCGGTGTCGATGATCTCCCTTGCTTCCCTCATGTTCAGGGCCATGGGCTTTTCGGAAAGAGCGTTCTTTCCGGCCTTCATTGCCATAACGGACATCTCCGCGTGGAGTCCGGATGGTGTGCAGATATCCACAACATCGATCTCCGGTTCGTTGAGCACTTCCTGGAAGCTCGTCGTCCAACTGCAGCCACCGTCCTCTCCTCCTGCCCGGGCCCTTTCTTCAATGACATCGCAGACCATCGATATGGTAGCGCCGGGGAGGTTTTTCAGGAAATGAACGTGCCTTCTCCCGATATTCCCGTAACCAACAACGGCAAATCTGACCTTGTCCATACGGATCATCGCAGGTGCAATGGATGAGGCATACTTAAGAGGTGCTGCTGTACAATTTCAGGAGCGCCCTTGATTCCGCCTCAACGGAGAGCTCATCCTCGACACCTTTTCGTCCCTTCTTCCCCATCTCTTTTCTCTTTTCCGGGGAATTCAGAAGCTCGTTGATCCCATGTGCCACCGCTCCGGGCGATGGCTCTACGTAGATCCCGTTCCCCCATTTCAGGAGGTCCTTCATGTTGGGTTCGTTGAACAGTACCAGCGGAAGCCCGCATCCCATGGCCTCCCTGATGGTAATGGACGCCTTTCCCCATAAACCCAGATCGGCAGCGCAGTAGAGGTCGGAGAGATCATCGGACCTCCTGAAACCCAGGAATCTGACCCGCTTTCCCGCCATCTCCTTCAATCTCTTCAGATAGTCCTCATCCCCCTGTCCGATGATCACCAGGGTTGTATCGTCCCTGTCGAGCAGCTCAACGCTCTTTATGAAGTGCTCGACCCTCTTGGCCCTGTCGAGCCTCCCCGCCGTCACAAGCAGGTATTGATCATCAGCTATCCCGAGATCCCTTCTTACCCTCTTTCTCGCATCCTTTCTGAACGAGAACTTCCTGTGATCGACCCCTAGAGGAATGAAGCGGGAGTCCGGGTATTTGTAGAACTCCCTCAGGAAATCCTCGGTCTCCTGACATATGGAAACGACCTCGTCCGCTCTTTTCAGCACGTACCTGCCAAATGGCGCCCTCAATATCCTGAACTCCTTGTCCAGGAGGAAATTGCGCAATGTTGGTGACTGGTCATAGGTCGTGGAATACGCGTGCTCGTCGACGATCAGCCTGCATTGGAGCTTCTCCTTCATCTTCGCGCTCCTGAAGCTTCCCCACTGCCACAGACCGTGGGCGTGGATCACTTCCGGTTTAATCTCCGCGAGCTTCTCGTCCACTCCCTTGTAGTTGATGAGATCGAAGAGGATCTCGAATCTGGTGGGGAGGCGGTGGACCCGGAACCCCTCCATTTTCTCGGTCCCACCGGGTCTTTTCCTGTCCCTGTATGGGGAGCCGATATCCGAGAGCATCCTCTCGACATTCTTGAATGGGAATATCCTGTCGGATGTTATCACATGGACCTCGTGGCCGAGCGCTGCCTGTTCCCTGGCGCTGAAGTACTCCTCGTACCCGAACTCGGGTTGGAAGTAGGATACCACATGCGCTATCCTCAACGGTCCACCTCATTTTGCAAAGCTTATGACCCCCTCGATTATCTCCTTCTGCTCCTCCTCTCCGAGGAGCGGGTGCATAGGGAGGGAGAGTATCTCTTCCACTATCTTTTCCGTGACCGGGAGTGAGGGGGTATTCTCAAAATAAGGCATCCTGTGTGCCGGGACCCTGTAATGGATGCCTGTCGATATCGATCTGTCGGAGAGGTGTTTCCTCAGACCTTCCCGGTCCCTTGTCCTCACAACGTAGAGATAGTAGACATGCCTGGCCCATTCCTTTTCCACAGGGGTCAAAAGCCAGTCAAGACCGGAAAGCTCCTCGTTGTAAACCCTTGCGAGATCCCTGCGTTTCTCTATCCAACCCTCCATATGCTTCAACTGGACGAGTCCCACCGCCGCGGCTATCTCGGGGAGCCTCATGTTGAAGCCAGCCATGCTCGAGACATCCCTCTCTCCCTCGTACCTGCCGTGATTCCTGAGGGCTTTAAGAAGGCCGCAGAGTTCATCATCATCGCATGTTACCATTCCACCTTCCCCGGCAACGGTAACGACCTTGGAGGGGAAAAAGGAATAGCATGTCATATCGCCCATGGCACCGATGTCGACACCCCCGTATTTGGCCCCGTGCGCCTGGGCCGCATCGCCAACCACCGCTATCTCCTTCTCCTCGGCTATATCCATGATCGGGCCCATTTCCGCGGGGTGGCCGTAGAGATGCACCGGTACAACGGCAGCCGTTCTCTTGTTCATGGCCTTTCTCACTTCCTCCACATCCAGGGTATAGGTCTCGGGGTCTATGTCCACGAACCTTGGTTTGGCCCCGTAGTGCCAGAACCCGTTGATGGTTGCGATGAACGTATGTGACGGCACTATAACCTCGTCACCGGGGCCCACCCCGAGGGCCTTGAAGGCCAGCATCAGAGCCGTCGAACCCGAGGAGCAGCTGACAGCGTGAGGAGATCCCACCAGACCCCCGAAGACCGATTCGAGCTCATCGGCTTTCGGACCCTTGACGTACATTCCGCTTTCGAGGACATCTATCACGGCTTTTCTCGTCTCTTCATCAACGAACATCCTGTTCAGGGGGACCTTCATCGGAACCATTCCTCCTCTATATCATCAACGTGAACGAAGGGAACACCCCGCGTTTTGGCACACATGCGGTCCATATCGGAATTACCTATAAAAACAGCTTCCCCGGAGGTGCGTTTCAAGGTTCTGAGGATGAGGTCCAACCCTTCGGTGTCCGGTTTCAGGCGGTGAACTTTGTCGATGGTTACCGTGGGGTAGAAACCCCAGTGGCCGACAAGGGCTTCCACCGTGGAGGATGTGTTGAGGGAAAGTATAGCGCATGATAGATTCCCGGACAGCCTCCATCGGGCAGCAGCGATTCCATTACGTATCCCCACACTCCCTTCAATTCCCGAGTTTTCGATCTCGCTCTGGACCTCGATCAGGCGGTCACGTGACCTGTAGACCGAACCTGACCATTCATGGGCCTCACTCAAAGATCCGAACCTCCCAACATGACCGTGCATGGCTCCAACATCGGAGAGAGCGCTGTACATGGCTTTCCAGTCAACGTTGATCCTGAAAAGTGTCCCGTCGAAATCGAATACCGCAAGCGGTCTCTCCTTGATCGTCCTTTCAACTGTTTCCATGTGCCTTCACCGGTTTCAGGGTGTGAAGGGCTCCAGTTCGCCCTTTTTCAGGACATAGCTTCTTCCGCAGTCGTCGCAGGCTAGGATATCCTTTTCAACGGACCTAAGCGGAAGACCGCAGGGGCAGACCCAGCCGATCCTCCTCGAGGGGTTGCCGAGGGTCATTGCAAGGTCCTCCACATTCCTGGTGACGACCGACCCCGCCCCGACAAGGGCCCCGTCACCGATCCTGATACCGGGGAGTATGGTGGAGTTGGCACCTATCCTTGCGCCTTTTCCCACGGTGACACCTTCAAGCCTTTCCTTCGTGTGACGGGTCTTCGGGTACCGGGCGTTGGTGAGGACCACATTCGGTCCCAACCATGATCCTTCGAGCAATCTGCAGTATTCGGGAACGAAAGCCTGGGAATGTATCCTCACACCGTTTCCTATCTCAACATGATGTTCCACGACCGAGAGGGTTCCTATGCTCACATCATCGCCTATGATGTTGAATTCCCTGATGTTCGCCTTGTTTCCCGTCTGGAAGTTTTTTCCTATCCTGTTCCCCGCGTAGATCACCGTATGGGACCTTATCACCGCACCGTCTCCTATGGTGGTGGGGGAAAATTCTTCCTCTCCGGTGATGGGGGCCCCTATGACGGCGAAATCCTCCACAGTGCATCTCTCTCCGAGAACGACGTTTTGATGTATCACAGCCTTCTCGCTGATCATCTTCTCACTCCCGTATCAGATATTTTTCGATCCTCTCTGCCACCCTCAGCGGTTGATGATATCTCAGAGCATATTCCCTGGAGCGTTTTCCGATCACGGGCAGGGAAGCTTTGTTTTCGTAAAGCTTCATCAGTTGCTCCGCAAGGTCTCCGGGCGATGCCCTTATTATCGGTATGTCGTCAGGATACAGATCAGGATCGATATTGCAGATCGTGGGGATGCCCCGGAGCATTGCCTCCACCGAGACAACACCATGTATGTCATAATCCGGTGACATCCAGTCAATGCAGACATGGGCACTCCCGAGACGTTCCATCGCCTCAACCACTTCAACGTTCTCAATTATATCGAGCTCGAGGTGCGCACCCCTTTCCACTGCCCTTTTAACTGATGATATCACGTTGTCGGTACCCTTTATCTCCCTGCGGGACGGGAGATGAGCCAGTCTGAGCGGCTCTCCCTTTTCGAACGCTTCCGTCCTCTCGCTCCAGTCGACGGGGGAAACGTTCTCGATGAAGACCGGGTTCGGGATATGTATCAGCTCCCTTCCTCCGACGTTCTCTCCGTAACGGAGAAGGTCCGGCGTGGATACGAATATCCTCTCCGCCATGAAATGAAAGGAGGTCTGAATGTTCTCCCTCAGCTCCGAGCCGTGATAATGAGCGAAGAACCGTTTACCGGCTGCCTTGAATGGCATCAGGGAGACACCTGATATGCCGATCCCGCCGTGAACGTGGATGATATCGTATCGGGGAGCCATCTTCAGCAGTCTCACGGCGATACCCTTCACATCCCTGGCTTCATGGTCGGGCGCTCTCTGGGTCAGCTTCTTCACGGAAAGAAGATCGGATTCATGACCGAGAACCCTCTGGGCCCTTGATATGAGATATCCGACGGATGCCTGGTTGTTGACGTGGAGTATCCTCATTCTGACCGGTCAATGATGTGTGATATGATAACATTATTGGAACCGGGACATTTTTTAAGGGACCGCCATGGCAAAATTGTTAATTCGACCTGTCCATGCACCTTTGATGAGAAGCGTCGTCCTCTCGGGAAGTATCCTGCATCCGGACGGGTGGTCAGAAGGCTCCCTCCTTCTGAAGGACGGGAGGATCGTCGAGATATCGGACCATCGGAGGGGGGACCTCGAGGGTGATGAGATATTCAACGGTCTCATCTGCCCCGGTCTCATGAACATGCACACGCATCTCGGAGACCATGGGGCAAGAGGGGATCTCCCGGTCTCTCTCGTGGAAACGGTGCTGCCAGGGGGTGTCAAGCACAGGTTCCTCTCGGATTCGGCGGATGGCTCCTTGAAAGATTCCATCAGAAATTCCCTGGATGAGGTGCATCCGGGGGTAACCCTTGTCATTGATTTCAGGGAAGGTGGATCGAGGGGCCTCGAGCTTCTGGCATCATCATTGCCGGATCACGCTTCTGCAGTCTGTCCGCTTGGCAGGGTGGTTCCGGGTGATGACCCCCTTGATGTCCTTCGGATGTCCTGCGGCATCGGTCAACCTGCCCTGAACGACGATACGATGGAGCTTCGAAAACTCGCTTCCCGGATGGGAAAGCTCTTTTCCGTACATGCCTCGGAGATATACAGGGAGGATGTCAGCCACATTCTGGATGTGGGACCGGACCTTCTCGTACACATGGTCTCCGGCACCCGTGAAGACCATGAAGCCGTATCCGGGAGCAATATTCCTGTCGCGGTCTGTCCACGCTCCAACCTGGCCTACGCTCTTCCTGCACCCCTTTACGAGATGCGGGATGCGGGTTTGAAACTTGTTCTGGGAACGGATAACAGTATCTCCATGAAGCAGGACATGTTCAGGGAGATGGAAACAGCCTGGATGCTTCTCCGCCGAGGCGGGATTTCGGGTAAAGAGGCGGCAACAGCCGTTTTCGATATGGCCGTGGGAAGGACCCTTGAGGGTACGAACGTGTGGAAACTTCTTCCCCCGTTCACCAAATGGTGGGAAAGCGGTTGGCCTCGCAAGGGCGACGCTGCCCATGTTTTCCTGATCGAAAGACCATCGGGTCATCTATGGGAGACAGACCCCATTTCCCAGCTCGTAAGGTTCTCCGGTCAGTCCCATGTGAGATATACAGGGCCCGTATGATGTCATCATGTGGTAATTTCATGCTTCACAAAATCCTTTAATACCTTATCCCTCATCAACACAGATAACCCCCGGCCAGGAGGTATCGCTTTGAATATATCGGAGATAATGGTAAAGAAACCCATCGTAGCCGAACTGCCCATCACCAGGGAAGAGGTACTATCCCTGCTCGTGAAGAACAAGCGAACGGGAATGCCAGTTGTGGATTCCGAGGGAAAGGTACTTGGTATGATCACAAGGAAGAACATCTTCCAGAATCCCGGAGAGGAGCAGGTCGCCGTGATCATGGACTGGGACGTCCCGACGATATCACCGTCCTCTTCCGTCGGTAAGGCTGCGAAGATGATGGTGGAAAAGGATGCCCGCAGACTGCCCGTGGTGAAGAAGGGTGTTATCGTCGGACTCATCACTCCATCCGATCTGCTCAAGGTGGTTGAGAAGGAGAGGATCGACCTTCCCGTCGAGGATTTCGTGACCAAACCCACGGCCTGTATCTACAGGAAGACCCCCACCAATGTGGCAGCCACCATGATCAATCTTTCCAAGGTCTATGCCCTGCCGGTCCTTGATGAAGACGCCCGGCTCTGCGGGATGATTACGGACAGGGACCTCTTTGACTTCAGGTTCCTGGGAGAGAACATCACGCTCACAACACTTGGAATATCCGAGGACGAGGATTCCTGGACATGGGAGGGTCTCCGCAACGTCATGAACCTCTACTATCAGGAGGCCAAGATCAAGCTCCCGAAAGATCCCATCGAGAAGTTTATGACCGCTGATGTATCCACCGTTTACAGAAAGGCCCCCGTCTGGGAGGCCGCAAAGATAATGAGGATCAGGGATTTCGATCAGATCCCGGTTGTTGACAAGGAGGATAACATCCATTCCATGGTCTATGATATGGATCTCATGATCGCTCTTTTCGAGTGAGGGGGCCCGATGTCTCGACTGGACGGATCGGCCCTTGATGATATTCAGACCTCCATCGTCGGGACCTCTTTCGAGTTCCATCCAGAGGCTGACTCCACGAACGACCTGGTGCGTGAACGGGCCGATGAAGGCGCCAGGGAAGGTCTGGTCATCGCTGCTGGCAGCCAGGTGAAGGGAAGGGGCAGGATGAACAGATCCTTTTCGTCTCCTGTAGGGGGTCTTTATCTGTCTATACTCCTGAGACCCGATCTTGAACCTCACGTTTTATCGACCCTCCCGCTCATCGCAGGTCTTACCATATCAAAGGCCATATCCACGTCATCTGGGATCCCAAGCGAGCTCAAGTGGCCAAACGACGTGAATATCAACGGAAGGAAGGTATGCGGGATACTACTTGAATCAAGTGTCAAGGGTGAAAAGATAGAATATGTCATAATCGGGATAGGGATCAATGTCAACACCCTGCCCGGGGACCTTCCCGATGAGATAAGGGAGAGAACCACCTCCCTCATGGGAGAGACGGGAAGTGAGATCAGTTTCAGGGACCTTCTGAGGGATTTGATATGCTTTCTTGATATGCACTACATCAGGTTCCTTTCGGGTGGTACCATAGGATTGCTCGATCAGTGGTCCGAGAGATCGTCGACCATAGGAAGAGAGGTCCGGATAACAGGGTCCGGGGGATCTTTCACCGGAAAAGCTTTGGGCATCGATCAGACCGGGGCCCTTATGGTGAGAACGCAGGGAGAGCTCCGGAGGGTGGATTCGGGAGATTGCCAACACATATGATGAAAAAAGAAAGATTGGGAGGATAGATGCCATCCTCCCTGCAATTGATCTAAATGCATTTTACTGCTCTTCGGGAGCGGGCAGATTGTTTTGTGCCTGGGGCGGGGCTTCGGGCTGCGGGACCGTGCCCATGGGTGCTGCCTGCATGGGGGGTTGGACCGGTGCTGGCGCCACGGGCTGCTCCATGGGTGGCTGCTCGGGATATGCCGCCTGGTCGTATGCCGGCGGTTCCTGATAGGCCTGTGCCGGCTGCTCTGGATATGCTGCCTGATCATATGAATGCTGGGGTTCTGCCGGGTATCCTTCCATGGGCGGCTGCTGCTCCGGTATCGGTTCCGTGGGAGTCGGCAGTGCAGCCAACTCTCCCTCGCTTCCCGCTGCCGGAAGTGCCGGGCCGGATGCACCACCGTAGGCGGTTCCGCTCAGGATGGCCTGGAGCTTCTCCTGGGCTTCAAGCGCATCCTGTTGCTGCCTGGCGACCAGGGTCTCGTGTTCCTTTTCCTCCTCCGCTGCCACATCGGAGAGCGGGTCCCTTCTTAATATGAACAACAGGACTATTGCAAGGAAAATAATGCCCACGATCACCAGTATGAGGATGAGCCCGTATTCCTCCATGAAGGTGGTGTCACCACCGGAGTCGATGATCACGGGGTTTACTTCAGTGACTTCAACCTTGATCTTTATCTGGGAGCTTCTCTGAAGCCCCATGCTGTCTTCCACCGTAAGGGTGACCAAGAATTCTCCGGTGACCCTGAACTCGTGGGAAACCGCGGTCCCGGCGTTCTCGAGAACGGGTGAGTTGTCACCGAAGTCCCAGGCGTAGGTCAGTCTCTCCGATGATTCCGGGATGTGTAGATCGGGATCATCGCATTCCTCGGCCGTGAACAAGATCTTGTCCTTGGTCCCATCTTCTTTCAACCCCTGGACGAGGGAGGCTCCATCCGAGGGGGATGTTATGACCGGGTTCGATGGCGGGTCGTTCTTGTTCTCCACGAGGAGGTTGATCCTCACCGTCGATTCGGCCCCATCGAGGTCTGTGGCAGTTATATTGAAGATGGTGCTTCCAACCAGGGTATTGGAGAGGAACACCGAAAGCCTTCCGGAGTTGGCTTCAAAGAGGAAATCATCCTCGGGAACGGTCCCTTCCGGCATAACGTCAAGGAAGTCAGTGCTGAACTCGAACTCGTCGCCGTAGAGCTCATCCGCATCGGATGCTGATACCGAGATAACGATGGTCGATCCCTGGATGCCCTGGACCAGGATGGTCTCTCCGAGTCCAACAGGTTTGTCGTTGATATAATCGATCCTGGGAGCATCGTTGACCTTGTTCACCGTAACGTTGATGACAAGTCTGGGCCAGTCCTCCTGGTGCTGTTTCGTGTCGAAACCTTCTATGATCACCTGGTCGAAGCCGCTCCAGTCAGGGTCAGAGATGAGTGTGACATTGTTTGTGACCTGGTCGATGGTTGCGAGAACGTGCCTCTCGCTTACGACACGGAAGGAGATCTCATCACCATCCCTGTCGGTGAAGAATTTCTTAAGGTCCACGATGTCGATGTCTTCAACATCCTCTTCGAGCTCCACCTCGACGCCGTACTGAAGCACCTCGGGCACGAAGTTCACAACCAGTATCTCGAGCTCGATGGAATCGCCGTATTCGATACCGTCATAGGGTTTGACAACGACCTTCACCAGCTCTTCCTCGTTGGTCTTATCCGAGGGGAGCAGGGTCTGATTGATGCCCGACGATATCAGGACCCAGCTGTTCTCCCTGAGCGCATACCATTCGACCAGGTATGATATCTGGTCGAGAGGGTCGACATCCATGTCCGTGGACTGGTTTGTGATCATTACCTCGATGTCGTCTCTGGTGGAAACAGGAGTGCTCCTCCAGGCTATCTCGGGGACGGTGGGGGCGTTGTTGATGGTCTTGAAGGTAAAGATGATGGTATCGGTCTTCCCCCATGGGTCCATTGCCTCCACCTCCACCCAGTAGAACCTGTTGAACCTGATGTTCTTCTCAAGTGTATATATGGGTTGGTCTACGATCCTGTCAACGACCAGATGGTCCTCGGAGTAGAGCTCGTCCATGTAGATATTGACCCTGTATTTCATTATGTCCATGTTCCAGTCGAAAGCCTCTGTCCATTCCAGGGTGGGTCTCTTCTGGTGTGTTTCCTTTGGTGTGGTCTCTGCATTCAGCGGGAATTCGGGTGCCCTGTTCTCCGACATGAGCTTGGTCTCTTCGATGTTGGCGTTGAAATCCCGGCCGGGCTCCCAGAGGGGTACATATCCCGGTTTGGACACGCTAATGTTGATGGGATTGAAGTCGTAGGTGGTCTGACCGATCTTCTTGAAGGACGGAACATATTCCATTGCGGATCCGTCTGATGCCGTCATCTTATCAAAGATCACATCCATGGTGCTCGCGATGATCTTTACCTGGGCCTCCTCTATGGGATCATATGTCACATTATCAGCAACGATAATGGAGACCCTCCAGAACTGCCAGAACTCCGATTCGGTATCGATTATGTCAACCATTGAGATCGGTATAGAATCTTCTATGATACTTCCTCTGGATGCCCCGTCGAGTGTGATATCTTTGGTATTGCCGGTGAATTTTGATTCCATGAGAGTAATGTTAGCTCTATCCAACGCCATGATGCCCGTGGTTGTATGATAATGGAAGGTGATATTTCTAATATCGGTGTAGTCGCCTCCTTCGATCTGAAGACCTATATCATTGCCATCAAAACTACACATTCGAATTTTTGTCTGGTCCGCTTTATCCAGAAAAAGACCGATGTTCGAATTGTCCGTGTAATTGTTGGAGTTGATGGTTATTTCGCTCGATGATATATCCATTCCAATCATATTATTGTGTACATTGTTGAATGATACTGTTGGATTCGATTCACCATGAACCAATATTCCTGTGTCGCAATCGAAAATATTGTTTGAGAATACCTGTGACCTGGATTGGTTTAATTCAATACCAACATTTGTGTTGTTTACAATATTATTAGCTATACTGGGGCTCGAATCTTCCTGGACATATATGCCACCGCTTGGATTGTTGTAGACCTTATTGCCATTTATTGAACCCAGTGCGCTGTCAAAATATACTCCATATTTTTGATTATCATGGATGTTGCATCCTATCACATCCAGTGTCATCTGGGAAGTCCGTGCCCAGACTCCATGGCCTCCATTCCAGGAGATCTCAACATCTATCAATTGAGAATCAGATTCCTCCCAGAAGCTGCCAACGCCTCCCATCCCGTTATTGCTGATCCTCCCTCCCTCGACAATCACCTGCGGTTTGTATGTGTCGGTGGTCGCGGTTTCCCATTTTATATCAACACCGAATTCTCCATTGTTGGTGAATACGCAGTTTATGAGCCTTGTACTTCCGTCTCTCCTCGCCGTAAAACCGCTCATTTCGTTTTCCGAGAACGTGGAATTTCTAATCACCATGGAGAAACCGGCGTTAATGGGGTCGAATGAGAAACCGAAGTATTTGTTGTTAAGGAATTTGCAGTTATCCATCCTTCCATTTGATCCAGCTCCGTAATAGAAATTTCCACCCTTGTATCCATTTCCAACGAAGACGGAGTTCAGAACGGTAGGTTGAGCCCCTGAACCGACCCCTATGATTCCGGTCGCCGTGCAGTTTGATACTATAACGTTATCGACGTATACGTTACACCCGCCGGTTGTTGAGCCGGTACGGTCCATTATGGAGATTCCGGCGTTCTCCGAATTTATTATCTTGGTATTTGTGATATTCACAGTGTGGGTAGGTGTTGAGAACACCTGGATGCCACCCGCAACATCTGCAACCGTGTATCCATTGTTCCCCCAGAGGTAATTGAGATCCGATCTATCTACCCAGAGATTCCCCTCGACATCGAATTTCCAGTGATATCCATAAGCAATGGTCCAGGAATTCGAATATGGTGATGGTGGGCTTGTCCCTCTATCGTGTTTGGTGGTGGTGTCATTTACAGTGAAATTTGTCCCAGTGATATGGAGGGATGCGCCCGAGCTTACATAAAGGCCATATTGACCGTCCGATTCACAATCCCATTTTATGAAGGAGTTGTTGATATAGAGCGTACCTCCAGTATATACCCTAATATTTGCTTTCATTAACCAATCAACATTGTCCAATCCTTTGATCTGTCCACTGCTCACCGTGTAATCACTGTGAATCTCGACAGTGGTTGCCAAAGGTGAGTCATCCCCTTCTACAATGCCTATCGGCAATATGGAAGAGAACGCAGTGGCTGCTAGCAATAGCGATACCATCAGTAACAATACTTTCCGGATTATCATATGCCCCACCTGATACACATCTCTACTAGGAAAGAAGATCGTGTGAACAACACAACCTCTATTTAGGATAGCGTTGAAGTATTACCGTTTTGACTTATTTAATTTTCCCTAAGGGAAAAGGCCCCTGGACAGGGGCCTTTATATGCTTTGAAGAAACGCTCGCTCATCAGATACCGATCTCGCCCACGGCTTCTTCAACGGCCCTGGAGATCTCTCCGCCGCGGATAAGATCGGATATCGCCTTGATATCTGGATGCAGGGACCTGTCCTCCTCCATGAAGTCAACATGCTCCCTTATGACATCATACGCCGCAATTGTGCCGATGCCCGGTTTCAGGGGTTTCCTGAAATCAAGGGCCTGGGCTGCTGCCATCATCTCGATGGCAAGGACACCCACGGCGTTTTTCTGTATCTCCTTCAGATGCCTTATCGCCACCGGGCCCATGGAGACGTGGTCCTCCTGGTCCGCCGACACCGAGATGGAGTCCACGGAGGCGGGGTGGGAGAGGACCTTGTTCTCGGACACCATCACGGCCGCCGTGTACTGCGCCACCATCTGACCTGAGTTCATGCCGGCGCCTTCCACAAGGAATGCGGGAAGCCCCGAGAGGACAGGGTTCAGAAGACGGTTCGTATGCCTCTCCGAGAGGTTGCACATCTCGGACATCCCGATCTTCATGACATCCGCGGCGATCCCGATGGGCTGCCCGTGGAAGTTGCCCGCCCCTATGTGGTCCATTTCATCCGGGAAGAAGATCGGGTTGTCCACAACGGAGTTGAGCTCGATTTCAATGGTCTCTCTGGCATAATGCCATAGATCTATCGTGGGGCCCAGCGCCTGGGGAGTGCATCTCATGGAATATCCGTCCTGCACCTTTCCGCTGGGTTTTGCCAGTATCTGCGATCCTTCGAGTAGCGAAAGTAAGTGTTTCGCCACCTTGATCTGGCCCTTGTGCGGCCTCAGGGCGTGGACCCTGGGGTCAAAGGGTTTGAGCACGGTGTTCAGTGCATCCAGCGACATGGCGGAGGCGATGATCCCGTTCTTGATGAGGTTCTTTGCATCCTCGAGCAGCAGGCACATCTGTCCGACCATGACCTGGGTCCCATTGATCAGTGCAAGCCCCTCCTTGAAGGTTGGCTCCACGGGTTCGAGACCGGCTTTATTCAAGGCTTCCTTTGCAGGGAGCACCTCTCCCTGATATCTGGCGTACCCGGTCCCGAGAAGGACCTCTCCGATCTGCGAGAGGGGGCTCAGATCGCCGGAGCATCCGACGGAACCCTTCTCGTAAACCACCGGGACGACGCCCCTGTTCACCATCTCGATGTATGTCCTTGCCGTCGAGAGCCTCAATCCGCTGTGACCCCTGACCCAAACGTTCGCACGGGATACCATGGCGGCTTTCACCTCCTCGTCGGGGAGATCATCGCCGAAGGATGCTGAGTGTGAGAATACTATCTTCTTCTGGAGTTCGAGACCTTGCTCCGGTGTGAGGATCACGGACGCCAATTCGCCTATTCCGGTGGTCACACCGTAGATCTTCTCCCCCTTCCTGACAAGCTCCTCGATCATGGCCTGGCATCTGTTGATCCGCTCGATGCCGGCTTCCGAGAACTTCACATTCTCCCCGTGCCTGGCCGCCCTGACCACCTTATCGTAGGTCATATCTTTCCCATCGAGAATGATATCCATTTTTTCACCAACCATAGCTGAACGGCATTGGTAAAGATATCATGTTCTTAAGGATATCGGGTTCCATCGATCGATCTCAAAAACTGGATGCCATGGAAATGGTTAAGTAATCATCAGGACTTCTTCCGGTTGATGGCATCAAGAAGTGATCAAGGGGCACCCGGTTCAAGGGCTCCGCCTTTCTCCCTGGTCAAGGTGTTCTCAACACTTAAGGAGCAGAAACTCGCAGCCCTCGAGGACCCGGAGCAGGGGCCCCATGTTCATCTGACCCTCCTCCTTGCCACCATACTGGTTGTATCCTTCACGATCATAGTTATCACACAGTTCGTTCTTTGAACCGGCTCCTGATGTGTTGTCAACATGAAGGAGACAAGGACCTGAGGTTTCCGGTTTGATTTTTTGAATTGTGAAGAAAAATATTAAATAAACAGTGCCGGTTCCAAGAGCTGGAGGCGGAAAAATGGCGGAAAATTTCTTTCCCCCTTGTCCAAAATGCGAGAAGGGAAATCTGATCCCTTTCTCCAGGGGCCAGGATATCTTCGAGCTCTGGAAATGCACCAACTGCGCTTACACGATAAACAAGAGGTGAGATGTGAACTCCCCTCCCGTGACCGCAAGGGGTGAGGAGGAAAAGGCTGGTTCTACATCAAGCTCCGGGGGCAGCTCTGGTGCTGTACCATCTTATCATCTCATCTCATATAGATCTCGGAATTGCGGCCCGCTCTCCTTACTATAAGGTGCCCTCTCTTTTTCAGGAGGTTGATATGGTAGTTTGCGACCTGTCTAGTGATCTCCAATCTTTTGGCAACGCTTGATTGGGAAATTCCGGGATTGTCGAGTATCACATCCATTATCTTCTCCTCGAGGTCCTTCGGGACCTCCCCGGAAGAAGGGTAGAATCTCCTGAATATCCCTATCTTCTTGGACCTTACGAGTCCCTCCTTCTCGAGCTTGATCAGATGGTGGGACAGGGTTCCGTTCTTTATTCCGAGAAGCATCCTCAGGTCCGTGAAACTGGATCCCGGGTATCTGATTATGGATCTGTATATCCTTGACCTGTTCGCGTTCTGCATCAGGTCCTCGACCGTATTGATGCGCTTGTAGCCCATCGCGTCACCTCCATTACAAGTTAGGCTGGACGTTATTTAAACAGTACCCCGAAATGCGCAATAATGGGCCCGGATATGCATTACTGACCCTCGAGTGGAGACACACCTCCTCCGAGGTGACCCACCCATCGAGTAGATGGTCCGTTAATTGATATGTGGATGGTCATATCATTTCGCGCCTCTGACCCCTCTCCTTTTCCAGAGCATCCATCCAGCAACGGCAACGGCCACAAGGATAACAGCGGCAAGAACCCATCCCCAGGCCGTATTCCTTGCTTCCGAAACTGTCTCCACTTCCGGGAAGGGAACCACCCTGTCGAGATCGAATGCGGTCCCCTGAACGACCAGGGTCCCTCCCGAATAGTCCGGGGAGGGTTCCCCTTCCTCCCAGTAGGCGAGCATGGAGCTTGGTTTCGGTGACCGGAATGTGAGAACATCGTCAGTAGGGACCTGAAGCTTCATGTTCACACCGATCGTATAGGGCACCCTCATCTCCATGTACTCTCCGTCCTGGAACGGTCTTATCAGCTTGAAACCCCTACCGAACACACCGATGGCCCAGTACATGTTCGTCTTTCCGGACAGGTCCGTGAAAACGTGATGTTTCGTACCCGATGTCCTGGACCCGAAGAGATCCTCCTGATAGTCGAACTCACCATCGAAACCGAAATCCACGACGAATGTGAGCTCACCGAAGGTCCTTTCCTCGAGCTGGATGGGATCGTAATGCAGGTCCACGGTGATCTCCGTTGCCCCCTGAGGAACCCAGATAAGTCGGGACTGGTTCTGTATCAGCAAAACGTTACGTCCGTCCTGGGAATACCTTGCGAACTCCGCATTCCAGGCCGCCGTGAGGGTGTCGGTACTGAGGTTCCGTGCGCTGTTTCGAAATATCTCCCTGCCGTTGTATATCTCGATAGCGTCATTCACCGTCCATTTCCTGTAGGAATATCTATCCCTGAGCTCCTGCAGGGTGAGGGCGATACCCACGCATTTCTCAGCGTTCACCAATCCATAGCCCTGGGCCCAGTCGATGGGTTTCCCGTCCCAGCCAACTTCCGTCTCTGACCGGTCCTCGGGTTCGGGGACCCCGTTGTCCTCCTGTTCGTTTGTAAGCGCGATCCCGTCGGACCTCAGATATGTGGCGGACTGCTCCATTATCCATTCAACCTCATGGATCCTGTTGTACTGGTATTCATACCACCACTCTTTGTCCGGTCCCGAATAGTCCTCCCACCGGTTAGACATGGTCAATGAGGGGGCTGCCTGTAACATAAGGGCGGCCAGTCCTGATACGTGGGGGGTAGCCATGGATGTTCCGGAGATGGCCAGATAATAGGGGTTGTCGTTACCGGCCATAACCGACATTGCGGATATCTGTGTGATCCTGGCATGGGCCGACCAGATCCTCACCCCCGGGGCCCCGATGTCCGGATAGGTCTGGTTCAGCCCTCTCTTGCCCCTGGAAGAGAAATCGGCCACTCCCGATCCGTCCCTCTCGAATGCGGCAACACCGATGTTGGAAGGGATCAATCCGGTGGGGGAAGCTGTGAGATCCTCGGCCTGATGGTGCCCCCTTCCCGCATTACCCATGGCGAAGACAACGACAACATCGTTCTCGAATGTCAGCTTCTGGCATATACTGGAGGTTGCATCTTCAGGATTGTATTCCGCCGCCCCTCCCCCCCAGGAGTTGGAAACCACCCTGATATTGAGGGGATTTGGTTTTCTGGAGTTCTCGTACACCCATTCCAGACCCTGAAGGGTGTTGGTCAGTGTAATACCGACATCCCCGACGCAGAGCCCGATCAGCTTTGCATCCGGTGCGACCCCCGCCCTCGCCCCGGCCGAAGCATCACCGTTACCTGCTATCGTCCCGGCGCAGTGGGTCCCGTGACCGTAGCTCGTGTCGGAGTTCTCTATGCTGTACCAGGGTCCGCCAGGGACGTCCGATTTGATGTTGATTATTGTCTTCTCCTCGTAGTCCAGGTCAGGGTGTCCTGCATCGATACCCGTATCGACAACGGCCACGGTCACGCCCTCTCCGGTTATCCTCGGATATCTATCCCTGGAGGATCCTATCCAGCTGTTCCAGGCTATGGTCGCATTGATCGCTGTAAGGGATTCCTCCATCAGGAGCTCCATCTCGCCGTCGTATTCCATCCATTTGACCCTCGGATATCCGGACAGATGCTCGAAATCCTCTCTCGCACCACTGAAGAGGGCTGCGGGAAGCACCCTCAATCTTGCCACCAGCTCGAGCCCCAGCGTCTCTGCATAATGGATATCCTCATCTATGGGATGGTCCCGGAATTGAACCAGGACCCCGAAATGCTCCTCCTCCCTGCCCGATATGATCTCCCTCAGGTAAGGGTCTATCACATCTTCATATCCGGGGTATATCTCGGGCCCCCGGGGAATAAGGGCAAGGATGCTGGGGACGAAGAGTATGGAAATGATGATCAATGCTCCGGTTCTCATGGGAACACCTCCGGGAACTGAAACCCTGGACAAGACTGGCACCTCCGTTGATGATGTATGGTTGCCCATATATTGATTGTGGGAAATAAATAAAAATCGGGTCCTGGTGTATGGGGCCAAGGTCGAGAATGATCAAAGGAGGGTTCCCCCCCGGCCGGATAATCGCTCAACAATCATTAAATATCCAACATATTGTAAAATCCATAGATGTCGGGAGATGACAGGGACAGGTTGATATCCGCCTCCGAAGTGGAGAGATGGAGCTACTGTCCGATGTCCTGGAAACTGGAGAGGATGTATTCTCCCGAGGAAGAGGAGCCCTTGAGGAGAGGCGAGGAGAAGCACAGGGAGATGGGGCAGGACGCAGTCAGGGCGATCAGGGCGGGTTCCAGGGAAAGAGAGATCTCGCAGATAACATGGGTGTATCTTGCCTTCGCATCGGTCATGGTCTTGATGGGCACCTCCCTGATGGTGCTTACAACTGTCGGATCCCTGGACATCCATATCTGGAGAGTATTCGTGATCGGTCTGTCCATGTTGCTCATCGGTTCATCATTGGCCTTCTATTTCTTTCGCCCAACCAGGAGCGGATCTTCGCTCAAGGGTACTTTGAGTTCCCTTTCCAGAGATATAGAAAAGGGAGATATCAAGGGATCGAGGACATCACTTCTGTTCTACCTCTTCGGGATCGCCCTGATGGTGAACGGTGTAATAATGCTCAGACCTTTCGGGATAGCCGAGGAGGTTGCCTCCTCCATCCTGGCCGTTTCGCTGATGGCCCTTTACATACTTCTGTTCATCACACTGACATTGTATTTCAGATCTCATCGTGACCATATCAGGGAGGGAAAGATCAGGATAGGACTGCCTTTGGTTCTGATGTTTCTGATATCCGTATCCGTTCTCTTCATCTTCATCTCGGATGAAGTGGACCCCCATGGGGACTTCGGATGGGTGTTCCTAGTGATCTCCATGGTCTGGTTCCTTGGAGCCATAGGTTATGAGCTCACTACAGGTTTGAGAAGAGGTGGGCCTTCGCCGAAGAAGAGCAGCTTCGGAGACTTGCCGATAGCCGCCCTGGCATTGATAGCCTCCGTCTTCACGGGGTCGACATTCCTTGCCAAGGGGGACAATCTCGATGAATATTACATCGCCACCATCGTGATGGCAGGGGCGTGGTTGATGGGTGCTGTATTCTTCTTCTGGAGGGGAAACAACCAACGAAAGGTGATAAATGAGGTCAAGGAGAAACTTTCCATCCCCGGTAATGTGAATGTCATAATGGCCGATGATCTGAACGACCGGAAAGCATCAAAACCCCTGGTATCGCCGAAACATTACCTCGTGGGCAGTCCCGATATGATGATCGAGGAGGACGGTCTCAAGATCCCCGTCGAATTAAAGACCGGCAGGATACCTCCGAGACCTTTCTTCAGTCACCAGATGCAGCTGGGTGCTTACCTGATACTCGTCGATACCAACTACCATCAGGAAACACCCTACGGTTACATCGATTACGTCCCCTCCGGATCCACACGGAAGAGGTTCAGGATGGAATGGGACATGGTGACCAAAGCGCTGGTCCTGAGCAAGGTATCCGAGATCAGGGAATCTGAAAGGACCTCTGTGGCACACCGCAACCACGATCGCGAGGGGAAATGCCGGAACTGCTCACGGCGCCAGGGCTGCCCCGAGAGATTGGTATAGGGGTTTGCCGCGTCCTGCCGAAGGATCAGCTGAACCTGATCCTCTTTCCGGGTCTCTTCTGGTGCTTGTGGGATGAAACGGAAGGCCGGACCTTTTCTGCACCTATTCCCTTGCGCCTCAGGCCCCTTGACTTCTTGCCAGCGGATGTCAATCCCCTGTGGACCCTTCCGGTATGCTGTCTTTCATGGATCCAGTTGATCTTCGGGTCCTTGACTATTGCGGGGTGGTGGGGGTCCACGAGTATGACCTCGTAGAACTTCTGTTTTCCGTCCTCTCCCACCAGGTACGAGTTGAGCACCTCCATGTTGGAGTATCTCTTTGCCGTCCTCTCCTCCGCGATGGTCTGGAGATTCTTCTGGACCCTCATCCTTATCATACCTCTCCTCTTGGCCCTTCTTCCCTTGCGGATGGCTCTCTTCCTCAGCGAGCCCATCCTGACCTTTGCCCGGACGATAACGTAACCCTGCTTGGCCCTGTATCCGAGAGCCCTGGCCCTGTCCAGCCTCAATGGCTTATCCATACGGACAAAGGTAGGCTCGTGCCTCCATTGGATCAATCTTTCCCTGTTGATGGATTTGATCTCACCATCGTAGGGTCTGTTCCAGGTCTCGGCGATATAACGATAAACGCTCTTTGACATGCTGTCCACTTCCTTGGGATTCGCCCCTTTTGGGGTACATTTCCCGGCCTTTCGACACGCGGAGGGAACCGGCCCCTTACAGCGTGGAGGTAGGTCGAAGATGGTTTTCATATATAATGGTAACTGAGATCGATCGCACTATTCCTCGGGGACCTCCCGTCTGCCTATCTTCTTCAGTATGACGCCGAAAAGGATGAGGATAACGATCATGATGAAAGGGGCGAAACAAAGGAACAGACAGACCCTGTTCACATTGCGAAGGTCGAAAGAGCTGTCCTCCTCCTTTTTAAGGACGATATCCCCCTCCTGGAGGGTGACGTTTTCTTCTGCTTCCACGTTCTTCTCGAACCCGATGTATCCTTTTTTCTCGAAGGTCAGTTTTCTGATGCCCTTCTCCATGACGAGTATGAAGAAGCCCTCCGTATCGGTGGTCGTCTCGCCGCCGTCATCGGATGATACCCTGACACCTGAAATGGGTTCTCCATTCTCATTGGTGACATGGCCCTGGACAGTGACCATCTCAGGGTGCAGTTCATCCTCGAATATATCGAAATCAACCGAATCCTCACCGGTGTTTCCGGCGAGGTCTCTGCACCTGACCGAAAAGGAATGGACACCGGAGCTCATGTTCTCGAGGAGATACACATCGAAGGATCCCGCATCCGTCCAGTTACCTTCATCTATCCGTACATTGGTCGTATCGATACCTGCCCCGTTCTCAACAACGATCCATGTTGCAAGTATGGTCCTGTTGAGTGTGTTCAAACCGTCGGACGGCCGTGTTATTAGAATGACCGGAGCGGTCGTATCCACCATGAACTCTGCGGATGTGTGGTTCCTGTTCCCTGCAGCGTCCGTGGCAGTGACGGTAAAGGTGTGTGTACCATCCTTGAGACCCGATATCGTTGCATTGGCGAAGGGTTTTGCCGAAGAAAAAGGTGCTCCATCGAGCTCGAGGACCCAGGCCAGGATACCGTTTTCTTCGGACCAGTTCCATTCCACATCGATCGTTGTCGTGTTCGTCAACTTCCATTCGTCGATATCTCTGAACCATATCACGGGTGCTGTCAGATCGACCAGGATGGTCCCGTTCACCTCGGCCCTGTTCCCAACCTCGTCGATACACGCAAGGTGGAAGGTATGCCTGCCTTCCGTCAGGTTGACAAGGTCCACCGATGTGCCGTTTCCCGCATCCGACCATTCGGAGCCATCCAGGCTCCATTCGAACCTTACAGTGCTCTCATCATCCTCTCCGTTCCATTTCACCGTAAGCATTGTGGTGTTCACGAAGGATCCTTCCTCTGGAATGGAGAGGTACAGCATCGGGGGGGATCCGTCCGGGGTCACCGCGACCATTGAACCGGGTCTTCCTTCCCCGTAACTGTTTTCCGCGGTTACGATGTAACGGTATTCCATCCCATTCTCCAGTCCGGTATCTAAGAACGAGCGGACATTCCCTTCAACGCTGAAAGAGCTCAACTCCCCTGTCTCCCCCGCTGTCCTGCGGATGTTGTAGCGGATGATGGTATCATCGAGGTTCGTCCCCGGTTCTTTCCAGGAGATCGTGGCGTTGGCGTTTCCCGCCTTCGCGTTAATGTTCAGGGGTTCGGAGAGGAACACGACCTCCGACTGGGCAAGCGGATACAGATCGTAGTTATCCCCTCCCCTTATGATATAAGGTGGATCGACGAGACCGTCCTTATCGCTGTCCGGTCCTGTCCAATCAGCCCAGTAATTTCCCCATCCCCCGAGGTGCCAGAGGTTCGATGTACCATCATCCCTTGCCTGGATGAGCAGAGGATTGTAGGCGGAGGAGGAATTCATGTTCCCGATCAGGGTATTGGCCCAGAGTTTCGAATTCCCGCAATTTGTGAGGTTGATACCGAAACCAAGGTTATCGAACAGGATATTGTGGTTGACATGCAGGTTTCCACAATCCCCTGACCTGATCCCATCCTCCAGGTGGTTTTCGATTATATTCGCAGTTATCCTGCTTTCGGATATCCCGGAATCCGAGTTATCGATCAGTTGTAGGCCAACCGTCCCATCGCTAACTCTGTTCCAGGATATCAGTCCATTTTCCATATTGTAGAGCAATATTGCGGATGATGCAATGCTTCCGTTCTCGATAAAATTCCGGGAGATCAAAGGGGTTTTAAGAGTGTATCCGTATATTCCGTTTTCCCCGTATTCGTCTATTCGGTTCCCCTCAAGGATGGGTGATCGGTCCAGTGTCAGATCGAACCCTTTCACACATCTGCTGATATTGTTGTTTTCGAATCTCGGGCCCCAGTTGTAATAGGTGGATATCGCAGAATCCGAGTCCTCCAGGAGATTGTTGCTGACGGTGGATCTTCTGCAGTAGGCCTGAAATATTGCCACCCGTGATCTCCGGTATTCACAGTTGGATATGATAACATCCTGGCAGGAGTTCATCTCGATCGGTCTATGGACATTCTGGAGATCAACCCCGGATATGGTGATGTTGTCGGACCGGTATACATATACGAACCTGCCGCCGTGGTCCAGTTCGACCCCCGATATCTCGAGCCCTGTGACGTTGTATGCCAGGACCATGGAAGCATTCCATGGCACTGGAGAACCCCTAATGTCCGCGTTCCTGTAGTGGTATATCGGTCTCCCATCGATGGTATTGTTCGATGAGATGTGGACCTGGGATACACCGAATGTGATGTCCAGCGTATCGTTCAGAAAGATGTTTCCGAATATTGTCGTATCCGTATTTCCGATGAGTATGTCCATACCCTCCCCTTCATTCCCCTCGATCCTGTTTTTCAGCACAAGACCGAACATCGAATTGGCCATGGTCACTCCCGAATTTCCATTGAAACCTATTGAATTGGAATCGATCAGGAGATCATCGGCATGATCGCAATTGACACCGTCGAGTTCGTTCTTTCTGATGTAATTCTCCCCGATATCCACATTCTGCGAGTCCGTTACCTGAATTCCGTGCATTTCCTTGGACCCGCTGATGGTATTGCCATCGATCTGGATGCTTGATGAGGAGTCTATTTGGATGTTCTCATCCCTCGAATTTGTGACGGTATTGCCAAGAAGGCTGATGTTCCTTGAATCTGACAGTTTGACGTTCGTGCCTTCGCCCCGGTAATCCGCATCGAATATCCTGCAGTTGCGTATCGTGACATGACGGTCCGTCCCGGAGATCCGTATGCCGAAGACGGACCCCCCGGCATCTATATCGAAATTCTCTATTATGTACGGATCATTGTACGTCCCCGTTCCGCTCCATCCTTCGGATGTTGCCCGGGCGACAAGGTCGGAATTCCCTGAAATGGAAATTGGAATATGAACTGCCCGGGTTCCATCCTGGTTGCCCTCGACATCGAATATGGACAACACTGAAAAAGAAAACATTAAAAAAACCGCAACCAACACGGTCCTTGATCGCATCTTGGGTCCCCCTGTTATTTTGATGTTAAGAGATGCAGTATAGATATTAATTATCCTGTTTCCAGGGATGATCGAGGTCTTCCCGATCGCATGTATCCTCACGATAATATTATCTATCTTGGAACCGTTGCTTTTCCGGTGAAGGATTGGTAATTGGTTTCATATTCATCAAGACCACGGCAAAGAAGGAGTACAGTGCCTGCAGGGAACTTCAGAGGATACCCGAGATCATCGAGCTGATCCCATTGTTCGGCGAATACGATCTTCTGGCCAAGATCGAGGCTCATGATTTCAACACCCTATCGAGGATAGTGATGAAGAAGATAAGAAAGGTGGATGGCGTCGAGGATACCATGACGCTTCCGGGGATCAAGATATGACGCAAAGGTCGGTTCAAAACCTTTCCCCGGGGCCGAGCTTTCTCGGCATGAACCTTTTCTTGAAAAGGAAGATCTCGTTCTTTATTCCGTCCTTCCATGTGTTGAGAGCTTTCTCCCCCAGCCTTACTCTGTAAGGAACGTGGATCTCCTTTGCCTTCACTTTCCTGTTTCGGAACGCCTCTATTTTGATCTCCTCCGACATGGGCATCCCGTCCGATGTGATGGTAAGATGCCTGAGGCATTCCCTCCTGAACACCCACATACCGGTCTGTGAATCCTTCAGCTTCATTCCGAACAGTAGGTTCATGGTCACCTTCAGGACCCAGTTCCCGAGGGCATGTGTCCCGTTGAAGGCACCCTTCTCCGCTTTCTGGATCCTGTCGCATGAGATAAAATCGAGTCCTTCATCCTCGAGCTGCCTGACGATTTCCGGGATCAGTTCTGCGGGGTAAGTCGTATCCCCGTCAAGGGTAACGATGATCCTGCCCTTCGCTTCCCTGAAACCCGTCTTGTAGGCTCTTCCGTAGCCTTTTCTCTTTTCCTCCACAACCCGTGCACCCTTTGAAACGGCGATCTCCCTGGTCCTGTCCGTGGATAGACCATCCACTATCATGATCTCCTGATCGGAGGACTTCGGGATCTGATCCATGGTCTCCCCTATGGACTCTTCCTCGTTGAGGGTGGGAATGATCACGCTCACCTTCATGCGGTCACCTATTTCGGGTAGAGAGGGGTGTGATTTATATTTTTAGGGGACGGGCCGCGGTGTCGGTTCCTCCGAAACAATTTATACAAACCTTGGAGTTCATGGGTCGATCAACATGAAAGTGGCAAGAAGGAAGATCACCATATCCGTTCTGAGGATATCGAGCCAGACCATCTTCTTCCTTGTCGCCATCCTCGGGATATTCGGAATAACCATGACAGGGTTCATCTACCCCTTCTTTTTCTGCCCGGCAAGTCCGGCTGCATGTGCAGGATGTCCCATCTGGGTCATCGAACATGGCACCATAGATATCGTGAAGGGTGTTGATGCCGGCTATTACATGCTCCTCTATCTGGCCGGTATGTTCGTGGCCATCGGAGCGGTGGTTGGGAGGTCCTTTTGCGGATGGGCATGTCCTGTGGGAACGCTCCAGGACATCTTCACATACTTCAACAGGAAGGTGAAGGGTGACAGGGGCATATACCTTCTGGCATCTGCTTCTCTTGGCCTGCTTGTTATCGGGGCCTTCGTTCCTTCCATCATGAGAGAGAGAGGGATCGCGCTGGAATACTACATGTGGGCGGGTTATGTCGGTGCCATGGGCGCCTTTCTCGGAGCCCTGTCGGGCATGATATTCATCAAGAGGAAGAGATCACTTGTAACATCCTTCATTCTACTCGGTATCGGTGTGTTATTCTGGATGCTGAACCTTGGCGCGAGGTCCTTATCGCTCGGGTCGAGCCCCCTTGCCAGTGTCGAGTTGATGGGTCTCCTCGCCCTCATGTTCTCGGTGATCGGACTGATAGGGATAACGAGGGAATACCTCCGGGAGAAGGTTCCGGGGGTGAAGAGAGGAGGAAGATTGGACTGGTCGTTACGACTCATCAAGGTCGTACTCCTCATATTGATAGCTCCAACATCATGGTTTTTCGATACATTGTTCTTCACGGATCTCGACCCGATCGGGGGCATCACGGCAACCCTCCCTGAGCTTCTCCTGAACCCGACGGGTTGGTCCGGCAACCAGTTCTTCTGGATCAAGGGGATCTTCGTTGTCGGTGTTATAGCCCTTGTCGCTTTTGTGGACAGGGGATGGTGCCGGTACCTATGTCCCATAGGAGCGATGTATGGACCTACGAACAAGATCAGTATCACCGATATCGAGTTCGATAGAAAAGAGTGCATCAACTGCCAGCTATGCATACTGGAATGTCCCATGGCGATCAATCCAAAGGAGGACAAGAGAGACCCGGAATGCATAAGGTGCGGCCGCTGTGTCACCGTTTGTCCCACAAAGGCCCAGAGATTCGTTCCATTCAACAGGTCCTTGAGGAGGGTGTTCGGAAGATGACAGGCAAACGGAAGATCATAGACCCATATCCAGGTTTCGGAGGGGCACATATGAGACCGGTGCTGACACTTTGCATCGTTCTGATAGCGTTGGCTTTTGGTATAGGTTCATGGGCCATCGGATCGAACGACGGCGGCTACGAGCAGGTCGAGAAATTGGCTAGCGTCAAATGCCTCGGCTGCCTGGCCCTCGATCCGATCCTACCTCCTTTCGAGGGTTTCTGGATAGAATATCCGGAGGGGCATGTCAAGGAGGGCGAGGAGGTCACACACCCCGAAGCTGTGCTCGGGACCATCGGTGACGAGGATGTTAACATATTCGTGCTCTTCTTCTGGACCCAGGGGTGCGTACCCTGTGCCGAGCAGTGGGATGAGATGGTGGAGGAGAAGATAGCCTCGGGTCCCGAGGACGGGGGGAGGGAAGGTGGGAGGTTCGAGCGTTTCAGGATGACCTCCTTTGACGCAGCAGAGAAAGAGGGACGTGAGCTGTACGACACCTATATCCCCACTGGTCTGGAGACCGGTGTCCCCATGACAACGTTCATATTCAGAGGACCTGAGGATGATATCCAGTGGTATTCACATTATGGAAAGATGGATGTGCGTGAATTTATCGTTATTGTGGAGGATATAGAGTACTACCTAGAAACGGGAAGCCTCAAGGACGATTACGATGACATAGCCCACGCAGACCATTGAGAGGGTTATCATGAACGTTTTGATCCTTGGAGGAGGCTCGGTCGGGGGCAAACTGGCCATGGAGCTGGAAGAGCCTTTCACCCTGATCGAGGCCGATCCTTCCAGGGTATGGGAACTCAGGGAGCTTCTGAAGGACAAGGAGACCTATCACAGAGTAGTCCACGGAGACGGAAATTCCATCGATGTGATTGAAAAGGCCGGCGGGAACAGGTTCGATGTGGCAGTTGTTCTTATGAACAGGGATTTCGAGAACCTGGAGGCCGTCTCGATCCTGAGGGATATCGGTATCAACAGGATAATCGCACGGGTGAACAGGTCCCATAACATGTACAAGTTCATCGGACTGGGTGCGGAGGTCTTCCGCCATCCAATCGGTTATGAGGAGGGTCTCATCCGAACGATGCTCTTCCCTGATGTGAAGCACGCGATCCAGATCTTCGTCAGGGAAGGCTCTCCTGCCGTTGGCAGGACCATCAAGGAGCTTGCCCTGCCCCAAGGGGCCGTCATAGGTTCGATCCTCAGAGAGGACGAGCTCATTCCTCCCACCCCAAAGACATGCATACAGTCGGGCGACCTTATAGCAATAGACGCTGTCGGAAAGAAGGCAAAGAGCGTCTGGAAGGTCTTCTCCAAATCAGGGAAGGTCGAATCAACTGGCCATATACTTTATCCGCTGATGAGGGAGAGGGACCTGGTGGCCGTCAAGGAGGTGGAGCTTCTGGCCAAAAAGCTCGGGTCGGAGATCAATTTTATTTCACATGCAGGAAAGGAGGACCTGGTAGTATCCGCCCGGGGGTACATATCCAAAAGGGTCCCCTTCAGTGAAATACCGGCAGGCTCGGTAACTGAGGATGAGCTCAGCCAGAGCTTCGACGAGGCCCTTTACGTTCCCGGGCTGGACAGGACCGGAAGAATGCTAAGGACCCTTATGCTGTCCCATCTGGATTCGGCATCGCCCCATCTTGATATCTTCGTTGTCCCGGGGCCCAGGGGGGGCATTTTCTACATGCCCTTCATATCGACCAAACTGGACAAGCTGATAAATGTATCACCCATGCCTGTTCTTGTGTCAAGGTCCACGAAGAAGTACAGATCCATCCTGCTCTATCTGCACGCCAATTGCGTCGAGGAGATCTCGATAGCGATCCAGCTGTGCAGGGTGATGGGTTCGGGCGTGACAGCCCTCTACAAACCACGGAACAACAAGAGGGCTCTTTACCTCAAGAGGTTCGCCCAGGTCTACAGTATAGAAGTCGATCTGAAAAAGGTGGTTGGAAACCCCACGGTGGAACTGATAAAGGAGGTGAAGGAGAGTAAACCTGACCTGATAGTGATAAAGGCCAACATCAGAGACATCCAGACATCCCAGCTTAGGAGACTGATACATCTGTGGGAGGGGTCCCTTCTTCTTGTACCATAGGTGGTGAAAATGAGCGATCTGGACCCGTTTCTGGTACTTGCCATTGTGGCCGTCCTCGCATTCGAGGCCCCCTTCTTCGCCAAGGCGCTGAAGCTCCCCATCGTCGTGGGTGAGATACTGTTCGGTGTCATAGTTGGCACGATCATCGCGATCCTTTCGGTCCTGGGTCTGGAGCTATCCCTTACAAGCGATGTACTGGAGGTCCTTTCCACTCTGGGTTTTGTGATGCTGATGTTCATGATAGGGATGGAGAACGATTTCGAGGAGCTCAAGAACCTTACAAGAAAGGAGAAGCTCGGGACCCTTCTGATACTTGCCGTAAACTACATGATAGCAGTCGTTCCCGTGGTCATTTTGGGGTTGCCCGTACTTGTTGGATTGATATTAGGGGGTGTTTCCGTTGCCGTCGTCCTTCCGGTTCTGAAGGAGTTCGGGCTGAACAGAACAGGCTTCGGTTTCAAGATAATGCTACTTGCACAGCTGGCCGATGTCAGTGCCATAATACTCATCTCGATCTCCACGGCTTCCCTGAACGGTTGGGTTGCGCTTATCGAGGTATTCGTCATCCCGGTGGTGTTCATGCTACTCTTCTGGGTAATGGATATCCTGATATGGTACAAACCCAGGGTCATATCGAGGATCCTCAACCCCAATGACCAGTCGGAGCTCGGGGTAAGGTCCACACTGGCGATCATCCTTATCTTCTACGGCCTTGCTTTTTTCATGGGGATCGAGGCGGTACTCGGAGCGTTCATGGCGGGAATGCTCTTCTCCGCCATATTCAAGGAGAGGGGAGCCATGATGGAAAAGTTCATGCCCCTGGGGTATGGATTCCTGATCCCGATCTTCTTCATCTACCAGGGTTTCGAGATCTCCTTCACGGAGATCCTCAACCCCTTCGCCATAGGTTTACTTGTCATATTGACCCTCATCGGGCTGCTTTCGAAGGCGGTGCCCCTGATGGTAGCCCGATTCTTCAAGCATAAATGGAGCGACCTCGGAGGGGCGGTGCTTCTAGGCACGAACCTTTCGGTGGTAGTTGCAGGTGTGAACATGGGCAAGAAGGCAGGCCTCCTCGGGGAAGACATTTCAGCTGTCCTGATACTTTACGGTGTGCTATCATGTGTCGTCTTCCCCATGATATTCAAGAGGATATTCAGGAACCATCTGGAGAAATACATGGAGACCTGATATCCGTGACATCGGATCAATGCCTTTTTCCCGATTTCGTGTCCTGCTCCCGGAGAGGGCATATCACCAGTTCCCGCAAACCCTTCTTACCCTCCGCCCTGGCCCAATCCTTCCTGAAATCTATCTTCTGACATCCCTTGACGAGCCACATCAGGGAATTGAGGTAGAAGTTCCTCTCGTCTCTTGAGAAGAGGATTATGAACGTGGCGTGGACAGGGGGTGAATCATCGGAGAACATTGCACCCCGCCTGGTTCTGATCAGTCCGATATCATAGACACCTCTCTCCTTTATCTGGTAGGAGAGGATCACGAAGTTCTCCATGGACATCATGTGTGCTTCCCTGTCCTCCTTTGTGAACTCGCCGAGAAGGTAATCCCGGTCAACCCAGAGTCTGTCGGAGAAAGAGTAGGCGAGCTTCCGGGACAGCTCCTCCGGAGGGGGCAGGTAGTTCATGTCTATGACGAGGCAGTTCTCTATTGCCTCTATGAGCCTTGATCTCTTTATGGAATCCCTGCTTATCAGTATCCCTCTCAGCTCCTCATCCAGGAGGTGGTCCGTATTCTCCTCCCCCATGACCCTTTCGGCGACGTGGAGGAGAGCGTATTCCCTCTTGATCCTTCCGTAGGCATAGATGAAGAACCATGCAAGAGCCAGCAGCATGAAGGAAAGGGCGAAGATCAGCTTGTGCCAGCCCAGGAGGATGATCAGGATGGCATAGGCAGCTATCCCGAATCCTTGAGCCCATGGATAAAGCGGTGCTCTGTATTTGGGGCGGTAATGCTTCAGATTGCCCTCCCTCATGAATATCAGGGCCAGGCATGCCATGATGAACAGCATGAGCTTCAGGGTCGAGGCGTATTCGGCAAGCTCCTTTATGTTTGTCAGGAGTATCATGACGATCATGAACATCGTGGTGACAACTATGGCGACGGTCGGTGTCCCCCATTTCGATGTTCTTGCAAAGACCTGGGGGAGCAGTCTGTCCTCCCCCATCGCCATCGGGTCCCTGGAAGCGGCAAGTATCCCCGCGTTGCCCGTGGACACGAATGCAAGGATCCCGGCTATGCTCATCAGGGCGATACCGACGGTTCCGAGTATGATGCCACCCCCCTCCGAGACGGGCGTCTCATTTCCCAGCAGCTTGTCAGGTCCAACGATCCCGACCGTTACCGCTACGGTACCCACGTAGAGGATGGAGACTATCCCCCAGGAGAGGAACATACCAAGTGGTATGTTCCGGCCGGGTTTCCTCACCTCACCGGCCACTGCCGCGATCTTGGTGGACCCGGCAAAGGATACGAACACCAGTCCCGTGGTCTTGAGGATCGGAGATACCCCTTTCGGGAGAAAGGGAGAGTAATTTCCGGTATCAAGAAAGAAGAGTCCCGAAAGGATGTAGAGGACCAGAAGACCGATGAGCGATATTACCATCCAGACCTGGAACCTGGCGCTCAGCTTTGCGCCTCTTATGTTCAGGATCATGAAGAGCAGGCAGAAGTCGATGGCTATCAGTTTGATCTGGAGCGTCGTCAGGGATGGTTCCAGAAGGATGGCGAAGATCCCCAGACCGAAGAGGGCGAATGCGGATTTGAGGGCCAGGGAGAACCATGCCGTGAGACCGCCGAGGGTTCCCATCAGGGGCCCCATGCTCCTGTCCGTGAAGAAGAAGATGCCTCCGGTCTTTGGCATTGCCGTGGAAAGCTCCGCCTTGGCAAATATGGTCGGAAGGGCAAGGAGGCTTGCGGCGAAATAGGATATGATCACCCCGGGACCTACCTGGCCGTATGCAATGCCCGGGAGTATAAAGAGACCGGAGCTGATCATGGCACCAGATGAGATGCAGAACACCTCCAGTAGACCAAGCTCTCTCTTCAATGGAATACCACCGGGAAAAGGTCCGGAGATGTATTCCATATCCCCCGGTGACTATATTTTATTTTACAATTTTTTGAAAACCGCAACTTCCGGGGTTTTTTCAGGTTCGGCCGTTTCTTTTGATACTCCGCCTTTTTTCCTCGATATTTGAAGCGCGATGGCCATTGCGGCGGCTCCGACCATGATGAACGCTCCTGCATATGCCAGGTAGATGCCCGGACCCCATGCCAGGCCCTGTTCGGCCCCCGACAATCTTTCCGACAGCAGGTCCACGGCGGCATTCATTCCCACCGTGAACCACACCGGGGCGATCAGAGCAAGGATGGCTGCAGGGATAACGAGTCCCACTTTGGGCCTGTCCTGATATGTTCCGATGACCACCGCGATCAATGCCAGGATGCCGGAGATGATCATGAATGGTAGTGCCAGTGGGATACCGAAACCACGGACCAGCACAGGGGTCGACATCGGATAAACATTGATGGGATTCGCCTTTCCGCTGAGGGGGGAGAGTTCGGGCCTGCCCCAGAAATCGGTCATGTTGCCCTGCACCTCCACGTAGAAACCGGCGGCCTCGTTCCCTTCGGGGAAGCCTATGTCGAAGGAGATGCTCCTCCTGTCGCCTATATCTTTGAATGTCATGGTATCCTCTCTCTCACCGAGGGTCACATCCTCTCCTGTATATTCACCGGTCTCCCTGTCGTATCCGGTTTTGGCCTTCACGTAAACCCTGTTGATCTGTATGTTGATATTCTTTCTAAGTTGCTCTCCGACCTGGTCGAGGAGATCGATGTCCTCGAGCTCTATTACCACTTTCAATTCTCTCTTTCCGGATTCCGGCCACCAAGGGATAAGATCGGATTCCAGGGAGACATTGAGGGTTACGGCGGGATTTCCCACCTCACTCCATGTTACATCGGAGTCCTGCGGGGGTGATCTCATCTTGAGCTCGTAGGGGAACACCTTGCTGCGGTAGGAATCGTAGAGGATCCCAATGTTGTCCAGGAACTCGCCCCTTACCTCTGGATAGATCTTTGAATCCGAACGGGAGAAGTTCCCGCCGAGACCTCCGCCCCCGATAATACCGCCTCCTGCACTACGGGTCTCGATGCTGTAATCGAATCCCACTGCGTCGAAATTTGCCTGAAGCCGGTAATCAACGGTGGCGATCGAGGAGGTCCTGTCGAACTCCGCCCAGGTCGTCCACGGGACGATGGATACGATAAGTACGATAATGGAGAGCAGCATCACCGATGCATTGATGATGTTCAGTGTGGAGGGGCGCTTGAGGTCCATGGGATTGAAGCGATTGGCTCTTTGGTATAAATGAATTGTCGATGAACAGGGAAAACGATCCCGACATACGAAAAAAAGAAGAGATGTGCGGGTCCCGGTTCCCCCCGCTGGAACCCGCTTCAGGTGGTGTTTGGCGTCCTTTTTCCCATATCCTAGTTCCAGTCCTCACTGAAAAAAAAGTCCCGATCCAGGCGACCCCCGGCACCCTTTCCGCCTCCAATCGACGGTGGTGTCGGATGAAAGTCTTGCCTCGAGGGAGCTTATCTCCCCGAGGATCTTCCTTACATCGGGTTCGGGCATTTTATGACCTCTTTGTCATGTGCGGGGGCACATGAACGTTCCATATCACCCCTCCCGGGCTAATTAAATGATGAGTGGGGGTTTCCGGGGGAGGCCCCAAAGAATATCTGCAATCGCACCATCTCCCGTTCATGGACGATATCTTCCTGGAAGGCCAAAAAGCACTCATTGTCTCCGAGGGAAGGACCTTCATGGTCGATCTGGACGGTTCCGTGACCCGGCTTCAAGGGGCAAGGGGAGGGATAGATACCTCGAGAATAATAGGGTCGAGGCCGGGAGAAAAAATGGCAGTAGGAGGGAAGGAATTCATCATCCTGAGGCCTGATGCGAGGGATCTTGTTCAGAACATCCGCAGGGGGGCCCAGATAATAATTCCCAAGGATGGGGCCCATATTGTTTACGGACTGGGGATCTGTTCCGGGTCGAAGGTCGTGGAGGGCGGGGCGGGCTCAGGTGGCCTGACCCTCCTCTTGTTGAACGCTGTTGCCCCGGGAGGCACGGTGACGACCTACGACATCCGTCAGGACCATCTTGACCTTACGGCCGGGAACGTTTCCAGGGCAGGTCTTTCCGATGAATGGGTTATCAGGCTCGGGGATGTTTCAAAGGATGTGGAGGAGAAAGACCAGGACGCTTTCGTTCTGGACGTTCCAGAGCCGGAGAGATGTCTCGATCAGGTCATGAAGGCACTCAGACCCGGGGGACGTTTCTGTGCATACGTACCGACGACCAACCAGATGGAAAGGGTGGTTCTCTCGCTAGAGGATAAGGGATTTGCCTTCATAGAACCCATGGAGATAATGCTCAGACCTTACAGCGTGAAGGAGGGCGCCACGAGGCCCGTGAACGAGATGCTTTCTCATACGGGTTTCATGGTCTTTGCCAGATGGCCGGGATCATCTCAGGCGGTCCTCGATCAAGGCCCTCAGCCTCGGATCTTTGACATGAGGGAGTAATCCCTCGTAGATCTTTCTCATCTGCGTGAACCGGACCGTATCCATATACAGCTGGGCAAGGTTCAGCTTGACGTTGATATTTCCCGGATCGTAGGAAAGCGCCTTCTCGTACTCCCTTTCAGCTTCCTCGTATCTGCTCTGGCTGTGGTAGAGCGCACCCAGGGATGCATGGGGGTCCCCGATGTCAGGGTCCATGATCATCGCCTTGTTGTATTCGATCTCGGCAGCCTTGAGCCTCCGGGTCTGTTTCAGGAGGTCGCCGTAGTTGACGTGGGTCGCAGCGTTGTTGGGGTCGTAGCTGAGCGATTCCACGTACTTCATCTCCGCGGCCTCGAGGCGCCCTCCCCTGTGAAGTTCTATACCTTCGTCCAGTAGTATCTTCGCCTTTCTCTTTGCAAGAAATCCCATATCGACACCTCCGTCCTCAAGGAGCCTTTTGAGGAACACCTATTATCTTTTCGTATTTGACCATTCCTTTTTTTGTTTTCTCTGTCCTCATTTCAACGGGATCCCATTTCCGGTTGGGAAATTTGATGTGCCCTCATGTTTATAATACATGGATTTGATTGTCCCCCTCGTTATCCGACCTCCATAAATGTCGGATCAGAAGGTGACCGGGTGAGGATAGGGATCATCGGCTGCGGGTTCATCGGGACAACCATAGGCGGTGCTCTGGACCAGATGGACAAGGTGTCCGCGATAAATCTCCTGGACATGGATTTCGAGAGAGCAGTTCAGCTGAGCTCCAGGCTTTCAAAGGGCAGGGTATTCAGGACAGAGGAGCTCGATGATTTCATTCACGGGTCGGATATGGTCATAGAATCCGCCTCCCAGGATGCCGTCAAGGAATTCATGCTGAAGGTCATGGAGGCCGCCAGGGATGCAATGATACTCTCCATCGGGGCCCTTGTCGATGACGAACTCTGGGAGAATATGAAGGTCACTGCGGAAAGGACGGGTTCGAGGATCCTGATCCCTTCAGGTGCGATAGCCGGTATCGACGGAATATATTCTGGCTCCATGGCGGATATCGACTGTGTGACGCTCACCGTGAGGAAACCCCCCGGCGGCCTATCCCTACCACCCGAACTGCACCACCGCTCGGATGAGCTCAGGGACCTCAAGGAGCCCGCTGTCCTGTTCGAGGGGAAGGCAAGGGAAGCCGTGAAGATGTTCCCGAGGAACGTCAACGTCGCTGCCACCGTTGCCCTTGCCGGAATAGGTTTCGACAGGACAACTGTAAAGATAATTGCGGACCCGAAGGTTCAGAGGAACATGCAGAGCATCGAGGTTCGGGGAAGGTTCGGAGAGATGAAGATACAGATGATGAACCAACCCTCCACCTCGAATCCCCGGACAAGCTATATGGCACCTCTGTCAGCCATAGCGATGATCAAAAAGGTCCTGTCAGGTGTCTACATCGGAAACTGAGGTGCTTGAAATTGGAGGAGAGGTATATCGAGCTGATCGCCGTCGGCCACTCATTTGGGGAATCGATCTCGATGAACGTGCTGGAGCAAAAGGGTCCGATGTTCATCGAAGAGCCTTTCGATCTTCAGCTCCAGATATCATCCAAGGGCGCAACCCTGGAGATGAGACCCGGGGAGCTCAGGGGTTTCGAGCCTTCATCCGAGCCTCTCAGGATCGAAACGGAAGGAAAGGAGTTTTTCTGCCAGCTCCCGCTTGTACCGGTCGGAAAACCGGGCCCATCCCTTGTTCGCGTGGTGATCAAAGGTGACCAGTATTTCGCAACCCTTGCCATCTCCGAATTCGATGTGAAACTTCTCCCCCCCAGGGTCGCTCTTTCGATCACCGATGCTCCAATCCACTGGGACGCCGGGGGGTCTTTGATCTTTCGGGTAGGAATATCCTGCGGGAGGTCCCGGCGAGTGAAGGGACAGTTGAAGTTATCCCTGACAGGTGTCGAGGGATCATCCGGACCGGTTTACGAAGCTTCTCTCCCGGTCTCGATACGGGGGACAGATGAGGTGGAATTTGATATTCCAACCTGGGATATCCATACACCGGAAGGGAGCCTGGATGTCGATCTTTTCTTCGAAGATGAAAACAGGTCCGTCCATGAGCGGTTCAGGGATGCCATTATCGTCGAAGAGGGTCCGGAAACGGAGGAGGAAAACGGGACGGCCAGTAAACCTGTGGTTGAAATGGATGAGGATGAGATCCCGAAATACCTTTCCGTTGTCAACGCCAGATTCGATCCGGACAATGCACCACCCGGTACGTCCGTCAGGTTCCGCCTGGAGATCTCGAGGGGAGAAGGCCTCGAAGGAGATGTCGAGGGGAAGCTAGAAATGGGCCCGGGAATGGAATTCCCATTCAAGGTCCCGGCCGGTTCCGAGAGCACGGAGATCAAGGTCAGGCTCCCGGACAGTATCAGGGGCCCGACCACCCCTATCCTCACTCTTAACCCTTCCGGGATGGAGCCTGTCAGGACCGTATTGACGCGTTCTCTGACCATCAGGGGTACAGGTCAGATGGTTGTAAGGAAGATCGATCATTTCGATATCTCCGATGGTACGGGTTCGCCTCAAAAGGACCTTCTTTATCCCGGGGAGACCGTATCTCGAAGAAGATCAATGGGAGAATTCGAGGTACTGGACCTCACAACCGGCAGACATCTTTGTCTGTATAGGGGAGAGGTCGTTCTCGGTCCGGGATGGGATGTATCCCTTACAGAGGATGCCTTTTCCCATCTGATCGCTCTTGAGTTGAGGGACTCCCTCCTCGATCCGGAACACTTCAGGGAGCTGAGGAAAGGTCTCGACGAACTCGGAAGGTTCAGCAGGATGATGCTCAGCGGGGAATGCACCCCCGGGGACCTCGATAAATGGTGGAAGGCTCCATCCGTCCGGAAGAAGGCGGATCGGGCGGAAGGTCTTGTCGGCTCCCTTCTTAAGAGATTCGGACCGGACGGTATGTTGGTGAACCCCCTGAAGAGGGTGAAGGGTGAGACCAATGACCCGGTCCCGATCATACAGAATCATCTGACATCCCTTTTACTCCTTGAGGACCTCGGGGACGGTCCCAGGGATTATCTGGAGCTTCTGATCAGGGAGCTGAGGTCCTCCCCCACACCCAACCTGGAGCTTGCAAGGAAGGTCCATCACCGCATCCTTTCGGATGTCAGAGGTGCCCTCGATGAGATAACGGGGGAGGGCGACAGGACCGGAGATGTTATACATCTGCTGCTTGCCCTGGTCCTGTCGCAACTTGTAAGGATAGAGGTCCTGTCAACCTGGAGCGATCCTGCGATCGCTCCCTGGGACGAGCTGAGGATCGAGAGGCAGAGATCCATCAAGGGGGAGATCGGGTCCCTGATGGACCTGGCGGGGTCACTGATCCGCATACATCGGACCATGCTGCAGAGGATCGTTGCCTACAGGTCGAACATGAGGACAAGGTCAGAGTTACACCGGTCCTCCCGGATGAGACTATCCCCGTCCACCAGGGCTCCGTCGGGAGACTTCGGAGAGGAGTGGAGGGGCTCGATAAGGTTCGAGATGGTAAAAGGCTCATCCGCATCGGTATATGTTCCCTTCATCGGGCTTCCGGGCCCCTCATGGAGCCTTGTTAGCCCCCCCTCGACAAGGGACGGCAACATCTATACCCTGGAACCGATGAAAACAAGAGAAGACGGGACGATGGTCCTGGACCTGATCGTTTCCTCGCCACCTGACCAGGGGAAAGACCCGTTACTCCTGGTGTACCTCTCCCCGCCGGACACGCGATTGGAGGTGGAGCCATGAAGGAGGACAGGTCCATTCTCGACCACCTGATCAGGGAGGTGATCTCCTTTCAGCTTTACAAATCCGGTAAGAAGCCCCTTGACGGGATCGATCCGTCCACGAGGATCAAGAGGTCCGTATGGCGGGATGAAGGAATAGACCTCGATAACCTGGTAAGGTATCGGATCGTCAGCAGTCTGCCCGAAAACACCGGGATCCTGTTCGAAATTGGCGAGGCCGAGGTCAAGGAGGGACTGTTCCGGAAGAGAAGGGTCCACAGGATCATCAAAGGCCTGCGGCCGCTCCGGGAAGTTCTCGAGCTTCCGGGATCGGAAACGGATGATATCGACACCCTGTCAACCATGTCAGGTTCGGACCTTCTGTATCCCGCCATGATGAGCAAGGCTTCCGAGAGGCTAAGGGCGTCCTTATCCGGCCTCTCCCCCGGGAGGCTGCGGCAATCGGCAAACGTCGCCATCTCTCCGGGGTCCATCTTCGATCTCTCCAGGTCAAAGACAGGTCCAAAGGAGAGCAGCAGTGATCTTTTACCACTTTTCTCGAGGACCGTATCCAGGGAAAATTGGATAATGGCAAGGGGGGCCGGGGTCATCAAGGACCTGGATGGACTGGTGAGATCGGTGATGGAGATGAAAAATGGTGAGCTTGAAATAATGATATCCGGGGGGGAGCTTGTAAAGTTCGCGAGAGCAGGTCTCGCAAGTCCCAGGCTCGAGGGCCTCCTTTTCGATATCTCCCGAACACCCTCTGGAGAGCCTGAAAGCGCGGAAAACTTCAGGAAGAGACTGGGACGGGTCCTTCTGGGATCCGACGCTTCGGAGAGGGTATTCAATGATATCACCCTTCCACTTCTCTCGAAGTTCAGGACCTGCTCCAGGGGGGAAGCCATGAAGCTCGAGAAGGTGATAGGTCCGCTTATGGATCCGAGGTCCACACCGGAGCTGAAGGACCTTGTCTTCAATTCCCCTTCGCACAATCGGACCTTCATCATCAGGTTGATGGCCCGTACGGGTGACACTGCCCTTGCGGAGACACTGACGAGCCTCTCGAGGTTTTCCAGTGTTGAAGAGGACAGGAAGGAAGCGGAGAGAGCGCTCGGGGAAATGGGGCTTTCCGGCCACCCTGAGGGGGGCGCCACGTCAAATATTTACAGAAATGACAAATAATTGCATCTCATTAGCAAACGAAAAGGGAGGGCAATCCGGTTGCGGTTCGATGAAAGGCTCGATCCATTGCTCGAGGAGATCGCCGAGAAAGTAATAACCTGCACCAGGTGCGATCTCGCCGAAGGTAGATTGAACGCTGTCCCCGGAGAGGGCCCGCAGCATGCCGAGATCATGTTCGTCGGGGAGGCCCCGGGCGCCAAGGAGGACGAAACGGGGAGGCCATTCGTGGGACAGTCCGGGAAGCTGTTCACTGAGCTTCTGGAATCGGTAGGGATCAAACGGGAGGACGTCTTCATCACCTCCATCATCAAATGCCGTCCCCCGGAGAACAGGGACCCTACCGAGGAGGAGGTCAAGGCCTGCGCCCCCTACGTTCTCACTCAGCTGGATTCGATCTCGCCGGTGGTACTTGTCACCATGGGCAATGTAGCCTACGATTTCTTCTCATCCACATTCTACCTCCCGAAGAAGACGGTCGGGGAGGTTCGTGGAAAGGTATTCCGTTTGCATTCCACAGGATGCAGGTTCCTGATACCGACCTATCATCCAGCTGGATTGATATACAACAGGAAGTTGATACCCCAGTTCAAGGAGGATATGATCAAGGTCCTGAGGTATCTCAGGATGCCGCCCTGAAGGAGCGGTTCCTCTTGACCTTGTATCTGCTGTGCGCCATGAGATAGGAGAAATAACCGAGGAGGGCCACAGCGGTCCTTGTCATCCACCAGAAGCCGATCTGCTTCTGGAGCATCTCCCCCGGACTGTAGGATCCCCAGAGGGACCCATGTTTCATCGTGAGCTGCTTCCTTCCGAAACCGTTCCAGAAGGCCTGCTTGAAGAAAGCGAAGACGGTGGACCTCTCCTTGTGGTATACGATCATCTTCCTGTTCTCCACGATGTTGTATCCACCCTCAACCGCCCTGTAGTTCAGGTCGATATCCTCGGCCGTGATGAACCTTGGATCGAACCCACCGATCTCTTCCAGGATATTTTTTCTGTAAGCAAGGTTGCAGGAAGGGAATGTGATGTCGATGCCCTTGTGGTATACCTCGACCCTTCCAAGCATCTTGAAGGGCTCGTAACCCATGGCAATGGTCTTCCCTCCGACGATATCCCCGCTCTTGAGGGTCTTTCTGATCTCCATGGCCCAGAAAGGGTTGGTGATGCAGTCACCATCAGTGAAGGCGACGATGGACCCCGTTGCCATCTGGATACCCTTGTTCCTGCTCTCACCCCTCTGGGCGGCATACCTGTGGAGTACTATGAAGGGATAATCCTTCCTGTATCTCCTGACGATCTCCTGTGTCCCATCGGTGGATGCGGCATCGATGATCATGATCTCCAGTGGGCTCTCCTGGATGACGAGGGAATCCAGAAGATCCTCGATGTTGTGCGCCTCGTTCTTCACCGTGACCACAACGGAGATCTTCTCCCTCTCCTGGACACTCGTATCCCTGGACATCAAAGCACCCGGCTCATCCATTCTTCCTGACAATGAAATCCGCAAGCGTCATTCCTCTCGAATCCGCCGAGCCCGGGGTGTGTACTTCCTCCACGGGCTCCATCAGTTTGATCTGGAGAACCCTCTCGAGCTTCTTTACAAGGGAATCGGACGGGTGCATCTCTCCGTGCTCCAGTTTGGAGATGATGGAAACCCTCTCGTTGATGCTTCGCCCGAGGTCCTCCCTTGACCAACCCTTTTTCTCCCTTGCCCTCTGTATCTTTCTGGGATAGTCATCCGCAAGCTCCATGGCCCTGTTGGTCAATGCATCGGGTTTGGGCGGTCTCTGAGGTTTCGGTCTCATCACCTGGGGGGCTGGTGCGGTTTCCCTGGCAGGCCTTTCGTTCACTACCTTCCCGTGTCGGGCGCAGTCCGAGCAGACATACATCCTCGCTCCCTCTATATCCACAAGCTGCAGTCTGTTTTTCCTCCCGCATCTCTCGCAATCCGGCATGGGTCTCACCCTGTAAGCTTTTATCAGGTTGAATGGTATGAACGGTAAAAAACCTAACCCTTCATCCCATCCCCCAGGTAGGCTTTTCCCGCCTCTTGACGTTCAGTATATGGTTAAGGACCTCCTTCTCCTCCATGGATAGCTCCCCCTTGAGCAGGTCCTGCACCTTGTGTTCCGGGAGGTCTATGTAAAGGACATCCTCCTCGTTGAAGTGCCTGCCAACCATGGGGCCCTGGATCGCCATTGCGACCTCGTCCCCCATCTTGGCCTCCTTGAGGGTCCTCTTCTCCGCCTGCATGGAGACGATCTTTCCAAGCACCTTGCCGTCCTCCTTCATCACGGACTGGTTCGCCCGGATCCTCCCCGCAAGTATCCTGACCCCGACCACGGCCGGTTTGGAGACCCTGAAGGTATGGTCCCTCATTACCAGGAACTTTGCCGGGTGAGCGTATTCGAGCCTCCTCTCGTCATCGAGTTCCTTCTTCTTCGCCTTGAACCACTCGTCATAATCCTCGATGATCTTGTAGATCACATTGTTACGGATTATCTTAACGTCCTGTTCCTTTGCCATCTCCTCGACACCTGGAAGCATCTTGACGTTGAATGCAAGGATTATCCTTCTTAGGGGCTCCTCGAAGGAGCCAACGTCCTTGATATCCCTCTCGGAGATGTCCCCGACCTCGGCCTTCCAGAACCTGACATCTTTAGGCTTCAGCAGGTGGTTGAGGGCTTCCAGGGAGCCGATGGCATCCGCCTTGATGCATATCCCTTCGGGAGTGATGTCTATGGACACCTGGGTGAGCCTTTTCACCTCCTCGATGGCGATCTCCTCGGTGACCTCACCCCCTATCACCCTTATCGGGGCCCCTGCTATGACGTCCTCCGCATTCTTTGCGAGGATCTTCACACCGGCGGCGGCGTGGGCCTCCATTATATTGTCGAATTTCTCCCTCGGATCCCTTATCTCGTCCAGGGGCCTTGGTTTCAGCAGGGATTTTACCCTGAGGACGGCCGGATGCCCTTTGGTCCCGACAACGATGTGGTCATCCCTTCTTATGACCCCCGAGAAGATGATGGAATCCAGTGTTGTTCCGAGACCCTTCTCATCCTTGACCTCGAGAATTGTACCCTCTCCGGGTTCGTCCTCGGTATGGAGCCGGTCTCCAAGGAATCTCTGGGCCAGTCCGATGAGAAGCATCAGTGCATCGGGTATACCCATCCCGTTGACGGCCGACATCGGGACCATTGCGATGGATTTCGTGAAATCGCTCACCCTGTCGTACCTGTCAGCGTTGAAACCGTGGGAGGAGAGCTCTCCCATGAGCGAGTATATCCTGTTATCGAGCTCCTGTTTCAGGAGATCATCCTGCTTTTGTAGGTTTGTGAGGAATGGCCCATCCTTGTCCACAACCCATCCGTTGATCCTGTCGACCTTGTTCAGTCCTATGATGAAGGGTGTCTTGTACTGCTTGAGTATGTTGATGGATTCGAGAGTCTGGGGTTTGATACCTTCCATCACATCGATGATGAGTATTGCCAGGTCCGCAAGGGATCCTCCTCTCGCCCTCAGGGATGTGAAGGATTCGTGACCGGGTGTATCTATGAACAGCAGTCCGGGAATGGCAAGTTTCCGGTCCCCCATCATCGCCCCGCAAACCCTGAGAATTGCTTCGGTGGGCACCTCCGTTGCACCGATGTGCTGGGTTATCCTGCCCGCTTCCCGCTCAACAACGCCCGTTCCCCTGATCCTGTCCAGGAAGGTGGTCTTACCGTGATCGACATGGCCGAGAACAGATACTATCGGCTGTCGTGTACTCATGTTAATCACCAACGGGTTTGGGCCCATATGTTAGGTCTTATTTATATCTTGCAAGGAGACCTCCTGGCCATTTTCACGGTATGACATCCCTGCACTCCTTTTCGAGTTCAGGAATGTCCTCTCCCTTGAACTTTCTTCTGTACCAGTGGTTTCCCCTCAACCAGAGGAGAAGGAAGGTGGGAAGTACGAACACGGATGCCAGGAAAGCAAAGGATATGGAAAGGGCCGTCACCTGCCCGAACTGTGCCAGCGGCGGGATGATGGCAAATGAAAGCACCGCGAATCCTATCACGGTCGTGAGTGCGGACCCGAAAAGGGCGCTTCCGGTATGGGATACCGACACGCTGAGGGCGCAGATTCCGTCCCCTATCCTCTCCAGGTCCTCGGTGAACCGGGAGGATATGTGTACACCGTAATCAATTCCCAATCCCACGGTTATGGCGGATATGGTAACCGTTACAACATTCAGAGGAATGTCGAGGAAGTACATCCCACCGAGTGTCCACGCTATGACGAATACCAGAGGAAGAAGGGTGACGAGACCCAGGAAAAGGGCCTTCCTGGTGATGAAGAATATCACGGTGAGGATAATAAGGGATATCAGGAAGGTGATCAACAGTGACTGTGCCTGACTGCTCGATATCTCATCGAGTATCACCTGATTCACAAGGGGCCCCCCTGTGGCTGTGGCTTTTTCGAGAGACCCACCCTCCAGATCTTCCATGGGACCTGCCGCGTAATTGATATCGTCCGTAACCTCCTGCGACATCTCCCCCGCCCTGCTATTGACGGGTATCCTTATTACGAGACCTGTAAATGATCCCTCACTGCTCTTCTTGAGCACCCTTGATGCGGCTTCCGCATCCGAATCGAACAGGGCTTCATAGACCGCAGTGATATTTTCCGACGTGATGTCGGGGTCCACCTCTCCGTCGAAATCCTTGTCGACGTTCAGATGCCATATGGTATTGACATCGGGATCGAAGTTGAGCGATGCAGGGTCCGAAAGCCTTCTCCCCATCTCCAGGGGGGAGTTGAAGGGCTCCGATATCACGACGGTCTCACCCTGAAGGGCCCTCTGCTGCACCGAACCGACTGCAAGGAACACCTCGGGTTCGGTCACATCTCCCTCCGCCAGAACATAGGCTTCCTCCGAGCTGAAATCAAAATCACTCACAACCGATTTTGCCGCTTCAGAAACCTCCACCCCGTCCGGAAGGAAATCCCGGAAATCGAAGGTGGGCTGAAGCTGCGCCGCTCCGACCACCCCCCCTGCCGTGAGCAGGAGAACGACTCCGATCACCCAGATCGGATGGATGGCCAGTGAAGAACCGTAGCTCAGGATCCTGTTTACCCCTCCGATCCCGGATGCCGGAAGGGATCCCCTGCTGGCTATTCCCAGCTGAACGGCTCTCTTCCTGGCCCAACCCCAGGCATCACCACGGTCTTTTTTCTCCTCCCTGACCAGGGATAATCCTTTCCTTTCCCTTCTCCTGTCCCTCAGCACCCTCAGGGCAGGTACGAATGTCATCATTATGATGAAGGCCGCAAGTATTCCGGTCGCATTCAGTATTCCGAAGACCCTGATCCCCGGAGACCCCGCTGTGACATTGCTGAGGAAACCGATCAACGTTGTAACCGTTGCGAGCAGGATGGCGAAGCCCACACTGGCCTCGGCAGCGGTGATCGCTTCATTTACCTTTCTGCCTTTCCTGAGCTCTTCCCGGTATCTCAGGGTAAGATGGATACCGTAATCGACCCCGAGTCCGATCACAAGGACAGGGACCGTGGTGAGAGAAGGGTTGTTCTCGAATCCCAGGATGCCACCGACACCGAAAACCCATATGATCGCCATGAAGAGTGCTACCACGTTTATCACGATCTCGAAAGCGGACCTGAAAACAAAGATAAGGACAAGGATGACCATGACAAGAGCAAGGGTTCCGAGGACCATCATGGAGGAGCCCGAAGCCTCGTTTATTGCCTTGTTCACGATCTCGTCTCCGAGGACGATGATCCTTAGACCATCCGAGTCACTCTCCATTGCGTTGCCGATCTCCTGAAGTTCCTCTTCTGCCGCGAGCGCCCTTACAGGGTCGATGTCGTTCTCTGTAACGACGACGAAAAGTGCTTTTTTGGCGTGGGAATCACCGGTGGAGTATTCTCCCGATAGAAGGAATTCGAGACCCACCGCCATGGGGGCATCAGAGGCATAGGAAGGTAGATCGGAGGGTTCGAAAGCCTTGAACCCGAGGACCACCGGAGCGGAGAGGCACTCGACCTCGATCTCAACCTCTCCACCGTTGATAATGGCTTTCTTCTCCTCCGGGGTCAGGGAGAAACCCTTGGATATGAACGCATTGATCAGGCCCTCCGTCTCCAGGCACCCGGAAATGTTCTCACCGGGGAACGGAAAAGGTCCGGCGAACCGGAGGGAGGCTTCCATGGAAGCGTTGTAGAATATTGACTGGACCACGATATCGGCCGGAGATATGATCCCTTTGGGGGTATCTGGTGTCGAAAGGAACAGTGAAGAGGCGTTCGATGAAAGGACGTCCTCCTCGAAATCCAGCATTGCATTGAGTACCTCCCGGTCAAGAACATTATTTTCTGATTCGAATAGTATGTTGATCTGTCCCGTCTGGCTGCCGTACTCGTCCTGGACCCGCTGGTTTGCCCGTGATATCTCGTCATCCGGAGCAAAGGACCCCTCATCGGATTCCTGCTGGAAGTTCTGGGAGAAGTATCCCATAAAAAGTGTGATGAAGATTATGACCGCAATGAATGCCCAGGGGGCCTTGGTGATCGCTTTTCCGTATGTCTCAAGAGCCTTCATTGGTCTCACATCCATAGATTTCCCCGGAAAGGAAATAGAAAGGTCATTTCCTTCTACCGAACATGATAATGTCTGGCACTAATTAAATGAATTTCCAGGTATTTCAGGTTAGGCTTTTTCCGGGTTCATCTTTTAGACCTGTGATCTTCGGTCAGATCACCTCTCTACCGCTCGAGCCTTTTCAGGCTCTCCGAAAACCTGTTGATATCCGTGGTTGGAACGTCGCAATTCCATCCCTGACAAACGTATCCGGTGTTTTTTCCCCCTATTGGTTCGCTCTCTTTCGTGAACGGCGCGATCACCGAAAGCCTGTCACCCGCTGGTCCTGGTTCCTTTAGAAGCACCACCTTGTTCGGAAGGTAAGTGGACCTTACCACTTCTATCATCTGAATGGTTGCCGGGTCGTTCTTCTTCCCGGCTATCACGATCTCTCTGGCGGGCCCCTCTCCATGCATGTAGGATGAAAGCATGTGTGTGAAGCCCCACGGGGCCCCTTCGATGTCCCTTATAAAGGACTTACCGCAGAGGCTTGAGAGCTTCTCGTAGCTTGTTTGTCCGGTCATCCTCGCGAGCCTCAGAAGACCGTATGATGCCATGGAATTCCCCGAGGGGGCTGCCCCATCGTATGCTTCCTTCTCTCTTACCAGGAGATCTTCACCATCCCTCGGGGATTGGTAGAAACCTCCTTCCTTGTCACCGAACAGGTCGATCATCATATTGGCGGTCTCCACTGCCCTCTCGAGATAAGTGATATCGAAGGTGGACTCGTAGAGGTCCAGAAGCCCGTTGAGAAGATAACTGTGGTCCTCGAGGAACCCTCTTATGGCCGCTCCCCCGTCCTTGTAGGAGTGAAGGAGCCGTCCATTATTGTCCCTTAGCGCTGTCCAGATCATCTCCGCAGCTTTTACGGCTGCGTCAAGATGACCCGGGTCCCCGAAAGCCTGGTATGCCCGGGATAAGGCAGATATCATCAGAGAGTTCCAATCGGTGAGTATCTTCTCATCCCTTGAAGGACGTACCCTCTTCTCCCTCTCGAGCCTCAACTTCTCGAGCATTGGTTCGAACACGCCCTCTTTGACGGGCCCTTTCAGATGCAGCACATTGGTGCCGCTTTTCTTTCCTGTGGATTCATCATGGAAGTTCCCGTCCTTTTTTACCTTGTAAGCTTCGATCAGCTTATCCCCCGCTTCTGTTCCGAGAACATTGTGTATCTCCTCCGGCTTCCAGGTGTAGAACTTCCCCTCCACACCTTCCGAATCAGCATCCTCCGAGGAATAGAAACCCCCTTCGGGGGACCTGAGGTCCCGCAGGACATAGTCCAGGGTGCTGATCGCCGTCTCCTTGAAAACGGGGTCCCCGGTCGCGAGGAAAGCTTCGGTATATGCCAAGGTGTGTAGTGCCTGGTCGTAGAGCATCTTCTCGAAGTGTGGGAGAATCCATTCAGGGTCGGTTGAGTATCTGTGAAACCCGCCACCAACATGATCGTAGATGCCCCCCATTCTCATCTTCCTCAGGGTCGTTGTTGCCATCTCGAGAGATGCCATGTTCCCCGTTCTCCACCAGTGCCTAATGAGGAAGATCAACTGGTGGGGGGACGGGAATTTCGGGGCCCTTCCGAAGCCTCCGTTGTCCCTGTCGAAGGACCCCTGAAAATGGAGAAAGGCCCTCTCTACCATACCTTCATCGATCTCCTTCTCCTCTCCCCTGGCCTGGCGCTGGTTGAGAGCATCCACTATGCTCTCTGCTGAAGAGAGGAGTTCATCTCTATGGTCCTTCCACATCCCGGAAACCGTATCGATGAGATCGAGAAGCCCCGTCATCCCGTATCTTGAATTCTTCGGTATGTAGGTTGCGAGGAAGAACGGTTTCCTGTCCGGGGTCATGATCACGGTCAGGGGCCACCCGCCCCGTCCTGTTGCGAGGGCAGCGGCCTTCATGTAGACGGAATCAATGTCGGGCCTCTCCTCCCTGTCGACCTTGATCGATACGAAGGTCCGGTTCATCTTCCTTGCCACTTCACTGTCCTCAAAGGATTCGTGTGCCATCACATGGCACCAGTGGCAGGTGGAATACCCTATGGATAGAAATATGGGCTTATCCTCCTTCCTGGCTTTTTCGAAGGCCTCCGGGCTCCACGGATACCAATCCACGGGGTTTTCGGCATGCTGCAAGAGGTAGGGGCTGGTCTCATTGGCGAGCCGGTTCTGTTCCATCACGTTATGCTCCTGAATGAAATATGATGGACTCAAAGGTTAATAGCTTCATCCCGAAAGGTTAACTTCAGATCGGGTTATGTTGGATCCCACCTCAACTAGAACTTCTTCCTTGTCATCTTGCCCCAGCTCTTCTGTCCTTTGAGCCAGTCCCAGAGCCCTCTCATCCTCCAGACCGTCACGATCTGCCTGTATCCCAGGTTCTCGATGATACCAAGGAGGAGGAGCCTCCCGATGTCCTTTATATCGAGATATTTCTTCACCGTGATCTCCTCTAGAAGAAGGGCGAACATCGTTAGGATTATCCCGAGGACCACCGCCAGGAAGAGAAAGATCAGGAAGAAGTAGAAGTTGATCCAGCCCATGGCGAGAGAGACGATCATCATCACATACCCCGTCACCTCGAAGAAGGGCCCGAACCCCTCGAATATCAGGAAGAAGGGAGCCGCGATCATCCCGACGGTGCCGTACTTAGGGTTGAGCACGATCTCCCTGTTCATGAGGATGGATTCGAGCAACCCTCTCTGCCAGCGGTTCCTTTGCCTGTATAAAACCTTCCACTCGTCGGGCGCCTGGGTCCAGCATACGGGGTCCGGAACGAATAGGACCCTGTAACCCCTTTTCTTGGCCCTCATCAACTTGTGGAGCCTGACCACCAGCTCCATATCCTCCCCTACCGTTGCGTGGTTGTATCCGCCGGCCTCGATCACTGCATCCTTGTCGAACAGGCCGAAAGCGCCGGATATTATGAGAAGTGCGTTCAACATATTGAAACCCGATCTCCCGCAGAGAAATGCCCTGATGTATTCGACGACCTGGAGACCCGGGAGAAGCTTCCTCGGCACCCTTATCTTTTTCACTTCCCCGTCCTTTATCTCGCAGTCGTTTGCTATCCTGACAATCCCGCCGAGGGCAACGACGTCCGAGGGTTCGGTCATGTAATCCTCGACGAGCCTCATGAGAGCATTCTTTTCCAGCAGAGAATCCGCATCTATTCCGCAGAACAGGTCTGACTTCGAGAAATTGATACCGGCATTCAGGGCGTCCGCCTTCCCGCCGTTCTCCTTGTCAAGGACGAAGAGGTTCTCGTGAACGGTGGAGCGATATACCTGCTTGACCTCCTGTGTCTCCAGCTGTTTCCCGGTCTTTCTCTGAGATATTGTAAGCTTGAAACCTTTTTTGAGGGCTCCCAGCGTATCATCCTTGGAGCCGTCGTTGATGACAATTATCTCCAATTTGGGATATTCAACCTTTAGAAGAGAGTTGACGCTCTCCACGATCGTAACCTCTTCGTTGTAGGCAGGGGAGAGGATGGATACGGATGGTAGAGTTGGATTGGCATGCATGTTCCTGAACCTGCCCAGCCGCTTAACCCTGAACCTCACGAGCTGGATGGTCGAAAGAACCGAAAGGAAGAGATAATAGAGGTTCAGCGCAGCGAAGTAGAACAGGATAAGGAGGTTGAAGGAAAAGATGACCAGTTCGAGGAATACCATGAACGGACTGGCCAAGTGAAAAGACCCCCTCAGAATCCCATTATGGAGTGGTCTTCGCCATCCATTGAGGAATCTCTGTTGAAAGTGGTCAGAAGGTCATCGATCTTCCTGTCATCCGTTTCGAGGTCCCATATGGATGTGACGTAATTGTTGTTCCTGATCTTCTTCCACTCCCTGTAAGCGCCCCTCTTCACTTCCGGAAGCGGATCCTTCATCATCGAATCCAGTATGTAGCCTGCCTTCATCGAGCCAACCCTTCCGAGAGACCGGACGGTCTCCATCCGCACATCCTCGTCAACGTCTATGGATAGTCTCTTCAGCTCCCGGACGCAGTTTCTCAGATCCTTGCGCCCGAGAAGGATAGCGGCTGCCTTCCTCTCCCTGATGCTTGGAGAATTGACAAGTTCCTTGAGGTGCGATGTCTGGATGTCCGCTTTGGTGAGTTCCATTACCAGTTCCTTGAACTGGTTCTCATCGGTGAGCCTGATAAGGTCCGAGAGCATCTCTTTCAGATATCTGCTCTTGATCGATGCAAGATACGAGATGCATGAGATGATCACCTCCTTGTTTTCGCTCTCCATGAGGTCGACGGCGAGGTCTTCCGCATCGTTGAGTTCCAGTCTCGACAGGCGACCAAGCGCCGTGGTCTTGGACCAGGAGGTACCATCCTTTATCTGGGTTATGTCATCAACGATGAAACCGAGCTCCCGGTAGAGCATCCTGACCCTTCTCCTGTCGCTGTCTCTCAGTTTCCGGTCGAGCTTCAATTCTTCGCTCGTGGGGTCCTGGGGGACCCCCGTGTAGAATGTTATTAGAAGATCCCTGAAGACCTTCCTTTCCTCGGACCTCAGGTAGAACCTCGGCCTTGAACTTCCCTTTCTGAGATATGTGTTCAACTGGTCGGACCAGGCGGGGAATTTTTTGAGGAGATTCCTTCTCTTTCTGTAATTTCGTACGGTTATGGTGGAGTAAGCAAGAAGCTGAATGAAAAGGAATATCGCAGCACCTGCTATCAGGTACACGATAATGTCGAGGACCAGCTCTTCGAACCCGTTACCCACCCTCATTGTACAATAATACGCGATATTATGGCTTTAATAGGTTTCGCCATTATTATCATTAATACACAAAACATTCCATTAAATTACAAGAGGAAAAATATTGCGTGTTTTCAGGGCACACCATTTTTCTTGAGTGATGTCGATTTGAAATGCAGTAAACCGTTTGAAATCGCTTGGCGATCGGTCGATCTGACTTCTATCAACTCGGTCTCATAACCGATCTACGCACCGATCTTCATACTAAAAATACATTTAACACAACAATAGTTGCAGTTGCTTGCAACATAAAATATAATAATATATAAGTAATATTAGTGTTGTTTAATCCTCTAATATTTTTTACTTTTTTTGCATATAATGCATAATAAAGAATATAAATTAATGATATCACACAATAAATCAAAATTAGAAAAAGAATAATGAAATTCAAATTCATTGTTTTCAACAATAATATTATGGATGAAATGATAAAAATAACTAAGGATGATATTATGAAATTTTTTCTAATTATTTTAATGACCTGTTTATTTATATTTTTTAATGAAATGAAAAAAACACTCGTAATTAATATACCAATACCTACTCCAAAAATAAATGAAAAGACACTTATCATAGTAATAAATAATATTGATATGAAAGAAAATCTTTCATAATAATCGTATAAATAAATAGAGAATAATATGAGGCAGAACAAATAAATAAAAAATAATAAAAATATATGGCCAAGCTTGTCATTGTTTATTATTTTTTCATTCATATTGTCACCATTTTATTATGGATATGAAAAATTCTTTTTTGTGAGCTGTTTTTCATAATATATTGCTTTTACAGGTCCAATTTGTTCATCGCTATATTTATTTGTATTATCTCCTGTAAGATGATTGTTTTATCACAACACATCTGCGACAAGCACATCGATGAAGAATAACCCGACAGCAAGTCACAGATCAACTACACCGAAAAAAAGGAGAGTGGCGAGG
>Ga0272441_10000365_pt1 | contig 104238 bp, 117 predicted proteins | sample SSMProp6N_FD_193582 | JGI IMG/M metagenome (GOLD analysis project Ga0272441, IMG submission 193582) | Marine sediment archaeal communities from Little Sippewissett salt marsh, Falmouth, MA, United States - SSM-Prop-6N | ecosystem: Environmental > Aquatic > Marine > Wetlands > Sediment ...
CCGATGGTTAATATCAGGGAATCGACCACCAGAAGATGCGTCATGACCGAGGCCCGTCCTCTCCCGAAGCGAGTACCCCCCGCAGGTACATCAGGACGGCCCGTTTATAGAAAGCGGCAAAATCGATCTTCAGCATCTGAAGGTTCGGCTTATCGAGGACCCGCAGCTGCATATCAGAATAGCGGGCCATCGGCTGGGCGACATCACCATTAATAATGAGCTCATTCCTATCTCTGATCATCACAATGTCTCACTGCTCGGCATTCCTGATAAAGACCATCGGCTCCTCCAGTTACATGCGCTGTGTATTCAATAATGCTGCACAGCACTCTATTTTGATGAAAAAGGCGATTAACGGCAAGATTCCAACTGCTTCTAAGCGAAAGCGAATTATTAGATACACTCGCTCAAGAGTATTAGTTAAAGACATTTTACCTTGATAGGTTTCTATCAAAGCAAAAAACTGAAGAGATTCTTTGTTTATGCCGCTTCATTTTGACAGTACATCTTTCATCAAGCGGACTTTGCATCTCTGCTGGCTTTTACCGAGATACTATTCTTCACTTGTAGTTTTCATACATGGATGAACCTCAAAAATGGCAAGATGTATGGTTGCTGCCTCCAGAATTTCATGTTCTCCAATAGGAACACTGTAAGCTCCATTTCTCAGCTTAGCAGTAAAATAACTCTGTTCCTGATCGTTCAGTAAAACGTCTGATCCTGGTGCCAGAGAAATGGTTAACTCTATCCTTGCTGTAAATACTCCTTCTACCTGTTTTCTGTTCTATATCTAAGTGAAAAAGCATGAGATGATAGAAACATTATAGGAATATGAATGTCAATAATAATGCACCAAGAATCTTTGATATAGCAGATTTATAATATTTCTTTAATCTTTATAAATCATCCTATCATTTGTATATTTCATTGAACTATAGCATTACAGGGTTTATAATTGGTTATTCTGTAACTTGTGGGGTAATAATATGATCGGTGTAGGAGAATCGGCAATTATTATAAGTGCGATTGTCCTCGTATTCGGGGCTACGAGGATTCCCAAGATAGCTAAATCAATGGGAGAAGGGTTGAAAGAGTTTAAAAAAGCCTTGAAAGAGGCTAAAGAAACTGATGAAGAAGGAAAAGAAAAAAACCAGCAAGAGGAAAACTCAGAAGAGACCTCTGCAGACAAACGCGAATAAAAGTTAATAGACTTTTTTGGGTATACGATGGAAAAAAAAAGAACGAAAGCAATGCCTTTCTGGGATCATGTACAAGAATTACGCAACCGGTTCTTGTATGTAATCATTTCCGTTGTCCTGTTTAGCATATTCGGATACCTTTTTTACGAGTATTTTTTTAGTGCTGTTTCAAGTGTGATTCAGGAAGAGATGTATATCACCCGGATCACAGAGGGGTTTACAACCAGGTTGCGGGTAGGTTTTCTGATTGGCCTTTTTCTCAGTATTCCCTTCCTTTTTTTTCAACTAATGCAATTTATCTTCCCTGCTCTTGAGAAAAAAGGGAAGTGGATCATTTTAATAATACTTATTTGTTCTTTTTCTCTCTTTACTGTGGGTATTCTATTTGGATATAAAAGTGTACTGCCGATTTCAATGAATTTCCTGAAATCCAGGGAATTCTTTCCAGAAAATGTTGAACGATTGATTTCGTATGATAAGTTCATTGTCTTTTTTTTCCAATTTCTAATCGGCTTCGGCATCTGCTTCCAGTTTCCGATTGTCTTGATCAGCCTAATGAAGCTAGAACTTCTCTCACTTTCAACACTTGTAAGAACATCCAAATACTTCATTCTCGCTTTTTTCACCATTGCGGCAATTATCACACCTCCTGATATTATTTCGCAATTATTGTTAACCTTACCGATGATAGTGCTGTATGCACTATGTATTTTGATCGGATATATTTTCCGAATTGGAACTGATTGATGTTTGGGATTGGATTGGGAGAAATCCTGTTGATTCTCTTTGTTGCGTTTCTAATCAATCCACGGGAGTTGCCCGCTTTGATGCGAAGGATTTCAAAGTTTATAAACTATATGAGAAGTATGAAAGAATATTTCATGGAGATTGAAGATAATGTGGGAGAAATACTAAAAGAAGGTAAATTAGACACCGAAAGTTTTAAGGAGGATATTCCCGAAGAGTTCTGGAAGAAAGAGAGAATAGCAGACAGAGAAAAGCGCCGAGGAAATACAAAAGAACAATTGGGTTCGAAGCGTGAAAAAGCTAATAGAGATACAGAGTCTACTCAAAAGAAGAAAGAATAAAGGAGAAATTCATAGAAAATGGAGATCGAGAAAAAGCAGGGGAATGAACGTAGGCTCGTGGGAAAGGTAAATCCTGATGAGCGTGATGAGATCCAACGCTTATTTAACCGTAAAAACGGCTTAATCGAACTATCGAGAACACTGACCTCAGCAAGTAAAAAGGAGTTGGAAAACAGCCCCTTGTATGAAAAATTGACTGAAGATCTCGGTAAGACAACTAATAAGTTCAACGATTGGTGGAAACGGATGAGTGAAAAATATAAATGGGAGAACGCTCAGGATTATCGCTGGGAAATTGATTTTTCTACATGTCAGATCTATATATTCAGAGCTGAGTGCAAAGATAATGAGTGCTACAAGTAAAGCTGTTACGGTTGGTAATATCAAAATTGACGACGACTCATCGATTATATGTATAGCCGGTCCATGTGTCTTAGAAGATTACGATGTAGTGATGCAAATTGCCGATCGAATTCAGGAAGTGACAAGACGATTAGGGATCCCCTGGATATTCAAGGCTTCTTATTTAAAAGATAACCGAAGCAATGCCGATTCTTATAAAGGTCCGGGGCTCCATGAGGGGCTTACGCTCTTAGAAACAGTGCGTCGACAGTTCGAAGTACCGATCATATCGGATATTCACTCAGCGGATCAAGCTAAACCGGCCGCAGAGGTTCTTGATGTGCTGCAAATTCCTGCATTCCTGTGTCAGCAAACCAGTCTTCTATTGGCTGCGGGTAATACTGGGAATCCCATAAACATAAAGAAAGGGCAGTTCCTGAGCCCCTGGAATATATGCAGCCCAGTAGGGAAAATTGAAAGCACTGGTAATACAAATATTCTATTGACCGAGAGGGGTACGAGCTTCGGTTACGATAGACTGATAGTTGATATGAGTTCGGTCCCAATCATGCAGCAAACAGGGTACCCAGTATTCGTCGATGCTACTCATGCTGTACGCATATACGGCCGACCTTCCAGCTCACCCGACGGCGGACATCCTGAATTTGTGCCGAACATTGCATTAGCAGGTGTTGCTGCCGGATGCAACGGCCTGTATCTGGAGGTTCATACTGACCCACTTACTGCCAAGTGTGATGCTGCCAGTATGCTGAATATCTCTCAGTTGGAGCGCATCCTGAGCAAAGCAAAGCAAATACATAGAATAGTCAATTACAAGCGAAGTGAGATGGAGGATCTTGGATGAAACTCTTTATTGACAGTGCTGATGCAAAAAAGATTTCCGAGTTGGTGAAGCTAAATATCTTCCATGGGATCACAACTACACCAACCTTTTTCTGGCGACTAGGAATAAGTAATTGGCGAGATGAGATCAGGCGAATACTGGATATCTATGAACTTGAAGTACACATAGAAGCGTTGGGTGAAAGTGTCGATGAAATCGTACTGGAAGCGCTGAAGAACGCCGCACTTGGCAAAACGGTTGTTTCCAAAATCCCGATGAGTTGTGCCGGTCTTGAAGCGGCAGTTAAATTACATCGCCAAGGTGTCCGTATTAATATGCACCTAATTTTTTCCCTCAACCAGGCAGTTCTAGCAGCCCTTGCTGGTTGTGAGTATATCTGTCCATTGATCGGTAGATTGAATGATGCAGGGAACGACGGACACCGTCTAATAAAGGAAATTGTACATTTTCTTAATCAGGAAGAGGAAATACTCACCAAGGTAATGGCTTCGAGTATCCGTAATCCGGATGATGTACGGCGGGCTGTGTTGAACGGAGTGGATGCAATCACCATTCCTCCGGAGATAATCAGCAGCCTTTTTACCCATCCCCTTACGGATAAAGGATACGCTCAGTTTGTTAAGGATTGCACGGTATGAAAAGCCTGTACGTAATGGTTCCTTTCAGATTAAAAAGCAGTCGTTTTCCGAATAAAATTCTTACACAGTTTCAGGGCAGGACGCTTCTCGAGAATGCCATTTCCATTGCTGAACGCACAGAACTGGGAAAGGTTATTCTTACCGGACCGAAGGAGGACTATGAGTATGTCCGGCAAAGTGTAGACTTATCGAGATTTGATATCGAGTTCGTTCCATCAAGCAGAGCATGTCGTTCAGCTTCGGATAGATTGGTAGAACTGTGTGAAGTCTTTAATGATGGAGATATCTTTGTCTCGATTCCTGCCGATGAACCCCTTCTTAATCCTGATGAAGTGCGAAGGGTTGTTGCTCAACACCATGATGGTGAGGATTCCATCATGACATTGTATTGTGATTTCTTTTGCATGGAAGATGCTGAGTCACCCCTCTCAGCCAAAATTGTCGTTGTAGAGGCAAACCGCCTTGCCTATATGTCCCGTGCCCTGATCCCGGCAACAAAAACTGGATTACCACGGTTGGAACAATTGAAGAAAAACGTAGGAGTGTTTGTATTTAATCAAAGTGTGCTGAAGAAGCTAAATCGGCTTGAAGAGGTGGATACTTTTCTAGACAAAATTGAAGGTCTTGAGCAGCTGCGTTGGTTGGAATTGGGCTTCACGATTCAAGTCGCGAAAATCAATCATATCGGATTTGGCATCGACGTTCCAGAACAGATACTATCTCTTGAAGAGAGAGCGCTATGTTTACCTCTACGCGAGAAATAAGGATAGAAACCTCGACAGTCTGTAATTACAATTGCACGGTTTGTCCCCGGGATTCGTTTGTACGCAATAAAGAAATCATGCCACAACATCTGTTCGAGGATATCATAGGTAAGTGCAGAAAGGAGCTGCCGGAAATTAACACTATCACCATCTCGGGGTTTGGCGAGTTTTCCGCAGATAAATGCTGGAGAAATAAAATCATCTATGCTGAGCAGTTTTTTGACAAGATCAATATACTATCTAACATGAGTTTGCTGTCACGTACTGACCTTGATTTTCTATCAGAACATATTCAGAGCATGCGAATAAGTCTGTATGGTGTAGATGAAACTTCCTATGCAACGGTCCACCGTCCGCCGAAAAATATTACCTATGCCGAAGTTCGCGACAAGATCAAATATCTTTGTACACAAGAAATTCGACCATTAGTTCTTCTCAACTACTTGCTGTTGCCGGAGAATAGAGATTCCTATAAGCAGTGGATCTCTGAATGGCAAAACTATGCTGATTCGCTTGAGGTCTGGAAGCCGCATAACTGGATTGAAGGAAGATCCTATCGATCAGGATGTACGCATAGGAAGGATACCTGTGGCCGTCCATTCAAAGGACCGGTACAGGTTCAAGTTGACGGTACAATCAATGTGTGTTGCTTTGATTACAACGGAGAACTGGAAATAGGTGATTTGAAGTTACAGTCCTTTTATGAAGTTTTTAATTCATCTCGCATGAAAGAGATACAACAGTTCCACAAGAAAGGATTGGCGGATAGAATACCACAATGCCGGGTGTGTGATCAACGGGATTGTGATGAGTGCAAGCAGGAGAATTTAGTATATAGTAGCAATTTTACCTCTTCAGATAGAATAAATAAAACCTCTACTGAATATGAAAACCTAAATTTATGAGATAACTTAAAATAGAATTTTATATCATGCCGTACTATAGTTTTGTATTTTTGTATTTGTTGTTTCCTTGAATCAGGTGTATACTTACATTTGGCGGATAGTAGTCTGAACCTCTAAGGGGTTTTATATGAAAGAAGGTAAGAAAGGTTTTATCGGGAAGGATATTGACCGCCGCGAGTTTCTGCAGGCTGGAGCAGGGATTGTATTGCCAGGTATTGCTCTCATTGGAATTAACATTACATCAAGCTGTAGTCAGGCAGGTGCTGGCGGTGGTTCGGGTGGTGGAACACTTCAGCCAGACCAACTTGGCATTGGGACATGGAAGACTGGTAGTATAGCAGCTGGTGGGAGTGTATGGTGGTATTTCAGTTGCACCAGCGGAACACAGTACAGTATCTACTGGGACGATTACTACAGCGGCTCTGGAACCTATACTGCTGATATAAAGGTTTCAGCCTATCGTTCAAACCAGTCAACCAGCTACTTCACAGACGTGGATAGCGGCTATCATTCTCCATCTGTAATAACTGCTGCCGAGTCTAATCTGGTATATATCAGAATTCTAGGGTACTACTCTAGTAGTGCTGGCACGTTTGCGGTTAAAGTTGATCAAGGTGGGGCCGTAAGCTGTAGCGGGTGTACCGGGGGTGCAACCTCTGTAAGCTGTAGCGGGTGTACCGGGGGTGCAACAAGTGTCAGTTGCAGCGACTGTACTGCTGGGGCTACAACCGGTTGTTCTGATTGTACTACCGGATGTTCGGCGTCCTGTCGTGATTCATGTCACCGAAGTTGCTCCGGAACATGCAGCGGTAGTTGTTCAGGGTGGTCTCCGTAATTCTCGCAAAACTTGAATTACGTACAGTAACACTCTTTACTCCTAATTGATGGTTTGTTTTTGGAGTAGATAGGCTGATACATTAAATATGAAGCGTGCAAATAATCAAGATCCGACGCGTCTATTGAGTATAGAGCAGCGTCAGCAAGATTGGATGGGAACCCGGGCGAAGCATGTAGATGTCGTCATTACGGAAGAATGCCAGCTGCGCTGCGGGTACTGTTACTGTCTCCATAAGAATAAAAGACACACTATGAACAGGGAAACTGCTGAAAAAGCAGTTGATTTTCTACTTTCTCATCAGGATCTGTTTCCAGAACGTGCAGTAGTGTTTAACTTCATGGGGGGAGAGCCTCTCCTTGCGATTGATATTATCGATCATTTCTGTGACTATTTTAAGCGTCAGTCTTTTCTTCAAGATCATCCCTGGTTTGAAATGTACCGCTTTATAATGACTACAAACGGGCTCCTCTACAGCCATCCCGCAACTCAGCATTTCATTGATAAGAATCGGGAACACCTTGAGATTACTATTACCCTGGATGGAACCGAACGAAAGCACGACATGCAGCGGGTTTTTCCTGACGGAAAGGGATCTTACAAGGAAGTTGTAAAACAGATACCTCTATGGCTGGAACAGTTTCCCAATGCAAACACAAAGGTCACCTTCGCTCATGAAGATTTACCCTACGTGTGTGAGAGCATCCTTCATATCTGGGATCTTGGAATAAAAAGCATCAATGCAAATGTGGTTTTTGAAAATGTGTGGGAAGAAGGTGATGACTTACTATTTGAAGAGCAGTTAAAAGAACTAGCTGATACAATCATTGAAAAAGAGCTGTACTTGGAATATCAGTGTTCTCTATTTGATCGGTATATCGGGTACCCTGACAACAATCTGGGCAACTGGTGCGGTTCAGGCAAAATGATCTGTGTTGATGCCCAAGGATTGCTTTATCCATGTGTTCGATTCATGGACTTCACGTTAGAGAACCGGCCGGCCATTATCATTGGTGATATTTACAGCGGAATTGACTCAAACAAGCTTCGCCCGTTTCTGGCTTTGACTCGCCAAGCCCAGAGCACCGAGGAGTGTTTGAACTGTGAGGTTGCAAGCGGCTGCGCATGGTGCCAGGCTGTTAACTATGATCACGCTGATAGTGAAACCATTTACCAAAGGGCAACCTTTTTGTGCAAATGTCACAAGGCCCGAGTTCGGGCAAATCACTACTTTTGGAAAAAGATGGATGAGATTAAACAGCACAGGAAGGATATAATAAGTGTTAATGATTAACAACCTCATTGTACTTATCGAAAGCCGCCATCGGTCTTTCTGCTATTATGAAATCCCTGAAGAATGTACCAATAAGCTTATCTCACTAGATAACTTGCAAAAGGTAGCCAAATATTCAAATGAACATCAGATACCGATTACCTTTATCTACGGAGATTCAGAGCTCCCGAATGAATATTCTGAAGTTATAGATTCTGTGCAGCACTCGAACATCCTATCTTTTTCTAGGGACACGCACACCAACAGTTCGGTTTTGGTTGTCGAATCATCGGACAAAAAAGCAATTGGACAGAGAGGAGTTCCTGCGGGGTCAAACTGCATTCTCCGCATAAAAAAAAGCGAGCTGGGTTTCCTTGACTCCTTTCTTGAAAGCAGTCATTGGAATTTTTCAAGAGTGAGTCTCATTCTACGGGAACTCCACACTTTTTCTGAAGATGATTACCTTGCATACTGGACTACACTCGAGCATATAGCACTTAAACTACCCCAGATTTTCATGCAGAAGGGCGAAAAAGAGCTTAGTGCTCTTACTGATCAAATTGTATTGCGGAATATGAACAACTGCAATGCGGGTAGTAGTCATCTGACACTTGCGCCGGATGGGCAGCTCTATGTGTGTCCAGGATTCTATTACGATTTTCCAGATAACTCTCTAGGTACGCTTGATGATTTCAGTATACCAAATCAGCAGCTTTATGAGGTAGATCATGCTCCGGTATGTTTGGAATGCGATGCATACCACTGCAAGCGTTGTGTATACATGCATAAAAAAAGTACTGGAGAGGTGAATACCCCTGGGAGGGAGGAGTGTGTTGCGTCTCACGTCGAACGCAGAGCATCTCAGCTTCTCGCTCGAAATATAAATCCTATCTCAGAGGCTTTTCCTGTACCAGATATTGACTACATTGATCCATTTGAAAAGTTTGCCAGGAAGAGAAATATCCATAGTCCACATATTGATATGAAGCGACTCAAGAAGGCTCTGTACCGACCAACACTTCCGGAGGATCCGCGCACGTTATTCTTAAGCCAAAAGAAGTCGAAAGAGACTGAAAGTAATACTAAACATGATAATAAGGAGATTGTGCATCGTATCTACGAGATGCAAAAGAAGATTACTTCTATGCAAGAAGAGATTCTCGATCTGCTTAAGTATATGCGCGGTATTTAATGACAAAAGAGCAGTGTGTCTCAACGGATCCGCTTCGTCGAAAAAATGTTTGGGATCTCACGCTTCCCGAAATTGAATACTTGTATTCTCACCTTCATATGAACTCCTATGTATACGCTGCTCTAAAGATCTGTGGGGAGAGCCACCCACCTTTCGGTAAAAAACTAAAAGTGAAACAGGACATAGTACCCGACTTCATGTTTGATCAGCTTTCCACGCTTACAGCTTTGTCTGAGTACCTGGCGGATGAAGAGCCGAACAACGTACGAGTGCACTGTACCTATTTAGCCTACAGACTCATGTTAAGTATATCTAAAGCGGCATTCAATGATCTTCATTCGATTATTCGTATTCTTGCCTTAACTGCCTTTATACCTGTTCTTGCAGAGAAGTATGCTAACTTTCCCCTCTGGCGACATAGAGCGATACGGGAACCGCATCCTGACCATCTTCGCTGCTACCGGGAAATAAATGATTCCATAGATATTGACTCGTATATCCGTCTGCCATTCTTTAGAGACACTATTTCAGAGGAAGAGCGTATTGAGCCCACTGAAGCACTTTTTGCATTCATGCCGCGTGCAATTTCCGCAATTATTACCAAGATAGAAAATGAGGGCAACTCCGAGCAGATTTCAACCGCCTTTATGCAGGTTGAAAAAGCAATGAGAACATATGAGCTTCAGCATAACTTAGGATGTATAGGAGAGACACCCTTGAATGTTCAGCATTCGGGACAATTGCGGTACAGGAATACACTCTACCTGTACGGAGGAAATCACTTAGAGAGGCTTGGATTATATAGGAATGCCTTTGAATGGTATGTACGTGATATATATACCCTTCACCTCCCTACCTACAGTGGTTTTTATCTGACAGACTTTAAAACATGTGAACGGCTTATTCGAGCATTTTATATTCACCCTAATGAACGGGATAGCACATTGTTCCATGACCTGCTTGACCACATGATGTTTCAGGCCTTCTTGAATAGTGCAGAATATGCCGAGAAGATAGTAGACTACGTTGATACGAACCCCGAAGTTGATATCACGAAAAACAGACTGAGCCGAAAGAACGGCCGACCTATGCTATATTCCGGTGAAGCAATGCGTGAAATATTTCTCATCAGCTTATTATACATGTATTATGTGGAGAAAGTTGATTTCGAATATATGGATTATTCCTCACTTTTCGAAATACAATGAAAGCGGATATGAAGCAAACTGAGCAGTGGGTATGGGATATTTCTTTCGATGAGGCCCGGTACCTCTACGAGCATCGCCATATGAATAACTATGTATTTGCCGCCCTATCGGTGTACCACTCAGGAACAGCTCCAGTCAATCAATGTGTAAAAATCCGGAATAGTATCATTCCTTCTGAATACCTGGAACCCATCAAGCAGCTTGTTAAACTGATCGAGTATTTTGATACAGAAGATCCAACTTTATTGAGAATACACTCCTCATATTATATATATCGACTGCTTGGCCTATTGAAAAATATAAGCTGTATTAATATTGATAAAATCACCGAACTCTTTTCTGTACTTGCTTTTATTCCAATCCTAATCGAGAAGAAAGATGGTCTGATGATATGGAAGCGACCAGTTAAACGGAAGAAATCTACACACATGGTTCGATTATTTGAACTGCTTTATACTGATATTTCTGTGCACGATTTTACAGAGGAAGCTTTGTTCAATGATGAAAAGGAGCCAAATAATTCTGATCCATACTTCTATATTTCCAGGTTCGTGACTCGCGGGGTCGGGTCCGTTCTTGGGATGATTGAAAATGGAATACCGCTGAAAGAAGGAATAAAGGCATTCCATTATATTGAGACCAAGATGCGAAGTTTTGAGAAAGCGCATGGATTATCAAGCTCTTTGGAATTGGGTAAAAATCGGAACAGCGCTCAGCTGCGTTATCGTAATACCCTCTATCTGTATGGTGGAAATACATTGGAGCGAGTTGGTCAATATAATGATGCATTTGAATGGTACACCAAAGATATCTATTACACGGAATGTACTCAGCACATTGGTTTTTATCTTACAGGGTTGAAAACAACTGAAAGGCTCCTTTGCGCATACCGTATAACACCGAAACACAGAGAGAAGAAGTTACTGCGGGATCTTATAGACCTGTTTTTGATTCAATCACTTAAGAACTCTGCTTCATACGCGAAGATCATATTGGATTTCGTTGATTCAAAACCGGACCTTGACTTGTCGCAGGAGCGATTCTTCTTAGAGAACGATCGTTTCATGTTGTTTGGAGGTGAGAGTACGAGAGAACCTTTTTTATTATCGCTGCTTTATCATAAAATAATTCATGGTATAGACTATGGTGATATAGATTATAAAAAGTATCTCATCTATGATTCAGGTTACCTTTGATATTCTGTATGCACTGCTATGTAGTGCGAATGACCATTAACACAATAGTTAATTACTCTGTGCAACTAACATAGAAGAAATGTAAGCGGTAAATCTCTCCTTCTTGTAATCTGAAAAAGGCCAAGTATACTTCTGTCAAAACATGCAGGAGAATAACATGCCAAAAAGAAAAATAATCGACTGGTCGGCAACAATAAGTGAATATCAGAACAGTAACGTCACTGTGGAAGAATTCTGCGCCGGATTAGGGATTCACCCGAATACATTTTACAAAAACCGGAAAAAGCATCAGGGAGCAGAAACGCAACTGGTAAAACTGCCGTTGAAAACAGAACCGATACAGCCGCAATCTCTGCTCATCCAGGCAGGACGTTTCATCCTGAAAATACCCGAAGGCGTCGATCAAAAGACTCTCGAAACAACGCTCCGTGTCCTGCAGGATATCCGATGATTCTGGATCTTGCCCAATACCAGTTTTATCTGAAACCCGGGATAACTGACCTCAGAAAAGCGATCAATGGATTGTCCGTCATAGTGCAGAACGAAATGAGTCTGTCCCCATTCTCGAAATGCCTGTTTCTGTTCTGTAACCGGATCAGGAAAAATCTTAAGATTGTATACTGGGACAAAAACGGTTTCTGTCTCTGGCAGAAGAAACTGGAGAAACAGAAGTTCCCCTGGCCTGGGACAGAACAGGAAGCAGTGGAAATAAGCTACCAGCAGCTGGAGATGCTGCTGGCAGGAATAGATTTCTTCAAAGCTCATCAGGAATTATCATTTTCCCGGGTTTAGGGGTATTAATTTCCAGACAACTCTGATAAAATTTCTGCAATGAACGAAGCAGCTTTGTTGCAGCAAATCAAAGAACTCAAACAACAAATCTCAAAAAAAGATATTCAAATTATCAAACTTGAAGAGCAGGTAAAGCTCCTGCAGTATCTGCACTTTGGCACCAAATCCGAGAAACTGACCGGGGAAGATGAACGAACTGGATTATTGTTCAATGAGGCCGAAGATACAGCATTTGAACAGAACGATCCGCAGCAGATAGAGAAGGCAAAGAAAACCATAGAGATCGGTCCCCAGACTCGTACTGTGAATGAAAAGGTCGGGAGAACTCGCATTGATAAATCCATCCCACGGGAAGAAAAAGTGTATGAGCTGACAGATGAAGAGAAAATCTGTGATTGTGGTCACGAGCTGAAATGCATCGGAGAGTATGTGACAGAACGTCTGAAAATTAAGCCGCCGGAAGTAACGGTAATCAGGGAAATAAAAAAGAAATATGTCTGTGAAAACTGTGAAGGACTGGAGCGGGAAGACGAAAAAGGCGTTATCACGGCACAGGGGCCGAAACACCTGATTCCGGGAAGCATGGCCGATGAAAGTTTCCTGGCCTGGAGCATCAGCGAGAAATTCGAGTTTGCCCTTCCGTTTTACCGGCAGGCGATCCGCCTGAAGCAGATTGGAGCGCCGATACCCAGAGCTACTTTAAGTAATCTGACAGTAAAGGCCGGAATCAAGTGCGAACCGATCTACAAACTGCTCCGTCCTCACCTGCTCTCAGGTCCGGCGATAAACGGTGATGAGACACGAGTGCAGGTTATGAAAGAACCGGGCAGAAAAAATCAATCTCAATCATGGATGTGGGTTTTTCTTGGTGGACCGCCGGACCAAGAATGTATCGTGTACCAATATGAAGAAACCCGGTCTCATGACATACCATATGAGTTTCTGGGGGGCTATGCAGGGCTGTTTCAGAGTGATGATTATGAAGGATTTCATACGGCAATCAGGAAACTAAAAAATGAAACCGGCAGTGAAATCCTTCACTTCCTCTGCTGGGCCCATGCCAGAAGGTATTTTCACCGGTACTGGGAATCAACAAAAAAGCAGGACAAGGAAGCAAAGGCAATTCTTGATCTGATCAGTGCTTTGTTTGAACTGGAAGATCTCAGGGACCAGTATTCCACGAAAGGATTCCTCAAACAGAGGAAAAACAAGGCAGAACTGATCTTTGCTGAACTTAAGCAGAAACTGGAAACTCTGCTCCGGCAAACACCGTCTGGACTGTCCTTCGGCAAGGCAATTGCATATACTCTGGACAACTGGGAACAGCTGGTTGCGTATGTTGACCATTATGAACTGACTCCATCAAACAATGCTGCCGAACGGGCGATCAGACCATTTGTAATCGGCAGGAAAAACTGGCTGTTTTCCGGTAGCCCTGCAGGGGCCAAATCATCGGCAATTCTCTACAGCCTCGTTGAATCTGCAAAGCTGCATAATCTTAAGCCATTTGAATATCTGCACTACATATTCAGGCAGATTCCGTATTGTCTCAATGATGATGATTATGCTGCGTTGTTACCCTTTAATATAACACCGCAACACCTGCAGGCTGCAAGGTAAGAATTGCCGCTTACGAAGATTTTACCTAAATTGCCCTAAGCTTCGGGACAGTCAAAAAAGCATAGCGTTTCGAACCGGTAAAACCCTTCGGCAGTTTCTATTTCAGCCGGTCGGAATGCATGTATCCAGGGTGCTGCATAATTTTTCGTGAGATAAAATTTGAATCCCCATGTGCCGGGCCTTACTATTATGATAAATGGGAGGTCTCCAATGAAAATCGCAGTAACTGCCGCCAGCGGGAAATTGGGCAGTGAAATCGTGAAAGCTGCCAGTGCTCTGGCAGGAAAGGAAAATGTCATTGGTCTGGCTCGGACACCATCCAGAGCCGGGAATCTCGGAGTGGAAATCCTCCCGGGCGACTACAATGATAAGGAAGCCCTGGGAAAATCACTACAATCCGTGGATTCACTTCTTCTGGTATCCGGTATGGATGCTCCTGAAAAAAGAATAGAACAGCACCGCAATGTCATCGAAGCCGCGAAGTCAGCGGGGGTGAGAAAAATAGTTTATACCAGCGTCCAGGGCGCTGAGGAAGGAACTGCATTCTCTCCTGTGATCAGGAGCAACAGGCAGACCGAAGAGGATATCCGCAACAGCGGTCTGGATTGGGTCATCGGACGGAACGGAATCTATATCGAGCCTGATGTGAAGTACATCGAGACCTATAAAAAAATGGGCGGCATAATCAATTGCGCAGGGAACGGACGCTGCGGCTACACCACCCGGTCGGAACTGGCCTGTGCTTACGCACGAATGCTGACCGATAGCAGTCATAACACGCTGACCTACAACCTGCACGGCGAAGCCATCACCCAATACGAACTTTCGGAATACCTGAACTTTGCTTTCGGCACTTCCCTGTCTTACACGCCTGTTTCCGTTGAAGAATACCGGAAGGAGCGGATCGCCGAGCTCGGCGATTTTCTCGGCACCATTATTGCGGGAATATACCAGGGCATCAGAGAAGGGAAAGCGGATAATCCAAGCCACTACCTGCAGGCAGCCGGCAGAGAGCACCAGAGCTGGCAGACTTATTTTGAAGGACTCAGAAAAGAATTATCCCGGGGTTAAACAGGATTAGGGCAACAGTGGAGGTGAGTCACAAAAGATTCAGGCCCGGAAGGTTCCGTCTCGGTCTTATCACGGTTATCAAGAAGTTGAGTGAAGGTACCAGAATACAAAAGTTCTAATAGGTAATGTTATTATACTCCTTCAATTGTTCATAACTTCGTTTCACACTTTCCAGTTCTGAAAGCCGGCTGAAATCCTGTTCGATTATTAGATATTCTATCCCGATTTGATTTGCTGTATCGATAATTTCCTGGATATTCATAATGCCGCTTCCGATCTCAGTTACGTCCTTCGGAGAAAAAACTCTCTGAAACTCCTGCATATCGATTACATTTTTCAGATCTTTTATCTGAAGGGCATTGATTTCTACTGACGGATCATCCGGTAAATCTTTTTGATGCAACAGCTTGGTTCTTTTATCCAGTTTTTTCAGCACTTCGACAGGTGATACACCGCCTCGAAGCACCCAGTATGTATCAAGTTCAAAAAAAACATACTCCGGATCAGTGTTTTCAGCAATTATGTCAAATACGGATTTATCATCGATCTTTTGGAACTCATGGAAATGATTATGATATAAAAAAGCCATTCCATGATCCTTACATTTTTTACCTATTTTATTGAACTCTTCACATTTCCAGAGCACATCACTTTTAGATGAAAAAAACTCAATAGCGGTTGTGAGTTTGGAGTTCCCTATTTGTGTATGATATTCAATAATCTTATCTATATATTCCAGTTTACACGGTAGAAGGTGTGCATTTATAACAGAAACTCCGATACTATCAGTAAAATGTTTTAATGAAACCGCCGGTATTTCAAAGCCGGTTCCGCTATCCTTATCTGCCTGATGATTCTCCAGTTCAATATACCTGTAACCGATATCCCTGACTTTTTTTATTGCCGACAGCGGATCCTTCTTCATTTCATTTCTAATAGAATATAGCTGCAATCCGATTTTCATATATTCATCCCTTGCCAATTCAATATCATCTGGATGAACCTCCTGAACTATAAAGACTCATCCAGATTGTCATATGCGTTCTAGGATTTCTTTATTGTGGAATCGATGCGAATATCCGAAGGAGTGTAATTGATACTCCGGACATAGTCGCATGAATCCTTTGCTCCGAACTCCCGCTTCATGCCTGCATCCTCCCATTCCACAGAAAGGGGACCTTGATAATTGGCGGCATTCAATTCTCGGATAATGCCGTCAAAATCAACGTCACCGCGGCCTACCGAAACGAAATTCCAGCGCCTGCGGAGATCCCCGAACTCCAGATGTGAACCGAGTATACCTGCTCTATCGGTTGGATTCATCTTGATATCCTTCATGTGAACATGGTACACACGATCGCTGAAATCATGAAGAAATACGACCTCATTCACACCCTGCCATACAAGATGGCTGGGATCATAATTCAGTCCAAGGGTTTTCCGATAATTGAAGGTCTCTAAGAGTCTCTCTGTAGTATAATAATCAAATGCAATTTCCGTCGGATGGACTTCAAGAGCAAACTTGATATCATACTCATCAAACACATCAAAGATAGGAGTCCATAGATCGAATATTTTCTTAAATCCATCGTCGATCATTTGCCTCGTTGTATGCGGGTACGAATACCAGTACGGCCACAGGGGCGAACCGGTGAAACATGGCACTACTTTGACTCCCATCAACTGAGCCGCTTTCGCCGTCGTCTTCATCTCATCGATTGCCCATTGCCTGATTCTCTCAGGTTGACCGCTGAGTTCCTTTGGGGCAAAGCTGTCCAGGCGGGGGTCCCAGTTATCCCCTACACACTGTCCGGTAAGATGGGCTGAAATAGCCCAGCAGTTCAAACCGTATTTCTCGAGGGTCTTTTTCACCTGAGGAATATATTCGGGATCATCGACAGCTTTTATGACATCAAAATGAGCATGTGTGGCAAGTTCGAGCCCATCAAAGCCCATTTTTTGCGCTGATGCACACAGCTGTTCAAGGTTCAAATCACCGAATTGGCCTGAGGCCAAGGTAACTGGTTTTATCATTTTCTTTTACTCCTTTATAGAATAATTAAGCTTCCGCTTTTTCCAATACTTCTTTTTCCATCTTCTCGCTCAGAACGATTCTTCGGTGAGTAGCAATACGCTCGCTTATAATCGGTCCAAGGGTCTGAATTAAAACGACAAGTATGAGTACCAGCCCCTGGGCGGCACCCTGAATGTAAACATCAAGGCCGCTGGCAGAAATGATTTTATCGATGGCTGCATACGATAAAGCGCCGAAGAAAACACCGAGCACTTTACCCTTTCCGCCGGACATGGCAATACCACCTAATACAACAGCTGCTATGGCATACATCTCGTAACTGGTAGCGGTGGATCCAGGAGTAACGGAAGTATTTTTCCAAACCAGAAGCTGCGAGGCAATACCCACAAGTATTCCTGTAATAATAAAAACGGATACCTTTATCCCGTCTACATTTATTCCCGCTAGATGAGCAGCTTTCGCATTGCTTCCGACGGCGTAGACTTTCTTCCCATACTTCGTATTTCTCGAAACATATACCATAATAACAACGAGAACAGCAAAAACAATAGCCATATAGGGTATACCTATCGATCCGATGTTCAGTCTGCCAGATCCAATCGTTTTTGTTATTTCATAGCTCTGAAACTTGTTCGAAATCTGGTATTTATATGAACTGCCGGTCATCTCAACAGGGAGATTGAATACATAGTACTCCGCGATGGAACGGAACACCAGCATGTTACCCAGGGTCACAACAAAGGGCGGCATTTTTGCCTTTCCGGATAATACTCCGTTTATGGCACCGAAAAAAGCACCTGAAAGTATTGAAGCGGCCATTGTTAGCAAAAGGTTGCCGTTGGATGAATTATAGACCAGAACCCCAATAGCTCCTGTAAGAGCCGTCATAGATCCTACTGATAAATCGAATTGTCCTGTTATGATTACCAGCGACATTCCCAACGCGATGATCCCAACTGTAGCACAGGTACTGCTGCTGAGAATCGTCGAGAAGTATTCCCAGTTAAATGTATACCCTCTGCTTGAGAGCACAAGGATATAAATACACAAAATCAAGATGAATACAAAAATAAAGCTATAACCGGACCAGGCTTCTTTGATTATTTGTATTGCTTTTTGGTAGGTGTTTTCTCCATTTCTCTCATTCTTTCCCATGTATTTACACTACCTCCGTTGTGTTGACCGCATTGGTTGAATATAACATTATATCGTGATCAGTTATTTCATCATGTTCGAATATCTTAATAATCTCTCCCTCATAGAAAACCGCACAGCGATCCGCAATCTTCTGAATTTCCGGAGTTTCCAGGGTATTAAAAATAATCGTCTTACCTTGTGAAGCGAATTTCAGTATTAGTTTATATATTTCTTCCTTCGCACCGACATCGACACCCTGTGTCGGATTATCCAGCAGGAGTACTTCCGCATCAGTGTTGATCCATCGGGCGATAAACACTTTCTGCTGGTTCCCGCCGCTGAGAGAAGTGATGGGATTGAAGGGGCTATGCGCCTTTATGTTCATCTGTTTTTTGAGATTATCATACTTGCTGACTTCATCTGAAAGTTTTATATGCTGCTTCTTTTTTGAAAGTATATGCTCCGAGAGATAGATATTCTCAAGAATTGACAAATCCGGTATGACAGAATTTTCATTTCTGTTAGTAGGCAGCAAACCTATCCCGGAATACATAGCCTTTTCAATGGAATCCCGCTTAACCTCTTTTCCCTTTACTTTCAATCTTCCACCGTAATAAGGTATATCGCCGAATATACAATGGAGTAGTTCACTGGCACCCGATCCCGCCAATCCAGTGAAAGCCAGTATTTCCCCTTTTTTCACTTCTAAGGAAATATTACTGAAACCGTCGCCAGTAAAACGATCCAGCTCAAGAATAGGATCACCTAATTCTCTCGGTTTATATACATCTTCATTCGCGTAATTTTCACCGACCATGTAACGTGTGACTTCGCCAGGAGTGACATCTTTTATTGCACCGCTGGTGATTTTTTCTCCGTTTCTGAGTACGGTAAAACTATCTGCCAGTACAAAAATCTCGGGCATCTTGTGAGAAATAAAAATGAATGATTTCCCTTGCTTTTTCAAATCTCTCAGGATAGAAAACAAATGATCAATCTCATCATTACTCAATGCTGTTGTCGGTTCGTCCAGAATAAAAAGATTGGCATTAAAATACAGAGCTTTGCATATTTCCAGGAGTTGTTTTTCACTTGTCTTCAGGTTTGAAACCAAAGTATCCGGATTTATGGAAACCCCTAACCGTTCAAACAATTTTCGAGTTTCTTCTATCATCTGTTTTTTATCGAGGGATCCGTGTTTTCTGGTGATCTCTCGGCAGAGGAATACGTTTTCAAATACTTTTAAATCATTTATCAGATTCAATTCCTGGTGGACGAAGGCGATCCCGCGCTCACCACTGGTCTTTATCGTTGGGTTTATTATCCACTGGTCTTCGTAATTGATCAGACCGGAATCCATGGGAACGACGCCTGTAAGAATATTCATTAAAGTGGATTTCCCCGCCCCGTTCTCCCCGAGGAGTGCATGGATTTCACCTTTTTTTACAGTAAAATCGACGTCATTGAGAGCCTTTTCTCCGCCAAAGGCTTTGCATATCTTTTTCATCTCTAAAATTTTCATATGAAAATGGATTCTCCCGATCTAATAGCTTGCGAACGTCCAAAAGGACGTTCGCAAGCATTTCAAGTTAGATAAATATCTTGTAGAAAAAATAGCTTTTTAGTTCCCTCGTCCGTCAAAACCCTTGTGATCTTTTGCATTGGTCCTGTCGACATACCAGGGATCCGGATAATAGGTATCACCTGTCGTAAACCGGAAGTTCTCCGGATCATCGAGGTACTCAAGAATAAATTTTCCGGCATCCAGCATCATTCCTGGAGACATATACACAGACATTATATCCTCAAAATAGGTTTCCATAATCGGTGTTAGACTCTGGTCCTCTCCGCGCATAACAGCATAGAGTTCCTCCATTCCGCCAACAGCGGTAGCATAGAGATCTATTGCTTCAATCCTCTTCTTCACATCTTCATTGAATACGTTGCTATCAAGAGATTCCAGAAGCGCCATGGTCATTTCATCATCCTGAGAGTTCACATAGATGGCACCTCCGGTTGATTCGGCACTTGCAAGCCAAGTCTGCATATCGGATTCGATGAAACCCTTGGCAATATCGTTTGACCAGTTGCACACGTAATTAAAAAAGCTGTTGCCGGTTTTGAGAGCCTTAGCTTCCTCTTCTGTCCAGGCTCTATCATACACATCGGTTATTTTATAGGTCTTGTCTGTTGCAGCATCTTTGAACTCATAATTACCTGTTAAGAAGTCAATGAAAGCATCAGAACGCCAGGTTGCATCAGTTGAAGTAGAACCAGTAAACTGTACAAGAGTATCTCCGGGAGCAAAGCCCCTTTCAACCAACCATGCGGCGCACATTGCTCCGGTTGCTTTATTGTCACCAGAGATGTTTACCAATGCGTACGGTACTGTGCTGTCAATAATACGAGCAAAAGAAATCCATGGTATACCAGCATCTGTAAGTTTCATTTCTCCGCTTGCAGCATCGTCATCGAAGGCACAGACTATACTTGCAAGAGCATCCCCATTTGCAAGGATCTCATCAACCTGGTCATTGGTGCTTGTACCGGCGGCGGCAGTGTAATGATATGCCTTGTATTTTCCTTCCGCATTTATCTCTTTAACTAAACGTGCAGCATAAGCTCCACATTGCCCCATCCACCCATGAGTCGCTGTTGGTGTGAGAAAGTAAATTGTGTCAGCCTTACTTTCCTCTACATCGCCGGCTTTCGCTTGATCTGCTTTCCCGGAGCATCCGACAAATGCGCATAATACTATGGCAATTGCCAACAGGGAAAAAAGTTTTCTCATCATTTCCTTACCTCTTTCTTTCTTATATTTTTCAATCCTGAGATTGATTTGAAACCTGAGTTTCTTTTGTCCTTTTAGGACATCTCACCTAAAGAATTTTCACAAATGAGTTTTTTTGTGAGCTCTCCCTGATCTTCTCGCAGATAATCATCTCTCTTAAACCTGCTTCAAGATCAGCAAAAAAAGTCTCACTCTTATCATCCAGTGCCTTCGAGTATATCTGTTTAAATCCTTGCTTGAACGCATCCGGAAATCCTTCGGCATGGCCTGCAGGGAAACTGATAAGGGACGCTGTATCTTTCCCCATCAATCCGGCATCCTTCGTTACAATCTGATTTGGGGATGACCTCCGCCCTATAACAACATTGCTTAGATCATCCAGGTTCCATTCTACTGAGGCTACGGTTCCTGAGATTTTTACGTCTATAGAGTTCTTTTTCCCAGCAAACATCTGGTTGATAAGAGCACTGCCTACGGCCCCGTTTTCAAAGCGCAGCATAAGACTAGCCATATCTTCCGTATCAATCGGTATTTCCTCATATTCCACTGATGCAGCTTTGCTTTTCTGTGAAAATGTCAGATTCTGCCCTTTCGCTTTTTTACGCTTATGGTAGACTGTTTTAAAATCCGCCATTACTTCCGTTATTCTTAAGCCACTAATGTATTCGATCAGATCTATCCAATGAGAACCAATATCAGCAATCGCCCGTGTTGAACCGGATTTACTGGTCTCGAGTCTCCATGAATAATCTGTTTCATATAAAAGCCAGTCCTGAAGGTAGCTTCCTGAAATAGAGGTGATGTCGCCGATTTCACCGCTTCCAATGAGCTCTTTCAGGTAATGTGCAGCCGGATAAAACCGGTTTTGAAAGTTCACCGCCGCGACTACTTTGTGCTTTTTCGCCAGTGCCGCCAGTTTCTTTCCTTCGTCCACTGTCATCGTCATCGGTTTTTCAAGTATGATGTTGATACCCTTTTCAATTGCATAGGCAGCTATTTCGTAATGGGTATAATTGGGTGTACATATATGAATAAAATCCAGATCCAGTTTCTCGATCATATCTTTATAATCACTGAAGGATTGATCAATATGGTTCACCGCCGCTTTCTGATGGGCATCAACAGGATCGCAGACAGCAACAACGTCAACAAAGCCGAGACGTCTGACTGCTTCGATATGCGCCGCCCCTATAAAACCAAGCCCGATAACGGCACTTTTTAGTCTCTTCATTTTTAACTCCGAAATGTAAAGCTTTACATGATTCTATTATCATAATAGTAAAATAGCAAGATATTTTTTTATATTTTCTAAAATTTAGTTGGATTTCAGTATATTTTTCCATTATCAGTCGATATAATATTAAAAATATTGCATAATATAGTTGTAATGCTTTACAATATTATAAAATATATATACAGGGAGTTGTTTTGAATATAATAGATATTTCCAAGCTCTGCGGAGTTTCTACAGCAACAGTATCACGGGTTATAAATAAGGACCCCCGGGTATCGAAAGAAACCCGGCAAAAGGTGTTAAAGGTAATAGATGAAAACGACTACATTCCGAATAAATCCGGACGCTACCTTCGGACTTCCCGGAGCAATAAGATTCTAGTGATGATTCCGACATTCTTAAATCAGTTTTATTCGGTTATAGTAGAAGGCATAGAATACCAGGCAGATAAAAAAGGGTATCAAGTCGTTGTCGTAATGACGATGCTTCAAAAAAGATTGGAAGAAAAATACATAGATATGCTGAAGTCAAAACAGGTTGACGGTTGTATAAACTTTTTCAGTACTTTTTCCAGTGATGAAATCAGTTCCCTTGCAAATCGTTATCCTTATGTCCAGGGCTGCGAGCCGACTATTGGAGCAAAAGTATCAAGTGTGGTTATAGATAACAGGGATGCAGTTTTTAAAGCAGCCAGTTCCTTCATTCAGAAGGGACATAAAAGAATCGCGTACATAAGCGGTAATTATTATAAGTTTTCCGAACAGAGCAGAGAAGCAGGGTATAAACAAGCCCTCGAAAATGAAGGAATCATTTTTGACCCGGCCCTGCTCGCAAAGACAGAGTATCGGTTTAAAGATGGCTATAACATCTGTGAAGCAATGATGCAGCTTCCACAAGCCCCGACGGTTTTTATGACAGCCTCGGATCCCTTGGCTATCGGAGTGACAAACTTTCTCATTGAAAAAGGGTACAAAGTAGGAAAGGAAATTATGGTTATTGGTTTTGACAATTCTGATATTTCCAAATTCTTTATTCCAAAACTATCAACCATAAGCCAACCGAGGTTCGAGCTTGGCACAACTGCGTTTGATCTTCTGAATGAAAAAATTGAAAATATCAACAGCCCGGTAAAAAAGACTATACTACCTTTCAAAATAATTCATAGAGAATCGACCATCGGCTGATAATCCATGATATCAAGTACAAAAGAATACATCCCCAAAATCATTTCACCCACTGAAATATTTTAGGCTTGGACTATTTAAATAATTAATTTATGCTATTACTTTTTCAGGAAAGTAGATGAAAGGTATTGAAATACGAAAAATGAATGATGAGGATATCCCCCGTATTGTAGATATCTGGTATGAAACTTCTGTAACAGCTCACAGTTTCATATCAGAAAAATATTGGGAATCCAATAGAGAATTGATGAAAACTCAATACTTACCGATCTCAGAAACCTATGTGGCACTTATCAATAATGATATTGCCGGATTTATATCAATTATCGATGAATATCTTGCGGCAATTTTTGTAAGACCGGATACTCAAGGGAAGGGAATCGGAAGCTCATTGCTGAATCATGTAAAAAGTATCCGTAATAATCTTCAATTGAAAGTATATATGAAAAATCAAAAGACCATTGAGTTTTATAAAGCACACGGATTCGCCGTAGTCTCAGAATCTACAGACAATGAGACAGACGAGAATGAGTTTATAATGGAGTGGCATAAATAATTAACATATAAGCGGTTCTGTATCGCATATGCGGCTGCGGAGCCAGGCGCCTTGATTCATTTTTTACAGAACCATGAGGTCTATATCATGAATGATTGGTTTACAATCGACCAAATTGACGATGAAACATACATCATTAGCGAATATCGGCATTGGGAGGAAACACACTGTTACCTCTTGAACGGGTCAGAACACAGTTTACTCATTGATACCGGGCTTGGAATCTGTAATATCCATGACGAAATCATGAAACTGACTGTTAATCCTGTCACTGCTGTGGCAACCCATATCCATTGGGACCATATCGGAGGTCATGAGTATTTTCCTGACTTTTACGCTCATCGGGCTGAATTACATTGGCTGAATGGTGAGTTCCCCCTGACGATGGATCAGATAAAAGACATGGCAGCAGACCGGTGTGATCTTCCAGATGGGTACGATGTAAATGAGTACAGGTTTTTCCAGGGAAACCCAACAAGAATTATTGAAGATAACGATATGATAGATCTTGGCAGCCGCAGCATCCAGGTTCTGCATACACCCGGTCATTCACCGGGACATATGTGTTTCTGGGAAAAAGAACGAGCTTATCTTTTTACCGGAGATCTGGTTTATAAAGATACTTTATTTGCGTATTTTCCTTCCACCGATCCCCAAACATACCTCCACTCCCTTGAACGGATTTCTGAACTTCCCGCAAAGAAGGTGTTTCCGGCTCATCACTCCCTGGATATTCATCCCGAGATTCTAACGAGAATGCGCAATGCTTTTCGGCAGTTACAGCATAACGGAAAATTACATCACGGCAGCGGAACGTTTGACTTTGGAGACTGGGCCGTTCGGCTATAATCGGAATTTCAGAATTGACATATTGTACTGACTGAATACCGGTGTATAATCAGACATAATAGAAACAGCATCCAAGAGCGAATGGCCGGTTCAGCTTAGCTTGGCTAATTGACTATTGGCCGATTTTAATCGTATCCGCTTTGCTGCAAAAATTTTCCATATAGTCGGGCCGACACTTTTTAAATCCGATCGAGGAGCAGCTATGTCAGAAAAAAACTACACAGATATCAATTCCTCATTCTTCAATAAGTGGGTTGAACACGGCTGGGAATGGGGAACACCTATCACCCATGAAATGTTCCTTGATGCGAAAGTGAACAATATCTGGTCTGTTGTATTAACACCGACAAAACCGGTACCCAAAAACTGGTTCTGTGATTTTAAGGACGCCAGGATCCTCGGACTCGCTTCGGGAGGGGGCCAGCAGATCCCCATTTTTACAGCCTTAGGAGCTGACTGTACCGTATTGGACTATTCGGATAAGCAGCTGGAGAACGAAAAAATGGTAGCGGATCGGGAGAACTACCAGGTTTCGCTTATAAAGGCTGACATGACAAAGCCCCTTCCTCTCGAAAGCGGTTACTTCGATCTTATTTTTCATCCTGTATCGAATTGTTTCATTCATGATGTAATTCCTGTCTGGAAAGAATGCTACAGGGTCCTGAAAGACGGGGGTATTCTGTTGGCGGGCTTTGATAACGGCATCAATTATCTTTTCGATGAAGAGGAGAAGGAGCTGAAATTCAAACTGCCTTTCAACCCTTTGTTGGATAAACAAATGTACGAGTATTCTCTGCAGAATGATTGGGGCATCCAGTTTTCGCATACCATCGAGGAAGAGATCGGAGGTCAGCTGAAAGCCGGTTTTACTCTAACTGATATCTATCAGGATACCAATGGGGAGGGAAATCTTCATAACCATAACGCTCCCTGTTTTTATGCAACCCGCTCGGTGAAAAGGGTATAAATGGAATGAGACGGTGAATTCTACTGTGTAATCGCTTATTTATCATTTTCCTTTCCGGATATATACTTGGTTTTAGGCCGGGCATCAAAAAGAGGGTCCATGCCGAACTGATATATAAGGAGGAATCAGTATGCAGCAAATCGGTAAAGATAAGAACATCCTGCTTCTTACGATACCCTTAGCCTTTCTTACTGCCCTGGCCAGTTACGCTGGAGTCTTTCTCGAAAATACCTACTCCCGGGAAACAATGAATTATGCGGCTCAAGGCATAGGACAGGATGCAGTCAACTTATTTATCGTTGCTCCCCTCCTTCTGATTTCGGCTCTCTTCGCGTATCGACGCAACAAATTGGGTCTGTTTATATGGAGCGGCGCTCTTTTTTATCTTGTTTATTCATACACCATCTACGCCTTTGCCCTTCACTTCAACTCTCTCTTTCTCATCTACTGTATGATTCTGGGTCTGTCGTTTTATTCCTTCGCCTATTTCATGTACACTGTCTTGAAAGAAGATATCACCGGCTGGTTTACCGATATGCTTCCGAGAAAAAGCATAGCAATTTTCTTTTTTGTTATTGCAGCCTTATTCTATGCCCTCTGGTTATCGGAAATTATCCCGGCTCTCCTGGAGAATAAGACTCCCGCGAGTGTGGCAGAAAATGGTTTATTGATTAATCCCGTGCATGTCCTGGATTTGTCAATTTGTCTGCCCGCCCTGATAATCACCGGAATTCTACTGCTGAAAAGAAAGAAACCGGGCTTCCTTCTTACACCCGCTCTGCTCAGTTTCTGCGTTTTGATGTCTGTTGCTATTGTGGCCATGGTAATCGTTATGAAAATGAACGAACTGGAAGCAGACATGGGATTAGCTGTCATTTTCGGAATCATAACTTTCATCAGTATTTTCTTTTTTATTCGATATCTCAGAAGTCTGAAATGAGTTATCCGTATCCTCGCTGAAGATCGGGAAAGGCTTTCGCGGGTCCTCGAGACGGCCTTTTTTGCCGATACGGTCCAGACGATCTTTACTTTCCCCCGAAAAAATAGGATTCTAATCCCACCACTATTAAGGACCGTCAATTGAATATCCATCTATACCTTTCGTTTATCCTTGCTTCAGCCATTGTTTTAATTATCCCCGGACCCACCATTCTCACGGTCATAAGCCAGTCCATTCATCATGGAAGGAAGTCCGCTTTCCCACTGGTCCTCGGTGTGCTGCTCGGGGACTTTTCCGCCATGACATTATCCCTCCTGGGACTCGGTGCAATACTGCAGACATCGGCTGTTTTGTTTCGAATATGCAAATTGGTTGGAGCCTCATACCTGGTCTATCTCGGGTTGAAATCCTGTTTCGTGAAGGATATTCAGAATACCCCGGAAAATGGAACAGAAGAAAAAAAGAGCCGCTCCCAGCTGTTTCGTTCAACCTTTCTGGTGACCATCCTGAATCCGAAGAGCATCGCCTTTTTTGTTGCCTTTTTTCCTCAGTTTGTTGATCCTGCCGGAATAGCGGTTCACCAGTTTTTCCTTCTGGGAACAACCTTTCTGGTCCTCGCTGCTGTCAATTCCGCTTTGTATGCGGTTTTCTCGGGGAATCTGGGCCATTTTATGAAAAGAGATATTGTAAAAAAGTGGTTCCAACGCATAAGCGGGGGTGTTCTCATAGGCGCCGGACTCATGACTTTGGCTGTGAAGGAACAGTAACAGAACGCCTGCTGTTTCCGGATGACACCGTTCAAGCCGGATGTAAAGATTGTATTGAGACAGCCATTATTTCGCGGGAAGATATGAATTGAAAATACCATCAATCGTGGAGGAACAGATACATGGCAGAATATACCAAATCCATCGTAAGCTTCGAAGAATCCTTTGCCAAACTTGATATTCGGGTCGGACGGATAGTTGAGGTTGAACTCGAAACCAGGACCCGCAAAGCGACTTATAAAATGGTGATCGATTTCGGGAAATATGGAACAAAGACCAGCTACGGAAGGTTCACCAATCATCCGGTAGAAGAAGTAAAGGACAGGCTCGTTCTCGGTGTACTGAATTTCGGTCCCCTGCAAATGGGGCCTGTTGTTTCGGAAGTACTGGTTCTCGGGGTACAGTATCCGAAGGCTGAGAGCGGCGAAGCCGCCTTTGTCTCACCGGCGGCGAATGCGAAAATCGGCAGTAAACTTTTCTAGTTTAGAGAAGGAGAAAGGATGATTCAGGACCAGCTGTTCAGTGAAATGCGGGATGAGACAGTTTTTGAACTCTCAAAAAAATACGGCCTCGAGTATGTGGAAGAGATCTTTGAACGGAAGGTCTTTCCCGACAAAAAGGCCTTAGATGGTCTATCGGTATTCGAGGAACCCTTACAGGAGAATTTCTGTACGTCTGCTGAAATCCTTGATAAGCTGCACAAATACGGCGCCCCCGCCAGCGTCGCCCAGCTTGGCGGACGGTATTTTGGTTTCGTGGACGGAAGCGTCGTCCCCGCGGGCCTGGCTGCCAGACTGCTGAGCGACTTCTGGGACCAGAATACTGCCATGTATGCCATGTCGCCGGTAGCGTCAAAACTGGAAGAGGTGGTCGAATCCTGGCTGCGCGAATTATTCGGGCTGCCCGAATCAACAAAAGCCGGATTTGTGAGCGGGTCCTCCATGGCTACCTTCTGCGGACTGGCGGCGGCGCGATACAGAATACTTGAAAGAAAGAATTGGGATGTGAATAAAAAGGGGCTGCACGGAGCACCACGAATCAGGCTGGTTACCGGTGATCAGGTCCATGCAACGGTTATCAAAGCCGCGGCGCTGCTGGGCTTCGGAACGGACAACATTGAATTCGTTGAAACCGATGAACAGGGCAGGATAATTCCCGAAAAGATCCCCGGACTCGATGAAAACACGATTCTCGTTCTCCAGGCCGGAAACGTGAATACCGGTTCCTTCGATGACTTCAAGACAATTTGCCGTACCTTCGGTCCGGGCGGTCCCTGGATTCACATCGACGGCGCCTTCGGCCTGCCCTGCGGAGCGGTAAAAGAACTGCGGCATCTTACAGAGGGAATAGAGCTTGCGGACTCCTGGAGTTTTGACGGCCACAAAACCCTGAACACTCCCTATGACAACGGCATAATACTGTGCAGAGACGGGGAAGCTCTGGTCGGTGCATTGAGGATGTCAGGCGCCTACATACGCCGCAGTGAGCAACGGGACGGAATTCTCTATACCCCGGCGATGTCGAGAAGGGCCCGGATCATCGAACTGTGGGCGACCCTGAAATCCCTGGGGAGAGAAGGCCTCAGTGAGATGATCTACGGAATGCACCAGCAGGCGAAACAGTTCGCCCGGGAACTGAAAGCTGCGCATTTTGAAATCCCGAATGAAGTGCATTTCAACCAGATCCTTGTTTTCTATCAGGACAGTGAAACTACCATGGCAATACTGAAGAAAATTCAGGAGCTCGGGGTTTGCTGGTGCGGAAATACGAAATGGAAGGGAAAGGATGTGATCAGAATCAGCGTATGTTCCTGGGCGACAACCGGGCGGGACATATCCCTTTCAGTCGCATCATTCATAGAGGCGCGGGAAATTATCCTGAACGATGAATAGATCATTGCAGGCATCAACAATAAATCGATACTGATTCAGCTCGCCTATCCAGCCTGGCTTCTTTTAAGAGGGCGGTTATCGATTGTGAAATCGGGAATATTAAATGCTTGGCAGGATAGATAAAGCGGATATATTATGGAAATGGATGCATGATAAACATGAATATGAAGGCAGCACCCGACTTAATAAAGTATCCCCGGCCGCCAACCGGGGCACCCCGGCTCAAACTCGACAAGCCCGGTTTCACCGAGGGTCGTATAGTATGTTGAGGAAGATACGGAAAATACAAAATCACCGATAAAAGCAAGGACAAAATAAGTTATGCCTACTATTGCTTTTCTCCTGGTTATCCTGGCAGCTGCACTCCATGCGCTGTGGAACTTCCTCACCAAAAAAACTGCCGGTGATCTCGCGACCATCTGGAACGGTATGGTAATGGTCTGTATCGTATTTACCCCGTTCATGTTTTTTCTTGCTCCTGAAGTAGTGGCTTTCAGCAAAGTGTATCCGCATATCATTGCCTCGGGGGTAATTCACGCCTTTTACTTTTTCTACCTCGCAAAAGCATACGAGCATGGTGAAATTTCTGTTGTTTATCCCATCGCCAGGGGCACGGGAATTGCCGGTACCGCGATTGCAGCCTCTCTGCTGCTTCGGGAAAACATATCTCTTCCGGGCACCAGCGGAATTATCGTAGTGTGTACAGGTATCTTTTTACTCGGATATAAAAACGGCCGGCACAAACACGGAATAAAATTTGCGCTTGTAGTCGGCGTCATGATTGTCAGCTATTCTATCGTCGATAAGCTTGCAGTTGGAATATCACATCCCCTGTTTTATATCTACGGATGCACCGTACTGTTTACACTGCTTCTGGCTCCCCATGTGATGATCAGAAAACGGAGAGAATTATCAGAGGCCTGGAAGTCCAGGAAAAAATATTCAATCACCATTGGTTTAGGTTCAGTAAGCACATACCTCATTATTCTTTTCGTATTCCGGATAGCACAGGTCAGCTATGTTGTAGCCGCCAGAGAGTTTGCTGTAGCGATCGGTGCAATCCTGGGCTTTATTTTTCTCAAGGAGAAACTTACCATAAGAAAAGCGATCGGCATTGCCGCTATCGTGGCAGGAATGATCCTGATAAAAATGGCATGAGTAATTCTGAAATTACATAACAGCACTTATGCGGGTCCGGCTGCGGCATGATGCAGGTCCGCCCAAACCGATTCCCGCGACTGCAACAAAAGATGCCCGCAGACCATTGCTGAAACACCCGCCGGCTGTTCATGCATTTCATGAAGGCAGGTCAAGCTTTCTTTTTCCCTTCGAGAACACCACAAACTTCAATGGAAAGTTTTAGTGACGTATACTACACACCCTCCGCCGGAATCCGGCTTTCCAGGGTCTCAGGATCCGGCGCCGCTTATAGGAACCATAAGCTTTGGGGGAAGCTATTTTTCAGACCAGGAAAGTACTATAATTAATGCGAGAGAAACCATGGCTTCAGATTTCATTTCATACAACCAACTCGCCTGGACGGAGGATCTTCTATCCGACCCGTCGGAGTATGAAGCTGAAGTCGGTGTGTATATCGATCTGATTCATCGTACAGCGCTTGATCCTGTTCGGACAGTACTGCATGTGGGATCCGGCGCAGGCAGGCATGATCTCTATTTCAAGAAATATTTTAAAATCACCGGCCTTGATCTCAGTGTCGGTATGCTGAATATGGCAAAAAAATTAAATCCCGAAATTGAGTATATCGAGGGAGATATGCGCACCCTCCGCCTGGACCGACGGTTTGATTGTGTTGTTATACCGGACAGCATTGATTACATGGTTTCATTGGATGATCTGAAACAGGCAATGCAGACTGCGGCAACACATTTGAAACATGACGGTGTTCTGCTGATCGTCGGGAAAACAGAAGAAACCTTTCAGAATAACAATTTTGTCTACACCGGGGAGCAGGGAGACACACACGTTACACTCTTTGAGAATAATTACAGAAATCCGTACACTCCCGATACATACAGAATAACCATGGTGTATTTAATTCGTAAGGCAGGAGAACTTACCGTCTACACGGAAGAATCTGAAGCAGGACTCTTTCCCCAGGCAGTATGGGATACTGTTTTCAAAGATTCCGGATTTGTCATGGAAAAGAGAAAACTGGACGGATTATATGATTCCTATCTGCCTGAAGGTGGTGAATACCCATTAACTATTTTTATCGGAAGAAAGAAATAATCGAAAGAATTTTCAGCGCCCGGGGTGATGACGGGTGCTGGAAGATGCTTTCACCGTCCGACAAGTACTATCCCGCTTGTCTGCATTATGCTCCCAAGTATAAGGCGACCCTATGGGTTCTCATCCTGCTCGCCGATCTTGAAGCAGACCGGGATGATCCCCGGACGGTAAGGCCTTTGAAGATCATCAAAGAGCACTTCTACGATTCCGCTGCACACATCTACTCCCTGAAGGATGATCATTTTCCCATCCCCTGTCTGAACGGAAATATCATCTATCTCGACGCCTATTTCAATAAGGGGGCCGTGAGCCGGGAAAGCCTGGCTGCCGCCCGTTTCTTTTCCCGGCACCAGCGCTTCGATGACGGAGAATATACAGTCCCTGCCAGTGAATATTGTTCCAACAAGAGCTGCTATGGAAAACATTCCTGTTACTGGGGAATTGTGAAACTCTTCAAAGGTCTTTCCTTCATACCGGAAAGCGTAAGAACAGATTCAATGAAAGATCTGCTGGGAAATTGCGTCCAGTATATTCTGCTGCATAATGTCTGCTATCGTTCGCATGATAAGAACCGGATAATGATTAATAAAATAGACCGGCTGACCTTCCCCAATATGTATCAAAGCGACTTTCTGGAAATTCTCTGGCTGCTGTCAAGAGAAAAGATAAAATCTGAGAAGATATACCCAGCCCTCGCCTTGCTGAAATCAAAGAGAAAGACGGACGGTAATTGGAATCTGGAACGGAAAATAAACAATCTGATAACTTCCATCGGCAAGGTGAATCAGCCAAATCAGATTATAAGCCGGAGAGCCGCCCAGGTGCTGGATTATTATGATTCCCAGGATGTTCTGTTCAGCCGGCATTTTTCGAAAATAACTTGATCCGGATGAAAAACCTCAATACTTTTGCAGCATGAGCAAAACGGGTTTTGAAGAAGGAAACAGAAGATTAATCCGGTTTGAAACCACCCCATTCGAAATAGGTTCCCGGACTATCCTCAGGCTGCCTGTTGACGCAAGCGCCCAGCTCCCGTCACGGGGGATGACACTGATCGAGGGGAACTTCAATGATATCCCCTTTCAGGCCGTACTCGAGCCGGACGGGAAAGGCAGCCACTGGTTCACTGTCGATAAATCCTTGATCGAAGACTCCGGAATGTCGGCCGGCCGCACGGTGTTTCTGGCTATATGGCCGTCCAAAGACTGGCCGGAACCCGCGGTACCGGAAGACCTGCAGTCCGCCCTCGCCGCCACCCGGCAGGCACACACCCTGTGGAAGAGCATCACCCCGATGGCCCGCTGGGACTGGATCCGATGGATACGCTCAACCAGGCAGGCGGAAACCCGCAGACGCCGGATCGAGGCAGCACTCGATAAGCTGGGAAAAGGCGAACGACGCCCCTGCTGTTTTAACCGCAACCTCTGTACCGATCCATCGGTATCACGAAACGGGGTGCTTCTCGACCCGCCGCAATAGGTTTTCATGGTACCGGTAACGGCAGTTTTTCTTCGGCGGACAGCTTAAGGGCTGTCTATACAGAAGGACATCTCCACAGCCGGCAGCAGAATAATGTCCCCAGGAATACCGATTTCTAATCGAATACACCCTGACACTGTTCAGGTACCCTTTCGGGAACACTGTGCATTGGGATTGCACCTTGCCCGCCCGGGCGGTTAACCTCACTGGACAGTCTTGACCATGCGGCGCTTCCTGGTGAGACGGTTTCGGTTCATCCGGCGCTTGACATTGTTAGCCGGCTAACATATTGTATGAGTATGCCCGAATATTCATCTTATCGCCTGTACCATCACTTCCTGCATTGCGCCAAACTGCACCATAAATGCGCTGCAGGGGCTTTCAAAAGAACGGGGGTTTACAGAGGGCAGCCTTACCTGATGCATATTCTGAACGAATATCCGGGAATATCACTCCGCACTCTGGCAGCCCGTATGGAATCCGAGCCGGCAACGATCACCCGGATGGTCAGACGGATGGAGGTGCACGGGCTCATCCGGCGTGAGCTGGATCCCGAGGACAGCCGGGTCCATCATTTCTACCTGACGGAACGGGGACAGTTCAAACGACGGGAGACTGAAGAAGTGCATAGGGAATTGGGCCGGCGCCTCTTTCGGGGTTTTTCGAAAGACGAAAAAGCCTTCCTGGAAACAGCTTTCGCGCGTATGACGGAAAATATCCGGAAGGAAGGAAAATAAGTGAAACAGTTTCGACGACTACTCGCCTATCTCAAACCCTACTGGCCGGCGGCGGTTGCCGCCCCGCTTTTCATGACCCTCGAAGTAGCCATGGACCTCAGCCTGCCGCGGCTCATGCAGCAGATTGTCGATATCGGACTTGCGAGGTCCGATATGGCGTATGTTATGCAGACCGGCCTCAGAATGCTGATGCTCACCCTGTTCGGGGTCGCCGGCGGCGTGCTCTGCGCCTATTTTTCAGCTGTCGCTTCGGTGAGTATGGGAACTGATATCCGGCAGGCCCTCTACAGCCGTATTCAGAAGCTCTCCTTCCGCGGCCTTGACCGCCTTGATACGGGGGGACTTATTACCCGCCTCACCAGTGATATCATTCAGGTCGAGGAAGTCACCATGATGATGATGCGGATTGTCGTACGGGCGCCCCTGCTGGTGGCAGGCAGCCTCGTGATGGCTGTCATAATCAGCCCGAAACTGTCGCTGATTCTGCTGGTCCTCATCCCCCTCCTGGTCATGGCTACCCTTCTTACCGTACGAAAAGCACTTCCCCTCTTTTCCCGGGTCCAGAGCCGGCTCGACCGGGTCAATACCGTCACTCAGGAAAACCTTGCCGGTGTGAGAGTCGTCAAGGCTTTCGTTCAGGAGGAATCCGAAAAGGAGCGCTTTGCCGAAGCGAACGACAGCCTTATGCAGACGATGATGCAGGCGTCGCGTGTCATGGTGATGATCATGCCCGTGGTGATGCTCATCCTGAACGGCGGTATCGCGGCGGTGCTCTACTTCGGAGGGATCCTGACGATAGAAGGACTGATGACCGCCGGCAAACTCATGGCCTTCATATATTACCTGATGCAGATGCTCATGTCGCTGATGATGATCGCCATGGTGATGGTCCGTTTTTCCCGAAGCCTGGCTTCCGCGGCCAGGATCATGGAGGTCTTTGATGCTCCGGCCGGGCTGCCTTCCGCCGCCGATCCAATAAAAGATCTTCCTTTCAGCGGAGCGGTCAGCTTCGAAAATGTCACCTTTCATTACGGCAATCCGGAGGTGGACAAAGCCGCTCTCCATGAGCTCAGTCTCGATATACCCGCCGGAAAACTGACTGCGATCATGGGAACGACAGGGTCCGGAAAAACGACCCTCATCAACCTCATCCCCCGAATGTATGATGTTACATCGGGGCGCATCACCTACGATGGTATCGATATCAGGGAAACGGATGAACTCACCCTGCGGTCGCGGATCCGCGTCGTTCCCCAGCAGGCGGTTCTCTTCTCGGGTACGGTGCGTGAAAATATTGCCTGGGCTCTCCCCGGGGCGTCCGACGCGGATATTCTGCGGGCGGCTGAAACCGCCCAGGCCCTCGAGTTCATTGAAAAACTGCCGGAGGGCCTCGACACTTCCGTAAACCAGCGGGGCGTTAACCTCTCAGGAGGACAGAAGCAGCGGCTGGCAATCGCCCGGGCGATCTTAGGCGGACCGCCGCTCCTCATTCTGGACGACAGCACCAGCGCTCTGGATATGACCACGGCGGCCCGTCTCGTTGCCGCCCTGAAAAAAGAGCGCCGGGGACAGACCACCCTCCTCATCGCCCAGCGGATCGATTCGGTGAAGAACGCCGACCGCATCCATGTCTTAAGCGACGGCCGGCTTGCCGGCAGCGGCAGCCATGCTTCCCTCCTTGCCGACTGTCCGCTCTACCGCGAGATATACGAATCACAGACAGGGGAGGAGAATGCCCATGCCGGCTGAAAAGCAGCACAAATCCGACAACAGCGCCTCCGTGCCGATCTTCGCGGGACGCGGCCCCGGTCACGGCCCACGGCATGCCGCCATGGCCGCCGGGCCCAAACCAAAGGTAAAGGACGCCAGGAAAACCATTCTTCGATTCGGAGCGTATCTCAGGCCCTTTCTGCCCCGGCTGACCGCTGTCTTCATTCTGGTAATCATCGCCTCGGCACAAAGCATGCTGGGTCCCTACCTGATCAGCCGTGCGATAGACGGTCCCATCCTTTCGGGCGATTTTCCCGGTCTCCTGCGTATTTCTCTCATCATGCTCGGTCTCTATGTCATCACCGCCGCCGCCAACGGGCTCATGCAGATCATTATGATCGGCGTCTCCCAGCCGGCTCTCCGAAACTTGCGCCGTGACCTTTTCCGCCATATTCAGTCGCTGGACCTGGCCTTCTTCGACAGCCGCCCGCGCGGCGAGATCATCAGCCGGATGACCAACGATGTGGAGAATATCAGCAATGTGCTATCCCAGAGCATTACGCAATTTTTCACGAGTATTCTGTCCCTCACGGGCGTGCTGATTATGATGTTCCTGATGAATGTACCTCTCGCATTTATCACCCTGGCGACAATCCCCCTGAGCTTTCTGATCACCGGTTTCATCGGCCGGTACAGCCGCGAAAACTTCCGTAAACGCCAGCGGCATCTGGGCGAGATCAACGCCCACATCGAGGAAACCGTGACGGCCCAGCGGATCATCAAACTCTACGGCAAAGAAGCGGACATGGAGGAGACCCTCGCTATTTCCAACCGCCAACTGAAAGGCGCCTCGATCCGCGCCCAGGTTCTCGGCGGTCTCATGGGCCCATTGATGAACATGACGAACAACCTGCGTTATCTCATCGTCGCCGCCGCCGGGGGAATACTCGGAATCCGTGAAATCCTGACCATCGGCGTGATCGCCGCCTTTCTCAACTACACCCGCCAGTTCGGCCGGCCTCTCAATCAGCTGGCCCAGCTCTACAATTCCATCCTCTCGGCCCTCGCCGGAGCGGAGAGGATCTTCGAAGTCCTCGATGAGAAAGCCCGGGTAGTCGACGATCCCGCCCCGCTTACTATCGGTAAAACCAGGGGACATGTGGTGTTTGACCAGGTGAACTTCAGCTACATCCCGGACACTCCGGTGCTGAAGGATATCACCCTCGAAGCACAGCCGGGGCAGACCGTAGCGCTTGTAGGCCCGACAGGCGCCGGCAAGACCACCATCATCAATCTGCTCTCACGGTTTTACGATATCGACAGCGGGACGATCCTGCTGGACGGAAAGGATATCCGGCGGCTGAAAAGAAGCGAACTGCGGGGTTCCCTCGGACTGGTCCTGCAGGACACCTTCCTTTTCTCCGCCAGCGTCAGGGAAAATATCCGCTACGGGCGGCCCGATGCCACCGATGAGGAAGTCCGCAGAGCGGCCGAAACAGCCTGCGCCGATCACTTTATCCACCACCTCCCTGAAGGGTATGAAACCCGTCTTTCCGAAGACGCCTCGAACCTCAGCCAGGGCCAGCGGCAGCTGCTTGCCATCGCCCGGGCCGTTCTGCTCGATCCTTCCATACTGATTCTCGACGAAGCCACCAGCAGCGTCGATACCCGTACGGAAAAGCTGATACAGGAGGGGATGACCCGGCTGCGGCAGGGCAGGACCTCCTTCGTGATTGCCCACCGGCTTTCGACAATCAGAGACGCCGATCTGATCGCCGTTATTGAAGACGGCCGCATCGAGGAACAGGGCACCCATCAGAGCCTCCTGACCGCTGAGGGAGTGTACGCTCAGTTTCACCGGAGCAGATTCGAGACCAGTCTGAACTAACCTACCATCATCCGGCCGATGAGGCCCCCGCAGCTTAATCAAGGGATGCAACAGCCGCGGGTCTTCAGTAATAATGTCAGATCACCGACCGGCTTGATTTCCCCGAAGATTTAAGAGATAAATTAGGTGAGGAACCTGCAATGAATACCACTGACGAACATTCCCCGGAGCATTTTTCTAACTACAGTATCGAAAACAAAGTTTTAGACATCAGCGGGAGCCCCCGTAGAAACGGGAATTCAGACGTTCTCCTGAAACAGATCCTGCGGGGCGTTTTCGACCGCGGCGGCGTCAAAAAGAAACCGGACCTGATGAATGAGGTATATCGGACCGGCCGCGACCTGGGAGAGGCAGTTATACAGAGCTGAGTCTCCGGTCCTCGTGGTATTCATCGGCTGCAGGTAGGAGGATAATCGACGGTATGAGTAATATTCAGTTCAGTAATCTTGAAACAGAGCGGTTGATTATCAGACGCTTCAGAGAATCCGACGCTGAACCTTTTTTTGCATACAGGACCAGGCCCGAGGTGTACACATATCAGGGCGAACGATGGGTGGATTTTACCCATGAGCAGGCGGCACAGTTCGTAAGAGACCAGCTTGATTCCGGTTTCGGTGTGCCTGATACCTGGGTGCAGCTTGCAGTTGAACTGAAGGAGGCAGGGCAGCTGATCGGAGACCTGGGGATACACAGCCTGCCGCACGACACACGGCAGGCTGAAATAGGCTTCACTATTCATCCTGATTTTCAGAAAAAGGGATACGGAATCGAGGCTGTTCTGCGCCTTATAGAATACCTCTTTACTTCGCTGCAACTGCACAGGGTGATCGCGATAACCGATGTACGGAATAAGGCTTCAATCTGTCTGATCGAAAAAACCGGAATGAGAAGGGAAGGCCTCTTCCTGAAGAACACATGGAACAAGGGCGAATACACCGATGAATATCTGTACGCTCTTTTGAGAGAGGAATGGAGCCACTATGAGTAATGTGGAAATTCCGGGATTGTATAAACACTACTTCATCGACAAACAGGATGAGAGAAAGATGCTGTTTGAAAAAATCGCAGCCCTGCACCAGCCCCGGAAAGGAATATACCCTGGAAGCTTCGTTCATATCACTCCCTCGTTTTATATCCATGATATGACGTACATTGATTCTGACAGGAGAATAGCCGGGTTTTTCTCCGACAGCACTGTACTGCAGTATATAGAAACGCAGAAAAAATACAGCGAGACTCCAGCTGTGAGGGGTATTCAGGCCGACTTCTCAAGGGAATTATCATTGGAAGAACACTCATTTGATATCATGTTTTCTTTCTAGCCAGATTTCATATCCCAGGCCTGTAAAAAATATCTGAAAGCAGATGGAATCCTCGTCTGCAATAACAGCCATGGCGACGCAAGTCTTGCCTTTACTGACCGGGACTATACATTGACGGGAATTATCAAGCGAAACGGAAAGAATTTCAGTATTACCGATAAGGATCTACATACCTATTTCATCAAAAGGGACGGCAGCCCGATCGATACGGCAAAGGTTAGAAGCAAAATGATCGGGGAAAATTTTACAAAGAAGGGGTATGCATATATTTTCAAGTACCGCTGCAGCCCCCGGCCTGAAGATGGGACCCTATAAATGAAATAAGGGAAAAGGAGGCAGGTTCTGGCAAATTATGTATATATAGCAAGCTCTCTTGACGGTTATATCGCCAGAGAGGATGGAAACATCGACTGGCTTATGGAAATTCCGAATCCTGAAAACAGTGATTTCGGCTTTCAGGATTTCATGAAAACCGTCGACGCCGTTATCATGGGGAGAAAGACTTTCGAGCAGGTCCTTTCTTTCGGCGAATGGCCGTACACAAAGAAGGTTTTTGTTCTCAGCAGCACCCTGAGAAGCCTTCCCGGGGCGGTATCGGAAAAAGCGGAAATAGTCAGCGGCGATATCACCGAAATCATTTCGAACCTGAACACCCGGGGCTTCAGAAACTTCTACGTCGATGGCGGAAAAACAATCCAGAGTTTCCTGAAAGAAGACTTGATAGACGAAATGATCATCACCCGGGCCGCGGTATTGCTGGGATCGGGCATTCCTCTCTTCGATTCGCTCACAGAATCCCTCGAGTTCGAGGTGATCAAAACCGGAAAACTGAATGACCATCTTGCAATGAGCCATTACAGGAGGATTCGAAGATGAACTGGATATTACCGCCGCCGGCTCAGGGATCAAGGAGAAAAAAATGAAACCCGTACTGCTCCTGGACGCCGGGGTAAATTTCGCCCTGGGAATAATTCTGGTTTTCTACTCCCCCGCAATGGCAGCCTTCTTTGATCTTCCACTGACTTCAAGCATCTTCTACCCGCAGATTTTAGGGGCCATATTCATTGGAATAGCTGCCGCTTTGACGATCGAAGTATGTAAGAAAAACCGATCCATCACGGGACTGGGACTGTTCGGAGCATTGACCATAAATCTCTGCGGGGGAACGGCGCTTCTGCTGTGGCTGGTTTTCGGCGATTTACAGCTCCATTTGAAAGGCCTTTTGATTCTTTGGACCCTGGCGGTTTTTCTCTTTTTAATCAGCGGGGTGGAACTCTTCCTTGAACTGAGAAGAAAGAAAGGATAACGGTTCAGCCATCGCCCGGAAAAATGCGCTCCTTTTCGCCGAAATTACGGATATTGATATTATTTCCAAACATTGATAGATTAACGAAAAATTTCACGCTTTTAAATCACCACCCACTGAAGGATAAGGAGTTTTCCGCTTGCTCGAAGCCGTCTCCCTTGGTATTATTCTTGGTCTAACCGCCGGATTCTCTCCCGGCCCTCTTCTGACCCTCGTTCTCACGGAAACCCTGCAGCACAATATCCGGGCGGGAATAAAGATCGCGGTTTCACCTGTTCTGACGGACCTGCCGATTATTCTGCTCAGCCTCTTCCTGCTGAGCCGTGTATCTCATTCAGATTTGATTCTCGGACTCATCTCGATTGCCGGCGGGTGTTTTATCCTCCATATGGGCATCGAGACAATCAAGGTAAAATCCATCCCGAAAGGATCTCTGAAAAAACGGGAGAACTCTTTACTGAAAGGCGTAATTGCAAACCTCCTGAGCCCTCACCCCTACCTGTTCTGGATTACCGTCGGCGGCCCTACTATCAGCAGCGCAATGAACCGGGGAGTTCACGCGGCTATAGGCTTTGTCGCCGCTTTTTATCTGCTGCTGATCGGTTCCAAGATCAGCCTGGCGTTCATAACCGCAAAATCGTCAGCCCTTCTCACTGAAAAGAGATACCGATATATCATGCTGTTCCTCGGAATCTGCTTATGTATTCTATCGGTGCTCCTGTTCTACGACGGCGCGAAGCTGTTCGGCTTTTTATCCTGAAAAGATGACAAGAATACCCGTTTTCGCTACCTTTAATATAAAGGGTATACAATCATGGTTTATTTTCAGACCAGTATTACCATAAATCGACCCGTAGATATTGTGATACAGGCATTGATGAATCCTGATAATTTCCCCTTCTGGCAGACTGACCTTGACAGGTTTGAGGTAATAAACAGGAAACCCGGCGATGTCGGCTCAGTCGGCATTCTCCATTATTCCCGGAAGGGAAACTTATACAAGATGGAAGACAAACTCATTTATTGTGAACCCGGCAGGAAATACATTTCCCAGATCACGGGGAATGCACTGACTGCCCGGGTGGAAACGATTCTGCATACCGATGACAATAAGACTGAAATGGTTTTGAAATGGTCCGGAAAAGGGGAAATTCTCCTTCTGAAAATACTGCTTCCTTTTATGAAACAGAAAATGATCAGACGCTCAACAGAAGAACTGGAAAGGTTCAAACTGCTGGTAGAAACAAAGGGAAGCAATTTCAGCGTGCAGGCAGAAAGCGATGCGTAGCAGTTGATAGACAGCCCCTTCGACAGGGGGCGCCCCTCGAAGAGGCCAGGTCCAATCGCCTGTATCGGGTGCTCGCCGGTCATTTTCCAGTGCATAACAGTAAAAGTATTGGTTCCAGCTTATTGTTGGGAGGCAAGCGAATGTCGGCAGATCAGGAAAGGTTGTATAAGGTAAAAAAACAGGACATCAGGAAGACAGGGCGTGTGCTCGGTAATGCGTTTATGCCCGATCCTGTCTGGAAGGAAGTCATGAAAGATATTCCGACCGAACAGATATATTCGTTTTTCGAGGGGCCGGCACGGTACGGTCTCAGATACGGGACAGTATACGCGAGCTCTGAAAGCCTCGAAGGAATCGCGACATGGGTGCCCGGCAACCATGCCGATATGAATTTCTGGAGAGGTTTTCTCAGCGGCTCGTTCATCTCCGGCCTGAAAATTGGCATGAAGAACCTGATGAGAATGATGCCGGTTTTCCAGCCTCTTGAAACCGACCGCAGGAAGCATATGGCCGGAAGGTCTTACATCTACCTGATGGTGATCGGTGTCGCCCCGGAGTTTCAGGGACAGGGTTATGGAAAAACCTTACTGAACGAGCTGATCCGGGAAAGCGAGGCATCCCGCCTGCCTGTCTATCTTGAAACCTCAACCGAAAAGAATGTCAGCATGTACGAAAGGTTCGGATTCAAGGTTCTGGATAAATTTCTTCACCCGATCATCGATCTTCCGCAATGGAAGATGCTCAGAGAACCGGGGGAATCGAATCAGAGGTAAACTTTCACAAGATCGCAATGCGTTCTGTGAATTACAGGTATCTTTGTATTCGAGGAGTACAGATAATGAGATGTCTTATCCTTTGCATCTTTCTGTGCTCCCGGGCATGTTTCGTGCACGGTTTTTCCGATGGCAACGGGACACGGAAGAACTCCTTGATAACGGAGTATTAGAGGGTCATGGAGCATTACCTATGTGTTGAAGACCTTTCATTGGATGACCGGACAAATCGGCATCGGGTATACAATTTACCTGGATGAAAAAATGGAAAAGCTACTGCTTGATACCTGCGGTACCGATCATCCGGATAGTATATTTCTTCCTTCGACCGGGTACTATTACCGTTTCTCCCTTATTTGACGAAAGCTTTTTCCCGGAGCTGTTCGAAAGATCGTTCCAATTCATTTAAACCCGCCATTTTCCCGCAAAAACCCACGATGATATTGAAGAAATGTGCGGCTGAATATAATATAAGGATGCTCCCGAATCTGTTATTCGGGCGCCTATACTACTTAAAATCACTGTGAACTGGAGGAATTATGAAATTTAAAGTCGATCAGGATTCATGTATCGGTTGCGGCGTCTGTGAAGCTGAATGTCCCGAAGTTTTCGAGATGGCGGATGACAAAGCTCAGGTGAAACTGGATCCGGTACCTGAAGAACATCAGGAAGCGGCTCTGAGTGCGGAAGGCTCATGTCCTGTTGAAGCCATTTCCCATGCCTAATTATCAATAAAAGAGTACAGGCATACAAGGAAATCGGGGGCACCTGTATGGGAAACCATATGCTGCCCCCTTTTTGTTATCAACTACATCGAGATACCAGGCATTTCATTCAGTGCTGATGAGATTTCCCGTCCCTTATCATAACTGCCCTTTATGCGCCTCTTCTACTGGACATAATATAGTATTTTAGTTATATTCAGAACATGACATTAAACGATTTCCAAACTGCTATCGCAGACACCGAACAGTCAACTATCATAGACCTCTGGGCTCCCTGGTGCGGCCCCTGCAAAGCCATGAAGCCGGCTTTCGATGCCCTTTCTGATGAATACAGCGGACGGGCCCGGGTACTTGCGGTGAATGCCGACGAAAGCCCCGAGGTGATGCAGAAGCTCCAGGTTTATGCGATCCCCACGGTTGTGGTTTTTCGCGGAGGAACCGAAATCGCCCGGCGCAAGGGTATGCAGTCGGAATCTGACCTGCGCGCTCTTTTCGAAGCCGTTGTACAGGGCGCGGAGATACCTGCCATGTCCAACCGCACCCGGTTTCTCCGGATAGCGGTGGCTCTAGCTGCCTTCCTGTTCTCGTTCCGCCTTGATCCGGCCTGGCCGATGCAGATCTTCGCGGCTGCCTTTTTCGGCTTCGCGATCCACGACCGGTGTCCGATCATCAGGGCTGTGAAAAGTATGCTTATCCGCCCCCGGAAACCGGTTCAGGAAGCGTGACAGCCTGACACAACTGATGCCCTTGGCAGTATCGGTCTATCAAAATTTTCCCTCTTCTTCATCCTCAGGTATTTTCCTGGATAATACAAATTAATACCAAAGTTATATGGTGTTCCAACCACAACCGATGTATGGTGATAATCGGAAGAGAAAAGTAAATTAAAAAATGTTATCGGGTTATCACACGGAAACGCGCCCGCCAAAAGAATCGGCCGGGCGCGTTTTTTGTTTTCCCGGAAAAAAAATCCTTCTTCAATTTGACCCGAGATCACGTTATACTGTTTCCAGAGCAGCAAGTGTCATAACAAATTGAAAATGTATCGGAGAAAGAGAAAATGACCCGAGAACAGTGGATCACCCTGGCCGGCAGAGCCGGAGCAGTCTTGAACTATGGAATCAAGGAAAAGGAATGGCTCAAAACCAGTAAGATTGCCCGATTGATTGCGGAAACACCTTTTCTTGCGGGCTGTGACAAGGCTGAAGAAACCGCCTTTTCCCATCTCATACTCTACCTGATCTCCCTTGATGAATCAGCCAGAACTATCTATTTCCACCAGCCCCAGGACGACAGAGATGTTTATACTCGACTGTTTCCCGTAAGTAACTTTCTCGGCGGGAATTCTTCAGTTATCAGGTGCAGCCTGGACTTGATGGCCCTCACCATGCTTTCCAACTATCAGAAGAATGCCGGGGAGGACGAGAGAAGAGGAAAATACAATCCTCTGAACGAAGGGAAATGGGACTATCAAACGGAGTCGGAAAAACTGATCCGGAGTATTCAAGATTACAGTATTCCGGAACTCACATCACTATACTCGGTAGAAGACGCTTTGAAGGGGTATTGGAAAAATTAGAGGGAAAAAGAAATGCAGGGTCTAGTCAATACGGTACAGAAGAAAATCGGCCTCCTCATCAGCATAATCGGTCTTGCCGTGATACCGGCCAATATCATGGATCTGATAAACCGGGGGCAGAGCCTCCCTGAGGCCCTCAGCGCCCTTACCGTGTGGCTTCTTTTTCTCACCTTGCTGCCCTTTATAATCAGTATCTTTCTCGAAAGCAAGGTGCTGAAAATCCTTCAAATAATTATCCTTTTTCTCTCCGGTGCCCTCAATCTATTGAGTGCCGGTTACGAAGAGTTCTACGGCCCCGCACTTTTTCTCGCCGGTTGGCTGCTGATGAGACAGTACGGCTTCCTTGAAACATACCCCAGAGTAAAGACCGCCGTTGTAATTGGTCTTGTGGTGATTTTCTCTCAGGTCGCAGCAATTCTTCAGAATACGGGAGAGGGCGCTTACGCGGGATTCGCTACCCTGGCCTTTTTCCTTTTTCTCATCACCTTCATATTGATCCTATGGTGGGATATGATGGCTCGGGAAAAACTGCTGAAGCAGGAAAATTTCAACCTTCGCATGAACTACGGAAAACTATCCGGAAAAATAGCTGAACTGGAAGAAAAACAGGAACCCTACGATCTCAAGTCCGCCGGCATTTCTCCCGCAGAAAGGAGGGTCATCCGGACTTTGACCGTGTACAAGGCAAGTAACCGGGAAATAGCCGAACGGCTGAACATCGCCGAATCCACCGTGAAGCTTCACCTGTACAATATCTACAACAAACTCGGTGTGGACAACCGATTTACCGTCATCGATCTGTGCAGGTACAACTTCACTGACTGAATCACGCCGGGCCTTATCTTGAACGCCGGAAGTATTCCCCTTTTCCCCCGAATCATGTATAAAAAATAAAGAGCGCCTTTAAGGAGGAGCTGTATGAGATCCTTGAGATATCCGAGCCGAACCCATCCTGATGCGTCCCGCCTATTTATACCCCGCCCTGCTCCCTTTTTCATGTTTGTTCAGCTCTTCTTTATCGCTGTTTCACTTCCGGCCCAGATCAATCTGATCAACCCTTCTTTTCCTGAAAAAGAGTCCTTCACTTATGTCCGCAATTCCGATCGGGGAACAGAGATGGTCTCCGTCGAGATGCGGCTGATTGAACCTTCCGCGGCAGACGGATCGGAGCAGCCCTCTTCCCGCCGGCACTATGCATACCGCATGGAATCCGATTCCAAGGACATGCTGGTAAAACTCGCCGCCGACACGCTTAGGGTTTTTTATTCCGAAGTGCGGCTCAAGAACTCCCACAGCACGGTTTTCCGGACCAATGAAATAGTTCAGCAGAACAAACCTACCGGCCCTGGTGAACTGCTGATCTGCGACGGCAACGGACTTGACGTGAGCCTTCGAGGTTTTCCATGGAAGGAATACGACCAGGCGGATCTCGTATTCCTCAATGGATCCGACAAGTTCAAGTTCGGAGCGAAAGTGGATGGCCGTGAAACTCTGAGACTGAACGGGACCGCCTATGAATGCTATAAGATGCAGCTTTCCTTCGGCGGTTTTATCGGTTCTTTCTTTCCGAAATCCTACTTCTGGTATTCCGTGGAAGTTCCGCACATCCTCGTCCGGGCCGAGGTGGCCGGTATGATGGGGGAAGACTCTTATGAACTGGAGCTGGTTTCGTACTCCGGGTCATCAGAATAACACGCGCGGTCATCCGCGGCGGACAAGAGAGGTTCTATATGAGTGAAAATATTACCATACGAAGTACTATCATGTCGGGTGACATCGGATCGATTATCAAAATACACGGAGAATACTACCATCGCCATTATGGGTTCGACAGCACCTTCGAACCGTATGTGGCAATACCCCTGGCGGAATTCGTCCGGCGGCAGGATCCGGATGAGAGGATCTGGATTGTTGAACAGAACAGTACGCTGAAAGGAAGTATCGCCATAACAAAATATGATGAAGACACTGCCCAGCTGCGCTGGTATTTCCTGGACCCGGGTCTTCGGGGCCTTGGAATCGGAAAAGAACTGATAGTATCAGCCCTGACCTTTGCGAAGCAGAAAGAATATAAAAGGATAATCCTGTGGACTGTGGATCTATTGGATCGTGCCCTCAGTTTATATGAAAAGAACGGCTTCACATTGACCGAGGAAAAGAAGCATAAAATCTGGGGAAGGGACTTAACCGAGCAGTGCTACGAGAAATTGCTGAGATACGAGAGGTAATACCATGGCATTAAAAATCAGAAGAGTCGAATACTGCAGCATTACTGTTCCGGGGACTATTGCCGAATCATCCCTGGTGATAATGATGAGCCGGGGGCCCTGGCATCTATCTATGAAAAGCTTTCACAGGCGGAGATTGAAGTTCTCGAAGCCGGCGGAATAGCCGACATCAGGGATAGTTATGGTGTCGTTCTCTCCCTCAGTAAAAAAGACTGCGACAGAGCCATGAAGGTTTTAGCAGTTGAATGAACGGTTGCCGTTCCACAGGCCTGGGAGCCGCACTCACTACTTCTCCCCGGCGATCTCCTTCCAGCTGATGTCCGGGTGTCTGATCCTGCCGAGAACCGGGGTTTTGCTGTTCTTCACCTGAATCGCCTGAACGGGACAAAGGTGAAGGCAGGCCAGACAGTACTGGCAGGAGACGCTTTTTTCCCATACCGGCCGCCGGGCCTCCATACGAATCTTTCCTGACAGGCAGACCTGTTCACATTGCCCGCATCCGGTACAGGTATCGTCGGCGTAGAAACTGTTCTGCAGATTGAAATATCCGGTCATTCTATTCAGTCCCCGCAGAATCGGGAAGGTGATATTCTCATGAAATCTGTTCCGGTATCCCAGGCGAATACCGGCTTCCCCCCTGTTTACCTGCCGGGCGAACTGTTTGATATCCTCTTCCGCATGTTTCTGGGCTTCCAGGACCGCGGGCTCTTCGGGAACGTGGAAGATGATATCGAAGGTATTGGGCGTCGTTACGTACTGGAACGCATCGAGCCGCTTTCCCTGCCTCTCCAGGAACCGGTCGATTTCCAGGTGCATCCTGGTGGGTGATCCGCCTCGGGTTACCAGGGCGCAGATGAAAGATGCATGGGGGAAGCTGAATTCACCCAGGAAACGGATAAAGGCCTCCGGCATTCCGAAGGCGTGCATCGGCATGAACAGGCCGATCTTCTCCGCACCGCTGGACGTCCGCCCCTCCCGCAGCAACTGTACGATCGGCCGCAGCCGTACCTCTTCATCGATATATCCGGCAAAGGTCCTGGCCGCGGCCAGGGTGAATCCGGTCCCGGAATAGTAAAAAATATCCATCTTGCCCTCCTCCTTCATTATTTCAGGTGGTGCTGATAATGAGTCTCTTCGTTGGCCTTCCGGAAGAGCTCGTCGAGCTTATCCTGTTCGATATCGAAATACCGGCACCATTTCGAACGGAAGAGGCTGTACACAATCGTCGGCATGATTCCGGTAAAGAACTCCGTCACCCTCCGCTGCTGCTCGTCGGTATCTAAATGAAATCCCCGCTCATTCATTGCGGCGACCGCGGCTTTTTCATCCATCGATGCCGGATCCAAGTCGATGAGTTTGAAGAGCGGCGGCACCTCCCGGGAATCCTTCAGCGATTCGGTCAGGAGCAGCCGCAGAGTCGTATCCCTGCGCAAAAGATAATCGTTGTATTTCTGCATCTGCCGCAGCATCTCCGGCGAACCGAAGGCGTACGACTGTCGGGCCATCTCGATCAGAAATCCGTTGGCAGTCTGAATAAAATCATCGAGGAGCTCATCCAAAATGGCCTGCTTGCTTTTGAAGTAGTAGTAAATCAGCGCCTTGTTGACCTCAGCCTCCCCGGCAATGCGGTCCACTCTGGCCGCGTCGAATCCTTCTTCGGCAAAGATCCTTTCCGCTGTTTCGAGAATACGTTTTCTTGTAGCTTGACTATTCCGCTTCCTTTTATTATAACTAACCATATAGTTAGTTTATAAGATGCTTTATCATTTGTCAAGAAACTTTATCACCCGCTACCGGGACCCGCGAAAGAAAAGGAGCGTATATACCATGAATGAAATTCAAACTGCAATAACAAACAAAGGAAAAATCGAATATCTGCTGAAAGGCAGGGGGCCGGCAGTCCTGATAGTACACGGCGGACACGGAAGCTGCCGGAGCGACTACAGACAGGACCGGCTGATCGATAAGGGCTTCTCGGTGCTCATCCCGACCCGACCGGGCTACGGCGGAACACCGATAGACTCGGGAACTACGGCGGAATCAACAGCTGACCTGTTCGCGGCATTACTTGCAAAGTTGAACGTAAAAACCGCTAGGGTAATAGGGAATTCGGCGGGAGGTCCGACGGCCCTCGAACTCGCCAGGAAGTATCCGGAAAACGTCGACAAGCTGATACTCGAAGCCGCGGTTGTGAAACCGTGGTTTCACAGGTTAAGGTGTGAATACTATGGATCTAAATTTATATTCCACCCCAAAAGACAGCGAAAATTCTGGCAGAACCTGTCGAAGAAGCTTCAGAAAAATCCCGAAAAAACACTCATCAGGAATATGAAACTCTTCACCAGGCTCAATCCCGGTGCCGTCATCGCCGGAATGAATAAAGAGGAAATCGAGCTGTTGAAATACGCGATGATTACGGGAAATGATTCCGGTGAAGGTTTTGTACATGACGTGGACCATAGAGCACCGGATATCAGTAAAATTCAGTGCCCGACCCTGATAATTCATTCCAGAAATGATGGAAGCGTACCCTTTTCCCATGCTGAATACGCGCATAAAATGATACCAGGTTCAATTCTTTTCGAGGCACCCACCGATTCACACTTCATCTATTTCGGACGGGGTTCGGAGGAGGTTTTGAGAAAAAGAACTGATTTCCTGATTTCCTGACTATAGTCAGAATCCTGTAATTCATGTAAAAGAAAGTGTTCCCGGTTCATTATCCGTTCAGGAGGAAAATATGACGGACATTTTGAAACTTCCCTCCCCTCAGAAGGATCTTGATTTCCCCCTGATGAAAGCCCTGGAGCAGCGGCGGTCGACGAGGAAATGGAAGGACCAGCCGGTTTCACTGCAGGACCTTTCGAACCTCCTCTGGGCGGCCTGCGGAATTACCCTGGAAGAGACCAAAAGGAGCAAAAGCAGAAGGACCGCCCCATCGGCTACAAATTCCCAGGAAATCAGTGTGTACGTTGCCCTGAAAGAGGGCCTCTTCCTCTACGAAGAGAAGGAGCATCAGCTCCGCATGTTCAAACCGACGGACCTCCGGGATGTTATCGGGAAACAGAAGATGATGCGATCGGCCCCTGCAGGTCTGATACTTGTTGCAGATTTTTCAAAGCTGAAAAGATACGTGAGAAAGGATGAATCCCGGATGTGGTTTATCTCCGGAACGGACGCCGGTTATATCAGCCAGAACATCTACCTCTACTGTGCCGCGGCCGGCTTGAGTACCGTGGTTCTCGGGCTTGTTGACAGGGAGAAGCTTCATTCCCTTATGGGTTTGAAGGAATGTGAAAAAATAATGTACACCCAGGTAGTCGGCATCCCGAAGGATCATTGACCTGCAGAACTATACTCCTCCGCAGGCCTGCTGATTCATGCCAGATTGGCCTGCTGTTTTTTTATCAGGAAGTACCAGGCCGCGACCATCGCGATATCCGGCTCCCCGTCAATGAGTGCCTGTATCTCTTTGGCGGTAATTACTTTTTTACCCAGATCATCCTTTACCGTCTTGCCGTCGAACTCGAGGACCTTCTTCCCCCGGTGATCCCGGACATTCTTTCTGTCCAGCTGTCCCAGCAGGGCGGCATTGTACCCTCTCACGTAGTTCCGATCGACCTCTCCCAACTTTTTACCGGTACTGTCACGCAATACTGTTCCGTCGAATGTGTATTCAGCCATTCTTTCTTCCCTCCACCTGCGGATCTGAGCCGCATATACACAATATAGCATGCAAAACCGGATTCTTCATGTTCACCGTCTATCCCTTCATCCCCTGCCCCATTGCCGGCGTCCGCGGAGAATTGTACTGCCGCCTGAAACAGGCTACAATAACGGGGAACAAGGGAGGAAAGAATATGAGCTTTTGCTGGGCGACGATACATGTGAAGGATATGCCGAAATCATTGTCTTTCTACGAAGAAATTGCAGGTTTGAAAATCAACCGACGAATCACGCCGGGACCTGGAATGGATATAGTCTTCCTCGGCACGGATGACAGCCCTACACAGGTCGAGTTGATACACAATGAGAATGAACAAAATCATTCCTATGGAAAAGACCTGACTTTGGGTTTCAGGGTCGATTCACTGGAGCATACAATCCGTGTTTTAAGCGAGAGAAATTTTACAGACCTCCAGGGACCGATTCAGCCGAATCCTGATATCAGATTTATCTACATCTCCGATCCGAATGGCGTGCGGATACAATTCGTAGAGCAGACATGATGACGGGAGAAACAGATCTTTCTATATTGCTGGGCAGTATGTCGCCGGTCCTGCATGAGGAGGAGTATGTCTTCATATCCGTTGACGGTAACTACGGCGATCATGCGTATCTCGAACCGCTCTGTTCCTTTCAGGAAAAGGAAGGCCTGTCGCTCATTATTTCGAAGCAACGAGCGGTCGAGCACGGATATGCGAGCGGGGACATCTTCAAAGTAATCACCCTTGAAGTCCACTCCAGTCTGAGCGCGGTCGGACTGACCGCCGCCTTTGCGACCGTATTATCCGAAGCTGGCATCAGCGCGAATGTCGTCGCAGGGTATTACCATGATCATATCTTCGTGCAGACCGAAGCTGCTGAAAAAGCTCTGAAAGCACTGAAGGAACTGTCGGGGCCGCATGCGGGCTGTCGGCAGTCGTGTCCTCGAGGGTGATATGGAGTTGAAGAAAACTGCTGCCTACGTGTTTTATACCTGCCTCTCTTCATGGACTGTCTGGATTTCATTAATATTTCTATCCCGGTATCGGGGATATTCCTTCGGCGAAATGCGGTTCATGCTGCTCTTTTCACTCGGCGGTCTGGGGCCTTTTTTTACCGCCTTGTTTTTGAGACATCGGGAAGGACCAGGACCATATTTCGGCGCATTTCTCGAACAGATTGTCCGCTGGAAGGTTCATCCCATCTGGTATGTCCGGATATTCCTCGTTCCTCTCTTACTTTTTTCGATACCCTGGATGAAAAATGTTCTGTCATCCGAAAATCCTGTGCCGCTTTTCAGAGAGAAGGTTCTCATCCTTTTCACTTTGATACCAGTGAATATACTCTTCGGTGGATTGGAGGAAGTCGGCTGGCGGGGATACCTTCTCGACCAATTGATAAAGAAACTACCCGCTGCATCTGCTGCCGTACTTACCAGCATCATCTGGTCTCTGTGGCACGCTCCCCTCTGGTTCATTCGGACTTCACCCCAGGAAGGGGTGAACTTCCTTTTTTTTATTATTCTGGGACTCTGTTTTTCGTTTCTGCTAACAAGCGTTTACACGAGGACTGGGAGCCTGCTGCTCTGTATCCTTCTGCATAGTATATTCAACTCCTACCCCGCCATAATCAATATGCCCTTTCGGAACATCTATTTTGAATCTTTTATCATGCTGCTGTTCGCCATGCTCATTTTTATTTTGTACGAATATCAGTCGAAAATACTGCATAAGAATGGCAATAAAAGGAAAAATATCATCCGGCATTAAATTTCCCTCCCGAATGAAACCTCCTGACTTCCCCCCGAAGAGATTTCTGAAACAGCCCCGGCCGGTCAGATTTACCTTTCCGACTTCGCAAAGCAGAATAAGTATCCGGTAAAAGACGGGAATCCCTGGTGGTTTATCTCCGGAACCGGCACCGCATTCATCAGCCGGAAGGTTTACCGGTATTCCACGGCAGCTGGACTCGGCAGGATGGTCCCCGGGTTTTAAAAAGGGGGGAACTGCAAGAGCTTAAGTATTTTAAGGAACATGAGAAGCTTGCCTCTCCTCAGGCAGCGGGCCGTTCATACGACGGATAATTCTCCAGAAACAGATTCCGACACCGATTTCTGTTCACTCTGCTGTGAAAATGATTACCTTTAGTTAATCAGATCCAATTCTCAGCCCGGCTCCCAGGCCGGCAGGGAGGTAATGTATGACACAAAAGCTTATTCCCTTTATCTGGTTCGAGGACCAGGCGAAAGCCGCGGCACAATGGTACGTCGGCATCTTTCCTGAATCACAAATACTGTCCGAATACACCCTTCCGGGCACTCCGGGAGGCGACAGCGATATCGTAACACTCAGCCTCTGGGGTAGGAAATTTCAATTAATGAGTGCGGGAACTCTTTTTGACCGCAACCCATCCTTCTCGTATATGGTCGCATGCAGCACCGTTAAGGAAGTAAACGATCTATGGGAGAAGCTGTCGGATCAGGCCGAAGTGTCGGATCAGGCCGAAGTAATGATGCCCATCGATGAATACCCCTTTTCAAAGAGGTTCGGATGGCTGAAGGACAAGTACGGGGTGTCGTGGCAGATTATGCATGATAGTGGAGAGGCTGTGCAACGAATTACCCCTTCGCTGCTGTTCGTGGGTGATGTCTGTGGAAGGGCTGAAGAGGCAATGAATTATTATTCTTCGCTGTTCAGCAACTCAGGCCCCGTCGAGGGACATCTGTCACGGTACGGGGCCGATCAGCCGCCCGAGAAAGAGGGAACCCTCAACTACGCCCGCTTCCGGCTCGAGGGGCAGGAGTTCGTCGTCATGGACAGCGCGCTCGAACACCATTTCGGCTTCAACGAAATGCAGAGCTTCGTGGTATTCTGCGGGGACCAGGCCGAGGTGGATTTCTTCTGGGATAGACTGTCCGCAGTGAAAAATGCAGAACAGTGCGGCTGGCTGAAGGACAAATTCGGCATATACTGGCAGATAACTCCGACAGCCTTCGAAAAAATGATGGGGAGGGCAAACGAGGAACAGAAAGGGAGAATAGTCGAAGCCATTCTTCCCATGAAAAAACTGGATATTGCGCGCATTGAAAACGCCTTCAGGGAGGCAGGTGAGATGATAACGGTCAAAGCAGATATCGAGGCTCCGATCGAAAAAGTCTGGAAGTACTGGACCACTCCTGAACATATCACGAAATGGAACTTCGCCTCCGATGACTGGCACTGCCCCCGCGCTGAAAACGACCTGAAGGCCGGCGGCGCATTCACATATACCATGGCCTCCAGAGACGGAGAAGTTTCCTTCGACTTCGCGGGTATGTATGATGAGGTGGCTGAGCAGCAGAAAATTTCTTATTCCCTGGACGATGGAAGAGAGGTACGGATAGAGTTCCGCAGTCTCGGTGACACGACCAGAATAATCGAGTCGTTCGAGCCGGATTCCCATAACTCAGGTGAAATACAGAAGGCCGGCTGGCAGGCTATACTGGATAATTTCCGGAGATGTGCGGAACACTCCGGTTCATAAGTTATACCTGCCCGGGAAGGATCAAAGTTTGACGAACGCATTTTTTTCAGGATCTGAACTTTCGGTATCTTCCGATGCTCCGATCTCAACCGCAGATTTTCACTTAAAGTATCACAAGTCCTTCGATTTCGATGAGATACTCGCGTTTTTGCGGCCCCGGCTCATCCGGGGGGTGGAAATAATCAGCCGGGGCAAGTACGCCCGTACCTTCCGAACGAAACAAAACCGGGGTTGGTTCTCGGTAGGCTGCAAACCGGAGGATTCAGCTTTGGAACTTCATATAACCAGTGAAAACGGCCGCTGCTTTATGGAACTTTGCCATCGTGTCAGACGTATGTTCGATCTCGATACCGACTTCACATCTATCCACAGACTGCTTGGATCTGACCCGCTGCTCGCCGGAGGAATGACTGGAGGCAGGGTTCCCCGGCTTCCCGTCGCCTATGACCCTTTCGAATTTTCCATCAGGGCCATCCTGGGCCAGCAGATAACGGTAAAGGCAGCAACCACTCTTGCAGGCAGAATAACCGAACAGGCCGGATTGGCCTGTGATCAGACCTTTCCCGAAGGACTCAACTGGTATTTCCCCTCTCCGGAGGAACTTTCCCAAACACCTATAGATGGTCTCGGGGTGACCGGAACGCGGCAGGAAACCATCAGGACCGTTACAAAAGCCGTCATCGACGGCCGACTTTCCTTTGCTGAAGATCAGAGTCCGGAAGAGTTCGAGAAACGATTCTCGGCCCTACGAGGAATAGGTGACTGGACGGTCCAGTACGTTGCCATGCGCGGCCTCGGTATGACGGACGCCTTCCCGGCTTCAGACCTGGGAATCATCAAAGCTTTTACAGCCGAGGAGGGAAACCCCTCGATCAGGGAAATAGTGAAAGCTGCCGAAAAGTGGAGGCCCTATCGTTCCTACGCCGCCCTCTGTCTGTGGAATCTTTCCCGAAACAGAGATTAACAACGGCCTTGAGAAAACTACGATACACCGACGAGGACTGCAGAAGGATTCACAGGAAAAATCTGATTCCTCGAATCCTTCCGATACGAGATGTCTTTTTTTTTACTAGAATTTATAAAATTTTCAATCTTTCGCCTTGTGCACCAGTTTAAATTTTCCTACCCTTAGCAAAAGTATTATTAAGGAGTAAAAAATGAAAAAAATCATTCTGGTCCTGCTTTTTATCCCTTCCCTGACCATCTTCGCCCAGACCTATGAAGAAAACAAGGAACTGGCGGAATACATGCTATTCGACCATCTGTTCCTTGAAGAACAGTCTTTGTTGGCGTCTATGGGGGAAGTCAGGATTTCCCAAAATCAATCCGGCAAAGCACAGATAGTTCGTATAACCGCCCAGATGGACCAAACCACACAAAATACAGGCATCCTGGGCCTGGGATTTACCGGAAACGAGGCGGGAAACTGGACATGGGACCTGTATTTTGAAGGGGATGAAGTACTCTTCCTCTACTATCTTATGAAGGATGATTTAAACGAAGCCTATCGTAACGCGTACAGCTCCGTAAATGAAAATTATATCCTTTCCGCCGGAACGACCGACGGTGCTCACAGAAAAGATAATTACTGGGCAGGGGAACTGTCCATGGCCTATAAAGACCTGTTTCGGTTCAACATCAAACAGGGACAGATTTTTTATGAACATGCGCCGATCATCTCCGGGCTGGGTGATGTGGAAGATACAAGCCGGCTGCGCAATGTTGTTGGTCTCACGGTCTATCCGCAGGCTCTTTTCCCGAATATGCTGCTTTTAAAATCCCTGGAAGAACTGTCCTTCAACCTTTTTTCTCAAGACGCCCTGGACCCCCGGGGGGTTGATTTTATTCAACGCTTCGCCTTTCCGGAAATCAGAAGTTTCCTCGTCACCAGGGAAGGATATTCCCGGCTGAGGGAAATCGGCTTCTTTCAGGTGTACGGTCAATCCTACTATCCTTTCCTGCCCCTGGCCGGGGAATTCAAGTGGGAAGCTGATCCGGATCCGGACATGACCCTGACCAATACATACAGTTTTTACGGGCTGGATGTTCTAACCCTGCTCCTGTCTCTGACGGGAACCTCGCTCATGGACGAAGAAAACGTGGAAGATAAGGGCCTGGTATTTTCTTTCCTGCTGGGCAGGGAATCCCGTCAGTACACGGACAACCTGACCGCTGTCTTTCCTGACCTCCCATCAGTTGAGGGTTGGGCGGGTAAACTTTTACTGGCTATAAATACCTCGGGGACCTCCCTCTACTTTGACTTAAGTACAAATATAAGCTCCATTCTGGATGAATGGGATGATGGATTTAATATTAAAATACGTCTGGGCGGCAAATTCGATAAAAACTGATGAAAACTGAATTGGAGAAGGCCTTTTGGGCTTCTCCAGATAGTTCATCATGATCCACGGACCTGAGGCAGAAATAAAAATCTCTCCGGCGCAATTCCTGCAAAATCAGGGACCGGTTTCTTCCTTTACCCTGCAGAGAGCCTGGACAAACTTATCCGGCTCCGCCAGAAAAGGCGTATGGGCCGAATTCTCGAAAACGAGCAGCTGCTTGCCCGCGGGATCATCGAGGCTCCGGTAGTACTTTTCGGTGGCCACCAGCGGGGTATTGTAGTCGTTCCTGCCGGTGAAAAAATAGACCGGGACCCGCAGCTCCGGATATTTTTCTATTGCGTTGAAGGAGCTGTAGATCTCCTCATACCACATCTGTCCGCTGCCCCGGTTTGACCCGTTCAGCCAGGCAAGCATATCTTTGAAGGTGTACTCGGGGGATTTCAGCGCGATCAGGACAAGTTTGGAAAAGGTCAGGTCGAAGCTGCCGCCGTATGAATCGACCAGACGGATGAAGGTAACGAAGTCGGCATGGTCGGCAAAGGGAGGCTCTCCGAGGGCTTTGAGCTTCTTAAGATCTCTGGGGGCGTCTTTTTTCTGTATTTCACCGAGCAGCCATTCGTGAGCTATAAGGTCGCTCATCTCATGGTTTACGACCTGGCTGACGCCGATGTAGGCGTAATAGTCGTCTGGGTACCGGCCGGCCAGTTCAAGCCCCGGCTGGGTTCCCCAGGAATGACCGAGGATGTAGATTTTTTCTTTGTTCAGTCTTTTTTTCAGGTACCCTGTCATCTGGTGGGCATCGGCGATAAACTGTTCATAGGTTATGGTGCTTTCATCGAAATCTGGAGGATTCGATTTTCCCGCTCCCCGCTGATCCCAGTGGACCATAACGAACTCCTTTTCGAGTTCTGAGTCATACGCGTGGGAAACCGGCATCTGGGATGAGCCCGGACCGCCATGCAGCCAGAGCAGGGCGGGATTTTCGATATTGTGTCCCCGCAGGAGGATGCACTGATCCATCCCCCCTATCTGCACTTTTTCCAGCGCTGCGATACTCCCCGGCAGTACTTTTCTGTTTGCATCGGTAATTTCCGGGGTTTGCCCGTCTCCGAAGATCTTGTTCCGAAAAACAATTACGAATACCGCGGCCAGGATAAGAATCACGATGACTGCTTTTTTTCCGTACTTCACTTCAATCCCTCGTCTTTTGTTATAGCCTGGTTTTCCTCCGGCTCCAAAATTTCCCGGAAATCCTCCCTGTCTGCTTAATATGCCCCTCGATCACATCCATCAGATCGGCTTTCTTCCGCCAGGCGACAGGTCCACCTTCTAATCTAAAATTTATACCGTGAACATATAGCTATGTCCAGCTCTCAGCGGCGGGGTAGGCTGCTTGTTGCGATTCTTCCCGTACGTTCTGTCCGGGCAGAAACTCCTTCAGACCTGCTGAGCTTCTGATACTGCCGGGGATCTCCATCTCGAATAGATCATTTCAAAAATCTGCAGTATTTACTGAACTATCTGAACCCAATCCTTGACATGAAATAAAAGCTGTCCTTGAATAAAAGAAGATGAATAAGTTGAAGATCCTTCGACTTTTCAGTATATTGCTCCTCTTTCTTCTGTCATGTACGATTGCGACGAAGGATCTTGCAATAAACTCCAGCCGTATTGAATCTCTCTTCTATGCAAACATCATAATCGATACCGCTGAGGACTTCAGACCTGAAGATAATTTCGACCGGGAACATTTTCCGCATCCCGCCCCTGCTTTCGAAAGAACCCTCGAAAGTGAACTTATGCGATTTAATGTCAATGTCATTACAAGGTCCGAGCTTGATTCCCTTTTTCAGGAAAAAAATCTGCAATTATCGGGAGCAACGGAAGATATTCTCGAGCTCGGTAGACTGGAGCACGCCGATTTTATTCTGACCTACAAAATCCATGCCTACAGCTGGACCGAAACGGCATTCTCGATTCAGATTATCGATGTAGAGACCGGAAAGATTTTTGTTTCAGCTTCCTACACCGATCATGAAAAATTTTTAGTCCCCGTCTTTCTGTCCGATTATAACCCGAGTAGACAAATGAGGCAGGATGTTTCCGATATATTTTCAGAACTTGAAGCAAAAATGAAGAATAACACCTCCACAGAGAATAACAATACTGGACCAGAGGAGCCGTCCCTCTGAAAGGAGTTATTTTTGATTATAAGGAAAAAGGACATACTTCCCTTTGATTTCTCCGGCTTAAGTATACGGGAGTACACCGCCAGCCTCAGTGAAAAATCATCCTTCGCGGTCATCCAGGTCCCCCCGAAGGCAAGCCACCGGCTCTCCTGGTCCAAGCGGTCCGATAAATACTACTATGTATTGCAGGGCTGCATAAGCTTTTCCATCGATGGAGAAGATCATATCCTGAACGAGGGGGACTTCTGCTTCCTTCGAAAGGGGCGGAAGTTCAAATACGAGAACACCACGGAAGAACCCGCATCCCTCATTCTGGTACACACCCCTCATTTCATTCTCGATGAAGAAGTATTCGAATAAGCCGGGGCTGATCTGCTGAACGCTCAGGTGGGGTATGACACATAAGCTAAAAGCCGGGCTGTCGTAATATTTGATTGCCTTCCCGGAATAGTGATTTTATACTATCCCTAGGAAAACTCATGGAGCGAGATCATGAAAAGTCGAATCGTGTTTTTACTGCTCGTCTTTACCACCAGCCTGTACGCCGTTCCCTTCGATTATCTGGAACCCCTTAAAGTTGACCGGAATCCCGATGCGTGGATATATTACCAGCCCGGGACCACGGAGATCGTTTCCGAATCTTTCGATCATCGGAAAGGTGATACACCGCAGCTGATTCTGAAGACCCGGCTGACATCTGCCCGGACTCTTTACTATGTCTTCTTTTACCCCGGCCCGAGCACCGATCCCGGTTTTATCATCGACCTGGACGACAATCCCGACAACGGAACCTTCGCGATGGTACCGGGTGAACATCTCTACCTGCCGGGCAACGGAAGCGTCTATGTCTCTCAGCGCTTCAACCAGCGGTACGCGCAGAAGAGAAAGCACAGGGTTGAGAAGGACGGATTATCCGAGGTGCCCCAACCCTTCTACGGCATCAATATCTCGACGGTCACCAAAGCCTCCGTTACGCTCTTTTCAGACTTCGAAATGACTTCGGTACTGGCCAATCTGCCGAAAGAGTATCCGGTAACAATCTTCCTTGAAAAAAACGGGAAGTTCCTCATCCAGACCGAGTTCGGTCTGGTCGGATGGATCAACGTCGCCGAAGGCTATCTTGAGGGGGTCACCTTCGAGGAAATATTCTATTGTGGAGATTAAGACCGCGGGGTGACCTGTCGTGGTTATCAGCCGGGAACTTGCACCTTGGATATCCATCGAGGGGTCCCACTGATATCAATACTCGGCGTTTCTATCACAGATACTCTCATGCTGGAGATGGACATTGCATCAAGGTAATCTGAGATCATGAAGAGACAAACCCGGGCATATCTCTTTGCTCTATCAGCCGTTCTGATGTGGTCCACCGTCGCTTCTGCTTTCAAGATCACCCTCCGGTACATGAACCACACCCAGCTGCTTTTCTCCTCCACCTTTGTTTCACTCCTGACCTTTCTCCTGCTCCTGACGGCTCGGAAGCAGCTCCGGCAGCTGCGGTTCCAATCGATGAACGACTTTCTCCGTTCCGCCCTCCTCGGTTTTCTCAATCCCTTCCTCTACTATTTCCTTCTCTTTAAAGCCTACACCCTGCTTCCGGCCCAGGAAGCACAGGCGCTGAACTACACCTGGCCGATTATGTTCGTACTGCTTTCCATTCCCCTGCTCAAACAGACCATCAGCTTCAGAAGTCTCCTGGCCATCATCATATGTTTCATGGGAGTGATCATTATTTCCACCAGAGGCGCGATCAGGGAAATACATCTCACCAATTCCGGCGGCACGATCCTGGTATTGAGTGCCGCCTTAGTCTGGGCCCTGTTCTGGATCTACAATGTCAGGGATAAAAGGGATGAAGTCATCAAATTGTTTCACTATTTTCTTTTCGGTTTTTTCTACATCGCGGTAGTTACCATTATGCGCGGCGGGACCGCCCTTCCGGAAAGCAGAGCTTTATTGGGCGCTGTATATATCGGTCTTTTCGAGATGGGTGTTACATTCATCCTCTGGTCCAAAGCCCTGAAACTCTCGGAAACGACGGTACAAGTGAGTAAGTTTGTCTATCTGGTGCCCTTTGGTTCCCTGCTCTTCATTCGTTTCATCGTCGGTGAAAAGATATTTCCGTCAACTGTTTTCGGAATACTTTTCATTATCGCCGGAATAATCCTGGAAAAACTGAGTCATCGGGGCTGCGCCAAGGTTAATCCCGGGAAACGGTAAGCCCGGGCACTCAATTCGACGACAACTCCAGGGTCCAGAGAACGGCTCCCTGTGCGTTCTGCACCCCCACGGTATGCCCTCCGGTCTTCATGGCTTCATCAAGATCGAAAGCAAGTCCGCCGTTCCATGTACCTGAGGGATTTATATCAAAATCCAATATCCATTCCATGGCATCATCATCCCAATACCAGTGCTGATAATGTTCAGAGTAGTCCGTATTCTCGGATATACTCACTACCGTACCGCCTCCACAGGCATAAATCTCTCCGTAGGGCTCCAAAGCCAGGTCACCATCCCGTTTGATTTTTGCTTCTCCGTTGTCATCCTCTCCCAGATAAGAAAGGGTACCCGTCCCGATGTCCAGGCTCCCCTGCGAGTCGATTTCCACTGTTATCTGGGTTGTTTCATCGAAGGCCGGAAAAGTGTTCGAAAACCGGAGTTCCAACGTTCCGCTGTAGGTCCGGAAAATCCAGAAAACCCGTTCCGTATAGCCCGATTGATACTCAGCGCTGAAGGCTTTTACCCTGAAATAATAGGTCACCCCGGGCGAAAGATTCCCCACAATCCAGCTGGTAGTATTCGGCGGAGTTGTGGTGACCAGGATGAAATTTACGTTGTCCTCCGATATTTCGATCCGGAAACCCGCTTCATTATCCGAATTATCCTTCCAGGTAAGTTCCACCTCGGTAGCTGAGATGGGACGCACCTGCAGATCACTTGGAGCTTCTATACCCCCGTCATTGCTATCGCTGTCTCCTTCGGGAGACATCGGACAGGCAAGAATGAGAAAGACTATGCATACGATAACAAACAGCAGATTCTTGGACTTCATTTTTACTCTCCTTTTTGTGATTCTGCGGGAGTATTTCGATGAAGCAGGAAGGATTCAGCAGGACCGGATGATAAACTTTTAATCACATAATATTCAAATAGTATGCTCCCATTATAATACAGGAATCGCTGAATGCAACATCCAGGAGTACTACGGAATCTCGAAGTTGATCCTGCGGATAGTTCAATACGGGAGAGCAGCAAGAGGCTATCCGAATTTCATCCCGGAGTTCATCCTCCATCTTGAGTTTCCTGCCGTTTCCCCGGTACGATACGGCAGCATGAATACCGAAGCCCGTAACCTTATCATCATCGGAGCAGGGCCGGCTGGACTCATGGCGGCGGCCCAGGCAGAAAGGTCTCTGACTGCAGCAGGTTTATTCGACTTCCGGGACCCTCGAACTGCTCCGTCTATTCTCATCCTCGAGAAAAAATCCCGGCCCGGCCGGAAACTGCTGGTATCCGGTTCCGGCAGGTGCAATATCAGCCACACCGGCGATGTATCCGATTTCCTCCATCACTATGGTACTCTCGACGGAGGACGAAGGAAATTTCTCAAATCGATTCTCCACGGTTTCACTCCGGAGATTCTGGCTGAGTTCTTTGACCGGGGCGGATTGTCCTTCAAGGAACTCAATGAAGGAAAGCTCTTTCCTGAAAGTGAAAAAAGCATCGACGTCCTGAAATTTCTCCTCCGGGCTGCCGGGGATGCAGTGGTATCTATCAGCTGCGGCGATCCGGTCACAAGAATAATCAAACAGGCTGTCCCGGGGGATTCTTGGGCGGGAAATTCTTCTCTGTTCACCATCGAGACAGCCTCGGGCACAGTCCATAAAGCCGCAGCGGTGATTCTGGCGACAGGCGGCGCTTCCTGGCCGAAGACCGGATCAAACGGCGATGGATACCAGTTCGCCGAAACTCTGGGCCACACCGTCATTTCCCCCCAACCCGCCCTTACATCGATAGGAATAGAAAACTATCCCTTCAGCGGGCTATCCGGGATTTCTCTGGCCGTCGGGATTCGATTTACCGGCCGGTCCGGCAGGCCCCGCAGGGTGAACGGAGACCTGCTTTTTACCCACCGGGGGCTCTCCGGTCCGGTGATACTCAACAACAGCAGATACTTCTCACCTGACGATACTATTGAATTCTCCTTTTCCAACCTCAGCACTTCCGACCTGCACAACCTCCTCACCAGTCCTGAAAACACATCCGGCGGGAGGCTTCTCAGAAGGGAACTCCGCCGACTTAACCTTCCGGACCGGTTTATTCGTCTTCTCCTTCGCACTGCCGCTGGGTCCGAAGAACAGAAACTCGCCGAACTCAGTAAAAAAAACCGGCAGAAGATCATACAGCACCTTACATCATGGCCTTTGAAAATCTCCCGGCTTGATGGCTGGAACACGGCGATGGTTACCGCCGGCGGCATTGATCTCTCCGAGGTCAATCCGAAGACCCTCGAATCACGTCTGGTGCCCGGCTTGTACTTCGCCGGAGAAATTCTGGACATCGACGGTGATGAAGGCGGCTATAACCTCCAGTTCGCCTTCTCTTCCGGGGCGGTCTCCGGCCGTGCGGCCGCTGGGGCTCTCATAGAAAAAAATTCCGCCGGATACGACACTGATGGAAATTCGCCGGTCCAGGTTTGAAATCAGCCTTCAAAGCATGCATAGAAACCCTATAATCCGTTCACATTCTGTTCATATTTTTGCCCTACCTTAGGTACATACATTGAAATTAACCTGTAGGAGGGTAAAGAATGAAACGAAGTGTACTTTTAATTTTTATGGCAGCAGCAATCAGTCTATTGTCTGTTGCCGCAGTAACGGCCGAAGGCATACAGGAACAGCGGGACGGAAATGCCGCTCCGCAGAGAGGAGACCGCAATTTTACTGATGAAGTCATCAGTGTAAGCGGAACCATCGAATTCTCTGTATCCGGAGCTGAGCTGAAGACCTCGGACGGTCAGGAATATGAGTTGATGTATCCCCGTTTTCTTGCCGGAGACATTGAGATCGAATCAGGCGATACCATCACGGTGGAAGGGTATCTTATGCCCGGCCCCCGCTGGGATGACGAAGGTGATGAGCAGTACCTGAGGATATCCAGTGTCACCATCGACGGCGAGGAATACGATCTGGAAACGCGAGTCGGCCATGGGCCCCGGGGCAATTCCGGAAAATCCGGAAAACCCGGCACCGCCGACCGTAATGGGCGCGACCGCGGCCCAGGCATGCAGGACGACCGGCCCTACCGCTGGTAATCCCCCTCTCCATTATATCCTGTTCATTTTCCGGCCGGTCTGCTGACCGGCCGATTTTTTTACATCTTCCATTTTTTTACTCGTGATTAAAAGAAACCGCCCCGAGACGGCACCTGTTTTTCCGGTAACCTGTTTTTCCGGTCAAAGGTATTCACCCGGAGTAACTATCACGGTTGCCGAAGGGACGTAAGAAATTATTGGGTTGTATCATGCACATTTATCATCCAGCAGAACTTGGGTATATTTCAGGTACTGTTTCGGGGACACTGCCCGTTTTTTCCATCTATAGAACAGTCATGAAGCATACCCCGGTCTGGGAAAAAACAGGATGTCTTACCGGATATCTGATTCCCCATGATATAATATCTTGAAAAAATCCTTGCTGAAGGCGTGGGACGGTCAATCCTGTCCGTTTTCAGTGATCAAGGAGGCCGTTTGCCGTGAAAAAGGGAAAAAGCTTCCTTCTACGGGAGATCCTGACCGAAGACCAGGATTTTCTGTTCGAGATGCTGTATCTGGCGATTTTTGTTCCCCCGGGGACTCCCACGCCCGATCGATCCATCCTTGGGATCCCGGAAATCCGCAGGTATGCCGAGTCCTGGGGCAAGCCGGGGGATTTCGGATATATCGCGGTCGATCAGGACAGCGGGATCCGGCTCGGCGCGGTATGGTTGAGGTATTTCAACTCCCGACAGCATGGATACGGCTATATCAGCGATGACATTCCCGAAATGAGTATAGCCGTGCTTCCGGAAAAACGGGGCATCGGGATCGGATCCGCTCTTCTGGATGGGCTGCGCCGGTACGCCGAAGGACGCATGGATGCGGTCTCCCTGAGCGTCCAGCCGGAGAATCCCGCTGTCCGGCTTTACGAAAGGTTTGGATTCGTGCATTACAGCAAGTCCGGCGATTCAATAATCATGTGCCTTGATACCAGGAAAGCCACAACAGGCCCTGCGGAATATTCCATCCATACCCTGGACGGTACTGATATTGACATGATGAAGGAACTTCTGCTGGTATTCGGGGAAGCCTTCGAAGAACCTCATACATATCATACGAAAATCCCGGACGAAAGTTACCTGAAGGCCCTTCTGGAAAAGGACTATTTCCTAGCCGTCACTGCTGAATCAGAAGGGAAGATTATCGGCGGCCTCGCTGCTTATGTCCTGGAAAAATTCGAACAGAACAGGAAGGAGATTTATATCTACGATCTGGCTGTTCTCGAAGGTTATCGGCGGCGGAAAGTCGCAACAAAAATCATCCGGCATTTGCAGCGTATCGCCGGAGAGATAGGAACCTATGTAATTTTTGTGCAGGCGGATTACGGAGACGAGCCGGCAGTCAGATTGTATGAATCCCTGGGAATCCGGGAACAGGTTCTGCACTTCGACATCCCGGTGCATGATTGAAATCAAACCTCCAGTCTGATCAAGTCAGCGTTTTGCCCAGACGACAGGGAGAAACGAGAATCCGTGACAATGACCGGAATCCAGGGTCTTTCTTTTTTTGACTGTCCCGAAGCTTTGCGCACCATGAGGATTAAGCATCACATTGACCCAATAATTCCATATTAATTCCACCATAGCTTCACATTTAAAGTTCTCTCATCTGCATTACAACAACGACAGGACAAGATCATGGGATTGCATCTCTGAAATCGGAATAAAATTCATAGAAGGAAGTAAAATATTGTCCTGCTTTGAGAATCGATACTTTCCCGAAAATTTTATTTCAACTGCCCTAAGCTTCGGGACAGTCTAGGCTGTTTTTCGGTAATTTCCCTTCCGCATCCAATCCGATTCATTTCGGCTGAAACACAGCATGAATGATTTAGGTGCGTTCACTTCACCGGTCCGCTATACTGGTAAGTATGAACTCCGCCGACCGAAAGAATCCAGAGACTATCTATATCACCGAACGGACCTCATGGAGGGCCTGGCTCGCAGAAAACTTCGATAAGAAAGATGAGGTATGGCTCATCTTTCCGAAAAAGGCGTCAGGCATGTCACGCATATCATACAGTGATGCTGTGGAGGAGGCCCTCTGCTTCGGCTGGATTGACAGTACCATTCGTTCTTTCGATGAAAACAGCAGTATACAGCGGTTTTCGCCCCGCAGATCCGGGAGCTCCTTTTCCCAGCCCAACAAGGAGCGTTTGGGATGGCTCCTGCAGCGCGGGCTTGTACATCCTTCGGTACTGGAGGCGGCGCGGAAGGCAGTGGAGGAAGTGTTCGCTTTCCCTCCGGATATTCTGGCCGCCCTTGAGGATGATGCACTGGCCTGGCGGAATTACCTCCGTTTTTCCGAATCCTACCGGAGGATCCGCGTGGCCTATATCGATTCCGCCCGGAAGCGTCCCGAGGAGTTTGAAAAACGCCTCTCGAACTTCCTAAGGAAAACAAGAGAGAATAAACTGATCAGAGGGTTCGGAGGAATCGAAAAGTATTACTGATGAACCCTCAGCCTTTTTGTGCCGGAACAATAGATGTATAGCTGTCCTGCCGGCGCCGGGATGGTACTCCATCAGCGGTGAACGTACATACGAACTGCAGCTGACTCTTTCCCGGGACGGTCCGGGCTTTCTTTCAAAAAGAATCCTCGAGACCGCAGATTTCGGCCGATTCAGCGATTATACGTCTCATTACAGGAAGTGCCAGGACACCTGATTTTCCAGACAGCTTCGGGTTATGATGATACGATCGGAGAACCCGACTGTATCATCTCACGACCATGGCCTCCTGAATCGACTACATGTATGCGCGGTGCATCAGCCTTTTATGGATCCGGCCACCATACCCTTGATGATCTTTTTCTGGGCCAGCAGAAAAAGGATAATAACCGGAATCATCGCCAGCAGAATAGCCGTAAGAATAAGGTCCCATTGTTTTACGTAGGCTCCCGCAAAATTTGCCACCGCCAGAGGGAGGGTCTGAATTTTGTTTCCCTTGCCCAGCACCAGAAGGGGCAGAAGAAAATCGTTCCATATCCAGATACCATGCAGGATGCAGATCGTCGCGTGGGTCGGCGTAAGCAGGGGAAAGATAATCCGGTAGAATACCCCCGGACGCGTGCAGCCGTCTATAGTGGCTGCTTCTTCGAGTTCATAAGGTATTCCCTTGATGAAACCGTGGTACATGAATACCGAAAGGGCAAGTCCGAATCCAAGGTAGGAGAGGATAATACCGGTATATGTCCGCAGCAGTTTGATCCCCGTGACTACATAGATCGACCTGAACCAGGAGATAAGCGGGAACATGACGATCTGGAAAGGGATAACCATTGACGCGACGAACATGAAGAATATGATCTGAGAGGTCCGGGTTTTGGTTCGGACGAGTACCCAGCCCGCCTGAGCAGGGAGCAGTGTCAGTATTACCAGGGACATAGCGGTTATTATTATCGATGAAATAAAGGAGGAACCGTACCGGATGTTCGGGTTGGTAATGATCGACTTCATATTGATGAACATCTGCCCCCAGTTTTCCGGAAGCCTCATCGGGTACTGGGTTACGCTGAACGCATCCTTGGCGGAATTGATGAACACAATGACAAAGGGATAGAGAAACACAGCAAGGAACAGTACCATCAGAATTTCGAATATATAAAGAGGGTATTTTTTCATCAGAGCTCCACCTCTTTTTTCTTGTTGATCCTCACCTGAACGAGGGTTATAACCACGAGTACGATGAAAAATACAACCGCCCTCGCCTGTCCTCCTGCCAGATTATTGGACACGAAGGCAGTGCGGTAGATATTCAGTGCCAGAAGTTCGGTGCCGAAAATAGGTTTCTCCATGAACATAGTCGCGGGTCCTCCGGCAGTAAGAGCATAATTGACGTCGAACTGCTTGAAAGAGTTCACCAGGGTCAGAAACATGGTGATGGTAAACGCCTGGGCGATCATGGGAACGGTGATGGCACGAAACTTTTTCCATTCCGAAGCACCGTCGATCCTCGCCGCTTCGTAGAGGGAATCGGGTACTGCTTCGATGGCAGCCACGTATATCATCATAATATAGCCCGCGTACTGCCAGGAGCCCACAATAACCAGAGCCAGGACCGAAGAACCGACTTTGCTCAAAATCAGGTTCTCCGGCTCCGCCAGGAAACTGAGAACCGGCAGACTCTTTCCGACGGCGGGAATAGCGTTATTGAAAATGAACTGCCAGAGATAACCGAGTATAAGGCCTCCGATCAGGTAGGGGATGAAGAAGCCGATGCGGTGCAGGTTTCTTAACTTCAGACGGCTGGTGACTACCAGGGCCAGCGCAATGGCGACCGCGTTGATCACCGCCACGTTTACAACTGTATATATGGTGGTAATGATGAAAGAATACAGAAAAGCGGGATCCGAAAAACTATCGGTAAAGTTCTTCAAACCGATAAATTGAAGTCCCGCACCGGCCCTGGCGGTGGCATTCCAGTCCGTCAGAGAATAGAAAGCTCCGATAAAAAACGGAATCACGATAATCATGAAAAATACCACGAGTACCGGAAGGAGAAACATCCAGAACGTGAGGGTATTCCCGTCTATCTTTTTCATACTTCTTCCTCCCATACCTGATTTTAAAAGAGGCGCCCATAAAAATCTATGGGCGCCTCAGGATATTAAAGGATCAAAAATCTCCCCGATAGGTTTATTTCAAACCTTCGAAGGCTTCGGTCATCAGAGAGATGAATTCAGCTTTCGAGATGGCACCATTGGCAAACTGGTTGTATATGGGAGCCAGGTTCTGATCACGGAAATCATTGGTGAAGTAATACTGGTTCCAGGAAAAAACCTTTCCTTCAGCGGACCATTCCTGGACCGATTTCGACAACTGTCCCTTCGGATTGATACTTACGTTCGAATATGCGGGAATCATCCCGGCTTCATTCACCATGTAATCATTTCCTTCATCGGTGAAAACCAGATCACTGAGAAACTGTTTGGCCGCTTCGAGGTTTTTGGACTCCTTATTTACTACATAAAAAGAAGGTGCCGCCACGAAAATACCGTCCGTTTCAGCTTCCATCGATCCATGGGGAGCAAAAGCCATCTCAAAAGTCGCATTGGCCTGGGCCATGTTGGGATCCACCCAGTTGCCCTGATGCAGAAACGCGGCTTTCCCTGTGGCGAAGGCTCCGACCTGGCTGTCATAATTACCCGTGGTCAGAACGGTTTTGTCGGCATAGGAAAAAAGCAGTTCCACCCAGTCCGCATATTCCGCGAGCCGTACCGCGTCTACTTCACCGGCCAGAAGTTCATCTACGACCGACTTATCTCCGTAGGGAAGTCCGTTGGAAAGAAGGCTGTTGAAATTATGGTGAGCGGTCACCCAACCCATGTCTGCACTGGCGGCCATGGAGACAACCGAATCAAGTCCAAGTTCCGCCTTCATACCGTCCAGTTTTTCAAAGGCGGCTTTGTAAGCAGCGTAGTTGGTCAACGAAGCAGGATCAATTCCAGCTTTTCCCAGAACATCCGCATTGTAGGCCATACCCCAGCCTTCCACTGCTACCGGAAAACCGTAGACCTTGCCGTCCAGCGTGAAGGCCACGGATGTCTTTTCCACCCATTCTTCGCCGGACAAATCAAGAATGATGCTTTCCCATTCCTTGTAGTCCTCCAGACCGGCAATCACGAAGATATCCGGCATTTCGCCGGCCGCGTAATCCGCCCGCAGCTGCTGTCCGAGGTCGGCACCGGAAGAACCGCCTACTGATTTAATGGTGATGGGTACACCGGATTTTTCCGTCCACACAGCACCATAAGCCTGCAGGGGGGCGTCGATCTCAGGTTTGTTCTGCATGAGGGTTATGGGCGCCTTCGCTTCTGCCGCCTCCTCCTTGCCGCAGGAGACAAGAACTCCAAATGTCAAAAGCAGGACAAGTAAAACGATCAATACTCTTTTCATTCTGATCACTCTCCTTTATTTTGTTGTGATTCATATACGCGTAGCTTGTATCTTCGTAAGGTAGCTGCGATATTACCGCAGAAATGGGAACGTTTGCGCATATTGTATCTTCTGTATACCATCGTTTGCGCATTCAGTCAAGAATTTTTGCATTTTATACGCAATATTAAGCCTGTTTTTCCTGTATTTTTAATGAAAAACTTCTTTAATGAGATAATTAAAGAAAACGTTTGCATATCATTGGCACTTAATGATACAATAGTGATCATCTCCTTGCCGATCTTATTAAGAATTATTGATAAATCGGATAGACTTACAGGATCAGGATTAGATAGCAATGATTACAACGATAAAAGACGTAGCATCGCGTGCAGGAGTCTCACCCTCCACTGTTTCACGGGTAATACATGACAATGGAAGAATAAGTGAGGAGACAAAAAAGAGGGTGCGCTCCGCAATGCAGGAACTTGGGTATATTCCAAATGCCGCGGCGAGCTCTCTGGCAGGAAAGAGGCCCAAAACCCTCGGCATCGTGCTTCCCAATAACTCCGAGGAACTATTTAAAAACCCCTTTTTTATCAACGCGATGAGAGGTATATCCATCTATGCTCAGGACCAGGGATACATGCTGCTGTATTCCTTCTCCAGCGATGAAAAAGACGAAGTGAGTTTCATAAAAAACTATCTGAAAAGCGGCTGGGTCTCGGGAATCATTCTTCTGACGGTAAGGAAGGACGATCATTGTATTTCCTACCTGAAAAACGCCGGCTTCCCCTTCGTTGTTATCGGTCATCCGGATGAGCCGATGGATACGTGCTGGGTGGATAATGATAATTTCCAGGCCATGTACCAGGTCACCAACTACCTGATAGAGCAGGGCTACAATCGGATCGGATTCATCGGCGGACCTGACTACTACAAAGTCACCCAGGACCGGCTCAGCGGGTACCGAAAAGCTCTGGAAGTCCGCGGCTTTCCGGTTCAGGAAGAATTGATATATACCGGCCCGGATTTTTCCGAGCTCTCCGGTCGAAAGGGCGGAGAACTCTTATGTTCCGGCATAATTCCGGATGCCGTGGCCACCGCCGATGATCAGCTGGCATTTGGTCTCCTGGAATACCTGGCTGAACGGGGAATATCGCATATCGGAGTTACCGGTTTCAACAACAGCGTGCGCGGTATGTACCAAAAACCCTCCCTGACCACGATTGATGTCAATCCCGATCTGCTCGGACAGAAAGCGGCGGAACTTCTTATACGTCGACTGGAATCCGAACCCACGGATATCCGCCCCATGTGTCCCAATCACTATATAGTTGATACACAGCTCATTATCAGAGAGACTTCCTGAATTGTTCCATAATTTTTCAGTAGTGTCCCCGAAACGGCGCTTTTTTTTCGGCTGAAAGTTTTCACATGAGGCACTTAGAAGCGCCTTTATTCAAGCGGGGAAATTTTCCGGGATGTATCCTGTATGTCTATCTTCAGGCGCATCTTAAGCATACTTCAGGTGCCGTTTCGGGGATACTAATATCTTTTTTTTGAATAGAGAAATGCATGCTCTCTGAAAGTGCAATTTCCACAGGTATCTATTACACTTTTACTTATCAATTACCTAAAATGACAGGGAGGAAATCAATGAAATTAGGCGCTTTTTCGGTAAGTCTGAGTGTAAAGGACCTGAAGACTTCAAAAACATTTTATGAAAAACTCGGTTTTGAGATCTTCGGCGGCGATATTAATCAAAACTGGCTCATCATGAAAAACGGCAGTACCGTTATCGGCCTTTTTCAGGGTATGTTCGAAGGAAACATACTCACCTTCAATCCCGGCTGGGACCAGGATGCCTCGGAGCTCAGCTCATATACCGATGTAAGGGACCTGCAGAAGCAGCTGAAGGCAAAGGGGATAAAGATGCTGGACGAAGCGGATGAAAACTCCAGCGGACCTGCAAGCTTCACCCTCAGCGATCCGGACGGTAACTCCATCCTCTTTGATCAGCATGTGTAGAAGGAATCCGGCTGCTGCCTTACTCTGATCTCACATTCGCTGCACAGCCGGATGTAGGGCTTTTTATTCCATTACGCATTTTCACATGAACATTTTTATTCCATCTCTCTGGCGACAGTCGGCAAAATGCTCTATACCTATAGTATCAGCATAGAAATGCCATGGATTCCCGGGGCGATAAAGCAGGAGCAGGATAATGGAATACAACGTTCTTTTTGCATTGGGCTTAACTGTCTTTGCCGGACTTTCGACCGGGATCGGCAGTCTCATTGGATTTTTATCAAAAAAATTCAATCCCCGTTTTCTCACCATCTCCCTCGGATTTTCCGCCGGAGTGATGATCTATGTTTCGATGATCGAAATTTTCGTGAAAGCCCGGGACTCCCTGTCCGTAGGCCTTGGCGAAAAAATGGGTTACATAAGCACGGTCATCGCCTTTTTTGTAGGAATTGCCGTAATCGCCGTGATTGACAAGCTGATTCCGGAATATGAGAATCCTCATGAGCTGAATGTTTCACAGAAAATCGAAGAAAGCAGCGAGGATAAGAAAAATAAGCTCATGAGGATGGGAGTTTTTTCCGCTCTGGCCATCGGTATTCACAACTTTCCGGAGGGACTGGCAACCTTCATGAGCGGTCTGACGGACCCTACTCTCGGTATCAGCATAGCCGTTGCCATAGCGATCCATAACATTCCCGAGGGTTTGTCGGTTTCCGCTCCGATTTTTTACGCCACCAAGAGCAGAAAAAAAGCCTTTGTCTGGTCATTTCTTTCCGGCCTGGCTGAACCCATCGGAGCCCTGATCGGGTACTTTATCCTCCGTTCGATTTTCAATGAGACTACCTTCGGTATGATTTTTGCCGGGGTAGCCGGAATAATGGTCTACATTTCCCTGGACGAACTGCTTCCGACGGCGGAAGAATACGGGGAACACCACCTGGCGATCGGAGGGCTGATTGCCGGCATGGGAGTGATGGCGATCAGTCTGCTGCTTTTTGCCTGAAGACTTCCGGTCCCTTGCCACGGCGGTCCGAGGGAGGTATGTACATGAAAGCGTGGATATACGAAAAGTACGGGCCCTCTGAAGTCCTCGAACTCAGAGATATTCCCATGCCAGTACCTGTCGATGACCAGGTCCTCGTACGGGTCGAAGCAGTCTCGATAAACGACTGGGACTGGCAGCTCCTCCTGGGCATACCTTTCGCGAACCGTATGATGAACGGCTTCTTCAGACCTCGGAAAAAGGTCCTCGGTTCGGACATTGCCGGCAGGATTGAAGCGGTCGGTCCCGGCGTCGACCGCTTCGAGCCGGGTGACGAAGTTTATGGAGACCTGAGCGGCATGTGGGGAGGATTTGCGGAATATGTCTGCCCCCGGCAGGACGCCCTCGAGAAGAAACCCTCCGGTATGTCCTTCGAAGAAGCTTCGGCGGTGCCCCAGGCGGCGATGCTGGCTGTGCAGGGTTTGCGTGACGCTGGACAGCTGCAGCCGGGGGAGAAGCTGCTGATCAACGGCGCCGGCGGCGGAGTCGGAACCTTCGGTATCCAGCTGGCCAGGCTTTATGAAGGGGTCGATGTGACAGGCGTCGACAGCGGTCCGAAGCTCGACATGCTTCGCCGTCTCGGTTTCGACCATGTTATCGACTACACCCGGACAGATTTCACCAAAACCGGACAACAGTACGACCTGATCCTCGATACAAAGACCAACCGTCCGGTGTCTCATTACCTGCGAGTCCTTCTGCCCGGAGGCAGGTATGTTACCGTCGGAGGATCGGTCCCCCGTCTGCTGGCGGTCTTCCTGTCAGGCGCTTTGAGACCGAAGCCCGACAGAGAGAAACTGTATGTTGCCGCACTAAAAGCCAACAGAGATCTTCTTTTCATGAACGAACTGTACGAAGCAGGTCTGATAAAACCGGTGATCGACGGGCCCTGCCTTTTCGACGAACTTCCCCGGGCGATGCACCGTTTCGGTGAAGGAATCCACAAAGGCAAGCTTGTGCTGACAGCCGGTCGTTCATTCCCTGAAAAAAATCCGCAGCCGGAGAGGAGAAAACAATGAAAGCCGTAGTGTATAAGAAATTCGGACCCCCAGAGGTCCTGGAACTCCGGGAAATCGAAAAACCTCAACCCGCCGACAATGAGGTACTCATCAGGATCTATGCCACCACGGTTGAAAAAGAGGATCCGGGAATGCGCAGATCCCGGGGTCTCAACGGCATCCTGAAACCGAAAAGGCCGATTCTCGGGATGGAGCTGGCCGGGGAGATCGAGGCAATAGGGAAAATCGCGAAAAAGTTCAAACCCGGCGATCAGGTCTTCGGCAATGCCGGGATGAAACTCGGAACATACGCAGAATATATCTGCCTTCCGGAAACTGCTGCCCTGGCCCTCAAACCGTCCAACCTGTCTTTTACGGAAGCTGCCGCACTGACCAATGGATCGCTTACCGCCCTGCCCTTCCTCCGCGATCAGGCACACCTGCAGGAGGGACAGTCCATCCTGATCAACGGTGCCTCGGGAACCGTCGGCTCGGCCGCGATCCAGATCGCCAAATATTTCGGGGCCGCGGTCACCGGAGTGTGCAGAACCAGGAATATTGAAGCGGTGAAAGCCCTCGGTGCAGATGAAGTCATCGATTACACGAAGGAGGATTTTACCCGGAGGGGCTGCTGCTACGATATCATCTTTGACGTTGCCGGGAAAACATCCTTCTCCAGATGCAGACGGATCCTCAATCCCGGAGGTACCTACCTCGCGACATTCCCAACGCCGGCTATTCTTTTTCACATGCTCCTGACCACAGCTTTCAAAGGTAAGCAGAAAGTAAAATTTTCAGCCACCGGGCTGCGGGCAGCCGAAAAGAAGGCTCTCGATCTGCGGTTTCTGAAGCAGCTCGCCGAAGACGGGCGGTTGAAACCGAGGATCGACAGGATCTTTTCCATCGAGGATATCGCCGAGGCTCACCGCTATGTGGAATCGGGAAAGAAAAACGGTACCGTCGTTATCAAAATGCTGAAATGAAGGAAGAAAAAATCACGAAATACCGGACTGCTTTTCCAGGGTTCACCGGCGGGCTCATAGCAGGGCAGCGGAAGAAAAATCGGATGGAAACAGCCCGATATAGTTTATACCCCTTCGGATTTGCTGTTCGCCCAGCTTCAGATTACTAGGACCTCGGGATTCAGCTAATACGTTTATCTTTGAAGCGGCGAGAGCCTGTATCGATAGCCCATCAAAAGAATACAACTTCTTCTTGACAAAAGACACCATGTCACTTATTTTAAGTATACAAGACATTGTGTCTTTTATTGAGAGAAATAAGGAGACGAATATGAGTACATTAGATGGAAAAACAGCCCTGGTAACGGGGGCTTCAGCGGGAATAGGAAAATCGACGGTAGAGTCCCTGCTTTCAGCCGGCGCTAAGGTGTATGCTGCGGCCCGGAGGCTCGAGAGAATGAAAGACCTCGAACAAAAGGGGGCACAGCTGGTTCGGATGGATGTGACCGATGAAAATTCGATGGTAAGCGGTATCAAAGCAATCCTCGACCGTGAAGGCTCCATCGATATACTGATCAACAACGCGGGATATGGATCCTACGGAGCCATCGAGGATGTCCCGATTGAGGAAGCCCGCCGGCAGTTCGATGTGAACATTTTCGGACTCGCCAGACTGACCCAGCTTGTCCTTCCCAGAATGAGGGAAAACCGGTACGGCAAGATCGTGAACATTTCCTCCATGGGCGGGAAAATGTACACCCCCTTCGGCGGCTGGTACCATGCCACTAAACATGCCCTGGAAGGCTGGAGTGACTGCCTGCGAATGGAAACCCAGCCCTTCGGAATCGATGTTGTAATTGTCGAGCCCGGCGGAATCAAAACAGAATGGGGCATCATCGCATCGGACAATCTTAAAAAAACATCCGGCACCGGAGCATACGCCGAAGCAGCGCTCAAGGCAGCTGAAGGGACAGCAAAAATATACACCTCGAATCAGCTGTCCGATCCGACGGTCATTTCAGACACGATTCTCAAAGCCGTCACCGCCGGGAAGCCGAAAACCCGCTACGCCACCGGCCGGTTCGCGAAATTGAGTCTCTTCCTCCGGAAATGGCTGAGCGACCGCATGTTTGACAAAATGATACAATCGATGGCTTAATTATCTTATGAGCAAACGTGATTGGCAACGGGCAAGGAGCAGCAAGCAGATCGAAGAACGGGTAGATGAAATTCTCGAGGGGGCGGCAGGGGTTTTCCTTACCGTTCCCTACGAGAAGGTAACCATGCAGATGATCGCCGGAAAAGCGGGATTCACCCGTTCGAACCTCTACCGGTACTTCAACACCCGGGAGGAAATATTTCTGGCCCTGTTCATCAGGGATGTTAATACCTGGGCCGGGGAATTCTCCGAAGCCTTTTATGACGAAACCAGACCTGCTGAATCTCTCGAAACATTTGCCGCCAGATGGACCGAAATCCTCTGCCGGCAAAACCGGCTGCTCCGTCTCACACCCCTGCTGACCATGACCCTCGAAAATAACACTTCCGAAGAAGTGTACCGTCGAACCAAACTCGCGATCAGGGACAAGACGGCTGAGATGATTCCGAAAATCCAGAATTTGATTCCGGCCCTGAGTTCTGATCAGATATTCGACTTTTTACTTTTTCACCAGGCCCTCCTGGCGGGAGGATGGCCGATGACCCAGTACACAGATATGCAGTTGAAGGTCCTCCATGAAATCGGAATGCAGCAGTTGAATATAAAATTCTCAGTTTTCTACAAACGATCCATTCTCACTTATCTGCGGGGTGTAATAAACTGCACCCAGCAGATATAATAAGCTGATGCTGATCTCCCTGAACACCTTGGTTTAAAACTCAACTTTTAGCCCGGCGTGCCGGGATATCTGTGAAATTACCATGACGAAAAAGGATGTAAAAAAATGCCTGACCTGCTGATCGTTGGCTCTCTTATCTTCCTGGTGGCCGTGACTATGACTATGGTCGGCAAGGGCGGCGGCAATTTTTACGTAGTCATCCTTGCGATGGCCGGAATATCAATGCACACCTCAGCCGCCACCGGGCAGTTCATCCTTTTCGCGGCTTCCGTTTCGGCGATGATTATTTTCCACAAGAACAAATCCGTTTCGTGGAAACTGGCCCTCATCATGGGTCTGCTTACTTCCCTCTCTGCCCTGGGGGGTGGATATTTCTCCCACCTCTTCAGTGGTTTCGTTCTGAAGATGATATTTTCGGTAATGCTGATTGCCGCCGGCGCGGTCATGCTTGTCCAGGTAAGGGAGAAACAACCGGTGGCCGCTGTGAGCAGTCCGGGAGTTCTTCGGATAGATTCCGGCAGACAGCTTTACAGTATAAATATGTGGCTTGTCGTCCCTGTTACAATACTGACTGGTTTCGGCTCCGGGATGGTCGGAGTGTCCGGAGGCTCCTTCCTGGTACCCCTCATGGTACTGGCGGCGGGAGTTCCCATGCACATGGCTGTCGGAACGGCCTCCACCCTGATCGCCGCGACGGCCTTCATGGGCTTCGCCGGACATGCCACGAGAGGCGATTTCGACCCCTCCTGGGCCCTCCCCCTGGCTGCAGTCACGATCATCGGAGGCCTTCTGGGCGGCAAGTTCGCCCTGAAAACCCGGCCGAAACACCTGAAGCAGCTCTTCGCCTACACAAACTGGCTGGCTGCGGTCATGATGATTGTGAACGCCTTGATGTCCCGGTAATCCCCTCCCCGACGCTATTCCCGAAATGACACATAGTACTCCGGAAAATATTCTCTGCTGATACCTCTGCACATCCAAACCTGCTCCGTCTTAAAATTGAACCACTTTTCCCTGAATGATCCTTGTCCATCCTTCAAATTTGTGATATTTTTCAAAAAAGAATGGGAATTCGTTTATGCAGATACTAAAAGATGAAGTTAAAACAGAAATTGACCGGGCAGCTCTACAGATTTTTCTTGAAAAGGAGTACCGCGGTGCATCCATGAAGGAGATCGCCCGGAAAGCCGGTACCAGTGTCAGCAATATCTACAATTACTACCCCAGCAAGCTGGCGCTCTTTTCGTCCCTGGTCCATCCGGCCCTTGAGAGCATTCACCGGCTTCTCGGATCCCTCATCGAAACTGAAGGAAACCATAGTTTCGCCGATGAGAAATTCCGTCGAGGCTTCGAAGGAATCCTGATCGATACAATCTCCCCTGTCCTCAATCTCCGAAGGGAAACTCTGCTGCTTCTGTACGATAAAAGCGCCGGTACTCCCTTCGAATCAAGCAGAGAGGAGGTTGTTGAATTCATCGCCGGGCATTTCATCGATTCACTTTCTGAAATGAAAAAAAACCGTGAAACTCTTCTGTTGATGCATATTCTCGCATCCAATCTGACTGAAGGGATTCTCGAAATCGTTCGCCATACCAGGCATGAGAGGGAGCGCGCTTCGGTACTCCGCGGACTCATCCGGTATCATGTAAGCGGTATTTACCAGTTCTATGAAACAGAATAATTTTTTTAACTTAATAACGAATAATTATTCGTTTATAAAAAGGAGCACACCATGAACATACTGGCCGTTATCGGTACACATCGAAAACAGGGCACTGTCTCCCGGCTGGCCCGGGAAGTTCTGCGCGGGGCGGAGGAAAACGGCCACCGCACCGAGCTTTTAAATCTCTACGACTACAACATCAAATACTGTATCGGCTGCTGGACCTGCAGCAGAACGGGAAAATGCGTACTCGAGGATGATTTTGAACAGGTCTTCGCCAAGGTTGCCAAAGCCGATGTGGTTTTAATCGGATCACCCTGCTACTGGGGCGGCATTACCGGCATCATGAAAAACTTCTTCGACCGCCACACCGGAACCGCGATGTATAAACCCTCCGATGCCGGCAGGTTCCATGAGCTGAGCTTCGGCGGAAAAATCAGAACCGTCATGAGGGAAGTAAAGCACTTCGGAGCACATTCAGAACTGCGCGGGAAAAAGTTTATTTTCATCACCGCCCTGACCGCCTTTTTTCCCCTCTCATACCTCTGGGGAGATCTGCCGGCCACTTTGAAGGCGATGAAGATCTACTGCAAAAAACTGAACGGCCGCTGCATCGGAAAACTCGTCTACGCTGATACCCTGTTCCGGTTCAATCCGGGGAAGAAGGACAGGATGATGAGAAAGGCATATCAAATGGGACGGGGGGTTTAATTTCACCACGTTCCTGATCCCGCGGATAACACCTACTACTTGAATATTATCCTCATATCAATACTATTGATAAAAACACAGAGGAGCACATCATGAAGTTACCAGTAATTGTGAGCAGCGCATGGAAGGACCGCAAAGGTCCGGTCGTATTTACCACAGTCGATGCAGACGGGATTCCCAATGCAATCTATGCGACCTGCGTAAGCATGTTCGATGAAGAGACCATTATCATAGCTGACAACTACTTTGACAAAACCCGGGCGAATATTTTCGGCGGAACGAAGGGCTCGATCCTTTTCATAACCGAAGAGAGTGCAGCATATCAAATCAAAGGAAGTCTGGAATACCTGAAGGACGGCGAAATCTTCGATGATATGAAAAAATGGAATCCCGGCGAACATCCAGGGCATGCGGCGGTGGCGCTCAGGGTGGAAGAAGTCTATTCCGGTTCGGAGAAGTTGTTGTAGCTCAAGGCTGGGCACGGCCAGCTCGATTCTTACGACCTGTACAGTCTTCACTGCCTGTCCATTCATAACAGCCGGCGGCGTTTAATTCCGCCAAAGGAGCCTGATCTATATGTACCTGGTAAGCGCCTGCCTCGTTGGAATCAACTGCAGATACGACGGCAAGAACACCTTCGATGAAAAACTGGCTGAGCTGGTCCGCGAAGGCCGGGCCATCCCTCTCTGTCCTGAGGTACTGGGCGGTCTCCCAACTCCCCGGGAGTCCTGTGAGATCCGGCAGGGTGAAGACGGAAGCCGTCGGGTCATAAGCCGGTCAGGCACCGACTGTACCGAAGCGTACAATGAAGGCGCCCGCAAGACCCTCGAGATCTGCAGAATCGCGGGAATAAAAAAGGCCGTCCTCCAGCAGCGGAGTCCCTCCTGCGGCTGCGGCCGAATCTACGACGGCACTTTTTCCGGCAGGCTGATCGAGGGGAACGGTATTACTACCGAGCTGCTGATGAAAAACGGCATCGACGTGTATACCGCGGAGTCGTGGGAAGAGTCCGGCGATGGCTGACAGAAATACCCGGCCTGCGGGAATACCTGTGTCGAATCGCCGATCCGCAGTTAAACTGATTCCGCTGATTCTGTTCATCATGATTTCGGCTTACTACGGAACTACCGTCCTTATCGCAAGGGTTACAACAGAAAAAACGGTGGTCCGCCACCTCGAGCAAGCAAAAATCATGAAAGAGGACCTCAGTGCTGAGCAGCTGAAGGTTTTACTGAAAATTCAGGATCCCGGATTTTATGAACACCGGGGAGTGGATTTCAGGACTCCGGGAAACGGCTGGACGACCATAAGTCAGAGCCTGGCCAAGCAGTTCTATTTCGATCATTTCAAACAGGGAATTCGAAAAATCAAGCAGACCCTCTGCGCGAGGTTCGCCCTCGATCCGCTGGTATCGAAGGATGATCAGATCACCCTGTTTCTCAACATGATGTATTTCGGAAATCAGCAGACAGGCATCGTCGATGCGGCCCATTATTACTACGCGAAAGAGACGGCCGATCTGAGCGACACCGAATACATTTCCCTGATCGGCTCGCTTATCTCACCGAATACCCTGAACCCGGAAGATCACCCGGAAGCAAACCGGCAGCGAGTCGAAAAAATCAGAAGAATGCTTTCAGGGGAATATACGCTAAAGGGTCTTTTTGATATCACCTACGACAGGGATCAGGGAATCAGCTCTTTCCGATCAGTTCCTTTCTCAGCAGATTGAGGATTGCCATGCTGAACAGGGCCTTTTTCACTGTCGGCCTAAAGAGGGAAAACCGATACATCCGGGCATGTGCTCCTTCTGGGCCTGCAAGACCGACACAGAGCACCGCTTCCTTCGAACCAGCTGAACCGCTTTCCGTTTCGGCAGCCGGAACGGAGTTGGTGAGATCGATGGCGGAGATACCGTAGGTCGCGCCGCTGTGTTCTCTGACCACTGCAGCCATCTCTCGAGCGGTCGCTTCTGCCGCATCCTCACTTATACGGTCGGATGCAGACCCGGTCATCGACAGTATCTCCCGCAGCACCGTGATGGAGGAAGAAACGGCGGAAAAGTGAAAAAAATCCCCGCTCCCGGGAACTTCCGTGAGAGTGTGCGACAAAAGTCCTCCGGTTCCGTGTTCGACGACGGAAATCGTTGCACCCTGCCGTCTGAGAAGATCTGCTACCACCTTTTCAATATTGTCACCGTTTTCGGAGAATACCTTATGACCGATCCGCTCCCGGATCCATGCCGAGGCCGATTCGACCTCCCTTCGAAGCACTGTTTCATCCGCACCCGAGGCGTAGATTTTTATCTGAATTTCGGGAAAACAGCCCCGGTATCCCAGCTTCAAATCGGGAAAATCATGATCGAAACCTTCCAGCTTTTCCCCTGCTGAGGACTCAGTCAGGCCGAAGCTGCGAAAGGTACGGATGATGGAGAACCGGTTCCCGGTACCGGCAGACCGGCGGATCTCCGGAAGTACGCTTTCATCAAGCATGGGCTTCATCTCCGAAGGAACCCCGGGCAGGAAAAAAAACAGACAGCGGTCAATCCGAAGGTGAAATCCGGGAGCTGATCCTCGGGAGTTTGGAATACAAACAGCGGTTTCGGGCAGCAGAGCCTGCTTCAGATTCGACGGGCGCATTGTCCTGTTCCGGTCCCTGAAAAAGCCCTCCAGAGATGTGAAAGCTTCTTCGCTGCGGAACAGCTCCACTCCGGCCGCTTCAGCCACCGCTTCCCTGGTCAGATCATCGGTGGTAGGCCCCAATCCTCCGGTGACGACGGCAAAATCGCTCCGGCCGCCGATTTCTTTCAGGACCTGTACCAGCTGCCCGAAGTCGTCACCAACGGTGGTATGACGAAGGACTTCGAAACCTTCAGCCTCGAGCCGCTCGGCGATCCAGGCACCGTTGCTGTCGATGAGGGCACCGGTACGCAGTTCATCCCCGGTGGACAGAATCTCGGCGGTCATTACCGCAGGCGGCCCAGAAAGTCATCGGCCAGCAGCCGGGACCGGTTGTAGGTCAACACTCCGATGAGGGACATGGTATTATCGCCCTCTCCCCGATTAAATAAACCTGGAAAGTTTATGAGCTCTGCAGCCGGAGCGCCGGTGATTTCCTCGAGGGGCGCCGCGATAGGATTGTGAGCATTGTCGATGATGAAAAGCGGTTCGAGACTGCCAAGCTTCCGCAGCTGTCCAACTTCCATCGGCATCGGCCCGAAGATGCCCAAAACCTCGAATCCTAGGGTCTCGGCCAGCTGCCTCTGATGAAAGTGGACCAGCACTGGTGCCCCGTAGAGTCCCCGATCCCGAAGAACTGATCTGGTTGACTCAAAAAAAGCATCGATCTCCTCCATCGATTTCAGGGCCTCCGAACAGGTACCGGTCCGTCCCGCGATGGTCATCACCGAAACACGCATCAAATCGGGATCGTAGCCGGTCTGGATCTTTACCAGTTCCTCCTCAGGTTTTTCGAAACTTTCGAAGACCGATTTCATCAGCACTTCATAGCCGGCGTATATGAGGAGGTCCGCATCTTTGACCTTTTTCACATCCGTGGGCAGCAGTTCGTACTCCGGGGGGTGGACCATATCGGAGGGCGCAAGTACTTCTACATCCGCCACACCGGCCGCCTTCGCGTATGCGGCGGTCCAGGAATTGGTCGCCAGAACACGCGGTTTTTCATCCGCCCCCAGTATCTGTACGGAAAGGAAAAGAACAAGCATTAGAAAAATCAAACTGGCTTTATGTCGTTTTTGCATGAAGAAAACTCCTCTGGGTTAATAGAATTATAAGAAAGATGAGTCCGGCGGGCAGAGAAGCCCCCGCGCTCACCGGTATATCGAGAAAGAGAGAGATGAAGAATCCGCTTACCGCGAACAATACTCCGAAGAGGGATGAGTAAACCATCATCTTCTTCAGACCGCTGGCGATAAAAGAGGCGGTGATGACCGGCAGCAGAATCAGAGCGTCCAGCAGGAGGGCCCCCATCAGCCGCATGGCCGAGGCGACCACCAGGGCGATAAAGAGCATCACCATCAGTTCAAAGAAGGGCACCCGAATCCCGAGGGAGAGGGCGATATCCCGGTCATGAAAGAGGGCGGTCAGCTGCCGGAAAAAAAAGACCGAAAACAGAACCAGGGCCAGTCCGAGAACCCCGCCGAAAACCAGGGACATCATATCGTTGGTGTAGAGACTGCCCCAGAGCAGGACCATGGTGTCCTTCGCCGGGACATGAAAACGGCTGATGATGACCAGGGCCAGGGCAATCGAGGTGATCATGAAGAACATCGACATGTGACCGTAGTCGGTTTTAAGAACGCTGACACTCCGGTTCAGTCCGAATATCAGCAGGAGATTTACCGCCAGGGTGGTTACCGAAAGGTCCCATCCGAGGGCCAGGCCCAGGGCGCCGCCGAGAAGCACACCGTGCATCATCAGAAACCGCAGGGGCAGCAGGTTCATCCTGAGGATGAAAACACCCCCGAGGGGAAAGGTGAGACCGGCGATGCACAGGAGAATAAAACCTCTGAGTACCGGAGGATAGGCGAGGATTTCTAGCATAATCTCCCCTTTTCAAGCTTGCGGACCGTCCAGCCGAGCTGTTCGATCCAGTCGTGATCATGGGAAACCAGAAGGACCGTCGGCATCTGGTGGTTGATAATATGTCCGAGGACTTCCCGCAGGTCCTCCTTCGACTCGGCGTCGAGGAAGGAAGTAGGTTCGTCCATCAGGATAAGTCCGGCCTTCTGGCATAGACAGCGGGCCAGAGAAACCCTCTGGCGCTCTCCGCCAGAGAGGGAGTAAAAATTACGGCCCCAGAGATGGTAGCAGCCGGTCCGGCGCATGGCAATTTCAACCTGGTAGCGCAGTTCCTCTCCATGTACGGATTCCCCGATCAGTCCCATGGCTACCACTTCATCGGTGGCGATCGGAAAAGGGGTGTTTATTACCGACTGGGTGACATACCCGATCCTGTTCGAGTTTTTCGGACCCGGGACTTTCTTTTTCCCCCTCGATGAATCGATGATTTCAGCGGGTCCCAGTTTTATAGATCCCTGGCGATACGGTATCGCTCCGATGATGGCTTTGATCAGGGTAGTCTTGCCGGCTCCGTTATCACCGGTCAGCACGAGCTGCTCTCCGGCGCCTACCGAAAGATCGAAATCCTTCAGGACGGTTTTACCCGGATAGGCGACTTCCAGGTCTGAAATTTCCAGTTCTATTCCATGGATCAGTTTCGCCCGCCGGCGCAGCATGCGGTAGATTTCATCCAGATGCATTCCTGAATCTATGATTTCCTCGGTCCGGCACTGTATCCGGTCGACGACGCCGTCGTACGTGCATATAACTCCGTTAGCCTCGAAAGTCTCCAAAGCCGGACGGCTTACCAGATCGATATGGCAGCGGACCAGACCCATGCGGCAGATAAGCGCTGCGGCGGCCCGGCCGGCGATTTTGTCATGCAGCAGAAGCTCCTTGCGGTCCAGTTTTCTTCCTTCCCGCTCAGTCTCGAGAAAACTCTCAAGTTCGAAAAGGGGATAGAGCCATTTCCCGCCGCTCTTAAAAACAGGGATACCCTTATTAAGTACTTCGAGGGAGGTTCCGTTCCGCAGGGGCGTCATGGTGTAGCTTGCTGTTCTTTCCGACATACTCATCCTGTTTTTCGTTTCTAAAAAATACAAAACTTGTCAGCGGGAACAAAGGGAAAACGGGCCAAATCCCGCCGATCCCCGCCGTCTTCCGGTCATTCCCTGCATTATAGAGATCAATTGGAACTCTGTGCAGACAGGTACTCTGAATATGATTCAATCCGATCCGACAGATCGCTTCATTTTATTCATTAAACCGGTTTAATGGAATAGATTTGCCCTTGAAAGATGGGAATTTCACGGATCTTTCGATCCAGTTCGGCCTGGAACTTAAAACTCCAGGAGCACCTTGAGCATATCCCCCTGGTTCCTGTCCAGATCGGCCAGGGCCGCTCCGGCTTTCTCGAAGGGATATATGTGGGTAATTATTTCATCGACCTTCAGAGTTCCCCGGCCGACCAGGTCGATGAGCTCCAGAAAATCCTCCCTCAAGGCATTCCGGGATCCGAAGACATTCAGTTCCTTTTTCTGGATTATGTTGAAATTGAAATCGAGATTTCTATTGCTTATTCCGATGAGTACCACCCGGCCTCCAAAGGCCGCCGAATCGAGGCTGTCCTGAAAGGTTGAGGGCAGACCGACTGCCTCCAGAACGACATCGAAACCGTTTCCCCCGGTTCTTTCAACCGTTCCTTCCGCGAGGGCCTCGGGCCCGTTGTTCACGATAACCCCGTCGGCCCCCAGGGCCAGGGCAAACTTCAGACGTTTTTCCGATATATCGCAGACCGTGACCTCGGCTCCTAAGTGTTTCGCCGCCGCAGCAGCGAGGATTCCTATGGTACCTGATCCCACCACCAGCACCTTGTCGCCGGCTTGAATGGAGCCTCTCTTCGCCCCGTGATAACTTATACAGAAGGGTTCGATGAGGGCAAGGGTTTTCGCAGACAGTCCCTTTCCGTCATAAATCCTTTCGACGGGCAGGGTGAAATACTGCAGATAGGCCCCGTCCCGCTGGGCACCGAGGGTTTCATTGGAAGTGCAGCAGTTCACGAGCCCCCGCCGGCAGGAATAGCACTTTCCGCAATTGAAGTAGGGATTCGCCGTCACCAGCATCCCGGATTTCAATCCCCGGTCGTTCTCGCCGATCTCGACAATTTCCGCGGATATTTCATGCCCCGGCACCCTGGGATAGGCGCCGTAGGCGAAAGCCCCGCGGTACATGTTCAAATCGGTTCCGCAGATCCCACCGTACCGCATCTTCAGGAGGGCTTCACCGTTTCCCGGTTTCGGGGCCGGTTTTTCAAGAATCTCAACCTGCCGGGGTGCGTTTATGGATATGTATTTCATGAATACTCCTTGGTTTGAACAGCTAAGTTCGGCATAGATCACAGTATAGCGGGTTTTATAAAGCTTTGCACCTGACCTTTGATCTACTTCTCCGGAAGGGTCCGAACAAAATCCAGGGACTGCTGAAGCCAGCCGGTAAGTTCCTCCTTCGTATCAAAGCCTTGTTCCTCCACCATCACCCAGCCTTTCATCGGCCTGCCGGTGGTGTCGAAAGGCCTGACGTGCTGCCGCGATAGAACTTCGGCAGCTTTTTTCTCACCAAGACGGAGGATCAGGTACTCCTTCAGAACGCCGCAGAACATACGGCCGTTTTTCAGATAGCAGATGCCGCCGAACATCTTTTTTTTATCACTCCGGTCTCCCGCTGAAAGAACCTGCTCTATCCGCTTTTCAATACCCTCACTGTATGCCACTGACCGCCTCCATTTCCCTTCATCATATGTATTCCTCCTGTATATGCAAGAGAGAGCTTCAGGTAAAGAATAGCTAGAGTTCTCGATCCTGCGGATGAATTAGTGCCGGTCCATTGAAAGAACATTGCTTATTAGATAAGTACTTTCCTTTATTGTGAGCTCTTTCCGTAATGAGCCTGGCAATTTGAGATAGAAGGAAACTATCCGCAGGATCAAGAACACCAGGGAAAGAATAGTCATCCAGGGATGAGCAGCCTCACGCGACCTTCAATTCAAATGGCGGAGCAGACAAAAATACGATATAATAAGCGAAAACAGCAAAGGATAACAAAATGAGCGTACAGCATCTGCCGTTAGGAAAACAGATCAGCTATTCCGTAGGCCAGCTGGGATGGTCCATCCTGATCAGCTGCATCAATCTCAATCTGGTGTACTTCTATATCCCTCCCGAGGGTTCGGGGATCCGGATTTTTATCACTCAGATGGTCTTTCTGGTGGTCCTCAATACCATCGCCATCCTTGCCGTACTTGGAAGGCTTTTCGACGCGATTACCGACCCGATCATCGCGAACCTCAGCGACCGCTGGAAGGGAAAACGGGGACGGAGGATACCCTTCCTCATGGCGGGGGCCTTTCCGGCCGCTTTGTTCTGTACCCTCATGTTCATCCCCGTCGTGAACCGGGAAAGCGGCCTCAACATCGCCTGGCTTTTCGTGATGCAGGTCTTCTTTTATCTCTTTCTCACCGTGTACGTCACTCCCTTCTTCGCCCTGCTCCCGGAACTCGGACATTCCGCCGATGAAAGGCTGAACCTGTCCACCTGGATCTCCATCACCTACGCCCTCGGAATCATGGTCGCCTCCCAGGTCCCGGCCATCGGCAACATGGTCGGCGGACTTTTCGGTATCACCGACAAAGTGGCCGCAATACAGCTCGGCGTCGGCACCGCCGCATTTTTTGCCATGCTGCTGATGTTCGTTCCCGTACTCACCATTGACGAAAAAAAGTACGCCGAAGGACAGCCCTCGAATGTACCGCTCTTCGAAGCCCTGAAGCGGACATTCCACAACGCGAATTTCATCTACTATGTTGTAGCAGATTTCTCCTACTTCATGGGATTGACCATCATTATGACCGGCCTGCTGTACTACATCACCGTCCTGCTGGGACTGTCGGATACGATGATGGGAATACTCCTGCCCCTCATGATCATCGTCTCCTTCGTTTTCTATCCCCTGGTGAACATCACCGCCAGGAAGTTCGGAAAAAAAATCCTTATAACCGGGGCCTTTCTCTTCATGGGTGCCATTTTCTTCTTCATCTTTTTTATGGGAAAGGTTCCCGTCTCCGAAAGCCTCCAGGCTTTCGCGGTGGTCATCCTTTATTCCGTCCCTCTCTCTTTCCTGGGCATTCTGCCGAATGCAGTACTGGCAGACATCGCCGAGCATGACGCACTGAAAACCGGCGTGAGGCAGGAGGGAATGTTCTTCGCCGCCAGAACACTGATGCAGAAATTCGGTCAGACTTTCGGACTGCTGATCTTCGCCGCCCTGACCTCCCTGGGAAAAGATCCGGGAAATGATCTGGGAGTCCGGATCAGCGGTCTCTTCGGCTTCGGCTTATGCCTCCTTGCGGGGGTTTACTTTCTCAAATACAACGAAAGAAAGGTCCTGAAGGAAATAGAGGAGCTGCAATAGGTAAGAAAGTCAATTTTTCTGCAGGAGGTGCTTATGGAAATTGTCGACCTGTCACCTCAAGAGGAAAAACTGTACTTCCGTTGTCTCGAGGACTGGTCCGAGGAGATGGAGGAAGCCGGAGGCCACAAGGAGCACTGGTATCATCAGATGGCAGACCGAGGGCTGCGGGTCAAACTGGCCCGGGACGACCGGGGCATAACAGGAGGGATGATCCAGTACCTGCCCATCGAGTATTCGACCGCCAGCGGGAAGGACCTGTACTTCGTTCTCTGTATCTGGGTCCACGGCTACAAGGAAGGCCGGGGAAATTTTCAGAAACAGGGTATGGGAAAGGCGCTGATAAAGGCCGCGGAGGAGGACGTCAGACTTCTCGGCGCGAAGGGCCTCGCGGCATGGGGAATCAGCCTGCCCTTTTTCATGCGCGCTGCATGGTTCAAAAAGCAGGGATACAAAAAGGCTGACAGCATTGAAGGGATGGTACTGCTCTGGAAAGCCTTCGTGAAAGATGCCGAGCCGCCGAAATGGATCCGTCAGAAAAAGCAGCCGGAACTTCATCCCGGAAAGGTTACCGTGTCGGCATTTATCAACGGATGGTGTCCGGCCCAGAACCTCGCCTTCGAACGGGCGAAGCGGGCGGCGGAGGGGTATGGCGAGGATGTATTGTTCAGGGAATACCATACATCGGACCGGGAGATATTTCTCGAATGGGGTATCTCCGATGCCCTATACATTGATAATCACCGTATCAATACCGGCCCTCCTCCGTCCTATGACAAGATAAAACGAATCATCGGGAAACGGCTGGGCAGACTGAAAATATAGGCCGGGGGAAAGGAATACCTTCTGTTCCGCGGATTGCCCGGAGAGAGATATTGACCGGGTAATTGGCTGAATTCTACCTCAGGGAGATTCACCTGCGCTGCCCGACGGCGATAGCCATGAGAGCATATCTGCCTCTAGTGCACTCCTGCTTTTGCAGCATCTTTCATTTCAATAAGAAAAAATCAGCGGCTAACATACACTTGGAGCTCACTTGGATTTCTATCACTCCCGGCGCTTTTTCTTTCCGAACATTCTCTTTTCCTCGCCCCGGAGAAGCCGCCGTATGTTCGTTCGGTGGGAAAAAATGATCAGCGCCGCGATCGGCACCGGAAACCAGAGCAGGGGCGCTGAGAGAACCGTCGTCCCCGAACCGTGCAGCACGAAGACGATTACAGGGAAGCTCACCGCCGCCGCAAGTGAACCCGCCGAAACAATCCCGGTGATCACGATGGTCAACACGAATACCGCAAGGGTCAGCACGAAGGGCAGGGGATAGAGGGCCAGAATCATCCCCGCCGCAGTGGCCACCCCCTTTCCTCCTCGAAAACCCGCGAAGAGCGTCCAGATGTGACCGACCACCGCCGCCGACCCCGCACAGAGGGCCGTCACATCCGGCGGCAGAAGGGCCGCATTCATTCCGTCGAAGAGCGGCAGCCGGGCAATCAGCAGGACCGCCGCCGACCCTTTGGCGATGTCTATGAGGATCACCGCGACCCCCGCCGGCCAGCCGAAGACCCGGACCGTATTTGTCCCCCCGGCATTTCCCGAGCCGAAGTCGCGGATATCTTTTTTGAAAAAAATCTTCCCCACCAGGATACTCGTGGGAAAAGACCCGGCCAGATAGCTGAGGAGAAGGATTGCGGCGAAGTGGAGGCCGGCCATTATTCGATGCCTTCGCCGGTTCTATCAGGGGCCGCCGTACATGCTGTTCCCGCTGTTCCATCGGAATCGGCTTCCTGGGCTGACCCGCCTTCCCCCGAAGGCTCGAAATAGGCCACCGCCGCCGTCCCGAAGCCCGTGTGGGTCGCCAGGGCCGGCGAAGCATCGAGGATGAAAATATTCCGGGCGGGGTTGAAGTGCTCCTCGATCCGTGCCCGGAACCATTCGGCGATCTCCCGGTTGTCCACGTGGGCGACGGCGAAGTCGCTCTTCCCGCCCTCACCCAGGCTTGAACGGATCATCGAGATAATCCGCTCCTTTCCAGCCTCCGCGCCGTGAACCATGGCGGCTTTGACCACCTTGCCCTGCCCGTCGATGGTCAGGAGGGGCCGCAGCCTCAGCAGTTCGGCGATCAAGCCTCTGGTCTTCCCGAGACGACCGCTGCGGATCAGGGCATCGAGAGACGGGATCGTAATCAGAAGCCTGGTACGCTCCACCAGGTCTTCGATCCCGGCCCTGATCGCCTCGATGGGCCGGCCCGCCTCGATCCATTCCACCGCACGCCTCGCGATAAGACCGGCGCCGACGGTTACGTTTTTCGAATCGATGATGCTCACCGCCTCCTTCGCCTTGATACGCCCCAGGGCGCTGCGGGCGGACGCCACGGTCCCGCTCAAGGCTTCTGACAGCCCGAGATACACCACCGACTTGTAGTGGGCTGTGAGAAAGGCGAAGGTCTTCTCGAAATCTCCCGTAGCCGGCTGGGACGTGGTGCCCGGCGTGTCCGTCCAGCTCCGCAGGAGCTCGTAGAACCGGGCCGGCGAAAGGGCCGATTTGTCCAGGTAGCTCTGCTCCCCGAAAATCACCCGCACCGGCACCATGTGGACGAAACATTTTTTCATGAGCTCTTCAGGAAGGTCACAGGCCGAATCGACAACCAGGGCCGTCTCCGTGTCCGCCGCGTGGGCCGCCTGGTACTGCTTCTCCATGTCGTCGACCTTCTGCTGCGACAGGACCCCGTACTCCCCGGCGATCCGGAACACCTCCTCCGGATCGTCGGTGTGCACGTGGACCTTGGTCCGTTCGGCAGACCCCGCCACAATGAGAGAGTCCCCCATTTTTTCCAGACTGCCCCGCAGGACAGCATGATCGATATCCCTGCCGGCGCTCTCGATCATACACTCCGTACAGTACCGGTACCCGACCGTATCCTCGATCCCGGCCGCCGCCGGCTCCTCGATCAGGTCCAGCCCGACCCCCTGCTCCACCTCACGGATCTTTCCCTTTTCGATGAAGTTGACGATTCCCTCGATCAGATGGACCATCCCGAGGGCCCCCGCGTCCACCACCTTCGCCTTCCTGAGGCTCGGAAGCTTCTTCCGGGTCTCCCGCAGCGAGGTCTTGGCATGTTCGAGGGATTCGGAAAGAAGCCGGGCGAAGTCCGATGTCCGGTGACTGATTTCCTCGAGCCGGTTCGACCAGGCCCGCAATACTGTGAGAATGGTTCCTTCCACCGGCTCCGACAGAGCTTCGTACGTATGGTCCACCGCCCGGCGTACGATCCGGCTGAAAGCTCTGGTGTTTATCCGGGCCCGGTCCTCGATCTCCTCGGCGATCCCGAAGAAAAACTGGGACAGAATCGTCCCGCTGTTCCCCCGGGCCCCCATCAGGGCTGACTCGGCCGCCATCCGGCTCACTACCGACACATCCTGCTCCGAACTGCCCCCGATCCCGTCGATCATCGCCCGCAGAGTTCCGGCCATATTGGTCCCCGTATCACTGTCCGCCACCGGAAACACATTGATCTTGTTCAGCTGCTCCCTGAACCGCAGGACCCGCCTGCTGCCGGCTATCAGAGCCCTCTTTAAACGAATCCCATCCAGGTACCTGATCTGCATACGATAACCTCCGTGATGATGGGCCGGCACTACAGCCGCGGCGCCTCTAATGCCAATACAGCCGCGTCGGCCGCAATCCCGCGCGACACCAGCCCCTTAAAGGTAGCTCCTCCGGTGTCGGCTGTCAACCGACAAACAGGTGCACAGCTGAGACTGTCCAGAACACCCCGGATAGGGCCGTCGTCCTTTTCCTGCTTTTCCCGGACGATCCGGCCGCTGTCTAAGATCCCCGGGTTGAGATTGAGGATTTCCTGTTCCTCTTTTTACTGCATTCATCCAACTCCGCCGAAGTGCAAAGATGTGCTTCTCGTCGAAGTCGAGATTGTTTTGTAAGTTTCTACCTTTTAATCATACTGTTTCGGAACCTAATCCGCGCAAGAATCTATGGCTGCGAGTCCTTTCTTCGATGCAACACGTATTTTCCGACCTGTGAGACTGTATTTTTTAAATAATGAATTTCAAAGCGATAGAAGCCGGGGATGTTCTGTTTAAATCCCATTGACTTGTCCTATTCTTTGATATATATTTGAGTAATCAAATATCTTTCAATTATTTTCAAGGAGTCCTCAATGACCCAGTCGCTTAAACTTTATATCAACCTCACAAAAATACTGGCCGAAAGCAGCCGGAGATTTACCGGCGGACTGGATGGTCTCGGTTTCAACGAGTTCGTGATCCTCTATCATCTCAGTCAGGAAACGGAGGGAAAGATTCGCCGGATAGACCTGGCCGAAAAAATGGGCTTGACACCTTCGGGAGTAACTCGGATACTCGGCCCGATGGAGAAAATCGGTCTCACCGAAAGAGAAGCCGCTGCCCGGGATGCCCGGGTCAGTTTTGTTAAAATAACCGACAGCGGGAAGCGCAACCTCACCGAATCGATGGAACGGGCTGAGAGGCTGGCGGAACAGATCTTCCCGGCCGAGGATGAGAAAACACTCAATTCTTTCGCGGGATTTCTGAAAAAACACGGCGGAGTCCTGGAGTAGGAGAGATCCAGTGAATAATGCACCCCATCAGACACATACAGTCAGAGGCTATCTCGCAGCGGTCGGGGCGACGGCAATCTGGTCCGGCAACTTTATCATCGCCCGGGGTTTGAGCGGCAGCATCCCTCCCGTCAGTCTCGCCTTCTGGCGCTGGTCCGTGGCCGTTCTGGTTTTCCTCCCCTTCGCCATCAAAGCCTTTCTCAGAGACCTTCCCATCATCCGAAAACACCCGGTCTATTTTTCCGTTACCGCCCTGCTCGGTGTTACCCTCTTCAACACCCTGGTGTACACAGCAGGGCAGACCTCCACCGCTGTCAATCTGTCAATGATTTCCATCACCTCCCCTGTTTTCATAATCATTCTGGCCCGTCTTTTCATGGGTGAAGCGATAACCGTAAATAAACGAAGCGGCATCATCCTGGTGGTTTTCGGGGTACTGCTCCTGCTCACCCGGGGAAATCTCTCGCGCCTGACGGACCTGACCTTTGCCATCGGCGATCTATGGATGCTGCTGGCAGCCTTGACCTTCGCGGTGTACAGTATCCTTCTGAAGCACAAACCCGAGGGAATCGGTCTGTGGTCCTTTCAATTCGGCACCTTCCTGGCGGGGCTCCTTTTTCTAACTCCCTTCTACCTGTGGGAACGGGCTGTTGTCCCCTCTTTTTCCTTCACCACGCCGATGATCCTTTCCATCCTGTATGTCGGGATGTTCGCCTCACTCTGCGCCTTCCTCCTGTGGAACCAGGCAGTCATTTCCATCGGACCGGCCAAGGCGGGAATGATCTACTATTCGGTACCGATTTTCAGCGCCTTCCTTGCCGTGCTCATCCTCGGCGAGCAGCTGCGCTGGTATCACCCGATCAGCCTGCTCATCATTGTGACAGGAATACTTATCGCCAATAAAGACCCCCGATAGCTGGTCAAAAAGGTCAGATCGATTGTATATCACTGCCTCCACGAAAAGGGGAAGGATTGATGCTTGAAGTCAATCGTACTACACTATATGTATTGAAAAGATGAAACTGCCGTACCTTGATCCTGCGGGGACTTCAGAAGATGAAACTGCCGGGGGATTATGCCTGTTTTCCTTCTGCAGTTGAACCGTCCCGGCCGCCCTCACCAGTCCTGAATTCTACCGATGAACAGCTTTTCCGAAATACTTTCGGGGCATCATGAAATGGCAGCTTTGATGAGGAGGAAAAGTCAATGTTAAAAAAACGTAACAGAAGCCTTATTCTCTCCTACCTTGGACTGCGCAAACTCATCGGCATCCTGGGAATAGCGCTGCCGGCTGTCTGCATAATCGCCGGATATGCCTTCTCCGGTATCGGAGTCCAGCGATCCATCAGCTATTACTACCACACGAATATCAGGGATTTTTTCGTCGGTCTGATGGTGTGTACCGGTTTTTTTCTTGCTACCTACAAGGGATACCTGAGGATAGACATCCTGGCATCGGTATCTGCCGGTTTATGCGGTATCGGCCTGGCTGTTTTCCCCTGTCTGGAGGGGTCGGATACCCTGGCACCCGTTGGGCTTCTGCAATTGCCGGCCGGTATCTCCGGAACGCTCCATCTCATTTTCTCCGTTTCCTTCTTTCTTATCCTGGCGCTTATATCGATTTTTCTCTTTCGAAAAAGCGACAAGAAAAAGGAAGACCGGGGCCATAAAAAGAACATGAGAAACCGGATTTATCTCATCTGCGGGATTATCATGTTAGCTGCCTTACTGGTTCTTCTGGTCATCTTTATTTTTGTTCCTGCCGAAATCAGAGACGATTATAAGCTTATCTTCATCGGTGAAGTCATCCTCCTCCTTTCGTTCGGAATATCATGGCTGACAAAGGGCCAGGCCCTCCTTAAGGATTGAGAACAATGGCGACGGATGAGGATTTCGTACTATTTGCCTCAGATCAGATGAGTGATGCCGGAACAATTACCTACAGGAAGATGTTCGGCGAATACGCGGTCTACTGCGACGGCAAGGTGGTCGCGCTGATTTGCGATAACAAGCTGTTTGTAAAACAGACCGAAGCCGGCAGGGAGTACATCGGAAATATTATCGAAGCTCCGGCATATGAAGGAGCGAAACCAAGTTTTCTCATCGAGGAACAGCTCGAGGACAGGGAATGGATCAGCAGTTTGATCCGGATCACCGCAGCGGAACTTCCCGAACCGAAGCAAAAGAAGCGTAAAAAGAAACGCAACCCGGACCCTCATAATGTTCTCCTCCTGTTTCTGGTCCTTTTCACCATTTTCCCGGCCTGCCATATTGGTCTAAAAAACCGTGAACCTGCTTCACTTTCTATCCTTACAACCTCTATCAACCGGCAGATTCCACGGCTCATGAAACTCTACCGAATCCCGGGAGTCAGCGTGGCATTACTGCATCGGGGCCGAATAGTTTTTCTGGAGGGATATGGAGTCGCCGACCGTGATTCATCTGCAGCAGTTACGCCGGATACCTTATTCCAGGCCGGATCCATATCGAAATCCCTCACCGCCTGGGGAATCATGCTGCTCGTTGAGGAGAGTCTGATCGATCTCGATGTCCCCGCCGATCAATACCTTCAGCGCTGGCATTTTCCGGCCTCCGAATTTGATTCAGAGGATGTGACCGTCCGCAGGCTGCTGTCCCATACCGCAGGCCTGCCCCGGTGCATTTTCGAAGACCCCGGGCCCGGCAAATCAGCTCCGACGCTTCCGGAGATCCTGAGCGGACATACCGGACCCGGAGCTGCCGGGAGGCTCTCTCCTGCCAGGATAACAGCCGAACCGGGCGCATATTTCACTTACTCCAATCCCGGCTACACGGTACTCGAACTTCTGGTGGAAGATATTACCGGAACAGCCTTTGAAATTTTCATGCAGAAATCGGTACTCGACCCGCTCGGTATGACTGATTCCTCTTTTATTCACCGGGATGGGTGGAAAGAAAGACTGGCCACAGGGTACCGTTACGACGGATCGCCGGTTCCGGTGAATAAAATAAGCGTAAAAGCCGCCGGAGGTCTGCGGACCAGCGCCCGCGAACTTGCCCGCTTTGCCGCTGCTGGCATGCCAAATGAATCCGCCCGGGGGCTCCTGAAATCAGATTCTCTGAAAGTCCTGCATAGCCCGGAGACAGGAATGAACGGATTGCTCTATAGAGCAGCCGCAGACTCCTACGCCCTCGGCCATTTTATCGAAACAAGCCCGACGGGCCCCAGAATCATCAGCCATGGAGGGGAAAACGAAGGATGGATTTCCCATTACTGTATCGTCCCTGAGACGGGAGACGGAATTGTACTTCTGACCAACAGCGAACGGAGTCACCGTCTGATTTCGGCTGTCATCGGACGATGGGGCCGGCTGACCGGACTCGGTATACCCGAAATGAGCAGAACTATTTCCCTCGCCTCCTGGATAATGGGTACACTGACAATGCTGCTCGGGGCGGCTTCTCTTCTCTGCTTCCTGATGGCGGCCGTAAGGGTATTCCCTATCCTGAGATTCCTTTTTTCTATAAAGGCCCGCCGGGAAGCGAAGTTGGCCCCCCGGGAGCATCAACGCCCCGGAATCCGCTCAGCCCTGCTTCCCCTGACCGGCACCGCTGCAGGTATTCTTGCCGGATACTTTACATCACGGCTTCAGCTCCTCGTCTTTTTCCCCCTCCTCGACGCATTTCTGCCTCCGGTATGTTTCAGCCTTGCCGCAGGGCTGCTTCTGCTGCTCATCACATCCCGGGGCGATTGGAAAACCGGAGAAAAGGACTGAATTGTCCTTTTCACGGCCCTGTGATAGGATCGGGGTATGAGTAAAAAACCGAGAATTCTCATTCTATCAGCCGGAGCCGGCCAGGGCCACAATCAGGCAGCCCGGGCCCTCGAAGCGGCGGTCCGCGGAATCCTTCCTGAAGCAGAGGTAAAAATGCTGGACAGTCTCGACTATACGACTGAAAGCTTCAAGACCATCTATTCCAGATACTATATTGAGACGGTGAAAAACACCCCGACCCTGTGGGGATGGGCATTTGAATGGACGGACGTCCCCTGGAAAAATCAGAATCTCCGGGAATGGTTTGAGCGCATCAACGCCCAGCCCCTGGTCAAGAAGATCCTGGGATTCAAACCTGATTTTGTAATCAATACCCATTTTGTACCGGCGGCGGTAACGTCCTATCTTATCCGCCGGGGTAAACTGTCGGCCCATCATTCCATTGTTGTAACCGATTTTTACGCTCACGCCACCTGGCTGGTCCGGAAGTTCCACCGCTATTTCGTCGCTCATGAGGAAGAGCGGCAGCAGCTTGTATCCTATAATATTCCGTCAGAAAGAATCAGCGTATCGGGCATTCCGGTTGCCCCTGAGTTTTCCTCGAAGCCGGACAAGAAAGCCATTCGAACACATCTCGGCTTGAAGCCGGATCTTCCGGTTGTTCTCCTTGCCGCCGGAGCATATGGTGTCGTTCCGGTTCACAGCATTTTGGAGCCCTTATTGCGGATCAGCAGAGAATGCCAGCTTGTGGTTCTCTGCGGGAAAAACAGTAAGCTTCAGGACACTGTCCGTTCATTTATTCATGAAAAGAACATTTCCAATCCCCATTTTACCGTTCTGGGTTATACCGACGAGATTCATACCTGGATGTCGGCGGCGGACCTCTTTATCACGAAACCCGGTGGACTTACCACTGCCGAGAGCCTTGCCATCGGATTGCCGCTGATGCTTACCGACCCCATACCGGGGCAGGAAGTGTCCAACGCAATGTATCTCCTTGAACACGGAGCGGCGGTCATGCCCACATCTCCCGCTACGGTGGGCTACAAAGTGGAGAAATTCCTCACCAACCCCGACTACCGTGATCGAATCAAAAAGGCAGCTGTAAATCTCGGCCGTCCCAAAGCCGCTGAGGAAATCATCCGAACACTTCTTTCTCACCGGAAGGAAGATATCATCTCCCTCGCATTTCCAGGAGACGAATAGTTACAAATTCCCGAATCAGGCTGATAGAGTCGGCGGATCGAAGCTTTCCTACCAGCCCCGGGTGCCCGCCCCTCCTTTGAAGGGTCCGATTATATCCTTCGTGATCCAGCCGCCGTAAAAATCACCCTCCTGGGGCGATACCTCTTCCCCATTCACCGAACATACATCCATCTTTGAAGGGTAAAAACAGAAATATCCGGCTATGGTGACGAAGAGAGCCTTCGGTTTCAAATACGTCCAGACCGCCCGGGATGCCATACGGTCTCCCACTTTTACATCGAAATATGAGGCCGCGCCTTTCCATTCACAGATGCTGCTGCCTTTTGCAGGCAGCAGGAAATCTGTTCGCACATCCTCCGGAGGGAAATAATATGTCGGAGGATGACTGGTTTCGAGTACCCTGTAGGCCGCCGTTGTTTCGGCGACGACCTGTCCTCCGAACTCCACCCTGAGATGTTTATCAACCTTTTCCAGTCTGGGCGGCCTGGGATAATCCCATACCGATTCCTGTCCCGGCCCCGGTTTTCCTTTATTCATACCCTATCCCCTCTCTAAAAAACTGGGCTTTTACTTATTAAATTAGTATGTTTTAAGCGCGATGACAAACAGAATAATTGGATATGCGCTATTGATGGCGCTCACCATTCAGGGGGCTCTGATGGCACAGGATATGCTGATCGATGATTTTTCCGACGGGAACGCGGTATCAACCCTGGGAACGAATTGGCAGGGATTTACCGATCAGGTGATGGGAGGCCGATCGGAGATCGATACCCGTCTCATAAGAGAGGAAACGGATATATTTCTCAGAATGACCGGAACGGTATCTCTTGAAAACAACGGCGGATTCATCCAGGTCCGGATACCTCTATCCGAAGGAGGGGGCAGGTTCGATGCCACCGATTACAGGGGGATTCGAATTGAATACCGCACGACCGGTACCGGGAGTTACTATCTGCATCTTCGGACCAGCCAGACCCGCCTGCCCTGGGCACATTTTGCCGCCAGGATTCCCCTTGCCGATGAATGGTCAACGTTTGAGGTACCCTGGTCTTCTTTTGAATCCGAGTTGAGCCTGTTTAAAAAACCCGGGATCGATAAATTGAAGAGTGTCGGCATCGTAGCTGCCAAGGAAGCTTTTAACGCCCGTATCGATATCCGCCGAATCAGCTTTTACAGGTAAAAAAAGGGATGGATCTTTCGACCCATCCCAAAGAGTGGAAAAACTGCTTGTTTAGTATGCTGTGCCAATCATCTTCTCGGGCAACCACGTAATGATTTCGGGGAAGATGGTACAGAGGATCAGTACAACCATGATGATGAGAACGAAGGGTATGATGCCTTTTATAATATGGCCCATTGTAACCCCATACTCAGGCGGTGCTGTACCTTTCATTACGAAGATGGACATTGCCATCGGAGGTGTCTGGAAAGCCATTTGGAGGTTGATACACACCATCATTGCCGCCCAGAGAGGATTGAAACCAAGCTGTACAATGATCGGGGAAAAGATAGGCACGATGATGAAAACGATCCCGATCCATTCAATGAACATACCAAGCAGGAATACTATGATCATAATAACGGCGAAGGAAGCCCACTTTCCGCCGGGAACGGCCAGAATGAGTTTCGCCACTACTTCACCGGCTCCGGCACTCATGAAGATACCTACATAAGCGTAACAGAGAGCCGCGATAATAACTACGAAGGTCGCCACCCGCAATGTTTCCATCGAGGCGTGTTTTACCAGATTCCAGCTGAATTTTCCGTATGCCGCCGCAAGGAGCATGGCTGCTACACAGCCGACCGCCGCCGCTTCCGTCGGAGGTGCGATACCCGCAAAAATCGTACCGAGTACTGCAAGGATCAAAACCACCGGCGGAGCCAGAGACTTGAATAATTCGAACAGGTTCTTCCAGGAAAACGGTTGAATCTGATCTTCCGGTATAGCAGGGCCCAGAGACGGATTGATAATACAGCGAACGACAACATACAGGACATACATTCCTGAAAGCATAAGCCCCGGAAATACAGCGCCCATGAACATCTGGCCGATGGAAACCCCCGCCTGGGGACCATAGACGACCAGCATGATACTCGGCGGAATCAGAATTCCCAGGGTACCTGATGCCACGATCGTACCGGCGGCAAGGGATCTGTCATATCCCCGGGATACCATCGGTCCCAGAGCGATCAGGGTAAGAATGGTCACCGAAGCTGCTATTACTCCGAGGCAGGCAGCCAGAACCGTACCGAAGATGATGGTAACGATGGCCAGACCGCCCTTCGTTCTACCCAGCGCCTGGTACAGGTTGTTGTACAGGTCCTTGGTGATACCCGAATGCTGCAGTACCACCCCCATAAAGCTGAAAAGGGGTACCGCCAGATAGGGATAGTTCAAGGAAAGACCGTAAAACCGGCTGTACAGAATATGAAATGTGGTTGTCGGGCCGAAGGCCAGAAAACCGACGATAAAAGCGATACTCCCGATTACAAAGGCGATCGGGAATCCAGTCAATACCAACGTCAGGACGCCGCCCAACATTAAAACCGCGACTAATTCAGCACTCATTTCAATCAATTGGCTCACCTCTCACTACAAAGAATACGTCACGGATGAAGTTTGCCAGACCCTGCAGGATCAGCAGTAACAGTCCGATCGCGAACACAGTCCGGTACGGAGCGGCCGGAGGATACCAGAAACTGTTGAACATCACTTCTTTAATTCTCCAGGCTTTCAGGGCCCAGATCGTCGCCTGCTGCAGCATTATTGTCATCAGCGGGAAAAAGAATATTATCGCACAGATCACATTAATCAGAGCCTGTTTTCTCTTCGAAACCATGCTGTACAGCAGGTCCACCCTTGTATGGGCGTCATGAAGGTAATTGTAGGAGGCGCCTAAGAGATAGGTGGCGCCTCCTGCCATACACATTGAGTCATATGCCCATATTGTAGGCGCATTGAAGAAATGTCTGGAGATAGTCTCATATGCGCCTACCAGCACAAGGAGCAAAGCAAACCATTTCCCCACTGCTCCAGACTTTTCACTGATGGTATCGATGATTTTTAGTATCTTTTTCAAAACAGTCATGCTTTAACTCCTTGCATCACACACCTATTTCATTGCGTTGTATGCGTCGCCGTAGGACTTCATGGAACGATAGATTTCACCGAAAATAGGATCTTCTTCGGCTGATTTTTCTTCGTAGAAAGCCGCGGCAGTCTCAAGCAGAGCGTCTTCGATCTCACTCGGAACCTTCCGTACTTCACAGCCGGCTTCTCTGAACTTGTCAACAGCCTTTACTGATTCGTACACCAGGTATTCATGCTGTGCCTGTGACCAGTGAGAAACCTGGGCCTTTACGATTTCCTGAAGATCTTCGGGGAGAGCGTTGAAGGCATCTTTGTTTACAAAGAAAACCTGGGGATCACTGGGTGCACGGGTCGGTGACAGATATACATAGTCGGCTACTTCGTTGAAGTGCATGTTCCAGTTGGATGCCAGAGTCGAGTATTCGAAGGCATCGATGGTTCCTCTCTGCATGGATTCGTACAGCTCGCCGCCGGGGATGATAACGGTCGCCGCGCCCATTCTCTTCAGAATTTCGCCGCCGTCACCCATACAACGGGCTTTCAGTCCCTGCAGATCCTCAAGACTCTCAAGTTCAACTTTGGAGTGGAAGAATACTTCTTCGGGGAGCGGAGAGAGCGCACCGGGGAAGGTCATAACATTGTAGTCGCCCATCATCTTGTTCATCAGATCGGCACCGCCGCCGAAGTTAAACCATGAACGGAGAGCTTCACCGGGAAGTCCGCCGGGCCGTGAGCTGATCAGACCAGCTGCCGGCCATTTGTCGAGGTTGTACATCGGACAGGTATAACCCATCTGCAGAACGCCTTCGTGGATAGCATCGAGCTCTTTGTAAGCAGGAACAATCGATCCGCCGACAAAGGGTTTCACTTCCAGGCGGCCGCCTGATGCTTTGGTGATTGCTTCACAGCACTTGTCATGATAGATCTGTGAAGGATCGGTTGCAGGTCCATGTCCTGAAGACTTCCATACGATTTTCTCCACTTTTTCCGCAGGTGCCGCTTCCTCGCCTTCAGCACTTGCGCTTTTCTGACACGAGATAAGTGCCACTGCTGCAATCAGTACTACCAGTACGAGCAGCACCATTTTCCGTTTAAACATCTTTTAACCTCCTCATGTGGTCAATGTTTATTTAAACTGTGATATTTTACACACAGTTTTTGCCAAATCACAATAAAAAACTACTTTTCATCAACATAAAGCGCCGTCCCGGTACGGTTGTGAAAATACCGTTCATTCGTCTTTCCGAGACTTTCCATCGCTAACTGTCCTGTACAGTGGGAAACACCCACAACTTCAATCCCCTGAGTATTCAGATACTCGATGGAATTATCGAACATCCGGCCCTTAGCCTCCACGAGATGGGTCCCGCCCAGAACCGCGTATATCTTTTTATTCAGCAGATTTCTGACGGCATCCAGCATATTTCTCATACCTGGATGGGAACAGCCAAGAATCACGACCAGGCCCTTCGGCGTATCAATGGTTACCAGAACCTCATCTTTGAAGAAATCCTGTTCGAATTTTCCGTCCTTCCGAATCACAAACCGGGGATTTATTATTTCATCATCATGAGTACGCGGGAAATTGGTGATAACATATACTCCAGGTATCAGTTCGGTCACATCATCCTGAACAAACCGATAGGGGATTCCTCTTTCAGCAAGGAAATCCTCATCGAAATTATTGCCGAGAAATTCATAGGAATTATTCAGATAACCGTATTTCTCATTGAAAAAACCCTTTCCCAATATGAGTTCAAACTGTTTGGCTTCTTCGGAAAGATAATGCAGACCTCCGGAATGATCATAATGACCATGGCTCAGTATGACATATTCAAGATCCTTCAATTCAATCCGCAATTGCTCGGCATTATACAGAATTGCATCGGATTGACCGGTATCGAACAGCAGTTTGTGCCCGTCTTTTTCAATGTAGAAAGAGATTCCATGTTCATTTCTCAATGCGAGATGCTCTCCCATGGTATTTTCAACTAAAGTTGTAATCTGTAGCGACATATTTCCTCCATCACCGTATCATTTATTCTGTACCATTTATGGAAGCCCGGATATCATGGAGCGCATTGTTAAGATGATTCAGCATCGCCTCTTCGGCCTTTTCCGAATCACCCTCCTTGATTGCCTCAATAATAATTCGATGCTCATTAATGGTTTTCTGTGCCCGTCCTGGTATGTGGAGACTCGAGATCCATCCTTCCGGCAGGGATTTAGTCATCGTCTTCATGAGAAAATGAAGGGTCTTATTTTTGGTCGATTTCGCGAGAAGCATATGAAACTCCTCGTCACATTTGATAATCGCCGCCGTGTTGTCTTCCTCCACCTGATCTGCAAAGTTGCAGCACACCTCTTCCATCTTATAAATATCATCCTTATCAGCGTTTTCTGCCGCATACGCGGCCGCTTTCGGATCGATAATCAAACGTACATCGAAGTGGTCCAGTATCGATGTCTCATTCGTCTTCAACCAGTTGGTAAATCCTTCCAATTCCTGCTGCAGTGAATCGGCAATAAAGATTCCCTTGCCATGCAGAACCGTTACCTGTCCGGTAGCCTCGAGGATCCTTACCGCTTCCCGTATGGAGGAACGGCTCACCTGCAGTTTCTGGGTGAGTTCGTTCTCGGAATAGAATTTATCACCCGGTTCAAAATCCTCTTCGGCGATCATTTCTTTGATCGCATCGATAACCCTTTCGGATAACCTGATTTTTTTAATTGGTTCCATTTTTTCTCACAGTTCTCAGTTGTCTACTTATCAGTCGTCTACTTATCAGACAAGTTGGTATGTGTTGATTCTACACCCGAAAATTTGGGCGGTCAAGGAATAATTCATACAGATTTTAAATATTTTTGTGTTTTTTTAGGTTTAAAGCTTATTCCCGAATGGCAAAGTCACCCTGTAACCGCTCACAAAGGGCATCGATACGCGGTCCTTTTTCCCGTAGACCACAGTCAAGAAGAATGTCGTCCCTGTGTGTTTTCAGCCAGCGATAGACTCGTCCGCAGGCTGTCTGTACCGACGAAACACCCTGCGCGATTTTTACCATCTGCATGAGTTCATCCTGGTCGAGAATCGTCCGCTTGCCGTCCACATCGAGAATATATGTGTCGCTTCTCTTCCCGGACTCGAAAAAAACCTCCGCCCCGCTTGAACTCTTGTATGCCTCCGCCTTCTCTCTTCGTCGGGATCCCTCGGCTACCGCACGGCTCTGATTCAGTTCTTCAACTTTCAGGTTGTAGATGATGGTTGTAGCCTGCTTAATGAGAAAGCGCAGCCCTTCCTCATCGACCTGCCTGATCAGTGATCGAAGTTCCTTGAGCAGAATATCCTTCTCCGCGGCTTCCTTCTGAACAGGCTTTCCCCTCCCCCCTGACGACTTTGCAGGGACAGATCCGCTCTTTCCGACCGGTTTTTTCTTTGATGAAGATTCTGCCATCCTGGCCCTCCATGTCCGTAATCATTTATCCGTCGATTATAACACTTCATTATACCACAAGATGATCTGAAATCCGGCAGCAATGTAGAATTGAGCAATTATGTCCCTCTTCCCATCTCATTCATTCTAATACTGGAGCCTCTGGATCCCCGTATCACTATATTTTAACTCCCCCAAAGCTTAGGGATTTGAAGCAGAAGTAGTTCAAAAGTCCTCTTTGTTCAAGAAAACCAAAGAACAAGGAGGACCGGATGAACCGGCAATATTTCTTCT